>Ga0315545_1000795_pt1 | contig 32713 bp, 35 predicted proteins | sample SalMarSW160210MG_FD_203096 | JGI IMG/M metagenome (GOLD analysis project Ga0315545, IMG submission 203096) | Salt marsh sediment microbial communities from the Plum Island Ecosystem LTER, Massachusetts, United States - Salt Marsh Sediment SW1602-10 ...
TATGTAATTTAATATTCTTATTAAAACATAATCATCCTTTAACTTAAAGAGCTGATAGCTAAATTCTTAGGATTTTTAGTTATTTTATTAAATGAAATAGTATAATCTAATACATTGAACAATAGCAATTTGTCGCTCATTATATTATCGATTTGCAATATAATCTTTAATATTTCATTTGCCATAATTGTGCCAACTATACTATAAAGAATCCCTATAGGGGCAGTACTTTTTAGTCCGGTTCTTTTATCACCAGGGGGGTCAGTTGGAAATAAGCACCTTAATGACGGGCCCTGTTTATAGTTAAATACCGAAACCATTCCAACCGGATTCATCACATAGCCAAAAACTAATGGCTTTTTGAGAATTATTGCAGCGTCGTTTATTAAATATTTGGAGGGGAAATTGTCTGTTGCGTCAACTAGTACAGAATAGTCTTTGCAAATTTTAAGTATATTATTTTTATCAATGCATATGTTATGTAATTCAAAATCCACATAGTGATTTAATTCGACCAGTTTTTGTCTGGATATTATTGCCTTTTGTTTACCAATATCGGAATTTCCGTAGAGCCTTTGTTTTAAAAGAAATTTTTCTTCAACAGGAAGATTGTCTGAAATACCTATTTTACCAATTCCGGCAGTTACGAGATTTTGAAGTACTGTAGTTCCTTTACCTCCTGCTCCTATTACCAAAACCCTGGCTTTTTTTAGTTTTTCCTGCCCCTTAATACCAATAGACTCCAATTTTATTTGAGATGCATATTTTCGGAGTTCATTATTATTTAGTATTTCTGATTCCATAACGAATATTATTTTATAAAGTATAAAAATAAAAAAAGTGCTATTTCTATAGCACTTTTTCTGAGTATTTATTTTAGCGATCTTTTTAAAAGGCAAGTGATAATCCTATTGCCACAGGATATAGTTCAGGATCATCATTTTTTTCAAAAAAGGGAGTCATATAATAATTTGCGTAGAAATTCAAGCTTCTGTATCCAATTCTTGCTGTAAGTCCATATCTCAGGGGATTAATATTAAAATCGTCTTTAATTTTATCTTTTTTTCTGTTACCATCTGCTTTGTATATAACCTTTGAATTCGATCCAAGCTTTAATCCTCCGATTACACCTCCTGAAACATGAATTCTTTTTGATCTTTTTGCTTCCAAGAGTTGTAATTCCAGTAAAAGGGGAACTGTCAGAAAGGTTGTTTTGAGTTTACTTTTAGTAAGTGAACTGGGATAATCATCTTTGGTAACAATATTTCCATCAACTTCCTGAATATTATTATCGCCGTCAAAGTGGTAGTTATTAAATTCAAGTCCAAGTCCGGTTACAAGCCCTAACCTGTCTGTACCAAATCCTATACTGTATTGCTTAATATTCCAGTTAAAGTTCCATGATTTTCCGGTATTAAGATCCATGAACTGTTCTCCATCTGCACGTGTCATAGAAAATTTATCATCTACAAAATTGTTTAAACCAAATTCAACACCGGACCAGTGGCCTTTAAATTTCTTTTTCTTCTCTGCAGACAACTTCTTTTCATCGTCGGACTCGGTTACTTTCACGCTGGTACCTTCATCGTCATCAACAATACTAACTTCCTTATCGCCAATTTTTATTCTGGTAGTATCACCCCTTTCATCAAACTTAATAATTTCATTGACACCTACACTTATTTCGTCTTCATTATCATTTATAATAACTGGTGATATTTTTCCCTGTTCTTTATTTAAGGTGTCATTTTCCTGTGCAATTAAGCAATGGCTAATTACAATCAACAATATTAAAAATCCTGTTATTTTCATCTTTATGTGATTTTTAGTTAATAAATATTAATCAATTTATTGTGGGACGGATAATTAACAGAATAGTTACAGTTAAGAATTTTATTTTTTCAGGGGGGATGAAATACTAAATGATTCTGAATTTAATGCAAAAGCAACAATCGCTCCATCACTACTTACTTGTTTTTTTAACATGACTTCAGATTCAGTTAAATAGTTAAAACTTTTAATCCCTGCTTCGGCTATGGCCCATACATTAATTTTATTTAAAATGATTTCATGAATACTATGATCATTTATATTTTCCAGGTATTGATTTGCGAATTCTTTCAGTGCATATTTATTTTTATCAACACTCTTTATCGTTTTAATTTCTGTATTCATTATTAAATCAGCATATTCAACGGTATTATTTAGTTGAGCACTTATTGGAGTTAAATATTCAAGAGCTTCTCTTTTATCATCTGTATTATCTTTGGGTAGGTTATCAGATATTTTTTCTGCAATTTTTTCATTTTTAATATTTTCTAATACTTTATATTTCTTTCCTTTTGTAATCTGCTTCTCAGTAACTTCAACATTATTTTCATATTCTTTTTGTGATGAAATATTTTCTTCAGTTATATTATCTGCAACCTGGATTTCAGAAATTCCCTCTCTGTCTTTGCCCGGCATATAAACAATCAATATAAGTAAAAGTATGGCTGCAGCAGCTGAGGTAACATATAATAACAAATTCTTTCTGCGGATGAAAGGGCTAATCTTTTTGATACTATTTTTTTCAGAATATTTAATGCTATAATCAGGGGACAGATATATCTTTGAATAAAGGTCAAAATCTTTTTGTTTTTCCGGGTATTTTTTCAGGTATTCTTTTAACCTGCATTCATCCTGGTTGTTTAAATCACCTTCAAAATTAGCAACACAAAACTCATCAAAGTTCTCATCATTTATTTGCTTTATATCAGAAAAGTCTCTTTTAAGTTCTTCTTTATTCAGCTTCATCTCTTTTGAAGAATTAATCTTAATACTTTCAAATTCATTAAATTCTTCTTCCAGGTCAGGATTCTGAGATAAAAAATGCATTAGCTCGGCGGATTGAACCGGATTCAGTTTCCCGTCAAGATAATCAATAATATAAGCTTCATAATTTTCCCTGGTTATATTCATGGTGTAATGAATATGTTAAATAACTGTTTCAATACTTCCGATATATTTTTTAAGAAACATGCGACCACGGTAAATATACACTTTCACCTGTGATTCATTTAATCCTGTAATATCAGCAATCTCATCATATGAATATCCTTCATAATCTCTTAGTAAAATAACAGAGCGTTGATCCTCAGGCAGCTTATTCACAGCTTCTTCAAGTATTTCAGAAATGTCGGTATATTGTTTTGTATGCGAATAGATTTCAGTATTTATTTTTTCCATGTTTTCCTGTCTTTTTTCCTTCCTTATTAGATCTATCATTGTATGATATGCTGCTGTAAAAAGATATGATTTTACTTTTTCGTATGAAACATTTGAGATTTTGATCCATAATTTTTCGTATGTATCCTGTATTATATCTTTTGCTTTTTCTTCATCCTTAACATTCTTAAGAATGAAACGATATAATCCATCTGAAAAATCATCAACACTCTTATTGTATTCAGCTATTGTCATTTAAACTTGATTCCAGGTCTATGACGTATAAGTCATTTGATTTGTTACAAAAGAAATTTTAAATTAATAAATATTTTGATTATAGTAAATAAACTCGGATATAAAAGTATTTGTATAAGTTGATTCATTTAATTACTTTAATTGAAAAAAATTTAATATAAGCCAGTCCTGAGTGCAGATTGAAAGGATTTTAATGATTTTAAATTGATATATTTTTTAATTAAAGGATAAAAAAAAATTGAAAAAACTTGACTTATATACAAAAAAATATTATTTTTGACCAAACGTTCAGTCAAAATGCAATAATAATAATGCCAGAAAGGCATTTTTTAAAAATATGATTATGACTGAACGTTCAGTCTAAAAATGTTAAATATGGTACCAAGAACTGAACAGCAATATGAACAAATAAGAGAGCAGAAAAGAGCCTTAATACTTCAGGCAGCTCTTAAACTTTTTGCAGATGAAGGATTTCACAGCACTTCAATAAGCAGAATAGCTAAATCAGCAGGTATTTCCAAAGGATTAATGTACAATTATTTTAAGAGTAAAGAAGCATTGCTTAAAGACATTGTAATATCCGGGATTAGTGATTTGACAGGAACATTTGATCCTAATCGTGATGGAATTTTAACAACCGAAGAACTGGAATTTTTTATTAACCAGATTTTTGAAATTTTGAAAACAAATACAAAATACTGGAAATTATATTTTGCAATTATTTTACAGCCCAGTGTCCTAAAAATGATTGAGACAGATTTCTCAAAGATTATTGCACCTATGTTCCAAATGCTTGAGGAATATTTCCGTAGGAAAGGATACAAAAATCCTGAACTGGAGAGTAAATTATTTGGAGCAATGTTGGATGGCTTAAGTTTTCACTATGTGATAGATCCGTCCAATTTTCCACTGGAAAAAATTAAGCAGACTCTAATTGACAGATATGTAAGAAAACATTAAAAATAAAAGCTATGAAAGCAATGAATTTATTACTTCTTGAGATGATATTTGCAGTTATGGCAGTTACAACTGATGCACAGGATTTAACGGCAAAGGAAATAGTAAAAATGGCCGATGCAAAAATGAGAGGGGAAAAATCAAGTTACAGTACGATGACGATGACTATTGTAAGGCCCACATGGGAACGAACAATAGGATTCAAAAACTGGACTAAAGGGACAGAGTATTCACTGGCATTAATCACTGCACCGGCAAAGGAAAAGGGGCAGGCCTATCTTAAAAGGGAAAAAGAAATGTGGAGCTGGAATCCCACGATAAACCGGATGATCAAGCTCCCTCCGTCAATGCTGGCGCAGGGATGGATGGGATCTGATTTTACCAATGACGATTTATTGAATGAATCATCTGTAGTAGTGGACTATACCCACAAGAAGATGGGCGAAGAGGATATTGACGGGCGGAAATGCCATAAAATTGAGCTTATCCCGCTGGAGGATGCCGCAGTAGTCTGGGGGAAAATCTTTATATGGATTTCTGTGAGTGATTATTTATGGATGAAGGCAGAATATTATGATGAGGATGAATACCTGATCAAAACAGAGCTGGCATATGATATTAAAAATATGGATGGAAGAATAATTCCGGCAAAATATGAACTTATTCCCGCCGACAAGCAGGGCCATAAAACTGTTGTTGTTATGAACGAAATCAAGTTCAATATACCTCTGTCAGATGACTTTTTTTCTCAGCAGAATATGAAAAAAGTAAGATAAAAGCATAATAAATAAAATTCAGAAAAATGAACAATCTATTGTTTGCATGGAGAAACCTCTGGAGAAACAAACGCCGTACAACAATTACAGTTACGGCAATAGTTGTTGCAGTCCTTATGTCAACCTGTATGAGCTCTATGCAGGAAGGTACATATTCAAAAATGATTGATAATGTTGTAAAGTTTTATTCCGGATATCTTCAGATTCATAATGTCAACTACTGGGGATCAAAATCCATAAACGATGTGTATGAGCCTGATGACAAATTTTATGGTGTACTTAACAGTGTTAAGAACATTGTTCACTATGTCCCCAGGGTCGAATCATTCAGCCTTATTTCAACGGGTGAAAATACAAAGGGGGGAGCAATTATAGGAATTGACCCTGAGCTTGAGGATAAGTTATCTGAATTGTCAAAATGGATCTCAAAGGGAGAATATCTAAAAGAAAATGATGATGGCCTTTTAATAGCTGTCAATCTTGCAAAAAATCTGGAGGTAAATATCGGAGATACTTTAATACTGCTGAGCCAGGGTTATCATGGCGCTACTGCTGCAGGGTTATTTCCGGTAAGAGGGATTCTTACATTTCCTTCCCCTGATCTGAATAATTTTGGTGCTTATATTGATATCCACAAAGCACAGGACTTCTTTTCCATGCCCGGGATGGTTACATCAACTGCTATAATGGTAGATAATTATTCAGATGTTAAAACTGTGAAGGATGAACTGGAAGCTAAACTTCAGAACAGTTACAGCATAATGACCTGGGATGAAATGCAGCCTGAAGTTGTGCAAATGATTGAAGGTGACAGGGCGGGCGCTGTAATAATGAAAGCCGTTTTATATATCGTTGTGGGATTTGGCATATTAGGCACAATAGTTATGATGGTGGCGGAAAGGAAGAGAGAAACAGGAATTACAGTCGCTATTGGAATGCAAAAAAGAAAATTACAGTCCGTTATGTTTTATGAAACATTATTCATGGGATTTTTAGGAGTATTTTTCGGATTCCTTTTAAGCATGCCTATAATTATTGTACTGCTATACAATCCCATACCATTACCCGGTGGGGAAATTTCTGAAGTTTATGAAAAATTCGGATTTGAGCCGGTAATATATTTTGGAGCACAGGCCAGGGTATTTGTTAATCAGGTTGTTACTGTATTTATTATTAGCCTGCTCATATCTTTATATCCGGTATTTAAGATAAAGAATCTTAAAGTTGCCAATGCTTTACGAGCTTAAAAAATTAATTAATAACTTAAAATTTAACGATATGTTATGGTCAGTTGCCTGGAGAAATATCTGGCGAAGTAAGGTACGAAGCCTGGTAATATTATCTGCCTTAGCTATAGGTATTTTCGCAGGAGTATTAACATGGGCTGTTTACGAAGGAATGGCAATCCAGCGAGTAAACTCAGCAATTAAAACAGAAGCATCACACATTCAGCTTCATCATAAAAAGTACATGGAAAATCCTGATGTAAAGTATTTTATAAGCAATTCAAATAATATCAGGGAGCAGATTGATAGTATGGCCGGTGTTAAAGCTGTTACTGTCAGGGTAATCGTTAATGCAATGATTGCCTCGGCCGAAACCGGCTCAGGTGTTCAGATTGTTGGCATAGTTCCTGAAGATGAGAGGCAGGTTACCAATCTGTATGAAAAAATAGTGGAAGGAGCATATTTTGATGGAACGAGACGAAATCCTATAGTAATCGGCAAAAAGATTGCAGAAAAGCTTAATGTTAATGTCAGGTCAAAAGTTGTCCTGACAATGCAGCAAATGGACGGGGAAATAACCCGCGCACAGTTCAAAGTTGCAGGCATTTATAAGATTGCAAATTCGGTGTATGAGGAAATGACCGTATTTGTGAAGAATACCGATTTGACAAGCCTTATTGGTATGGATAATACCAGTGGCCATGAAATTGCAGTGCTCCTTGAAGATGACCGGACTTGCAATGATATTAAGGATAAATTATCTGCTAGGTACAATAATCTTGATGTGAAATCCTGGAAAGAAATAATGCCTGAAGTGAGTCTTGTTGAGGAATCAATAGATATTTCAATGTATCTTATTCTTGGTATTATTCTCTTTGCATTGCTTTTTGGAATTATTAATACAATGCTTATGGCAGTCCTGGAAAGGGTGAAAGAGCTTGGCATGCTTATGGCAGTGGGAATGAATAAAATCAGAGTATTCACGATGATTATGCTTGAAACAGTATTTCTGGCTATAACAGGATGTATAATAGGAATAATACTGGGATATCTATTTACAGTTTTACTGATGAAAACAGGAATTGATTTGTCAACCTGGAGTGAGGCATATGAAAGACTGGGATATGACACTGTAATATATCCCGTACCAGATGTTTTAATAGCCGTTAAAGTAACGATTATGGTATTTTTAACCGGACTGATAGCAGCGATATATCCGGCGATAAAAGCTTTAAAATTGAAGCCTGCAGAGGCACTAAGGACCGATATTTAATAAACAATAAATAAAGAATTAACAATCAACAAAATCACAAATCATGAAAGTAATTGATATAAAAAATCTGACCAAAATCTATAATGACTCTGAATATAAAGTCAATGCACTAAATGGCATAGACCTGTCATTTGAGGAAGGTGAATTTGCTGCCGTAGTAGGGCCCTCTGGCTCAGGCAAAACAACATTGCTGAATATTATAGGAGGACTGGATCAACCTTCAGACGGGGAAGTAATAATAGACCATACAAATATCAAGGAGCTGAAATCTTCCAAACTTATTGATTTCAGACTTAGAAATATAGGCTTTGTTTTCCAGGCATATAACCTGATACCTGTATTAACAGCAAGGGAAAATGTGGAATTTATAATGCATTTGCAGGGAAGGCCAAAAGCTGAACGTGAAAAGAGGGTAAAAGATTTGCTGGCAGCGGTAGGCTTAAGCGACAGGATTGACAGCAGGCCGGCAAAGTTATCGGGCGGACAGCAGCAAAGAGTTGCAGTTGCTCGGGCCCTGGCATCTAAGCCAAAGTTTATCCTTGCTGATGAACCTACTGCAAACCTCGATTCAAAATCAGCTGAAAATCTTCTTGATATTATGGAGAAGTTAAATAAGGAAGAGAAAACTACTTTTATTTTTTCAACTCATGATGCAAGGGTTGTGAAAAAGGCCAGGAGAGTTATTACTATAGAAGACGGGAGAGTAGTAAGTGATGAAGTAAGGAAATAAGGATTAATGGAATTGATAATTAAAAACATTTGAACAATATAAATTAAAATCATGAAATGGATTACCAGTAAAATTCTGCTGTTTTCCATACTATTTGTTAATTTGGGATTTGGCCAGGATGATGAAAAACTTAAGAATTGGGAATTAGATGGTTATATTTCAAATATGCAATCAGTTATGTATGAAAACCTGAATGATTTATGGCTGACAGAAAATTTATTACATAATCGGATCAACTTCAGATGGAATATTTCTGACAGATTAACCCTTAGCATTCAATTCAGGAACAGATTTATTTATGGAGATTTGATAAGATTTGATCAATTGCTAAAAGATATTGATGACCAATTAGATGGGGATACTACCTCAAGTATTACTTCACTCTTTGGAATTGATCCGGGTAATTTTAACTCTGGATTAACAGGATTTAATAATTATGTGGATCAAATTGATAGTGATAACGGCATTGCGGATTTATCCCTTATGTTAGCAAAAGGGAAGACATACCTTCTAAATGTGTTTTTTGACAGATTTTGGTTCCAGTATACTATAGGTAATCTGGAAATTACAGCTGGCCGGCAGCGTATTAACTGGGGCCAGACTTTTGTTTGGAATCCGAATGATATATTCAATACATATAACTTTTTTGACTTTGATTACCCTGAAAGGCCCGGAAGCGATGCAGTCAGGATACAATTTTATCCGGGGTTCACATCTACTGTTGAAGCTGCTATTAAGCTCGATAGTGCGGAAAACATAACAGCTGCAGCGCTTTACAGGTTTAATAAGTGGAATTATGATATACAGTTTCTGGGAGGAATTTTAAACAGTGAGGATTTTGTAACAGGATTGGGCTGGTCAGGGAATATTAAGGCAGCAAGTTTCAGAGGAGAACTAAGTTATTTTCATCCAATAGATAATTTTAAAGACACAACAGGTCTTTTCTTTGCATCTATATCTTCAGAGTATATTTTTAAAAATTCATTAATGATCCAGGTCGAAGCATTATACAGGCAGCTGCCTGAAGATTTTAATGTGTCGGACTTTTCAGAATTTTATTCCGGCTCCCTGTCGGTTAAGAAATTATCTTTTACTGAATACAATATTTTTTCACAGGCATCATATCCTGTTACACCTCTTTTAAACGCAACTCTGGGAGGTATGGTATTTCTGGGGGAAATATCCGGATATTACATAGGACCATCATTAAGCTATTCATTAATGGATAACCTTGATTTTTCAACTTATTTTCAGATATTCAGCGGAAAGTTCCCGGATAGTGAAGGGATAAAGCGTAAACAAAATTTTAATCTTGCATTTTTAAGACTTAAAATGAGTTTTTAAAGTATTTTGGATTCTTATATAGTCTTACATATACCTGCAAGCATTTATATTCTTTTTCAAGTATCCAGTTGTTCTTAAGCTCATCAATTTCTTCATCACTAAACATATTATAAATGTTTGAATAAAAAATATACCTGTGGATGGTAAAATTCTTTAAGGGAAATTGCCTTTCATCATTTGATAAGTCAATATATTTATTTCCTGCAGTATTTGGAACTTCAGAACCAACATCATTGAAGGATATACCTTTTTCTTCAATATAATTAATCATTTTTTTTCTAAGCTGATAGTAAGGAATATGAGCAATAGTTGCATCCCATCCCTTTGCTATTTTATCAGGATAAATCCAAAAATTTCCTGATATCAGGCCAATTAATATTACTATATAGAACAGTCTAACCAATTTTTTATTTTCAATTTTTTCAAATATTAAATATGCAACAGTAACAGTAAGCAGAATATAGACAACTATGAAATATCTATGACCCGTCAGGAGGTTAAAAAATAACATTGATGGAAGATTAACAATAATAGCAACAGATATTAGTAATAATAATAAATTAATGTTGCTGTCATATTTTATTTTCTTATTAATAAAATGCATCAGGAAATATATGCCAGTAATCCATAAAAATAATCTGCCAAAATCAATTAATCTCCATACTATGATTAGAATATTCCTGATGAATCCACTGAAATTAACTACTTCAAAGCTTCCTGCCCAGGGAGATTCATCGTGCTTAAAAATCCATCCGGTTGTTTTATAGTGATAAATGAGATAGCTAGCATAGATGATTATAGAGGGCAGGTATTGCGGGATAATCTTAAAGAGACTTTTTAAATAGGGGTTTTTATACTCATTTCTAAATATATAATAGTCAAAAATAAAAACTATAAAACATGAAATAACACCACGGAAATGAACTAATGATAACCCTATTAAAGAAAAGTAAAGGATATTTCTTTTTTTGTTAAGTATTGAATTAATTGAGAGAAAAAAGAAGAAAGTAAGGACCAAATCACTTGAAACAACAATAACCTGCGATAGTAGAGTTGTATCAATTATAATTAATATAAGTGTAAGAATAATGTATTTTTCATTTCTAAAAAAATGTTTTAAAAATATATATAACTGATAAATAATGCCAAGGCTGAAGGGCAGCATTAAATAGTGTCCAACCTGCAGTCTTATTCCAAATATTTTCCATAAAAAGGCCAATAAAAGACTCAGCGCGGGCGTATATCCGGTATCAATTGAATTTGGCAATTGTAATGAGAAATTATTTTCATAAAACCAGTATGCTTTCTTTGAGATGATAATATCCTTGTCCCAAAAGAATGAATTGTTTGATACGGCTATTGTAAGGATAATTAAAAAAATATAGAACGGGAGTAGCTTTAATGATTCCTTTTTTAACAATATATATACTTTTATAGTTATTAACGGGAATAAATAAAAGAATGAATATTAATCAGGCTATTCATTAAGTGCTTCAGCTCCTCCGACTATTTCAAGGATTTCCTTAGTAATTGAAGCCTGGCGAGCTTTATTATATTCAAGTTGTAAGTCCCTGATTAATTCAGTTGCGTTATCAGTGGCTTTATGCATCGCAGTCATTCGTGCGCCATGTTCTGAAGCATTTGAATCCAGCAGAACCTTATAGAACTGGACCTGTAAGGATTTTGGTATAATCTCTTCTATAATATATTCTTTGGTTGGTTCAAGAATATAATCTATGCTGGACTCAAATCGATCCATAATTTTCTCTTTATAGACTATAGGGAGAAACTGTTCCTCTATCAGTATCTGAACGGCTACATTTTTGAATTGATTATATACAATTTCAACTACGCTATATTTATTATTGACAAAATTTTCAATTATTTTCTTTACTATTGGTAGAACATTACTAAAGTGCAGCATATCAAATATTTCTATATATGATTCTATCACATTGTATTTTTTTGATTTAAGTAAATTTTTCCCTTTTTTACCAATAGCAATGATATCTAAATTGCCATTCTCATTTTCTGATTTGTATTTTTCATCTGCTATCTGTATAGTTCTTTTTATCACGTTCGAATTAAATGTGCCGCATAATCCCCTGTTTGAGGTAACCACAACTAGTAATACCTTTTCCGGTTTTCTCTCTTTAAAGAATATATTCTCCTTAAATGAAATAAGATTAGTGTCAAGTTCTCTTAAAATATCATTTAACTTATTTGTGTATGGACGTATTTGCATGATATTATCCTGCGCCTTTCTGAGCCTTGCTGCAGAAACCATTTTCATGGCATTGGTTATCTGGCGCGTAGACTTAACAGATAATATACGGGTTTTTATTTCTTTAAGATTCGCCATTTATTACATTTAGATCTAATTCGAAATCAGGTTAGTGAGAACCTTCCTCAACATACATTATTATACCAGTTAAGCACTTCAATAAAATAGTTATTTATATTTTTCTGCAATCTCCAAAGCTATAGCTTCAAGCGTTTTTTCTATTTGATCATTTAGTTTTCCTTCTCTCAGATCAGTTAATATATTCTTGTGTTTTACCTCAATAAAGTCCAGGTATTCCTTCTCAAATTCAATGACTTTTTCAACAGGTATATCTCTGAGCAGTCCTTTTGTTCCACAGTAAATTATTGCGACTTGCTTTTCTACTGCCATAGGGGAATATTGGTTTTGTTTCAGAATCTGGACATTCTTTGCTCCTTTATCAAGAATTGCAAGAGTTGCTGCGTCAAGATCTGAACCAAACTTTGCGAATGCTTCCAGCTCTCTATATTGAGCCTGATCTAATTTTAGTGTTCCTGCTACTTTTTTCATTGAATTTATTTGAGCAGTTCCTCCAACCCGTGATACTGATATACCAACGTTAATTGCCGGCCTGATACCAGAATTGAAAAGTCCTGATTCCAGGAAAATCTGACCATCGGTAATTGATATTACATTAGTGGGTATATAAGCAGAAACGTCTCCGGCCTGTGTTTCAATAATTGGTAAAGCTGTTAATGAACCACCTCCTTTAACTATTGTTTTGATTGCATCAGGGAGATCATTCATATGTGCAGCTACTTCATCATTGTCAATGATTTTTGCAGCTCTTTCCAAAAGGCGTGAATGCAAATAGAAAATATCACCAGGATAAGCTTCACGACCGGGAGGTCTTCTAAGTAACAGGGAAACCTCTCTATAAGCTACTGCTTGTTTAGTTAAATCATCATATATAATTAACGCGGGGCGTCCTGTATCCCTAAAAAACTCACCTATTGCAGCGCCAGCAAAGGGAGCATAGAATTGTAAAGCAGCTGGATAAGAGGCTGTAGCTACTACAATTACTGTATAAGACATCGCCCCTTTTTGTTCAAGTGTTTTGGCAATATTTGCTATTGTTGATCCTTTTTGTCCGATTGCTACATAAATACAATATACGGGGCTGCCTCTGTCATAAAATTCTTTTTGATTAATAATTGTATCAATAGCAATAGCGGTTTTTCCCGTTTGTCTGTCACCTATAATTAATTCCCTCTGCCCTCTTCCTATAGGAATCATTGAATCTATAGGCTTAATTCCTGTTTGTAAAGGTTCATTTACCGGTTGACGAAATATTACTCCCGGGGCTTTTCTTTCAAATGGCAATTCATAGGTTTTTCCATGAACAGGGCCTTTTCCATCAAGAGGTTCTCCAATTGTATTTATTATTCTGCCAAGTAATCCCTCTCCTACATTTATTGATGCTATTCTGTATGTTCGCTTAACAGAATCTCCTTCCTCAACATCTTCGGAAGAGCCTAATAATACTGCCCCTACACTATCTTCTTCTAAATTTAGTACAATACCCAATATACCTCTCTCAAATTCAACCAGTTCATTTGATTCTACTTGTGATAAACCATATATTCTTGCTATGCCATCACCTACCTGCAATACTGTCCCTACCTCTTCCATATCTATTCTGGTATCGATACCTTTAATCTCCTGTTTCAGGATTTTCGATACCTCTGAAGGTTTTAAGATAACCATAATCTTTATTACATTAATTATTTAAATATTTAATAACTCTTTCTGAATTCTATTAAGATGATTTGATACACTGGCGTTAATTTGCTGATCTTCAATTCTTAATATGAATCCCCCAATTAATTTATCATTTACTTTTTCAGAAAGTTCTATGTTATGATCAAATTCTTTTGATATATAATCCTTTATAGTTTTTCTTATTTTTTTGCTTACAGGTCTTGCTGTTGTTAGCACCGCTGATCTGATTCTATTATCTTTTTTAAATAAATCAATAAAAACGAGTAAAATCCATGACAGGTATAATTCCCTTCTATTTTTAATAATAAGTGCTAAAAAAGAAAGCATTAATGGATTGAATGTATCTTTAAATGAATTATTTATGATTTTGAGTTTATGGGATGGTTTAATAATAGGGATTTCCAATAAATCTTTTAATTCAGGGATTGTATATATTAACTTATTAAGAGTTTCTACATTTTCTCTTATCTCCTTTGATATATTCTGTTCATTAGCTAATAACAATAATGCTTTAGCATATCTGACAGATATTTTGCTTTCGTTCATCTTTAATATACTTAAAGTACAATATTAATTCAACTTAATATCTCTTAAAGATTTTTCAATTAGTTCCTGCTGCTCTTTATCGACACTTAGCTTCTTTTGAAGTATTTTGGCTGCTATTTCAACAGACAGAATAGTAACCTGGTTTTTTATTTCTTTCATAGCATTAATCTTTTCGTTTTGTATGCCGATTCTTGCCTTTTCAATTAATTGTTTTGATTCGTTAACTGCTTGTTCTTTTGCCTCTTCTATTATTGATTCTTTAATTTCACGCGCTTCTTTTAATATTTTATCATGTTCGTTTTTTGCTTCTGCAATAATTTTTTCATTATCCAACTGCAACCTTGACATTTCTTTTCTTGCCTTTTCTGCAGTCTGTAAAGCATTTTCAATTGAAAACTCTCTTTCTTTTAAAAAGGTAAGTATTGGTCTCCAGGCGAATTTTCTTAAAATAAGTAGAATAAACAAAAAAGCTATTGTTGTCCAGAATATTGTACCTAAGTCAGGATTAATCAGTTCCATAATAATAAATTAAATCAAATTAATAATAACTTTGAAACCTCAGTTAGCAGCCAATCGCTGCTAACTGAGGGTAAGATAGATTTTAGCCCATAGTTATCAAGCAGACAACTACTGCAAATAATGATACACCTTCAATAAGTGCTGCAGAGATTATCATGTTCGTTCGAATATCCCCTGCAGCTTCAGGTTGACGAGCAATTGCTTCTACGGCAGCGGCACCGATACGACCGATACCAAAAGCAGCAGCCAATGCACTAAAGGCTGCTCCAAATGCTGGGGCAAGAGCTCCTAAACCTTCAGCTAATAAAATAAATTGAGTTAACATTTTTTATATAGTTTAAAATTAGTGATGTTCTTCAACTGCAAAACCTATATATAAAGCCGATAAAAATGTAAATACAAAAGCCTGAATGAATGCAACAAGTAATTCCAGAAACATCATAAATAAAAGAAACAAAATTGATAATGGTGAAAATACAAATCCTGCTGCAGGATTTTTTTCACCGAAAACAAAAATAAGACTTAAAAATCCGAGCGTAATCAAATGACCGGCAGTTATATTAGCAAATAGACGGATCATCAGGACGATTGGCTTTGTAAATATACCGAACAATTCAATTAATGGCATTAAGGGAGGAATTTTTAACCATATAGGTACGCCGGGAGTATTAAATATATCTCTCCAGTAATTTTTGTTACCACTGAGATTTGTAACTAATAAGGTAAAAAGAGCTAGCACACCTGTAACGGCAATATTCCCAGTGAGGTTTGCACCTCCGGGAGGTATTGGAATAATACCTAACATGTTATTAATCCAGATAAAAAAGAAGACCGTCAATAAATAAGGAGTAAACCTTTCGTAATTCTTTTCACCAATAGATTGTTTAGCAATATCATCTCTCACAAAAATTATAATGGGTTCAAGAAGTGACTGTAAACCTCGCGGGGGTTTTCGTCTGTTTTTTCTGTATAATTTAGCTGCAGAAATAAAAATCCAGGTTATTAGTATAATACTGAAAAATAAAGCAACTATATTCTTTGTAATTGAAATATCAAATGGAATGCTGGAAGTGCCATTTTCTGAAAATTCAACAATTTTTTCTTTGTTCTCACCTTCGAGCTCCAGCTTATATTTATATCCTTTGTAGCTGTATAATGATTGGCCGTGATGAAATTTTCTGGAGGAGAATACTATTAAGCCTTTATTTCTACTTATTAAAATTACCGGCAGGTATAGAGAAATATGTTTATTTTTATATGTGAGTATATGCCATTCATGCGCATCACTTATGTGATCAAATAAAAATTTCTTTGGATTAAATTTGGTTTCTTTTTTGTGTGTGGGATTATGTTCTGGTTCTTTAAGCCTATCATTACATGCTGCCAGAGAAGTATTCAGGATAATTATTGCTGAAATTACCCAGGTGATCCAATTTCTAAATCCAACCAAGCCTTTAATCATTATTGTATCTGCAAACTATATAAAGCCTCATAAAGTTAATAAAAACTATTTTGATTTTTTATAATTGTCGGTTGATCTTTTCAAGAATGAGGTTATTGATCTAATTTCAAATAATGTGTAGATTATATACAGAAAAAATAAACCGGCAACAAATATTATGGAACTTTCTTTATGTTTACTTATATATAATATCAAAAAAATAATATAACCAAAAAATTTGATAAAAAAAGAAAGCAGGAAGGCAGTTTCAAACTTTATTTTCTTCTTATTTGATGAATTGACAAGCAATGAATGAACAATAATATTCATAAATAAGAAAAATAATAACAGCCAGGGAAATATTGGGAGATAATATTTATTAAGGAAGGTTGTAAAAGCTAGTAATCCTGTTAATGCAATTATTCCGGTCAGAATAACGCTATTAATTATAAATTTTCTAAGTTCATGATGCATAAATATTTATTTAGTGCGTAATAAATCTTTAATTGAATAATATATAGCAAGGATCACAGCTAATACGGATAACAAAGCCGTAAATACAGGTTTTTCAGTTTTTAACCATTTATCTATTTTCATTCCTCCGAAAACACCTATTAGTATAATGGCTATCATTTGAAAGGCAATTCCTGAATATTTCACATAACTATTTAGCCTTTCCTTGTTCTTCTGCGATTCTTTATTTTTCTTTTGGAGCATCTTGAGGTTCAATATCGCTTGTCATTTTACAATTACCGGTAAATTTTGACCCTGGCTCAATTGCTAATTTTCGGGCTATAATATCACCGGTAAGATTTGAAGTAGCTTTAAGTGACAATAATTCTGTTACATGAATTTTACCTTCTATATTCCCTTCAACATCAGAATTCTTACATTTAATTTCTCCTTTTACCGTTCCTGTTTCGCCAATAACGACCTTTCCTTTAGTTTTTAAGTTACCCTGTAAAATCCCGTCAATACGGATATCTCCATTTGAAGAGACGTCTCCTTTAATCTCGGTGCCCACTCCAATAAGATTAATAGCATTATTCTCTATTTCAGTAAATTTTGCCATTTATTCAAATATTAGTCTATTAGTAATTTTGTCTTTAACAAAGATATAAATTAGAATTTAAAACTTTTCATGCTGAATGACCAAAAAATTAACAAAAAGTCCCTTCTGCTAAGGACCTGAAAACTTAAACTGAAAAGTTTTAATTTCCGTTATACGCCCATTTTAAATAAATTGATCCCCACGAAAATCCCGCACCAAAGGATGTCAGTATGATTTTGTCTCCTTTCTTAAGTTTATGTTCAAAATCCCACAGGCAAAGTGGAATTGTAGCAGCAGTTGTATTTCCATATCTTTCAATATTTATTAGTACCTGATCACGTCTTATTCCCATTCTCCGGGCTGTAGCATCAATAATTCGCATATTGGCCTGATGAGGCACAAGATAGGCAAGATCATCAGGTTTAATATTATTCCTTTTCATTATTTCTATCGAGACATCTGCCATTTGAGAGACAGCAACCTTAAATACGGCCTGACCTTCCTGGTAAACAAAATGCTGATGTCCATCAACCGTATCCTGTGAAGCAGGATTCAGGGCCCCTCCTGCTTTCATGTGCAGATATTTACAACCTGAGCCATCGACAGCCAGAATGGAATCAATAATACCAAAGTCATCTGTTGATGGTTCAATAAGCACTGCACCTGCTCCATCACCAAAAAGAGGACAGGTAGTCCGGTCAGTATAATCAGCTATGGAGGACATCATATCTGTACCTACGATAATAATTTTTTTATAGCCTCCTGATTCAATAAATCTTCTTGCTGTCTCCAGTGCATAAACAAAGCCTGAGCACGCAGCATTCATATCATAACAGAATGCATTTTTAAGTTTCGTTTTTTCACAGATTATATTTGAAGCAGCTGGTATAAACATATCAGGAGTTATTGTTGCACAAAGAAGAAATTCAATTTCTTCAGGTGATGTATTGGTTTTTTTTAGAAGTTCCTTAACGGCTTTGATCCCCATATAAGAGGAAGCTTTGTTTTTTTCCCTAAGTATTCTTCTTTCTTTAATGCCGATTCGTTGCATTATCCATTCATCACTGGTATCTACCATATTGCATAACTCTTCGTTAGTAAGAATATATTCAGGGACATATCCACCCACTCCTGTTATAATTGCATTAAGTTTTTCCATTATTTGAAGGCTTCTTTAAATTTATCAATCAGATTTGCCTTGATGACATTAACAGTATTTAGTATCATATTTTTTATTGCTATATCGTTGGAAATGCCATGTCCGATAATAACAGGGGCATTTATACCCAGAATGGGACTTCCTCCATAATCTACATAATTGTATTTTTCAAAAAACTCATCATAGGGTTCGCGCTTTTTAACTAGATCATAAAATGCTTCTACTTGTTTAAGTATTACGTTTCCAACAAAGCCATCACATACAATAACATCAACTTTATCATCAAATATATCATTACCTTCAACATTTCCAATGAAATTAAAGTCTGTAGTATCTTTCATTGCCTGGTATGTAGTTTTTGTAAGCAGATTACCTTTTTCTTCTTCCTTTCCAATATTTAATAATCCAACTTTGGGAGAATGAATATTATAAATATATTCTGCATACATAGAACCTAATATGGCATATTGATACAATACGTCTGGTTTAGAGTCGGGATTTATTCCAACATCGAGAACTATTGTATGTTTATTATTATGTTTTGGGAGTGCAACAGAAATACATGGACGAATTATACCGGGAATTGATTTGACTACTTGCATTGCACCTACCAGCATAGCCCCTGTATTACCCGCACTTAAAAATCCATCAATTTTGCCGGCCTGTAATAATTTAAACCCTATAACTATACTTGCATCAGGTTTTTTGGCAAAGGCTTTTGCAGGATGTTCTCCCATATGGATAAATTCAGGAGTATGTATAATTTCTACCTTTGGAGAAATAAGGTCTTTAAACTTGTCTATTTCAATAATTTTTTCTTTATCACCAATAAGTACCAGTCTAACTCCTTCAGGAATTGATTTAGTGGCTAATATCGCTCCTTTAATTGTAGCTTCCGGGGCAAAATCCCCTCCCATTATATCTAAGCCGACTTTCATGATCATAAAATAGTCCGGGGAATTTAGTACATATAATTACTATGCAGCAACCTCTTTTTCTATAGCCAACTTCCCTTTATAGTGCCCGCATTCGGGACATACTCTGTGATATTGAACAGTCCCGCCACAGTTAAGACAAGTCGAGATTACAGGTTTAACGGCTTTATAATGTGTTCTTCTCTTACGCTTTCTTTGCTTAGATGTTTTTCTTTTTGGATGTGCCATTTTAGGTGTAATTAATTATTAGTTTCAAAAAAATACTTCAATTTATCCCAGTTTGTATTTACTGCTTTCTCCTGTTCTTCTGATTCATGTTCATGAATTTTTTGAAGCATTTCTTTTTTACATAAAGATTTACCATCTTTTGATTCAGGATGAATTTTCCTGTATGGGATACTTAAACTTATACACTCGTATATATAATGTTTTAAATCCAGTTCATTATCATTTGGATGCAAAATAATTGTATCATTTGATTGATCAACAGAAGTATCGCTGAATTTTACCAGAAGATTATCCCTAAATTCTATGGGATAATTAAAATACTCAAGGCACCTGTCGCATTCGACAAAAATAATCCCTTTAATAAGTATATCAAGCGTTAAAAAGTCAGGTTTTTTATTCAGATTAATAATCACTTTAAGGTTGCCATCTTTTGCTTCCATTTTGTCAAATTCAGAGAAAAAATATTCTTTAACATCAAACATTATTTCATGATTTCCTTCCTTCAGCGCCTTAAACCGGATAATATATTGATTATCAGATTTCACTTTCTTTATTTTAAAGTGGTGCAAAAGTATTAATATTATTCAGAATAAAAAAGTAAAAAATTTCGGATTGAATTTTTTACTTTTTACATGAGTTTGAAAAGAAATTTAACAGCTATTGTAAATAAAAACTTACAAATTTGTTATTGAAAAAGAGAAGTCAGGTCCCTGCTTTTATTAAAGATTCTCTAATGATTAATATTTATTAATTATCCGAGAAGTGCTCATCAATGGTCTCTATTAATGTATCTATAAAAAAGTCGTCTTTAATCACATATCTCTTTGCTCCGTATTTCAAAAATTTTTTAATCAGGGCTTCGTTTTTTTCACGACTTAAGATAATAACTGGTATATTATTATTTTGTTCGGTTATTTTTTTTAGGGTTTCGAGACCTGACATCGCTTCTGATTCTTCATCACCAAGGATATAATCAAGAACTATCAGATTAGGATTCAAATATAGATTTTCAACACATTCTTCTCCTGTGAAATATGACTTTACATCATATCCATCCTTACATTTAAAGGTATACTCCATTAAATTCAGCATCATCCTGTCATCATCAATAAAAAATATAAGTTTATTGCTCATTTAGCTTAATAGCCATTTAAAGTATATTCTATTTATTGCAGTTTTAAAGTTAAACCAATAGACAACCATGCTATACCATAGCCCAGTTCACCCATAACTCCAAGATTTTCTGAAAAGAAATACCTGCCTCCAACAAAGAATGAATATGCAAGGGATGAACCAGTAGCTGAACCTGTTACCCAGTTTTCATCTCCAAAATATTTAGAACTTATAATGTTATATCCTAACAATAATCCTCCATAAGTATCCAGATTATCAATAAATTCCATATGATAAGTGCCTCTACCACCGATAATTATTGAGGTATACTTCCATCCCCAGTTACCCCAGATACCGCTAACATCATATTTGTAAGATGATAGGCCCAGGTAACCTCCAAGGCCTAACACACCGGGGCCTATATCGTCTTTGAAACCAAAATCCCCGGAAATAAAAATTGGAGGAAGAGTTGTTTTGTAGTAAGCACCAGTATACCAGGTAGCACCAATGCCTAAACCGGCATTTATTAGTTTGTCACCAACATTAAAAAGCTGAGAATAAGTATTTACTGCAGGACGAGTCAGAAAAGCCAGCAATAAGATACACGGGGCCAATTTAACATAAAGTTTTTTCATAAGTCAATTGTTTTAAATTATTTTATTGTAATAGTACAAAAATAAGAAATGAAATAAAATTTGAAATCTTTATTACAACAATTTTTTTAATTGAAAGTTTAAATATACTTCTATTATTGTTTGAAAAATGTATTTATAGTAGTTTGGTAATTATTTGAAATTGGGTTAATTTAGATAATTTAAATTGTGTTTACAAGGAACATTATAATCAAATTTTTAAAATAGGATTTTACAATGGGAAAAAATGTTGGTGAAATTGTTCAGATTATAGGTCCGGTTATTGATATTAGCTTTGAAAAATCAGTTGAAGAGCTCCCGAAAATTCATGATTCAGTAGAAATAAAAAGGGAGGATGGAGATATACTTGTAGTGGAATGCCAGCAACATATTGGAGAAAATACAATCAGGACAGTGGCCATGGATTCCACCGATGGTCTTAAAAGAGGCATGAAAGCGGTTGCTACAGGTCATTCTATACGCATGCCTGTTGGCGAGCAGATAAGAGGAAGATTGCTAAATGTAATAGGGGAACCAATTGATGGATTAGGAGATCTTGATACATCAGAGGGCTACGAAATTCATAAAAAGCCTCCTAAGCTTGAGAGTCTGTCAACGACAACAGAAGTTTTATTTACAGGGATTAAAGTGATCGATTTATTAGAGCCCTATTCAAAAGGAGGGAAGATTGGTTTGTTTGGAGGTGCAGGAGTAGGAAAGACTGTTATAATTATGGAACTTATAAACAATATAGCAAAAAAATATTCAGGTCTTTCGGTTTTTGCAGGTGTGGGAGAACGCACAAGAGAAGGTAATGATCTTTTGCGTGAGATGATTGAATCGGGAGTTATTAAATACGGGGAAGAATTCAATAAGAGTATGCAACAGGGAAGCTGGGATCTTACTAAAGTAGATAAAGAAGAGCTTAAGAAATCACAGATAACATTGGTTTTCGGACAAATGAATGAGCCACCAGGAGCACGTGTGACAGTAGCGCTATCGGGACTTACTGTTGCTGAATCATTCAGGGACGGGGATGAGAAAGGTGAAGGAAGAGATATATTATTCTTTGTTGATAACATATTCAGATTTACACAGGCAGGATCGGAAGTTTCTGCACTGCTCGGCAGAATGCCTTCCGCAGTGGGCTACCAGCCGACGCTGGCAACTGAAATGGGCCTGTTGCAGGAAAGAATTTCATCAACCAAAAGGGGATCTATTACATCAGTACAGGCTATTTATGTGCCTGCCGATGACCTTACAGATCCAGCTCCTGCTACAACTTTTTCACATCTTGATGCTACAACTGTTCTTAGCCGTAAAATTTCAGAATTAGGAATTTATCCTGCTGTTGATCCTCTTGATTCTACTTCCAGAATTTTAGCTTCTGATGTTGTAGGAAAAGAACATTATGATACTGCCCAGAAGGTAAAAGAAATACTACAGCATTATAATGAATTATTGGATATTATCGCAATTCTTGGCATGGATGAACTTTCTGAACAGGATAAAATAGTTGTTCATCGGGCAAGAAGAATACAAAGATTTTTGTCTCAACCATTCCATGTTGCTGAACAATTTACTGGTATTTCCGGTGTATGGGTTTCAATAGAAGATACTATTAAGGGATTTAAAATGATTTTAAACGGTGAGGTTGATCAATATCCCGAGGCAGCATTTCATATGGTTGGAACCATTGAGGATGCTATTACAAAGGGTAAAAAACTAATTGAACAGGTAAGAGAAGAGTAAAGTTTTATTAATAATTAATTTTGACTAAAGTGAATCTTGAAATTATTACTCCTGTAGAGAAATTATACCAGGGTGAGGTGAATATTGTCAGGGTCCCCGGGACAAAGGGCACTTTTGCCATACTGAAAAATCATGCTCCTATAATTTCAACCCTCGAAAAAGGAACAGTTAAAATCGTCGATAAACATAATGAAACCTCTTATATTGAAATTTTAGGAGGAATAGTGGAAGTGAATAAAAATAAAATCATTGTATTGGCAGATATAGAGTAATATATATTAAGATTTTTTCTCAAAGCATTTTTTAATGAGGTATTGGATTGTTTTCTATTTCTTATTTATCCTGAATATTTATGGATTTTGCCAGCATAAAGTAACTTTTATTGCATCAGACAGCTTAAGAATTACAGCAGATCTTTATCTAAATAATTATAACTATCCTTTTATTTTATTATTTCATCAAAGCGGTTATAGCAGAGGAGAATATGCAGGAATAGCCGATAAATTACTGAATTTGGATTACAATTGTCTTGCAGTTGATTTGCGATCAGGCGGGAAAGTAAATTATATTAAAAATGAGACAGCTTCCAGGCTACAGGATAAAAATATGTCATGCAGACTTATAGATTCCAGAAAAGATATACTTGCTGCTATTGAATATACCAGGAATTATAATAATATCCCGGTCATACTTTTTGGAAGTTCCTACTCTGCATCCTTGTGTATGATAGTTGGTAAAAATAACGAAAACGTAAATGCAGTTGTTGCATTTAGTCCGGGTGAGTATTTCGAACCTGAAATATCTGTTAAAAGTACTTTAAAAGATTTTGATAAACCTTTGTTTGTGTCCTCATCAGAGAATGAGTATTCATACATTTTAGAAATGTTGGATTTTGCTCCCGAGAACATATTAACAATATACAAACACAAAGAGGGTAATGATTCTCACGGGGCAAAAATATTATGGGAATCAAATAAGGCCAGCAAGGAATGCTGGCTGGAGTTATTAATGTTTTTCAGAAAAATTAAATAAAGCAGGGAGCCCTTTGTTATTCATTTATTTATCTTAGACATCTTAAATTCAGGATAGTGGTAAAATTTCTTGTTGTAAGATTCAGTTCAATCGGAGATATTGTTCTAACAACACCTGTTGTGCGTTGTTTAAAGACACAGGTGGAAGATGCCGTGGTCCATTACCTGGTTAAAGAGCAATATAAATCCATAATCAAGGACAATCCATATATAGATAAAATATATTCACTTGACAGTAGTTTTAGTAAACTGGTAAAAAGATTAAGAAAAGAGCATTATCATTATATTATTGATTTACATAAAAATCTGAGAACACTCGAACTTAAAACACAGTTAAGAATACTTACCTTCACATTTAACAAACTTAATTTTAAAAAATGGTTACTCGTAAACTTTAAAATTAACAGACTCCCTGATATACATATTGTTGACAGGTATTTTAAATCAGTTGAAGCTTTTGATGTAAGAAACGATGGTAAGGGATTGGATTATTTTATAAGTAAAAGTGATGTAATCGATATTAATAAATCTGGTGCAGAAATGGATGATGGATATATAGCATTTGCAATTGGTTCAAGACATTTTACAAAGCAGTTGCCTATTGATAAGATTATTTCCTTATGTAATAAAATTAATTATCCGGTAGTATTGCTGGGGGGAAAAGAGGATTTTGAGAAAGCTGAGACAATAAAAAATTCAGCCAGTAACAAAGTTATTAATTATTGTGGCAAACTGTCGATCAATCAGTCAGCTTCAATTGTCAAAGAGGCGAAATTAGTGATTTCACATGATACTGGTCTAATGCATATAGCTGCTGCATTTAAGAAGAAAATCATTTCTATCTGGGGAAATACTGTACCTGAGTTCGGTATGTATCCTTATTTACCTGACAGAGAATCCCGGATTATTGAGGTTCATGGATTATCATGCCGCCCCTGCTCTAAACTCGGATATAAAAAATGTCCCAAAAAACACTTTAAATGTATGATTGATATAAATGAAAATGAAATAGCGGATATAGCTATTGCTTTACTCCCAAGTTAGCTAAAAATACTTTATAAATAGGTGCTCTTCCTAAATCATTATTAATCAGACTAATGTATTCATTTATTGCCGGAAATATACTTGATTCTTAAGTGCTTTAAAATGCTTATTAATATAAGTTTATGAGCCAAATATGTTGATATTTCTTAATTATTGTTAATAAATAATCTTTAAATTGCTAACTTTGATGCTTTAATTTGGCAATGCTTTGCTTATAATAGTAAGGGTATTGCGGGACAATTAAGTTTACAAAAATGGAACGCTGGTGTCAAATCATTATATTTTTCATATTATTGGCAGGTTCAGCAAATTGTCAGTTTATTTCTCATTCAGTAGTAGCCTCATTAGGCAATTCCTATGATAATAATTTTGAAATTGTACAATTAACTGTTGGCGAGGCAGTTATCGAAACCTTTAATGATAACACCAATTACTATTATGTAACCCAGGGATTTCAGCAACCAGGTTTAAAAACTACCAGGTTTAAGTATTCCAGTAATTCAGTTGATTTTTTCCCTAATCCTGTTTTGGATAATTTGTTAGTTGTATTTAATTATACGGAATTAACAGAATATAAAGTCGAATTATATTCAATAGTAGGAATTTTCATTGAAGAACACAATATTTCCGGAGCCTTTGAAGGATATAAAATGGAAGTTGATTTTTCTCGTTTCCCACAAGGGATTTATTTGATTTTTATTTATTCTAAAAGTAATAATTTATTAAAAACCGGAAAGATAATAAAACTATAGTCTTGCTTAAGGCGAGATGGTTAAATGGAGTTTGAACTTAAGTTTCAAGGAATATGAAGTTATTTATATATATACACACATTCTTATTAATTTTTGCTCTGGCTGTCTGCAATACATTTTCCCAGGAGGTGCCTCAAGGCATAAATTACCAGGCCGTTGCACGTGATTTTACAGGTGAGGAGTTGACTAATCAAAATATCTCTGTGCGGGTATCAATTATTTCAGGTAGTCCGGGCGGACAGGTTGAATGGATTGAAAATCACTCGGTGACAACAAACAGGTTCGGATTATTTAATCTGGTTATTGGTCAGGGAACCCGTGAAGGGGGCGAAAAAGATGAATTTTCAGAGTTAAAATGGGGATTATTACCACACTATCTTAAAGTTGCAATTAAGTTTCAGGAAAGCGATGAATATCTGGATATGGGGACAGCCCAGTTCTTTTCGGTGCCCTATGCAATTTATGCAGAATATGCTGCCAGCGGTAGCGGTGGAGGAATTGGAGATCCTGATGATCGTGATAAGGATCCGACCAATGAAATTCAAACTCTTTCGATAAATACAGAAGATAATGAAATACTTCTTATGAATCCTGACGGATCTGAGCAAAGCTCATTACCAATAGACTATGAGCCTGAAAATGAAATTCAGGATTTAGCGTTAAACAATAATGTTCTGTTAATTACAAAAAATACTGATGCAAATCCTATTAGCTTGACTCCATATCTTGATAATACTGATAACCAGACACTATTTTTAAATGCAGATAGTATTGGTATATCAGGGGGTAATAATATAAGTCTTGAGAAGTTTTATGATAATACTGATGGTCAAATATTAGCACTTGAGGAAGACTCTATAAGAATTTCAGGAGGAAATGCAATTAATATTTCAGAATTAAAGAATCCGCAGAGTATTTATTTTTATGCAAACAGGACAATATCTGAGGATGCTTTGAATGGTGAATATTATAAACTTAAGTTTGATGATGTAAAGATTAATGAGGGATCCCCTTATAATCCATTAAATGGACGATTCACTGCATTGTTAAACGGATTATACTCATTTAATATTGTTTATCAGGCTGATGAATCGCAAAGTATCCTTTTTTATTTAAATGGTTCGCTGGCCGAAACATTCGTTGGCACTACTGCAACGCAGACCTACAGAATTCCGTTTATGAAGTATTTAAATGCAGGAGATGAAATCGAAATTGTAATTTACAATAAACTTGCTGTTCCAAGTCCTATTGGTACCGGAAATTTTGGAGGATTTAAGGTTTATTAAATGAATTTCACAAGATTTATCTGTAATAATTACCAATAACTTATTTAATTATCTCGGCAGACCTTATAGTGTTATCCTGGTTGTTATTAAAATCCCTTAAAAGATAGGTAGTGTTGGTTTTTTTATGGTAAACTCTAAGGTCGTTTCCTGCCCACTTATAAGTAGTTTCCTTGCTGATATCATTACCATCTATATAAAGCCAGTATCCATTCTCAGGAGTTGCTTTCCATAGCGGGGGCATTTTGACCAGGCCTGAACCTGATTTAATTTTTGCCGGTCTGAACTGATTATCACAATTATTGTAATAATCTTCCAAAATAAATGTTCTTTGTGTATTTGGATGATAGACTTCAAGGTCTTTACCATTCTCAGCCCATACATTGGTAGTTTCCTTACTTATGTCTTTACCATTGACTAACAGCCAATATACATCCTGAGTCCCTTTCCATTTTATAGTAAGGTCTGATTCACCCTGTATTTTGGATTCCCCGGTTACAGGGGAAAAAAGTTTATCAGTTTCTTCCAAATATTTATCAAAAGATGGTATTTCTTGTTCTTCCTCATATGCAGTAATATTATTATTTCTTAGTTCCGGATTTTTTTGTAATTCATCTACTGGAATCTGTGCTGAGACTTCAGAGGTGGATTGAGCAGATAATTCGGTCATATTTATGTCCGGAGGCATGAAATAAAAGTCCCCTATCAGTGAAGAAGATTCCCATGGTACCTGTCTTCCCCCGCTTCCGGCTAATACTTCTGCCCTTACCTTTTTGAAGACTTCTTCAATTTTTAAACCTTCCTGTGTTATTTGCTTCAATAGTACGCTTGTATAAAGTCCGTTTTTGCCTATTCCGTCCATGGCAGTTGAACCCGGAGCAGTGGCATAAGCTATTATTGAGCCTGTTGGAGCATTTATAGAAGCTAATCCACTGGTTGTAGATCGGTAGCTTCGTGCATATGGATTATTTCTGCAGGCATCAAGTATTACTATATTCATTTGATTTTGTGCACTTTCCATCTGAGCAAGCACGAAACCTACATCCACACCCTCATATTCTACTTCTTCTTCCGAATATATTTCGGCACGCACCGGAATCAGATAGTTAAAACCTTTAACCTGGAGACCATGCCCTGCAAAATAAAATATTCCGGTACCTCCTTGTTTAAGTTTGAATCCAAATTCACGTATTACCCTTTTCATTTCGTCTTTGGTTTTTACATCAACGCGAATCAAAACATCAAAACCTAATCTCTGAAGTGTAAGAGCCATAGCATAAGCATCATTTACCGGGTTTTTTAACGGACCTGTAGTATAATCGCTATTTCCAATAACAAGCGCAAATCTGTTATAGTTTTGAGGCTGTCTTATTTGTGAGTGACCTGTTTTTTGGGATAATTGAATAATGACTATAGCTAGTATTAACAGTCTGGTAAATAAATACATTTTGTTAAGTGTAAATTAATGTATAATTTAATGTAAATTTAATTTTATTTTTTTTGAATATTTCACAATAGATCAATTTTTACAGATTAGTGAATGTTTATCAACAGGTCTTAAATACAAAATTTCAAATATTAATGCTTATACGTTTTATAATTCTAACCAGTATTATCATCTGTTTTATAAATAATACCTATTCACAGCAGAAAGTAGTCCCACCACCCGAAACAGAACGCAGTAGCTCAACCGCAGAATCAATCAAGTATTTTGCAAGGTTTGAAATTGGTGCTGCATACGGTATAACAAGCGTTGGTAGTACTGAAGAGGTGGAAGGATTTACTTTGCCGGTTGAGTTTCAAATAGGAATCGGTATAACAGATAATGCATTTATTCATGCATTAGTAGGTGCCAATGTTATTACAAATCCAACTAATGTTAATACTGAAACAGAAGCACCTTACACAGTATGCATGTGGAATTTTGGAGGGGGACTTACTGTCTACGCTATTCCTAAAATGGTCTATGCTTCTGCTTCAGTTACAGGCAGTTCAACTGTCCGTTATCTTGATACCTGGGATAATACGGTTGATACTGATACGTATAATTCAAAATTAGGAGTTGGTTTTGAATTAAAAGCCGGGGCAAATGTGATGATTGGAGGATTCTTACCAGTTGGCATGACAGCTTTTTATTATACAAGTTCTATGAACGACATGGAAGAAGAATTTGAAAATGCTGCAAAAATTAAAAATAATGTCGTAGGGATCACACTAACTATAGGTATAGCAAACCTATAGACTATAAGTATTTGTTTAACATGATATTTGATGACATTAATTGCTTTAAAATTTTAATACAGGAATAGGAATATTAATATTTGAAATTTTACGGATTACATTATTAATTAAAGTATGAATATTTATACTTTTATAAGTTATATTCATTTTTTATATCTTTGAACTCGCAAAAAGTATTAATATACAATAATTTTTGATTATTTTAAGTTTTATAATCAGTGACTAAATATTAAATTATCGGCAATGGTAAGTTTTAAGGCTTTACTTGGCTTAATTCCCAATACATCAGAAACTGAAGCAAAAAGAGCAGCTCTGCAAAGGGAATATGAAGCATTTTTAGAATTCTCTAAATCCAAAGAACTTTCTGAATTCATAAAATTAGAAAATGAGGTGACATCTCATGAATTTGCACAACGGAAAAAAGAAATTATGGCTCAGAAATTTAAGAATACTGAGGAATACAGAAAAGAGCAGGAATATTTGAAACGCAAAAAGGAGAAGGATATAAAAAATTATTACAGGATAAAGGAATCAGATGAACTTAAGGAGTTACGTACTTTTGAACAGTCAGATGAACTAAAGAGATATAATGAGCTTGAAGAATTTATAAAATCACCTGAATTTAATAAGGTGAAAGATTATATGGCTTTATCCCCAAAAAAGAAATTTGAAAGTTCAGAATTATATAATACACTTCGGCAATATCTGGAGCAAAAAAGATCACCAAAAATTAAGAATTATTTTAAATTCATAAATTTAAAGGGATATTCAGATTTTAAAAGCCTTTATAAATCAAAAAGACTTAAGGATTTCGAAGAGCTAAGAGACTTTATTAAGTCAGGTGAATTTTTATCTGCACGCCGGTCCAAAAAGAAAAGTGACTTCAAATTTACTGAAGAATACCAGAAGCTGCAGCAATACGAGGGATTAAAGAAATCTAAGGAATTTAGAAATTATTTCAAACTCGTAAAACTTCCTATACTGATTGATTATAATGAACTTCATGATTCTCAGGAACTGGAAGCTTACATTGAGCTTGAAAAATATATAAACTCACAAGAATTTAAAAATGAGAAAAACAGAATAGAAAGTCAGAAGTTTCAAGACACAAATGAATATAGAAAACTTGAAGAATATAAAGCCTTAAAGAATTCAAAGAGATTTAAAGACAATTTCAGATTCAAGGCGTCCAGGTTATATGCAAATTATATTAATCTGGATGGGTCAGAAAGAATTAAGCAAATAGAAGAACTTGAAAAAGTTATCCAGTCTGATAAATTCAGGGAGGTAAAGGAGTATATGCTGCTACCACCTGCAAAAAAGCTGGAATTATCTGAGGAGTACAAATTGGAACAGAAATATATAGAATTAAAGAATTCGGAAAAAATAGTCTGGTATTTTGAACTTAAGGATTCAACAAAGTTTGATGAACTTAAAAGCTGGAAGGTAACCTTTGAGGAAGATTTTTCAAACGGAAAGCTTGATCGTGAAAAATGGATGACAAAATATTACTGGGGAGATGCCATATTAAAGGAAAGTTATTCATTTGCTCATGAGAAACATTTCTTCACTGATGGTGAAAACCTTGAATTTGATAATGGTATTTTAAGGATATTGACCAGGAAAGAAAAAGCCAGAGGAAAAGCATGGAATCCACAAGTTGGATTTTATACAAAAGATTTTGACTATACATCCGGGCTAATAAGTACAGGAAATAGTTTCAGACAAAAATACGGCCTTTTTGAAGCCAAGATAAGATTTAATAGAAGTTTTCCTGTTAATCATTCATTCTGGATGTTATCTAACCAGGTTTTACCCCACATTGATATTGCCAAAGCAGAAAATAGACTGGTTATGAGTAGCTTCTGGGGCAATATTAATGAAAAGAGGGGGATACGAAAAAAAATTTCCAGGCTGGGGCTGTCGAAATTTTCTAAAGATTTTTATATATATTCGTTAGAATGGTCTCAGAATAAACTGGTCTGGAAAATAAACGGAGTTGACGTAGCAGCCTCAATGCAGGGAGTACCCCAGGAATCTATGTATTTGATTCTCAGCTCAGGTATTTATAAAGATATAAAAGGAAATAATCTTCCGGCTGCAATGGAGATTGACTGGGTAAGATGTTATAAAAAAGTATAAATTTTATAGTTGTATTCCAAACATTATAATACATCATATAATTATATATTTTCATTACATTTTCCCGGGCATACATCAAAAAATAGCATTCAATCTTGACAATCAACACTTTTAGTAATATCTTGTAAGAAATATCTTTAAAATGAATTCAAACAGAGTTTCACTTTTATTCATTTTAGCATTTTTTATTTTTTTATTCAGCTGTGAAAAGCTTCCTTTGAAAAAACAAGTCATTATTGAAACATCATCTGAGATCAGACATTCAGTAACTGAAGCATGGGTAACTGGTAGAATTATTGATGCAGGTGAAGGCATTATTGCATACGGACACTGCTGGGACGTAGAACCAAATCCAACAATAAAAGATTTCAGAACAATTTTTACATACCCCGGTGTAGAAGAATTTGAAAGTACATTAAGAGGGATAGAGCCCCATGCATGGTATTATGTTCGTGCTTATGCAATAGATAGAGACTCAATAATTACCTACAGTAAAGATGAACCAGATTTTATAATCGAGGATGTATGGATTCAATTGGAACCATTCCCTGGTGAACCCCGGATGCAGGCATTTGGATTTTCAATCGGAAGTAAAGGATATTTTGGCGGTGGACGTCGATGGGAAGGTGTTAGTTATATTGAATTAAATGACTTTTGGGAATACAATACTGAAAACGGTATATGGACCAGACTGCCGGATTTTCCGTCTGTTAGTGCACTTCACTCAACATTTGTAATTAAAAACAAAGGATATGTTTACCAGAATTTAACTAACGAACTGTTTGAGTACGATCCGGCATTAAACCAATGGTTTCAAAAGGAACCATTACCAGTTCCAATTGATGAAAGAAAGATTATGCCTATTGCTATGAATATTAATAATAAAGGATATATTATAGGCGGTTCAAATACTAATACTGTCTGGATATATGATCCGGGTCCTCCGGAACAGGATAAGGATAGCTGGTATGAGAGTGATGATTGTTTCCGGGATGTGGGAATGTATGCCGGATTCGGATTTAATATTGGTG
>Ga0315545_1000796_pt1 | contig 32698 bp, 32 predicted proteins | sample SalMarSW160210MG_FD_203096 | JGI IMG/M metagenome (GOLD analysis project Ga0315545, IMG submission 203096) | Salt marsh sediment microbial communities from the Plum Island Ecosystem LTER, Massachusetts, United States - Salt Marsh Sediment SW1602-10 ...
CACCCGGCGTAACATTTTTAAGAGCGCTGTATTGACCTCAACCCCTATTCGTGTTACATTTTTACTTAAGGAAACGGGTTCCCGTCCCTGTAGCTCAGTTGGATAGAGCGGCTGCCTTCTAAGCAGCGGGTCGAGCGTTCGAATCGCTCCAGGGACGCCAGTTTTTGTAGCTAAAATAAGCCCTAGACTGGTTTAAGGTCTAGGGCTTTTTCACTGAATGGCACTAATTTGGCACTAATAGAATTCTTTTCAGTTTCGTTCTTAGCGACAATCCGTTGACTTTATGTGATATTTTGTAATAATTTAATAGGAATAAAGTACGACGAGGTGGAAAATGGCTAAGACAAATGCAGGGAAAAAGATTGTCCCCGTGTCCCCTCATAAAAGAGCAAAACCAGGCGGTGTTTATAAAAAAGTAGATGTTGACGGACACCGCCGGTCTACTCCAAATAAATAAAGCGAGACAGGCACTAATTCACTTCTGCAATATCTCTGTCAGTTCTTTGTCCAAGGCGGAATCCTTCTTCAGGATTTCGTCAAAGCCTCTGGCGGCAGCCTCTTGAAGCCCTGGGGCTACATGCGAGTAAGTGTCCAGCGTGGTACTAATAGTGGAGTGACCTAGTCTCTCTTGGACTACTTTGGGATGTACTCCCTGCTTGAGCATGATGGTAGCATGGGTATGGCGTGCATCGTGAAGACGGATACCTTTCAGTCCGCACTTACGGACTAGTTTCACCCAAGCGTGAGTTATGCTGTCCGGCAATAGCGGGCTTCCATCCCAATGGCTGAAAACAAGGTCGTTGTCAGTAACAGGCGGAAGCTCTAGCGATACTCTCATAGCGTCTTGGGCTTTCCGGTGTTCTTCGAGAACAAACACAGTAGACGGCGACAAAGCTATGAGCCTTCGGGATTTCTTGGTCTTTGGTTCTTTGAAGGTTACTCGGTTCTTCACTCCGTTAAGGTACTGCATTGTTCTGGACACGGAAATCTGCATACCCACCAGGTCAACATCGCTCCATCTGACAGCCAGCAACTCGCTCCTGCGCATTCCGGTGAATAGGTAAGTGTAAAACAAGGCGTAGTAATTTCCTTGTCTGGCAGCGTCAAGAAAACGGCTTAGGTCATTCTCAGTCATCGGGTGCATTTCAGGGCGTTGTATCTTGGGCTTTTCAACGGCATCAGCGACATTCCGGCTCAACAGGTTAATCCTGACTGCGTTCCTCAGCGCCTTGTGGATGGCAACATGGCAAATCTGCACGGTCCGGGCGCTCAATCCCGATGACAATTTCTCCGAATATAATTTCTGTAAATGTTGGGGCTTGAGTTCAACAAGTGGAATTCCCCCAAGCTTCGGAATAATATGAACGCGGCATATATAGGAATATAGCTGAAGCGTGCGTGGTGAAAGACTAGGTTTGCAATAATCCTGCAACCAGTCATTGAGATATTCAGCGAATGTAGTTTTACCCGGCTTGCTAAAAGTGCCTTTATCCAGTTCGGTCAATATCTCGCGCAACCTCTTCCGTGCGTCCGTAATATTGCCGTGAAAAGTCTCATAGTAGGCTTCGTATTTACCAGTTTGTGCGTTTTTACCGAGTGGTGCTTTGATTCTAAAACTACCATTTCGTTCAATGATGCAACCCCTCATCTTAATCGCCCTCCTTATTTGCTTCCTTGGCTACTTGCTTCTTACCCCATGATTGTTCCCACCACAAATCAAATTCTGAAAGCACCGAGTTAATCAGTTCTATTTCATCCTCTTTCGTGTCTTTCACTTGTTTGCGAAAACCCAGAAACGTTTCGATCCTTTTCTCATAGGTAGCTCCATAATCTTCTTCATAACGCCCGTAGTCGTACCGGAACAGCAGGTTGTGGTATGCCCTGAGGTATTCAGGAGACATATCCGGATCACCCAGGGAATGACCCAGAATCCTCGATTCCAGGATCAAGACATTGTGCCTTAACGATGGCAATGTCCATTCCTCTTGTATCTTTGACCACTGGTTCTCGGTCAATTCCCGTTTCTTTCCCAGCATATCGTGCACCTGATCGCTGAGCTTTTCATCGGAGTATTCCCGGATCTGGGAAAAGTCGTTGTGCACAATGGCAAGATCCAGGTCCGAGTAGTCCGGTTCATCTATGCCGGCGATGCTGTCGACCTTCTCTCTTTCGGCATAAACCTGGGCCCAGGAGTTTAACACATTGGTTAAGAAGAGAAACTTGAGTTCAGGATCTTTGTCTACTTCGGTGATAGGTTTGAAATGAGACCTGAATCCGAAGAGCTTGGCAAACCATTTTACCTCGCGTATCGTGAGGGGCTTAGAGAGATATTTCTTGAGATTGGCCTGGGCGTTGATTACCCATGGGATTAGCTCCGGATCCAGCATCTCACTCTCCAGCAAAGCTGTGTTCCAGGGCTTATCCGCGGGGTTCTGGATCCGGGCATTCTTCCTCGTTGCCCGGCACAGCTCTTCGTAGCTCCGTAAAGATGGGTTAGCGCTTTCATCCAGCCCTAGTATTTTGGCAGTCTCGGCCCGGTACCACCGGCTGGGATGTTTCTTCTTGAACTCCCAATCCTTTTCCTGGTCTATCAGCCGGGAAACAGTCCGCTTGATTTCATCGGTTACCTTGATTCTGTCTTCTCTGTAAACGCGTCGTTCCATATATTATTACTCTCCTGCGAATATGATATCTCCACAAGTATTATTAATGACTAGTCTATGTGAATCGCATTGTTTGCCCATTGCAATATACTAGCATACTATAACCTAAAACGCAATAGAAAAATGCAGTAATTTCTGGAGGTCTCTTGAGCAATGAAAAGTGAACGAAAAGTCCTTACCGTCGACGAGGTAGCCGAAAAACTCGGCATATGCAGCCAGCTGGTAAGGCGACAAATCAAGCAGGGAGTCATTCCCTGCGTAAAGGTTGGTGACCGTTATCTTATCCCCATAGTTGCCTTTGAGCGATGGCTTGCCGAGTGCAGCCAGGCAACTCTCGGAGAAGCCGACGGAAAGGCAGGTTAATCCATGCCTGTCGATGTCACCGCAGCCACTATGCCCTATGCAGATGAAAAGGATGCTGGGTCACTTCTTTTACCCCATCACTTAGACCACCTACTACAGTCTGCGATACCGCGGGATTTCATACTCCAGCGGGGTTATCGTACCGTAACCGACCAAAGGCAGCTGGAGGCCCTTGGGTTCAGGAAGCAGCAGTGCCGCATCCCAGGAATCTTGATTCCCCTCCACGGTGTAAATGGTGACGGCATAGTCGGCTACCAGTTCCGTCCGGATAGCCCCAGGCTTAACAACCGCGGCAAACCGATCAAGTATGAGACCCCAGCCGGAGCAACCAACAGGATAGACTGCCCCCCTTCCTGCAGGGATGGGTTAGCGAATCCGGGAATAGACTTACTGGTTACCGAAGGGCTCAAGAAAGCGGATGCTATTGCCTCTCAAGGTGAGTGCGTAATCTCCATGACCGGCATCTGGAATTGGAAAGCAAGAAATCAATTCGGTGGAGTCGTCGTGTCGCCCGACTTCGATCATATTGCCCTCAACGGGCGGTCGGTCCTGGTGGTCCCTGATTCCGACTATGCCACTAACCCCGGCGTAGCCCTGGCGGCCAGGAGGCTGGCCGCAGTTCTCAGGGGAAAGAAGGCGATAGTCTCCGTTGTTTTACTTCCTCCTGGGGAAAACGGGGAGAAAACCGGAGCTGATGACTTTCTGGCTCGCGGCCATAGTATAGACCAGTTGAAGGCCCTGGCAGTGCCGTTCGAGGAAACGGAACCGGGACCAGAGCCGAAAGATTTGGAGCGCAGTTTCCTTTACCTGAAAAACAGACTCTATTTGGAGGTAAGAAAAAATGACGGTGAATATGGCTTCGCCTGTCTCGACGAACAAAAACAGGTAAAGGTGGTTAATGAAATAGGTTTACAGGGACAGACCGTTAAACCGCGCCCCCTACCCGAGATTGAAGGTAAGCCCCTGCCGATAGTGGGTTTGCCGGATGAGAGTATTAAAGAGTGCCGGTTGCTATCGCCCGATGAGCTGAAAGACAGGATAACCGGTCATCTGAGTACCTATGTAGACCTACCGGATTCTGAACTGGAACTGAGCGTCTACTACATCATTTTCACCTGGTTCTATTCCAAGGTCGATACACTGGGATACCTCAGGTTTCTGGCAGATACCGGTAAGGGAAAAAGCCGCGTCCAGAAGGTAGTGGGAGATATCTCCTTCTATCCTGTGTTTGCCAGCGGCGCCAGCACCTTCAGCGGTATTGCCAGGCTGAATAACCTGTGGCGCGGCACCCTGATCATGGATGAAGCCGATACCAAGGGTGACAAGGAGCACCAGTTCGTGAAGTATCTAAACCTCGGCTTCGAACGGGGCAAATACTATGTGCTTTCTGATAAACAGAATCCCAGAGTCCAGGACTTCTTCGACCCTTTCAGCCCGAAGATACTGGCTATGAGACAGCCCTTCAATGATAATGCCACCGAAGCAAGGTTGCTTTCTATCTCGCCGCATGAGACCAGCAACCCAAATATCCCCATCATCCTGCCTGAGAGGTATTATATCGAAGCCCGGCGCCTCAGAAACGAAATGGCGCTTTTCACCCTGCATCATTTCGACGATATCAACCCACAAAAGCTGATGGGCTTCAATGACCTGCCCATTGAGCCAAGACTGAAACAGCTGGCGATGCCACTCTCTATAGTCTTTCAACTCTGGCCTTCCGGAGGGGAGATGTTTCGTAACTATCTTCTCTCACGTCAGAAGGAAATTCGCCGGGTCAGGAGCATGTCCTGGGAAGGAACACTGGTAAACCTGTTGACTTCCTTCGCCGCCGGCGACCAGGAGATGGGAATTGAATCCAGTGAGTATTTTGATCCCGAGAAGAAGAGCCTGGCTGCCGTTACTCCCAGCATGATTTCTCAGCAGCTGAAAACCTCGGTGAAAGCGGTTACCCAGGGACTGCTATCTGTTGGAGTCCAGATAGAGAAGAGGTGGGTAACTATTCACAAGGAAGGTAAAGAGATCAGGAAGCAGGTGAGGGCTTATGTGATACCCGATTCACGGACCTGGAGGGAAATACTGAGTCGCTACTACTTCGCGGAAGAGGGAGAAAACGAGCTTGAGATACCGGAAGTAATCAAGTCAACAAAATTTACCGTGTGGAAAGAAGCGTCACAAGTGTCACAAGTGTCTCAAACCAAAGAGGAAACCGACAAGCCTGTGACACTTGTGACAGATGTGACAGTAAATTCTGCACGGCCCAATGAGTTGAATAATAAACCGGACCATTCCTGCTATACTTGCAGGTCGAATAACTGGTGGTACAGCCCGGCAACGGGATGGCTTTGCAGTACCTGTCATCCAAATCCAAATAGAGGTGAATAACGAGGGGTAAGGGTGACCCCCTGGGAGGTCATATAGAGCTTGAAAAACACTACCCCGCGCAACGGCCACCAAAAAGGACTCAATCGTATAGATAGTATGTATGTTTGTAAGAAAGAAGAAGGGAGGGTATAAACATGAGGTTTATTGGTGATGAAGACATCAGAGGTATCGATGGTGCCATAGCTCTCGTCTTGAAAGAGACGGGCCGGCAGGATGTGTCCAGGGAGGCTATCGGGTTTTTCCTGGAATCTGTGGATGCACCCGGACTTCTCAGGGAAGAGGAGAAGGTGATCAAGAGTGAGGTGCATCAACATTACGGCCGCAATGTCCGGTGGCGCTATTCAAGCCAGGGGCCGTGGCTTGTGCCGTTGCCGCAGTTGAGATACGATGCTATACCGGTGCCAATTCTGTCATTCAGCATGCAGCTGTACTTGATCGCCGTGATGACCATTTGGGATCGCGATTATCGTCACTATGATACTCTCTTGGGCCCTGTGGGCAAGCCATACAAGCTGACTCTACCCATGGTCTTTTTACAGGCAATACTGGAAGAGTCTTTAGGCCGCTTTCCACTCGTATCCAAGGATGGCATCAGTACCACCTGGAACGTACCCGGTTTAAACGAAGCTTTGACCCTGCCGGACGACTTCGTGGCCAGGCTATCATCCACGCTAAAGAGAAAGTCGGTAGTTTCCTGGCTCCAGGGCTTTGGCGTGCAGGGACGGAAGCTGGCTCCTCAGGTAGCCGGATGCCTGCTCGGGCTGCTCTTCGGTGGCAAATCGAAGGATCTGCCGATAATAGAGCAGTCCTGGAGCAAGGAAATAGTCATGGCGGGTTTGACCAAGCTATATGGCGAGCAAAAAGCCCGGGCAATGTTTAATAGAGAGCTACCTAATCTCAGCCCGGCGATGACCAACGAGGATGCCTTAAAAACAATTCTGCAAAGCATAGGAAGGGAGGGATAGATATGGAATTAGAGCTTAACCAGGAAGAACTGGGCCAGGTACTACTGGCTATGCGGGTCCTTTTGCCAAACGTTAGCAATGAGAAATTTCAGTCATTGCTCGTTGCTCAGGAGAACCTATCGTCAGCAGGTTTCCTTGAGGCCGTCTCGGGAATTGTCAGGCTTCAGCAGGAAACCGGAATCGACTTAACCCAAGCTATCGACGAATACCGGCAGCTGCTGCGCAAGAACGAAAAACTGATCCGTGAACAAGAATCCTTGAAAAAGAAGTGCCAGGAATTAGAGGAAATGCAAAAGCAATTGTCAGCTCACGTTACTACGGCAAAGGAAGAGATGGAGGCTACTCGGAATAGTATCAGCCAGGGAAAGAAAGAGCTGGCCGTTCTCGTTACCCGGTCTGAAAGCGAAAAGAAAAAGATTGAGGCTGAACTGCAAGAATTCAGACAGAAGGCCGATGTCACCGAAGAAGATATCAAGGCAACCGGTTTATTAAAGATTAGGGTAAAGCGAAGTGGATTTAGCCTTGAGACTATGCTCGCCCTGGCCAAGGAATTCGCCCGCCACCGGGATGCCAGAGAAAGACTGGCCGAGGTTTTGGAGAAGGAGGGTTCGCTAACCAAGCGGATATCTTGTCTGGAAGAAGAGATGAAAGAGAAGGAGGATGCTTTGAACTCGGCGATTGCCCTGCTATCATCTAGGAAAATCCAGAAGGAAGATGGGATTAAGAGCCTGAAAAATATCTGCCACCAGTGGGAGTTGAATCTGAACCAGCTGCAATCAGATGTCCATGAGAAACAGCGGCTGAGACAATTCATGGTCCGGTATCAAGCAAACAGCCGGCTCCTGGACTGTCTCGCCGGCTGGAAACAGGTTATATTCCTGGTATGTAAAAATTCCGGCTGTGAACCCTTACGTGGAATCAATCACTTCTGGAGTGAAAAGTTGGCTACCAGATGCCCTCACTGCGGGAGCGGGAATATCGATTTTGACAGGGAACTCTACGATATTTTAGACCTGGAAATGCGTCCTTTCAAACTGATATTGGGGTAGTATAATGGCAAAAGAGAAATCAAAAAACAAGCGCAGTAATAAAAAACCTACGGATTTCTCCCTGACCTGTGTCTGTGGAGCTCAGTCCAGGGTGAATTCCATCGGAGAAAAGGGTTACATGGCTCACTGCCCCGCATGTGGAGCTCTCACTTTCTTTCGCAACGAAGACTTGCTTGAACGGCTGAGCTACGGTAGTTCCATTTGCCCTCACAAGATAGATCCGAAACCATGCACTGGGGGTAGCACCACCTGGTGCCCTATCTGCAGGGTGAGGACGTTTTATCCCGGTAACACTTAGATGGATTGTGTAGAAGATAACACTCCGACTGATTATCAGCGGGTCACAAGTTCAAGTTCTGTACGGCCTACCAGCTTCAGAAGACCGTCCCCTACCGGGGAATGTTTTCTAAAATCAGGGCGTCAAAACACCAAGTCAACCGACGCCCTGATTTTAGTCTGTCGGACGGACAATGTCAATCATTTTGACACTTTTCAATACACAACTTATGACATCTTTTCTTCCTTCGTAGAACCGATGTATACTAGCGATTATGCAAAAGTTTTATTCGGGTCTTGAAATTATTGAAAGTGGCCTAAACGAAGGCTTCTTTTGTAAAGGTAGAGGATGGCATATCGAATTTGAAACGAATCCCTCATCTCACGTTATTGTTGATGATAAGCCTGCAAAAGAAATTGTAATATTTACTCAGTCGATTGATCGTGCTCAACACATCTCAAATATGATATTGGCGGCTCATTATCTGTACACCGGAGCATCATTGACTCTTGATCCAACACCAGTTTTTCAGAATCGAGCGAAAACAATAAAAGAGATCGAAGAGCACTTAATGGCTGGTGGTGGCCGAGGGATAGGTGTGCCTAATCTATCTATCGCATGTTTGATTGCTGCCAAGGCTTCTCAGAAATATGCTTTTCAATACGCTATGTTCAAGTACTGGCTAAGTTGTCGTTTGGTACCACTACATTGGCTAGAACTTGATCCTCAAGGAGACTGGACCCCAGGAAAGGCGACTTCAATATTACTGGATGATCATATATCTTATGCTACCTCAATAATATTAGGATATTCTGTCCTTGAAGAGCTTTCACTTGATATTAGAGCGTCGAATAAAGAACCAAGTAAGATAAAAGAGCAATGGAACCCCAAAGTTAAAGCTAATCTTCAAGAACGACTTGTTAAAGCGAGAATTGATTTATCTGAGCTTCTTCTCTGGAATCTCCGCGATACGCCGACAAATATTGAACGCGCACGGAAGCTTAAAGGTCTTGGAAAGTGTGAATGGTCAGGGTTCAAAGTTAGAGATAAGTATGTTGAAATAATTGAAGCCATCGCTTATGCAAGTTGGCTCCGCAGTAAAGTATCTTCACATAGATTGTCACGATTAGCTAAATCACTTACTATACATGATGTAGCGAATGTCCAGCATTTGGCCAGACGCCTTCTACTTGAGGTATTAGGTTTCTGGCGATATTATGAAACTAACTCAGCTCAGATAGATTAGGAATTGTTATATATACTTTTTTCTTAACCCAACTAACCCTTTTAACCTTTGTCTCAAGGTTAATCCGGTTAGTGAAGTTGGTGAAATAGCATATGCCATTCTCCAAATTGCCATCCCTGTAGCCACTCGTATTGCCAATCCCGATACAGTTCCTTTTCACTTTTATTGGTGATGTGAGTGAACGCGTTCTCATACGATGCTCCTGCACCTACTTCATGAATCATCTCCCAAACATTAGATTCTCCATAACGCATAAATAAGTATCTTACAAACTCATATGAATCAGCATAGAAGGATGACTTTTCCGCTTCATCTTTTGGATAATCATACCTATACAAGCTGAGTTCGTCATAGCTCATGATTTTATCGCGAGTTAGCCAGATACCAACATGGCCAAGCACGCGTTCCCAGAAGTCTTGATACTGATTTGCCAGACCTTCGGTAATCCAAAGAGGTACGCTTTTGCGATCCTTTACAATGAGTGCTTCAATAGCATGAGTCAATTCATGTACGGGAGCTCCCTCATTGAAAATGGGTTTTTCATCTGGGGGTAACTCAGCCGGGATATAGATTTCGGGTGGTAGGTCACTGAACCACTGAGTCAATCCATAGACCGATTTAGGGCTTCCCGTTGATTTCTGAAATTCAAGGCTGTTGGCATATAAATGCACTTTGATTGGATCATTGATAGACACCTCAGTATAGGAACTGATTTCTCTAAGTGATTTTTCCAATTCAGTGCGAGTTAATGTAACCCTTTTATCAGAAACGGTGGGTGTAGAAATAACTGAAAAATGATCTAATGACTCATTTGCGAGACTCTTATCATGATAATCTGAGATCGTCCTAAAAAGAAGAGGCACAAGAATAAATAGAGAAAGGATTGTGCAAGTCAGAATCAAGTGGTGGCGAGCATAGTCTAATATCATGTCATCAAGATTTCTTCCTTCTGGTATACTAATCGAGATATGCGGTAACTTGATTCGCAGTTTCATAAATACTAATGAAAGAACAATGCCCATAACTATCAAACCGGGTATCACGATGGTAAATATTTGGCGAGGCAGCATATTATCGATGGCTACGACAAACAGCCCCACCATAATAGCAATCACCAATATAAAAGTGCGGATGAGGCGCCAGGAAAATCTCAGGATCTTCTTTGCTAAGTCCATTTACATAGTACCTGATGATCTTGCATATTCAAGTAATGCATATACACATTTTTCTTAACCACGTTAACCCTTTTAACCTTTATTTTGGGGTTAAACCGGTTAATAAGGTTAGCCAAAATTAATGCGCCTTTTCCTGACAATATCGCCGAACAACTTCTAGCCAACGGTCATACCATAACCAAAGTCCAGGTACTATTTCTACTCCATAACCTTTCCCTGGATTTTTGGCATCTAGGCTTTTCCATAATTGAGTATGTTCACCGGCACTAAAATTGGGGTATCCTTCATCCTTCATCATTTGTAAAATTTCTTTACGTCTGTACTTTTTCCGTTCAGTTTCTTTTATCACCCAATATTCTTGGTCAATTGTCTTAGCAAGTTCCGAATCGGCAGGAATAAACTCAATAGCCCGATCTGCTTGTCCCTTCTTGCTGGTTAGTTTACGTACAAAAAGGAGACGGTAGGCATAGTGCGGTGATTGAAAATCTTCCTCTGATAAAGAATCATCAAATTCCTTTAGATACTTGGCGACATTGGAAGGTAAAGCTTCCAATGATTCTTCTGGTATTGGAGCGTGGGTTATATCTCGAAACTGCAAGCTAAAAGCTAGTGCCTTCCCAAGACTGTGTTTTTCGCCAAACAATTGTGTAACGATTCTTTCATAGTTCAAACAGCAAGCAAGATACCTACCAGTGAGACGCTCATCTATGCCAGTAGACTTATGATGTTCTATTTCATGGCGAAGTCCAATGAGAAAGCGAAGATTACTTTTAGTTGGAAAATCTAGAGGACAACTTTCTTCATTTAGGCATCTCTCTAATTCCCAATATTTGTAGGCACCCGATTTCGTACGATCAAAGAGTCGACGCTTTATTCTCTTCTGATAGTATCTATAATCTATACGCTCCTTCTTGTAGTATGCGTGTAGAAGATACATCCAAGCGATTACCATCAACACAATAAAAGTTTCGGTCTTGAAGGTGGTGAGTGGATTATTGAAACTCTGAACTGCATTTAGAGCAGCTTCTCTTGATTTCGCGAGTAACTCAGTCTGAATAGATTTTACACGCCGTTTTCGAATGTTCATTTTATCGGAACTCTAATCCTGATGTGGACTTTTGTCAAGAGTAACAGTTCTCTTGGTACTTTATTGACCTTATCCCCGGAAACAGTAACACCCTGACTTAGGTTTAACGTATCTTCATCCAAATGTTAGAAGTGTTTCAGACCTCTTGCACAAAGTGACGATTAGAGATTGCCGAAAAAAGCCGGTTCAATCGGCGCCATCCTGTTCCGGCCGTGGCCGGATTGATAAAAGTCCGGAATTTTTTCTTTTCTATGGTCTTATCAGGTCATATCTACCTCATTTAAGAGGGTATTTCCCCTTATTTCTTGCCGTTAGACGGCTGCCGGCGATTCTAAGTAATAGCCATCCGGCTTCCCCCACAGTAGTTTCACCATCCGCTTGATGTTGCAGACCGTGGCCGCCAGGAAAGTATGAATCTGTGCCCTCTCCAACCGGCGGTAACGGCACCTTCTCAAGCCGCAGTACCGGGTCAGGTCGGCTACCTTTTGCTCGATCCTATAGCGATTGCGGTAGGCTGCTTTCCCTTCCTCACTGGCCAGCCTCTCCCTCGCCTGCCGGTAGTAGGGCTCGTAATAGCTGATGTATATCCTTCTTCCCGCTCTGTTTTTCACACACTTAGGCTTTAACGGGCAGACGTTGCACCAGGTCGGCCTGAACCGGAAAGCATATCCCGGCTTGTTGAGCTGGTAATGGTAGAGCACTTCGTTGTAACAGTTGGTGGAGATATGCCCCGCCGGGCACATGAGCTTGACGTTATCCGGGTCATAAAGGAAATCATCGACACTGAAATAACCGGCGTTGCGGTGGTTGACCTGCTTGGACAGAGCGATATTGGCGATGATCTGGCGGTGAGCCAGCGATTCCAGATTCTCTCCCCAATCGTAAGCTTTGTCTGCCGTCAATTCTTGGGGTTTGATCGAGAGGGTTTGTTCCTGTTCCTTGATCATCGGTCGGAGCTGGCTGCCGTCCGTGGCATTAGCCGGGGTGGTTGCTATGCCGGTAATGATTCCTGTCTCTTCCTCCATGAGGATATGAGCTTTGTAACCCGGCCAGACCTTGGAGGTTTTCTTCCCCATGCGGGCATCCGGATCCACCGGACTGAGCAGTTTGTCTTTAGCCTTCTCCTCTCGATCGACCACCGCCTTCTCCAGCAGTTCCAGGTCCTTCTTGAGTTCCTCATTGATAGTAAGCTTATTGGCTCTGAGCTCAGCCGTCACGCCGTCCATTAACTGACCGGCCGCCTCAATCTCCTGCCGCAGCCCTTCTTCCGTAGCCGTAACCCTGGCCAGCTGCCCACTCTGTATTTCCTTGAGCCCCAGCTTCTCCGCCGCCTGCTTGTCCTGCTTGGCAACCGTCTTGAGTACATTCTCCCGGCACTTCCTGACCAGTCCGGTAAGACTGCTGCTGGAACTGATGTTGGCCATGACGGGTGTTGAATCAATGATCTGCCGCTTCCCTTTCACCAGACCCTTGTCAAGGCACTGCCGGATGATCTGCTCCAAGACCGACCGGAACTTCTCTTCTCCTAACCTTTGGATGCGGAAATAAGAGATGCTGGTGTAGTCCGGCACCTCGGCATCGACCGCCAGACCCAGGAAATACTTGTAAGCCAGATTGAGACGGGCGTTGTCCACCACCTGCCAGTCGGAATCACCGTAGATGTATTGGAGCAAGCACAGCCGGACCATGAACTCCGGGTCTTCCGCCGGCCGCCCGATATCCGGATGATACCGGTCAAGCAGTATTTGCCTGACGAAAGACAAATCGACCACCTGGTTGATCTTGCGGAGCAGGTGGTCGATGGGAACGATGCGGTCATAGAGATAACTGCCGTAGAAAGACTCTTGAGGTGACTTGGTCTTGAGCATGAGCGCCTCCCGCCTGGTTAGTTAGCCGTATTGTAGCATGTCTTTAGCCTCATTTGGCATCTTCAGGTACTTTAAAATTCCCTTTATTAATGGATGAGGGGACTTTTTCGGCAGTCTCGATTAGTTTCTTATAAAGAATTTTTGTAGTTACATTTCCAGTTAAAGCTCAAGATATGCGGTTTCATAAATCGCATATCTTGCGTTCGGGTCGCACCAGAGGCACCACTTTTTGAAGCTACATAAGCCCTCTAAGTGTTGGCAACTTGAAGGGATTTTCTAATTTTGCTAATCTACTTAGCTTAAAGACCTCTGGCATCAAGCTTTTCAAGGTAAAAGAGACAAATTCCAATTATGAAAAACCGGCGTAATCTTGCATCGGTTTCATCAGATAAACCGGGATGAGAACCATCAGACGAACAATAACTATACGTTTTTGATAAAAGTTCAAATTCCTGATTATCTAGGAATTCAGTATCTCTGAGGTATTTGCGATAGTCGGACGGCTGATGATGGTGGGGATTACTTCTTGGTATCGTTTCCTGCCTTGCGCGCGCTATAAGTTCAGAAGTTTTCTGAACAACAGCTTCAAGTGAAGTCCTTATCATGGCGTTGGCTGATTCATAGTTTTGGTCAGTATAATTATCGAACGATTGCTCCAGATAGCTAATCACATCTGCCATACACTTGCTTTCAAGCAAATCCTGCAATCGATTGTGCTCAACCGATGGTTCAGCTAATTCACCTGCTAAAGACTCGACACCATAATCCGTAACATTCCATCCCTCCAATTCTAGAGCTTGTTTCAACTCCCTTCGGGCACCTGAAATTGTTCTTCTTAATAAGTCATCAAAGATAATGTCATTTGTATCAATGTTTTGTTCATTCAAAATGGTCATACATAAGTTTTTCTTGGACATCGGCGGATGCATTAATTCGTCAATTCGCTCGTAAGAGGCCAAGTTTAGGTCTATAAACAAATCTCTGATATTTTCGAAAGTGTATTTTCCAGATAGGTGAGTCGATAAATGTAAAACAGTTCGGTCGGAAAATAGTTTACTCAAAATATAACCTCCTTGATTAAGTTATGTATTGGCTTTCTCTAGATTGTAACTATTAGCCATCAAAACATCAAAAGCTTTAGCTGCTTCTTCCTGTAATCCAGGAACTATATGACTAAGTATCGAGGGTGAAGGTCACTGTTGCGTGCATGGTCAGGTGTGGTCACTCGTTATCTAGTGTTACCACACGCCGACGTCAACAGAACGATAAAAACGACGAGGGGGATTTGATAGCTTCCCCCCCTTCGGCTTATAATATGAACAACATGGAACATAAGAAAGAAATGGATGCTGATGGAGTAACGGTGGAAAATCGTCGCTACCTATCTATTGACCACGAGCGGGTATGTTCGTGCCCGCCTGGTCACCTCAACTGTATGGACGCGAAAACGTGGCTCAAGAGTCAGCTTGGCGTCTGGGAGTTCAACTACAACGGGCGCGACATCCGAGACAAGAAGCTACACCCCGCTACCTATCCAATTTCACTTGCGCGCAAATGCATAGACCTTTTTACACACGAGGGAGAACTGGTAGTCGACCCGTTCGTTGGGTCAGGTACTACGCTTGTTGCCGCCATGGACGCCAATAGAAACGCCGTTGGGTTCGACCTCCAACAGAAGTACATCGACCTATGTAAGGAACGATTGGCCCAATCATCGCTCTTGACGCAGACGAAGCAGATACCAGTGTTAGCAGATGCGCGTGACATAAACAAGTACCTGCCGGAACAAAGCATCTCGCTTGCACTCACGTCACCGCCCTATGCAAATTTGTTGAACCGAAAACGTAAGAATAAGAGCCGACGGGGTGATTTGCGGGCAAATGAGCAGCTGGGTAAGGTTGAGCAATATAGCCAAGACGAGAAGGATTTAGGCACCCTTACACTTGATAAATACAAGCAAGCCATGGCTGAGGTGTACAAAGACCTCTTGCCACTGCTCAAGCCAAAAGCCCATTGTGTCATCAATGTCCCTGACATGTGGTGGGAGAACGAGCGTATCACTATCCATATCGCGGTCATTGAGGCACTACGGTCGGTAGGCTACGAGTTACGCAACACCATCATCTGGGATCGTCGCAACATCGTCAACCGAATTGGTATATTTGGCTGGCCATCGAATTATATCACCATGGGCGTTACGTTTGAATATCTACTTGACTTCTGGCGGCCACTCGCGCCAATTACGCACGAGGGGAACCAATGAGGACTTACACTAAAGAGTCCTTGATTGAGACGCTGCGGGGTATCTGTAATCAGGGCTGGGTACGAAACGCGCGGCATGGTAACGTTGGAGGTGTTGGGAATACACTAGAGGATTTATTAGGCATCACCGAGAATAATCTTCCCATTCCGAACGCAAACGAATGGGAATTGAAGTGCCAACGTGGACAGACGACGAGTCTCACGACACTCTTTCATATGGAACCATCCCCCCGCGCTCTTCGCTTTGTACCGGCTGTGTTCTTGTTGAAGTATGGGTGGCGTCATGAAAAAGCAGGGGAACGCTATCCCTCGACTGAGATGTCTTTCCGGCAGACTATTCATGGATCGAGCAGAAGCGACCGTGGTTTTGGTGTGGTGGTTGATGTCATGGCGCGAAAAGTTCTTATATCATTCGACCCATCAGTTGCGCAGCTGAAACACGCCGAATGGCTTGAGTCGGTTCGCCAACGGGTAGGGACACTTGGAGAGCTGAACCCACAACCGTACTGGGGATTTGATGACCTGTACGCTAAAGCCCGAACCAAACTTACGAACTGTTTCTACGTTCGGGCAGATGTACGTCGCGAGGCTGATGGTACTGAGTCCTACAAGTACCGTGATATTCTCATGTGTGAAGGATTTAGCCTAGAAAAGTTCCTGATTGCCCTGCAAAATGGCAACGCTTTAGTTGACTTCGATGCACGCACGGGTCATAACCACGGTACAAAGTTTCGCCTCCGGCAAGACAAGATGCCCGAGTTGTATACTGTTGTAACAAGGCTTACATGAGTGAACGGGTAAAGAAGGGGCTTACCACTCTCCTTCTTTTTATTTAGCCTTGAGGATGTTTACCTCTAGCTGTATTCTTATTCTTTGAGTAGAACGAAGGTTTTGTTTGCAGGGCGTATGCAGTATCCACCGACTCTTGCGTGGACTTTGAAGCCGACCACTTCGACGAATTATGTTATCACCGGTTTGATAAAGTGCAGGCCATATCAGTAGCCGAGACTGTGACGCGAATCTGACATTAAGGTACTACCACCAAAATTAGGTTTAAAAAGCCAATTTACAGATCTAGTTTGGCTTTAGACTATTCCGAAATTTAGATACGATGTAATTCTCAAAGTTACAAAAGCTTATTTAGTTACCTGCGGATAATAAAAGAAGGGCCCGGGAGAAACTCTCCCGGGCCCTTCTCTGGTGAATACCGGCCTCAGAACACGAATAACGCTGGCTGCGCCTCTTCTCGCTGTGCTTTAGCTTCCTCTTTTTCTTGCCTCCGCTCTGCTCTGTCCTTCTCTTGCCTCGCTTTAACCCTCTGGTGATAGAGCCACGATTTAAGCCTGTTTAGCTCTCCTGTCTGGTAGTCACTGATTGAGTCTACGGCAATATCAGCTGGCATTTCAACCTTGTTCCATCGCTTGTAGCTCTGGCCAGCGATATGGAGGTAAATTTGGGTCCAGTCGCTGTCCATTGGCTGAGTCAGGGATAGCGTCATGAGATAGGCGCAGGCTTCAGTATCGGTACCTGTCGGCTCTTCCCCTTTCAGCACTTTCATGTCCCCCATCATCCTTTCCAGGGTAATGGCTGTCTTAAGCCAGTCAGGCAAGGTGTCTCCCCAACCACCTGGAAAGACAATAATGGGGTCTGAAAGACATCCCACAATATCGGAAATGCCTTGCTCCACAGTCTTATTCAATTGTAAATATCCTCCTTCGTCAGTCTTTGAACTTGGTTATATGCAAGCAGGCGTAGTGAGCCCGATAGTTGTCTATCTGGCTCTGCCAGAAGCCGTTACGGAAGTCCAACAGGTAGTGCCAGTAGCCCTGGTATTCCTGCTCCCTAACGGCTACCAAGTAATCGGTGAATATCCGGACACAGGCCGACCTACTTCCCCAGAGCACAATGACGCTGGGAACATATGCCTTGTCGCTTCTATACCTGGTCGGATGCCACTCCAGTTGGAGCCTGGGTAGCTTGAGATTGTCCAGCCAGAAGTGCCTGCCACCGGCGTCATACGAGCCGATGTGGATATCCTTTCCTTCCAGTCCTTCCAGTACCTCCATCAGCCTTCTAATAGCTTCCCTGCGCTGCTTTCGGAGCGGTATCCGGGCTGACTTCCGGCCCAATTTTACCGTGGTAAGCGGCTCAGGCTCGGCCAGCTTTACGCCTTCGAACAAGTCGAGTTGTCCTGACATACTTAAACCTCCTTTCCTTCAGATTTGAGCATAGGTAGCCCTGTGGAATTGAGTGAATTGCTTTAGACTAGAGCAGGCTGCGTGCCCGCTCTTTCCCTGGCTTTCTCTTCCTCCAGTGCTTCTTTGGGGATGTTGTCGCGGACGGAATCGATGGCGGATATCAGATGACTAGGCATTTCATGGCCGTAGATAACACCGCCGGTCATCCGCTTCAGTTCGTCGATGAGCCGGTTGATACGGTCTTTCATGTAGTCGGGCTGGTTGGGTATTTTGGCGGCTTCTTCAGCTACCAGCAGGGCTTGTTCCAATGGTTCTATAGCCTGGCTGACGTATTCTTCCGCCATGTCCATCGCCTCAATTACTCTAAGTCCACTCCATTTAATAGGCATAAAATCACCTCCTTTCCGGGCATGGATAACCCTTCAGATTTGAGCGTTAACCCGCTCATGGCCGGCACCTAACACTTAGGCTAAGTGCCGGAGTCAGTGGGCTAATACTCGTCAGGGAATAGTATTGTGGTTGCCGACCTGTCCGCCTCGGTGATTATCCAGATGGTGGCCATGCCGTGTTTCGGGAAGCGGTCATCGTTGTAGGCGGACAGCAGGCGCAATCCCTGTTTAAGAGATACGTCATTGGTCAGCCTGTCCTCATCATCCACATCTCCCCAGTCCCCCTTAATGTGGCGAGCCAGGCTCTCGGTAACGAACCTGGCAAACGCCTCATCATCGGCCATCAGGTCATTTACTCCCCTGGTCATCACCAGCTGTCCCATGGGAAAAGCCGTGTTGACTGCTACAAACATGAAGTCTCCTTTCCGGGCACACATAGCCCTGTAGATTTAAGTCTTTAGAACTAGAACATCGTGGTTTGGACACCGTGTTTCTGCTCGTTTGCTTCCCAGCACTCCTGGGCAACCCTGCGGGCGTGTTCCATTACCAGCTTGGGGTCAAGCTCATCACCCTCGGTTTTGTTGATAAACTCGGAACGATAGCCGGTGCTGGTCATACACCCTCTTAATTCAAGATGGTCAGCGTGGGCAAAGTAGTTGATGTGCCAGGTCACGTTGACCGTCTTGCCGTTATTGAGCTTGACGGTAAACTCCTTGACTGATTTTTCTCTCAATGCTTGTTCACCTCCTTTCAGCGCAAAAAAGAAGGGGGATATCCCCGCACAGGGCAGGAATACCCCCCTTTACAAAAAAAGACACAAAAAGGCGGCTTGCGCCGCCTTCCTGTGCGTCGTTTTGTTTGGTCAAGCGTTCTTTAGGCTACGGCTACTTTCTCTTTCTTTTTGTGGCTACGCTTCGGCTTCTCGGTTTTGGTGATTGCTTCCGCTTCGGCTACCGCCTCGGCTTTTTCGGCTTCCTCAACCTCGTCTTGCTTGCCCTCGGTGTTTTCGCTTTCCTCGGCGGTGTCCGCTTCTGGCTCTGGCTTGGCTTCCGTTTCTACCTTGTCCCTCGCCTTAGCTTCACCTGTCAGCATAGGCATGACCACCAGTTGATAGCCGTCAACGGCAAACAGGACTGGCGACTTGCCGTCGGTGAGCTTGAAGTCCACCATGCCCCCGCAGGCTCTCAAGGCTTCGGTGAGGTAACTGCCGTCAATCCTTACCCTGACTTCCTCGCCCTCAATATCGGCTGGCATGGTAACTTCCCCCTTATCATCGGGGCTGGACATCACCACACCGCCGTTAAGGTGTAGGTCTATCGGGTAGGACTTGCTGTCGGCAAGGGCTTTGAGTGAGGCAATCGCCTTGCCAGCTTCCACCGTATCAAGGTGAGCGGTTATTTGCGCCTCGGCGGGTATGAGCTTCTCGTAGTCAGGGAATTGCCCTTCAGCACCCCGCCACCGATACCGCATTAGCTCGGTATCAATGACAAGGCTACTTCCGTCAAGGCTATCCCCGCTTTTCTCAAAGCTCAGGTTGACCCGATGCGCTTTCCGCAGGGCATTGGCAATCCCGCTTAGCTCATCACGGTTAATCAGGGCTTGCCCCTCAACATCACAGTCCAGCGTTACCACCGCCAGTCTGAAGCCATCGGCACTTACCAGTGTGAGCTTGCCCTCACCCGCTTTGAAAAGGACACATTGTAAAACTGGTCTGTTGTCCTCTTTAGCGGTGAAGGGTAGCACCCTGTTCAGTGCTTCCGCTAGCTCCAGTCCGCCGATGTTCGGCTGGACTATGCGTTTGGAGCTTACCCTTACCTCGCATAAGGTGAGCGGTGTTTTCTCACCCACCCAAGCCAAGTCCTCAAGATAGCTGGTATTGCTTCCGCAGGTTACTTTCAGCCGTTTTTTACTGCCATGCGATACGCTATCAGCAGCGTTGGCGGGTATGACTCGGATGATGTTACTACCCGCCAGAGCCTTAACGTAACCGAGAAAGCCTTTACGCCCCACCGTGAAGTCGCCGACCATAACACGGTCAGCTAAAACACGGCTCAGGGCGTTTACCAGTGTAGTCTTATGAGCTACAAAGCCGTTATCCCCTGAACGCTTGCCCACGATATTCAGTTGTTCCAAGTTTATTCACCCCTTTTGGCTATCTGGCTAGTGGGCAAACCTGCCAGCTTCGCCTAGTAGTCAGCTTGCGTCTAGCTGCGATACGCTAGCCTAAACGTGCTGCCACTATATAAGTCGGTATTTGGGACTGATTTGTTAGGTTGCTAGCAGGCTTTTTTGTTCCCGCTTCCGCCAATACCATAGATATTGACGGTCTTTGTTGTTAAGAGCCTCATTGTTGTCCATTTTATGAGCTATTGCCAGTAGTCTTTGCGGAAAGCCTAGCAGGAAAGTTCTGGCATCAATCCAAGCTCCCAGGTCAATTGCCTTATCATCTGCAATCAGCTCTCCAAGCTCGGTAGTATGCCCTTCGCCGTCTATGATAGGCTTGTTAATGCTTTCCAGCTTCACAGCTTTAGGACACTCGGTATAGAGGTTGTCCTCTCGGCATTTGCGCCTTTGCTTCTGGCTACAGCTTCCGCAGTCTAAGCCTCTGCTGGCTCTATAGTAGCTGCGCCAGTAGTCGGCTACAGTTCGGTTGGCTATCCGATACATCACGGCTTCGGTAAAGGGCTTGTGTCCGTTATTCCGCTCCACATCGGCAAGGGTGATGATAATATCGTGGAGCAAGTCCTCGGTATCCTCTGCTTTTGCCTTGTGAGCAAAGCGGGAAGCTACCTTGTAATAGGTAAGCCACTGACCTTCAAGTTGGTCGTAGCCGTTGCCGTTGTGGTCGTCTTGCTTTCGTTTTCTGTTTGACCTAGACTTTACACGGCGGGGCTTTGACGTGGCTGTTATACAGCTTGCGGGCTTACCACACCACGGACAAACGCCCTGCCTCTCATTTAATACCCAAATCTTACCGCACCGACCACAATGCCCTTGAGGATTGCTGTTATCGCCGTTTGGTGCTGCTGATGCTGTTATCATCGTTACCATCGCTTGACCCCCTTATTGAGCTTATTTGCCATCATGGGGCAAGCGTTCAGGTCGGGCTTTCTGCTATTCAGTTGTTAAGGTGCGTTTTTGTGTGTGTTTCTAGCTTCATTGTGTAACAAAAATACATAAAGTCATATTTCAAGAACTAGCACGTTTATCATCCCCATCCCCTGCGGAAGATGAAACAACAAAAGAAAAGCCCCCAGTCGAGGGGGCGAAATTAATGATGTATTTAGTTACTTATCTTAGAGTGTTATTGAAATTTAGTCGAAGTTGGGAAAAACGTAATTAAACACTTTTTACAATCATGATCTAGGCTTCAGATATATTGAGTTTATCTCTTAATATTCTGGACATCTCTTTCACATAGGTAAAGGCGGTTTCGACCAAGTGTTCCTCGGGCTGTACAGGGCAAGTGTCCGCTTTTTTAGATGCAGTTTCGCCGATGGCCCCGACCTCCCCGATATTCTTGAGACAGCAACGGGCAGGCGCAATAAGTGCCTGTTCAGCTATTTCCTTTATCGTTATATCAGTATTAGTGGACACGATACCCCAGTAGTCGAGGAGCCGTCCAGCAAGACTTTCAGGCGTTTCCCCTGCCAAGGACGTTGAATCGGTAGGGACAATTCCCCAGGAGATGATCCCTCTACTCTTAATAAAGTTCCTGATAGAGTCTGCGTATCCTTTGGGCATTACCTCAATCTGATAGGCATCGAAGGATAGGATGTCTGTCCCCATGTTTAGTAGATACGGCAGATTAACATTGGCGCACAAGTGCAAGGCACCTGGACCTGAAAGACTCTCTAGAAATTCACGGTACTCTCTCTTAGCTACAATATCGTCGTAACCAGAAAGCCCGCTGAATACCCAGCCCAGACCGGGCTCGTCCAACCAAACGAAGGCATTCTCGTTTTTTGCTTTCAATTCGGCATACTGGACATTGATTTTCCGACTCAGGAAATCGAACAATACCGTCCTAACCGCTTCGTTGTAAATGATTGGAACGTTGTTCTCATCGAAGACCTTGAAGCCGAAGCTGACCGGGCCGATGAGCTGCCCGCGGATAGCCGCATAACCGGTCAAATCTTCGGCCAGGAAGTGATGATAAACCGCGGCGTATTTTTCGGTGAGCTTAAACGTGGCGGTATCCGCCATTTTCTTCGAGTATGCATCAAGTTCATCATTGAACTTGGCCGTATCGAAAGATATCCGCTGATTCTCCAGGTCTACCGATATCCCCGGGAAATGCTCCGAAGCTTGCACGTACATGTCCTCGTAGTAGCTGACGTGGGGCAACTGTGGCCAGAAAGGTATGTCCAAAGATAGTGCTAATTTCAGAGCGGTCTCCACGTCTCTGTGGGGCATGATACCCATAGCCGTTGTCATACAATTGGCTTGAAGTTTTAGTATATTACACATTCCGTACGCATCCCACGGATACGTTATGAAATATTTAAGCTACATCCATAAGGAGTATAGCACAGTGTCTAGCAACCTTCCCAAATCGGTTCAGCCTGATAAGAAAGTGCGAGAGGAAGGTGAGATTACAACACTTGCATCAGTTTTTCGATGGTCACTAGAAGAACAAATACTGCCGAATACGGCAATATTTGTAAGCAAAGATATACTTTTGGCTCAGACTAGCAACTGTGAGTAGGGACAAATCCAGCCAACTGGATTATTGTAACCAAGGAAATGTTATTGAAAATACTCTTTTTCTAATAACAAACGTTGACGATTGCGGACGGTTCTAGATATTGCTCCCTTTTAATGGAGTGTTTATTACTTGTTAACTGAGTGTAGACGATTGTTGTGGTAAAGTCACTGTAGTTTTGAAGGATATTCGAGATGGATGATTGTATTTTTAATTTATCCACTTCCGTTTAATATTACGCAAACTGAGCAGGAACAGCGCTATGCAGAACGCGCTAAGAATTGCGAAGTCGAGTGTAAAAGACAATATATGCTCGCCGTTTACCGCACCTTGGAGAATATCGACGCCGTAGGTCACCGGCAATATATAAGACAGCGGACGGATAAATACAGGTAGCGCCATGACAGGAAAGAATAGTCCGCATAGAAAGATCATGGGAAAACGGAAGAAGTTGGAGAAAGTCTGGGCTTCGAATACCTCGCTTGCAGAGACCGAGATAAAAAGACCAAGGAAGGTCGATACAATCCCGATGAGAATAATGGCTGGCACAACCAGTGACCAGGCTATCCCCGATATATCTGCTAAAAACGCAGCGATTACGATAGGAATGAACGCGTTGACGATACCAAATAGAATAGCCCCAGAGGTCTTGGCTAACATGAGTGTTTCCAAAGAGATTGGAGCTAGTAGTAACCTTTCAAATGACCGGTTTCGCCTCTCGAAGGTAAGGGTCACTGATAAAAGTGAAGTAGTGCCAAACAGTATGGAAATAGTCACCACTCCCGGCAAGAGGTCCAGTACGCTTTCTATCCCCATTCCCGACCTGATGAAAAACATCCCTGTCCAGGCTAGTGGGAAGATAATACCCCAGCTAACATTGGGTGGCTTAAGGTAATAAGCCCGCATATCCTTGGCAAAGATGCTTGAGAAGGCAATCCAGCGTCTCATTGATTTCCCCCGCCTCCGGCCTTTTCCTTCTCTTTCATCATCAGTCCAGCTTCAATACCTGTAACCTGGACGAAAACATCTTCCAGCGATGGGAGGTGCCGGCGGGCTTCGGTTACCTGAATTCCCTGTTCTTCCAGAAAGCGTACTAGCGGGCCGACATTAACCGGCTCCGCCGATTCAACACGAATCTGTCCCGAAGCAGCAGATTGAAACTGATACTCAGGAAAAGCCAAGCCCATTTCTTTAGATAAGTTAGCTCCGAAATTAGAGGTAGAAAGAAGCAGCACGTTTTTGCCTTTCACTGGTTCTAGTAAATTTGCGGTGTGGTCGGTCCGGACGACTCGCCCGTTGACGATAAAGGCAATTCGCTCACAAAGCCGTTCAGCCTCCTCAATATAATGCGTGGTGAGGAAAATAGTGGTTCCTTTACGGTGAAGATCAGCAATTATTTGCCTGACCTGTCTGGCGCTGCTGACATCAATTCCCGTGGTCGGCTCATCAAGGAACAGGATCGGAGGCTGGTGGATAATCCCAGCGGCGAAGGTAAGTTTGCGTTTCATTCCCTTGGAATAACCGGCGAACTTGCGATTGGAGGCATCGGTGAGGCCAAAGATCTCTAAAAGCTCCTGTGCTCGTTGCTGACGCTCGATCTTCCGTATCCCGTATAGCGCTGCACAGAAGCAGAGATTATCGAAACCAGTTAACTCGGGGTAAAGATTGCTTTCATCAGGAACGGTACCGGTCAGGTGTTGAGCTGCTTTGGGATTACGGGTACAATCTATGCCACTAATATTAATCTTGCCTGCATCCAGTCTGGCCAATCCGGTAAGCATATTAATGGTGGTGGTTTTCCCGGCGCCGTTAGGACCAAGAAATCCAAAAAGTTCACCATTACCGACCTGGAAGCTTATATCATTTACGGCAATGACCTCACCGTAGTGTTTGGTGAGATTTGATACTTCTATAGCCGGTTGGTTATCTGACTTCATTATTTCATTTTCCCGGGCTATTCTCGTCACTCGTTTGCTCTTTGAGATCTAGGGCTTCGGATATCTGCTGTTGCGCCTGAACTAATGTTTCCTGATTGATGAAATAATGGATACGATAGCCACGCCTTTCGCCCTTAACCAGACCCGCTGATTTGAGTACTCTAAGGTGCTGAGAAACTGCTGACTGTGTTACCCCAAGACGATAGGCCAACGCATTAACGCAGAGGGCATTCGGCTCACTCTGCTGGGCAAGGAGTCTCAACAATTTCAGTCTGGTTGAATCAGCAAGAACACCAAATAGTGCTGCCTGCTCATCAATACTTTCATAATCCATCGATTTAGTTCCTTAAATATTGCCACCACTAGACATTTAAAATATTTTGGCCGTGATTAAACTGGCCATTCTAACGCCGGCTATTACAAAAAGTGCTATTATAAAAGTCTCGAAACTAGCCTTCCAGTTTATAGCTCCCATTACCAGAGCTGCCAGCACATCGGTGAATACGGCAAAGGCAAGGGCAGCCCACAAACCCCACTGACGGAAAATAAATACCATAGCCACAATAAGAGGCAATGCTATTAGTGTGCCCAATACGGATACAAGCACTAGATTTACCTTGGTGGCATTGGCTATGACATTTGCCATACCAGCCATTCGGGGGCAGAGAATAAATAGAGCAAAGCCAACAGAGGCTATAACTGACTGAGACATTTGTATACTCCTTCTTAGTAATCGTACATAGGCAAGCTTATACTGCAAATAAATAAGTAATCACTAATAGACTTATATTAACACGATTGTAAGCAATAGTTCAATGATAACTAATAAATGTTATTTCAGACTCAGTAGTTAGGATCATTGGCTTTATATTGGTCTCAAGTTATAATGGTGATGTGAGCAGTCCGAACAAATTAATAACTGATTATAGTTTCGAATTGGTCGAAGATCATCATTCCCCTGGTAGTGGTCGCTACGGAGTGCGGATAATCCTACCGGCCGATATCAGCACCTCATTTCCTTATCTTAATGCCGTTCTGAATGATACACTCTATGACCATGAGAACAGTATCCTGATTGGCACCAGCAATCGACGGCGCTATGCCTTCCGCCCCAACGAAATTCATGCTGGCATGGTGAAAGACCCTTCTGATGCACAAGAGATTGCCGAAGAAGTGATTGAGCTAGTAAACCGAGTCTGGAAGGAACATGAACACATTACTCCAAATCTCAGGGAGCGTAAGTTACCTACCGTCTATGAAATCTACAAATTGCTGCCGGGGACTAACTGCAAGGAGTGTGGATATCCTACTTGCCTTGCTTGCGCTGCCGACATGCGCAATGGAGTGATACCTTTGGAGGGATGCCCACTACTGGCCAAGCCTGAGTACAAACAAAATAGGGAACAGATTCTAACCTTGTTCTCCTCTTGTCAGACTAATAGGTAAAAAACTAGCCGTCATCAGAAGAATATGTTATGCAGTTAATATGTTGAAGGTCTTTCTGGGAATTTGATAGAGTCTGATGCTTGATTGAAACTAATCTGGCCACGAAAAAGTCATCGAAAAAACCCTTTCTGAAAATAGACAGCGACGATTGAGAACGGTTCTATGTATCGTCTCCCTAATTGGACATGAATGAACAGAACAAAGAACTTTTGAATTGGCATTTAGCCTAAAATAATAATCGTTATCACTGAATAAATAGCATTTATTGGGCATTGAACTTTTTACTTAGTGGTGAACAATATTATCTTTCTGATCGTGTCAGGTTTGATTCAGAGCATGAAGCCATCATACCGCCGTTTTCGCAACTCTTTGTGATGAAAGTCGCATACACCAAGAAACCTGAATTGTAAAATCTACTTGAAACTACGAAGAGCGGGAAATACGACGGAAGACAGGTATTAAAAATTGAAAATACAATCTGCTTTTATACTCTTTTTACTTGTGGCTATAGTGTTTGTAGTTCCAGCTTGCACAAATACGTCAGAGGGTTTATCAATGGAGAATGGTTCTATTAAGAAACTAGAGAAGGCTACCTTTGCTGGAGGATGCTTTTGGTGCATGGAGCCGCCTTTTGAGGTATTAGACGGCGTGGACGAAGTGATAGCAGGTTATACAGGCGGAGACACTGAAAACCCGAGTTACGAAGAGGTTTCATCCGGGAAAACCGGTCATTATGAAGCCGTTCAGATTACATACGCCCCAGAGATTATAAGCTATGAAGAACTGCTTGAGGTCTACTGGAGACAAATCGACCCTACCGACGAAGGTGGTCAGTTTGTGGACCAGGGGTCACAGTACAAGACTGCGATTTTCTATCATGACCAGAAGCAAAAGGAGTTAGCAGAAGAATCAAAGCTTCATTTAGAACAGTCTGGCAAGTATGATAAACCCATTGCAACTCAAATTCTACCCTACAAGAATTTCTACGCGGCCGAGGACTATCACCAGGACTTCTATAAGACGAATCCGGACAGGTACGGAACTTATAAATATTATTCTGGCAGAGAAAATTTCCTGAAAGAGAAGTGGCCAGATGAAGAGAATAACTATGAGAATTATCAAAAGCCCTCCGACGATGAACTAAGGAAGACTCTTAGTCAATTGCAGTACGAAGTCACCCAGCAAAATGGAACCGAACCTCCTTTTAATAACGAATACTGGAACAACAAAGAAGATGGCGTTTATGTTGATATTGTCTCTGGTGAGCCCCTTTTTGCTTCTACGGATAAATTCCAGTCTGGGACAGGATGGCCTAGCTTCACCAAACCCCTAGAGTCCGGCAATATAGTAGAAAGAGAAGACATAAGCTATGGAATGAAAAGGATTGAAGTAAGAAGTAAGCACGCTGATTCCCATCTTGGCCATGTATTTGATGACGGTCCGGAACCAACGGGTAAAAGGTATTGTATAAATTCCGCTGCTCTCCGCTTTATCCCAAAGGAAAAACTGGTAGCAGAGGGGTATGGTGAGTACGAACACCTTTTCGAGAAATAGGCTACAACTTATACGGCAGACTGAAGAAAAAGGTTGACCCCTTGCCTTTTTGGGACTCTACCCAGATTTCCCCGCCGTGAGCCTCAACCAGTCTTTTACAGACCACCAGACCCAACCCAGCCCCTCTGGTTTGACTAGGTCTGTCACTCTCCAGTCGCTGGAATGGACTGAAGATTCTGGCTTGCTCACTGGGCGTTAAACCTCTGCCCCTGTCGTGGATCCCTATGACTAAGCGCTCTGGTTCCACTCTGGCTGAGACCTTTATCTGGGTTCCCGGCGGAGAATACTTGGCGGCATTGCCTAGCAGGTTATAGAGGATGCGTTCAATCCTTAATGGGTCGGCATTTATTAACTGAAGCTCTTCAGGGAGAGAGCTAACGAACTGGTGTGAAGAAGCCTGCCGTTTTACCTTAGTGAGTGTCTCCCTAACTAGGGATTTGATATCGGTTGGTTCTGCATAAAGGGATAATTGCTGAGCCTGGAAGCGTGATAGCTCCAGCAGATTTTCCACTAGGTAGGAGAGTGACTCGCTCTCTATGGCAGCATCCCGGAGGAGTTGCTGCGCCTCACCGGACGGCAGGCGCTCCCATTCAGCGAGGGCAGTACTTAAGCAACCACTGATTATAGTTAACGGTGTCCGCAGTTCGTGAGAAACCAGACCGATGAACTCGTCTTTAAGCTGATCGAGCTTTTTACGCTCGGTGATATCACGTGCGTAGATTATCGTCTGGGTCGGTTTTCCTTCTCTATCCGGCAACGCCACTGCCTTAATCCATAGCGGTATCGTTTGGCCCTGCTGACCCATGGCTTCAAATTCATCTTCAACTCTTCCCTTTTTGTTAAGTTGGCCATGATAATCGCCTGCCCTATTTTGTGTCGGACTGGTCGCAAATTCGCTGATATGTCTATCGCAGATCTCTTCCTTGGTGTATCCCAGCAGTCTGGAAAATGCTTCATTGCTGGCCGTGATGCGTCCCTCGGCATCAAGTGAAACGACTCCGTCTGGAGCTGCTTCTACCAGAGTGCGATAGCTCTCCTCAGACTGTCGCAGTGCTTCTTGCATCTGCTTCATCTCGGTGATATCCACAAAAGACGCCATGCTACAGAGTGGCTCGCCATCAGCATCGGTGACCAGGTTTGCCAGGACATACACGTCGAACGTTGAGCCATCTCCCCGCCTCGCCTTCAATTCACCCTGCCAGGTTCCCTCCTCCAGGATTGCCTTCAGCCCCGCACCAGCCTCATCGATATCGGCGAAGAAGAAGCTCACATGCTTACCAAGCACCTCTTCTTCGTAGTTCCACATGCTGAGACAGGCCATATTTATATAAGTCACATAGCCATCAAGGTCCGCAATAGCAATGCCGCTGGCAGCGGAAGCAACGGCGAAGTCTTTGACTCTGAGGTCATCTTCCATTCGTTTGCGTTCGGTAATGTCACGGTTGGAAGTACGGCGTCCCAGGAAGTTCCCGTCCACATCAAGTACAGGCCGACACGCATGGCTTATCCACCGCTCTTGTCCATCACGCCTTATAATGCGGAATTCAAATTCGACCCGTTCTCGATGGTGCATATCTTCGTGCATGTGCGCCTCCACACGATCACGGTCATCAGGATGGATTATCCTCAGGTATAGTCCGGGGTCGTCGATAAACTCGGCGCTGGTGTACCCCGTAAAACTTAAGCACGAAGGTGACATATAGATGAACCTGGTGTCTGGACCGCGCCAGTATTCCCAGTCATACGTGAATTCAGATACTATTCTGAATTTTTCTTCATTCTCTTTTAAGGCAACTTCCGCTCGCTTACGTTCGGTGATGTCCTGAACGGTTCCAAAGCCACCTTTAAGCTCACCTTTTGCATCGAACTCTAACTCGGCCCTTTCCCGGACCCATTTAACTTCACCGCCCACGATAATGCGATGCTCAACATCATCATATGGCTCACCTCCAAGGGACGCTTGCCACTTCCGGTCAATATATTCCCGTTCCTCAGGGTGAATGCTTGAGAGAAAAGTCTCGTAAGTCATGGGAGTTTCCTTAGGAATACCGAAGATTCGGTGGGTCTCGTCAGACCATAAAAGCTGGTTGCGCCGCACATCCAGACGCCAGCTTCCGGTGTGAGCGACGGCTTGGGCACGGTTAAGGTCTTGTTCACTCTCTCTTAATGCTTCTTCCGCGCGCTTACGGTTGGTGATATCAATTCCGTAGATATTAACATATGCCATATCTAGAACCGGGACAAAAATTACCGAGAAGATACGTCCTGCGCAATCAACCTCGCAATCCTGTTGCAAGCCGGAGCGTAGCGCTTTGGTAAGCAACCGGCGATAAAATTGCGGCAGTCTAGAGCCTTCCTGACAATGCCAGCACTCAAGCAATGGCTGGCCGGAGGCGTTAGCATAAATGATAGTGCCATCTTTGTTAACACGAAGAACAGGATTAGGATTTTCTCTCGGGAATCTTGATAAAGCCTCAATGTCGGTTTTAGCCTGCTTGTAGATGGCGCTTTCGATGATATCCCACTTTCCCTCCTGCTTGACCAAGGCAAACTGATGGTTCTTGACCACATCTACCACGGCGGCGCCGTCACATCTGTCAAGGCTATAGGTACAGGCCGCTATCATCGGGTACCGGCCGATGACATTGTTCACCTTGGCCTCATACTCCGTGAAAGCCCGCCAGTGGTTCCTTTCCAGCCAGAAGGTGTTGCCGGTCAGCCGCAGTCCGGAGTAACCCTTGGCCAAAGCCTGCTCCAGTTTGCTGACCCAGCCCTTGAGCACGCGGTCATCGTCGAAAATGCCTCCCAGCAGATACCATTCACTGTACGGGATTATCTCTATCTGTCCCCGGCGCAGGTATCTATCAAAGTCATCAACCGCTTCTCTCATGGCGGCCCGCACTTCATCCACCACGAGGGGCTCGGAGGTAACCCACATACAGAACTCATTATCCTCGAGACCAGCTTTGAAGTACGGGACAAGTACGTCAATTAGATCCTGCTTGGTCTGATAAAACTGGCAGAAATGAGTACCCCAGGGCACGCTGCCAATCACATCGATACCGCTATTTCTAATTTCGTCTCCCATTGGCATCCTCCTTGCACCCGTTTAGCCATCAGGCCAACCGTTCATATTCTAGTTCCGCCTTTCTTGCCAGTCAACAAAATATGGAAGAGAGGTGCTTTGACATCGTTAACATTTACGTATATGATTTGGAATGGTAGTGTACGAAAGAGCAAGAGCATGAAAAAGTTCCAGGTATTGGTAGTTGATGATGAGCAGCGCATCATCAATTTCCTCAGTTCCAAGCTTAAAGCTTCAGGGTACGAGGTCATCACCGCCAGCAACGGAATGGAAGCCTTAGAACAGACTCAGGCGCAGGAACCAGACTTGATGGTGCTTGATGTCATGATGCCCAAAATGGACGGTTTTGAGACTCTAAAACAACTCCGCTCTTTTTCTTCCATGCCGGTTATCATTCTCAGTGCCAAAGGAACCAACGTAGACAAGGTAAAAGGCTTAGGCTTAGGTGCCGATGACTACCTGGCTAAGCCCTTCAATCCCGATGAGTTGATTGCCCGTATTGAGGCGGTCAAGCGGCGTCTGGCACCGGATGAAAAACGCAAAACCCATGAGCAGGTTTCTTTTAACGACCTGACCATTGATTTCAAAAAGCGTCTGGTTACCGTACGAAGTAAAGAGGTACGTTTGACCCGGATTGAGTGGCTTCTGCTCAGCGAGCTTGCCCAGAATGCCGGGAGCCTGATGCTTTACAGCGACCTTCTCACACGGGTCTGGGGCCCGGAATACCGTGATGACGTGCAGATACTACGCACGTGGATAAGCCGGCTAAGAAACAAGATAGAAAGCGACCCCAACAACCCTGCACTCATTCGCACTATACCCAAAACTGGCTACATGATTGAACAGCCATCCGCCTGAAGAAACTTTAATCTTATTTCCAAGACATTCCCTCAAATGTCATAGTTTTGTAACTTTTCCTGCAATCATTTTATGACTTTTCCATAGCTTTGCGCCTAAGATAACTCATGGTTCCGGCTGGTTTATATGCATTATGGGTATACGGGAAAATCCTAATGCGAGACCCCTAAAGTTAGCCGAAGTGTCCGAAAGAGAGGGTATCATGAACTTAAAAGCCCTATATAAATTAGGATACGGTATGTATGTAATAGGCTCACGAATGGGAGATAGATTCAACGGTCAAATCGCCAATACTGTATTTCAAATAACATCTGAACCGCCGACGATTGCTGTTAGTATCAACAAAAGTAATCTGACTCACCAGTTCATAAAGGGGAGCAAAGTCTTTACGGCTTCTGTTCTCTGCCAGGATACGCCCTTGTCTTTTATTGGCCACTTCGGCTTCAAGTCAGGCCGGGACATTAATAAACTTGAGGGAATCGGTTATAAAATAGGTAAGACTGGCGCTCCGGTGATTATCGAGAATGCTGTCTCATACATTGAGGCTAAAGTGCTCCAAGAGATAGATGTGGGTAGCCATACCATTTTCATCGGTAGCATTGTAGATGCTGATGTTTTCAATGAAAAACCGTGCATGAGTTATGACTATTATCATCAGGTAAAGCGCGGCAGCACTCCCAAGACCGCCCCAAGCTATATTAAAGAGAATAAAGAGGAGGTATCTACTAAAATGACTAAGTATAGGTGCTCAGTATGCGGCTACATATACGATCCGGAAAATGGAGACCCCGATGGTGGCATAAAACCAAGTACCCTATTTGAAGACTTGCCCGATGACTGGGTTTGCCCTGTCTGCGGTGCAGGCAAGGACGAGTTTGAAAAGGTAGATTAAAGCCACAATCTATTTCAAAATGACATAGTTTTGTAATTTTTCCCGCCTCTATTTTATAACTTTTCCATCGCTTGCCGTCTAAAATTTCAGGGTGAACATATCGCGGGAGTGCCTACATGGTAATGCTGGTCGTCAAAGAAGAGAGAATATCAAATATTCAGAAAGCATACGGCATATGGTCGGGAGAGGCTGTGGCTTTCTGTCCCCGGTGCAAGGCTATCCAGACAGTCTGGATAGACGGCAATACGCTGATGATAACCCGCAAGTTCTATCAGGCTGGGAGCCAAATCTACCATG
>Ga0315545_1000798_pt1 | contig 32694 bp, 31 predicted proteins | sample SalMarSW160210MG_FD_203096 | JGI IMG/M metagenome (GOLD analysis project Ga0315545, IMG submission 203096) | Salt marsh sediment microbial communities from the Plum Island Ecosystem LTER, Massachusetts, United States - Salt Marsh Sediment SW1602-10 ...
TTCCTTACCCCGGTTGGCTGAACGGGCGGTGGATAAGTTCATGAAATTAATACAGGCAATCACGAGAATGAATCATGCAATGATGGAGAAGACATAGACATAGCGGATATCTCCATTCCCTTCGATTTCTCCTTCGAGATGAGATTTCAAATGGATGTCAGTAAGCGGCTGGAGGAAGTAGAACATTTTTTGCCCATACTTTTGGGCTTCTGCTCCTGCGTGATTATCCACGATGGGCACTAATTTTTTCTCTACCACCTTATAATCGGCGCTCTCATCGAGCAGGATGTATGACCATCCCATTATGGCCAGCCAAGCGTCCAGAAACTCGGCTCTTCTCCCTTGGATGGTGTTCATGGAAACCAGGTAATTGAATCGAAAATGGGAATTCCTGGGTACATCTTTGACCACTCCTGTAACCTTGAGATCACCATCCTCGGTGAGATTAATGGTTTTTCCCAAGGAGCTTTCATCACCGAATATTTTTTTTGCCATAGATTGGGTCAGAACAATTGAGCCCGGAGTTACAAGGGCTGTGGCTGGTTCGCCCTTGATAAATTCGTGGGTAAAGATTTTGAAAAAGTCTTTATCAACATAGAAGATTCCTCGTTCGTCAAATTTTTTATCGTTGTACTTAATGAGCCCAGTTCGCTGCCAGAGTCTTGTGTATGCGACGATCTCGGGCACTTCAGCTTCAAAAGCCGGAGCAGCAGCAAAGGGTGGGACAGCATAATGGTCATACGCGCCGCCGATCTCCTCGGCATACGTTATTCGGTATATACGAGTGGCCTTTTCATGGTATCTGTCATAGCTAAACTCATCATGAACCCATAACAGGATAAGAATGCAGCAGGTCATGCCCACAGCAAGGCCAGCGATATTGATAAAGGAATAGCCCTTGTGTTTTTTGATATTCCTCATGGCAATTTTTAAATAATTTTTTAACATGGCTATGCGTTCTTTTAATAACATAGCAATAAATATGCCATTTGAATTATCCAGAGTGAAACTCGGGAAATTCTTGGGGGAGCGAGCTGAAATAATGTCCGCTTACAAAACAGTCGATGTCCCCTGGTGGACACTTGGACACTTGGTACAATTGGAAGGATAAGAAATTCCTTTTCTGATATGCTGGTTGAATGGGCATTCATTCGCCAATTTTGCCTCTTCCCCTCGTCATGAATGACGATAGAATAGCGGGCGTTGATGTTAAGGTGAGTAACAAATTGTACCAGGTCCCCTCTCCCGGATTAGCTGATTATCAAGTATTCAATTTATTCGATATTTCCATGACCATAGAGATAATCGACGCCAAAAATGGTGATATCATATGGTCATCTGAAATCTATTTTATAGAGAAGCTTTATCCTGGGACATTCAGACCCGGCCTCATCGAAGAAAATGTTCCCCGTTACAAAGAAAATTTCATCACCTACACCAGGGAATTCCTCAAGGACTTACTGGAGAATGGCTGGAATTTTTACGAAGAGCGCAGGAGAAATCAGATTTTTGTTAACCTTGATTTCACATTCAGATGTGGCATAATTTAATTATTTCACGACATTTCATAAACAGAGGAGGTATCAAGATGAAAAAAATGAATTCATCATTTATTCTCATTTTTCTGATTGGAGTAACCCTTGTGCTCAGCGGCTTCGCTGATGAGATTATTTCGGAAAACGCAGGACAGGGCTCCGAATCGAAAATCATACAGTTGCCGAATCCGCGTTATGAGAGTGAGACTTCCGTTGAGAAGGCAATAAGCATGAGAAGATCGGTCAGATCTTATGTGGAAGAGCCTTTGTCGATTTCAGATATTTCACAGATTCTCTGGGCTGCCCAGGGTATTACAAGAAAGAGGGAGGAATCTCCCACTAAGTGGAATACGAAATACGAATGGCAGGGTGGATTACGGACAGCTGCTTCGGCAGGTGCCCTCTATCCTATGGAACTCTATTTGATAGCGGGAAATGTAGAGGGGCTATCGAAGGGAGTCTATAAATATATCCCTAAAAATCATTCACTAATGAAAGTCATGGAAGGCGATAAGAGAACAGAGATATACGATGTTGCCCTCAAACAAGGTTCTATTAAAGAGGGAGCCGCCCTAATCGTTATGGCTGGTATCTATGAGCGAACTTCTTTTAAATATGGCGAGAGAGCAGAAAGATATGTTCATATGGAAGTAGGATTTATAGGGGAAAATATCTATTTGCAGGGGATTACATTAGGAATTGGCACGGTTATGATTGGGGCCTTTAAAGACGAGGAGTTGAAAAAAGCACTTAATTTACCCGAGGATGAACATCCACTAGCCATTATGCCTTTAGGCAAAACACCTATGGAGTACTGATCTGTCGACTTTAGCTGAGTTTAGAAGAACATCCTGAAACCAAGCATCAGTTTATGAAGCTCATTAAAAGGCCTGCCACTTCCTACGGGAACGCGAATTTCGAAGAATATCGATCCTGTTGTCCTGTAGTTGCTGAAAATGTTTACACCCGTATTACCGACAAAATCGAGACCTGATTTTCTATCTTCCTGATCTTTACTTGTGTATCCCAGGCCTGTGCCAAAATATGCGGCATCGGCATGGTAGTTAAAAAGTCCGTTGACCATGAAGAAGGTGTTAAACTTATCAGTGTTGGTCAACGGGAAAGCAGGTCCAGCTGATAGCGAGAAGCTAAAATGCTCAGGCACAATGTAAAAGAGAAATCCGCCCCTTCCAAAAATGAATGTCGTGTAGGTTCCGCGGGCAAGCAAAGGTCCCGCTTCAACGAAAAAGAAAGTTCTTTTCTGAGTGACTTTTAATTCGAGTCTGCAGGGCTCCGACATAGCGCCAAAATCATCCGTAATCATCGCCGTTACAGTGTACATCCCAGGCCTGTCGAAAATCTTTTCCCAGATTAAAGGCTTATTAGCAAACGTAAAGGTATCGACAATGTTTCCGGTTTCATCTCTTATCTCAAAATCAGCTTTAACTACTTCTCCATCGGGATCTGAGGATTGTGAAACATCCAGAATAATCGGCCTCCCAACATAGTTTTCACATGTAAGACAAGAAGACGACAATTTGCATACTGGAGGATAATTGATGTAGGTCGTTGCTTCACAAGGATTTTCAGAAGGCTTTCCTTTTGCGTTAAAGGCCTTTGCTTTGAAATTATACTCTCCGGGCTTGTTGAATTTTGTCTGCCACCGCGGCGAATCCGGAGACAGTGTTTTGCTCTCAATCTTTGTTCCACTGGCATCATAGACTTCAACTTCCATGGATTTTGCGTGTTGAGTGCCAGCCATATTTACGGAGATAGGGTCATTGATGTTGGCTTTAGCCGGAGAAACCTTGATATCGCAAATCGCATCGGGAATGATTTCCTTCACGGTAATGAGAGCGATGTTTCCACAGGGCCGAGGCATCACGAATTCATAATGTTTATAATCTTTTTTCACCCTGAATGAGAAAACAGGCAAAGGCCGCGCTCCTGCCCATTCCAGATCTTTGACAATTTTCACCCTTCCCTGGGAACGGAAGAGCATCCACATGATCTTATCACCGATTGCCAATTCTTTTTCTTCGAATGAAGCCTGTTTGACCTGATCGAGAAAAGGTAAGAAGAGATCTCCACAGCCCGCCAAATCAAATCCATACTTGATATCGCCAGTATATCTGTCGATCAAGGTCCTCATCACTACTGAGGTTGGAACCTCACCCTTGATCCTCACGAAGGTATAACGGCCTACTTCTTTGAGTTTCTTGGTCTCTGCGAATGAACTCAGCAAAGAGAAGCTGAGGATTCCAATTACCAGAACCATCAATTTTTTGTTTTTCATGCTAGCTCCTTTAATGTGTTTAATGATTTTAATTTCAATAAACGTGTTGCTTTTTTTATCCTTTTATTTCCTTTCTCATTTCTTTAATCTTCTTATTGACTTCACTACATTGATTCCATCTTCGGTCACAATATACTTTTCCATGATCATGTCATCCTTCTTAAGCATATCCAATGGAATGAGGGCGCCATTAACGTCTAGGATTTGGCTCTCTTTTGTTATCACAGAGATGAGCCTTCGATGGTTTTTATCCACAGCTGCTATTTCTGGTCCAGTCTTTTCGGTGAGATCTCTGAAGGTGATGGATTCGATGTTGCCCGTGAATCCTTTGATGTTAGCCCATCCGATCTTGACGCTGTTTTGATTTTGATGGGGATGGATTTGTGTCAGGAGTATATAAAGAATTGTCCCTGCAATTATCAAACTCAACCAAATGACTAAGGCTTTCTTCATTTTCTGCCTTTTTGTGTGGCCTTACCCTCTTTTTAGGTTTGACCTGGGCATAGGATACAAGAGCAGTCATTAATGAATGATTAAAAAAAGATTAAAAAATTTTAATTTTTAAAGAAATCGGAAACAGGATGATCCAATATTAATGGAGAGAAAGCGGTAGATAAATTGTGAATACACTCCCTTTGTTCAATTGGCTTTTAACTTCGATTTTTCCGCGATGGGCATCGACGATTGACTTTACGATGCTCAGCCCAAGTCCAAAGCCGGCAGATGGGCTATGTTTATTGATGCGGTAAAATCGCTTGAAAAGATGGGGAATATCCTGCTCTGTCATGCCTACTCCCGTATCCCGGAATATAATCTTTCCCCAGTTATTCTCTCTGGCTACGTCCACCTCGATTTTTCCACTAGCAGGAGTGTACTTTACGGCGTTGTCCAGGAGGTTCAGGAAAACCCGCTTGAGTTTGTCTCTGTCTCCAAAGATAACGACTCTGTCAGATGATGAAAGTTTTAAAGCAATTTTCTTTTTCTCCGCTATGGCCTGGAAATCCTCCAGCGATTCTTGGAGGATGGGAACAACATCAAGAGGCCTTAAATCAAGTGCGATGACATCGCTTTCCCACCAGGCAAGCAGTAGCAATTCTTCGACGAGTTTTATGATTTTATTGACTTCCTCTAAGATGGCCGGCAGAACAGATTCATACTCTTGAACTGATCGGCTCCTCTTGAGAGTGACTGTGAGCTCCCCTTTTAAGATGGAGAGAGGAGTACGCAATTCATGGGCCATGTCTTCGATCAATTGTCGTTGGGAGTGAAGAGACTGTTCAAGGCGATCGAGCATTTCATTGAACGTGGCAGCGAGCGTTCGGATCTCATCCTTTGTATCAGGAACAGCTATTCTCAAACTGATATTCTCTGCAGTAATCTTATGGATAGTCTCGATAGTCCTGTTAAAAGGCGCTAATGTAATTTTTGCCAAGAAAGACCCAACCACGCCGCTGACGACTATGCCTATCGGGAGAAGAAAGAACAGGACAAATCTGAGGTTTTTCAACATGGATACAAGCAGATTTAAGGGGCTGGCAACCTGTATGATATACATAAGTTCATTGTTTTCTGTCACAGGGATGGAAAGCTTCCGAAATGGTACAATCGACCTGGGAGCTATCTGCACTCGAATATCATCAAAGTGGCTGTCACCGTTGGAAATGGAATTGAAAATTTCTGAGCGTAAGAAGTTCATTTCTGGAATGTTTCTGGAGGAAGTAATGTATTGACCCTCAGGGCTAAAAATATGGACAACTACGTTAGTAAAGAGCGGACTCTCTGATTTTTCATTAATCCAGCGCTGGACGAATTTAGTGAATAGGATCTTGTATGTATTGTCCTGATTTTCTGTATTGATTTCGTTTGAAATTTTTAATTTTTCTGATTCCCAGGAAATATCAATTGAGTTTACCATCCCTTCGGCCTTGGATTGCAATAAGGAATCGAAATTGTCATTCAGTGTCTGGCTTAATTTTTGGTAAAGTGTCAAGCTGAACAGAAAAAACAACAGGGTAATGATGGCCATATACCAGAGGATGATTTTGAACCGGATGGATTTGAAAAACATTTTATTCCTTGAGGATGTACCCCCGGCCCCGAATTGTATGGATCATTTTCTTATCATAACCTTGATCAATTTTTTTTCTAAGATGGCTAATGTAGACATCGATGACATTGGTGAAAGCGTCAAAATGGATATCCCAGACATGTTCAGAAAGCATTGTTCGTGTGACGACTTTACTCGCATTATGCATCAGATATTCGAGTAGAGCATATTCTTTAGCAGTTAATTCAATTTTCCTGCCTGCACGAGTAACATCGTGGGTTATCAGGTTGAGCACCAGGTCAGCAACTTGAAGTTTAGTAGAGGCTTCAGTTCCGCGTTTTCTCAGGAGGGCACGGACTCTTGCAAGAAATTCTTCGAAGGCAAACGGCTTAGTCAAGTAATCATCAGCACCTGAATCCAAGCCAAGTACCTTATGCTTCACGGCATCCTTGGCTGTAAGAATGAGAATGGGTGTTGAAATTTTTTCTTCCCTCACTTTCCTCAATAGGCTTATCCCGTCAATCTTGGGGAGCATGAGGTCCAAGACGATTAAGTCGTAGTCTTGGGTTGTCGCTAGAAAATGCCCTTGTTCCCCATCGTGAGCTACATCGACAACATAGTCTTCTTCTTTTAGACCGCGCTTGATGAAGGAAGCAATTTTTTCTTCGTCTTCTATGATGAGAATGCGCATCCCAGTCTCTTTTTACTCCAGCTCTATAGCCTTGGTTGTAGAAGTCCGTTCAGAGTTTCATCATTATACTTCATTAATTCTGAAGTGAGAATAGATTTGTGACCTGTCCCCCTGATATCGGTCCAGGTATTATGTTAGAATTTTCCTGGATCGATGGGGTTGCGTTCGGGATAAGATTAAGGGGCCGAGACCTGATGTTAGCGTGTGTGCAGACCGAATGCTTTCGGGGCACGGGTAGAAGAAGAAATTTATTTTCGCTGCAATGTCCGATTGTGAGCCTTTATCTCGATTTCCCCATCAAGTAAATCTCGATTCAAAAAGACGTCAAGGACGGTTTGAGAGCGTGGGGATGTGTCCCTGAAGTTGTTCGAGGCGCCAAAAGAGCCGCAAATCACCCAGGCCTTTCCTCCCGGGCAAAGAGAGGATCATGAAAAATATTCACCTCTGACCTCGGCGGCCATCAGAGCTCCTGGGAAGCGATTCGAGACGGTGGAGGCTTGTCCGCCACAAAGGTCAGCTTGAGGTGGTTGATGATTCTATAGACCACATAGTAATCAGTTACGGAGGATGATCATCGCAATAATAAAAGGAATCGAACAAAAAAGATAAGTAAGGTCTGACCCCTAATAAATTCTAAATGTTTTTATAACATAACCTTTTCCATGCCTCTCTCTCATGGAACATATCCTCCATTGCCAAGCCAAGTTCTTGCAGGAGATAAAGGATCCCTTCATATCCAACATAAGGCATCGGGTTCTATCTAAATGCCGTCCAGAATCAGCTTCTGAACATGGAGAGGGACGGCCTCCTCTACAGCCGGCTCAGGGGAAAAGTCAGGCTGTTCGGGTTGAATCCCAGGTATCCTTTCAAAAGGGAAATCGAGGCGCTTCTGGAAAAAGCGCTGACCTTTATTCCGGAAGAAGAGAAGAAAATTTATGTCCGGCGATTGCGGCCCCGCAGGACTGGAAAGCCTATCTAAGCGTCGGAGAAGCCATGAAAATTAAGGGCGTTAAGCTGCAAGATGTAGCCGTCGCCGTCTCCGACTACTTGCGCAGGAACGGCATAGAGACGGTGCTCACGGGCGGTGCCTGCGTTGTCATCTATACAGAAAATAAAGATATCTCCTACGATCTTGATTTTGTATTGATCTCGTCTGGAAAGCAGAAAGAGGTCAAGCGGCTGCTCTTTAAAATCGGATTCTTTGAAGAGGGGAGATACTTCAAGCACCCTGAGAGCGAGTATTTTATAGATTTTGTGCCTCCTCCGCTCTCTGTCGGCAGCGAGCCCGTCCGTTCTGTTTCGGAGATAAGGAGGAGAGGCAGAACCCTGAAGCTTCTTTCTCCTACAGACTGCGTGAAAGACCGCCTGGCGGCATTTTACCACTGGCAGGACAGGCAGGCCCTAGAGCAGGCCTTGATGGTTTGCCGGGACCAACAGGTGGACTTGAAAGAAGTCGAGCGATGGTCCCGAGCCGAAGGGATGTCTGCTCGGTACAGGATATTCTTGAAAAATCTGGATAAATAGTCGCTGAATGGCGTTCCCCAAAGTGCCTCCCTTTTGATGATCTTGATCTAAAAAATTGACCATTTGAAAAGCGATAGATGATAAATAGTAGAACCATTTGTTGAGCAGTAGAATATACAGCTCTTCTGAAAAGGTGTTGGGCTGAGATTTATCGTGAGACTCTATCGTCTCTTTCATCTGAAACAGCTGTTATGGCTGCATTCGACTAACAGAGAATATTTTGCCTATTGACAAGATGTTAGAATACATCTGTAGGAAGACATAGTAAGACTCTGTTTTCTTAATTTGCCTAAAAAGAGTCTGGAGGATACCTTTTTCTCGATTTGGTAGAAGACAACTTTTTAGCTTGCCTCATGTTTTCCCTAACTCTTGCATCTTATAATTTATCAGAGGAGAAAATTCTCTGTCAAATTCATTGGAAGTCCAATCTAAGTTGAACCGGCGCATTATGTATGTGTTTCACGTCATTTCCTCCCATGAAATAAAAATGGCTGTTGTGAAGACTTAAGATGTGTGGATTATATTGATATGCGATTTTTTTGTTTAAGCTTAATCCTCATACAGCGCTTCAAGCTGAGCCATGTATTTTTCCGTTACTACTTTACGTTTGATCTTTAGAGATGACGTCTGTTCGCCGCTTTTGACGCTGAATTCGTTAGGCGCGATTAAAACTTTTTTCAAGGTCTCGAAAGAGGAGAGGGATTTGTTTTTCTCTTGGACTTCTTTATTGATTAACTCTACTACTTTTGGGTGCTTGCAAAGCTCTTCCCAGCTACTGAACTGGATGCCGTGTTTTACTGCCCACTCTTTGATCTGATCCTGATCGAGCGTAACCACGCCTGTAAGATATTTCTTCCTGTCGCCATAAACCACAACCTGACCGATGTAGCGTGACGTTTGCATGATGTTTTCAACTCGCTGCGGTGCTACATTCTTTCCGCCCGATGTTATGATTATATCCTTCTTGCGGTCAGTGATGCGCAAAAAGCCGTCTGCATCGATCTCGCCGATATCCTCCGTATAAAGCCAGCCATCTTTGTCAATTGTCTCCGCCGTCTCTTCAGGATTTTTGTAGTAACCAAGCATGACATTTTTTCCTCTGAACAGCACTTCACCGTCTGGCGCAATTTTCTGTTCAATCTCTGGGCCGAGGGAGCCAACAGTGCCGAACTTATAGTTGTCGTAGCGGTTAATGTTGGTGAACGAAGTGTTTTCTGTCATGCCAAGACCTTCCAGGATAAGAATGCCGCAGGCATGGAAAAATTCTGCAAGAGCCTTGTTTAAAGGTGCGGCACCGGAAACCGCATAGACGAGATTGCCGCCTAAAAGCGCTTGAATTTTAGAGAAAACGAGTTTGTTGGCGAGCTTATGTTTGAATGCGAGCAAACCGGCTACAGGCCTTTTCTGCTGCTGCGATCTGCTCCCAGCATAGCCTACCCTAAGAGCCCATTTGAAAAGCTTATACTTGATTCCGCCGGCATCCTGCAGGTTGGAGGTGATCCTCACGTAGGCTCTTTCATAAAGTCGCGGCGAAGTGGCAAAAAAATGCGGCTTGACTTCTTTTAAATTATCCCCCGTTTTATCCATACTCTCACCAATATTTACCGTGACGGTTGCTCGCATACAGACATAAACAATGATCCGGGCAAAGACATGCGGGAGCGGCAAGAAAAGCAAAGTTTCAAAATGAGGCTGGACCAGGATAGACTGGAGAGCTGACCAGGAAGTGAAAACCAGGTTTTCGTGCGTAATCATCGCACCTCTAGGGATACCCGTTGTACCTGATGTATAAACAAGCGAAGCCACGTCCCTAGGTCGTATTTCGGCCGTCCGTACTAAAAACTCATCGTCGGTAACGTTCATGCCCTTTGATATAAATTCCTGCCAGGTCATCACACCCTTCGCACTGGACGGCTCACCGTCGATAATAACAATGTGCTTCAGATGAGGCAGATTGTTGCGGACTTGGGAAATCTTGTCCATTTGGTCCTGATTTTCGACGATGAGAACAACCGCATCGCTATGATTGATAATGTAAGCACAATCATCTGGTAAACTGGAGTGATAGATCCCGACGGTTACAGCGCCGATGCTCACTGTTGCGATATCGACTTGAATCCATTCCAGCCGTGTCCAGCTTAGAATATTGACTTTGTCGTCTTTTCCGATTCCCAATGCCATTAGACTTTTGGAGATTTTTTTACAAGTTTCCTGATGCTCTCCCCAGGTTACTGGTTTCCACTCGGTGCCGTCTTTATACCTGTAAGCGACCTTATCCTTGTTTTTTTCGCAAACATTTTTAAATAGCTCAAAAATTGATTTCTCTAACATTTTACTTGCTCCTTTTTTGGGCGCGAAGCTCTTCCTAAAGACCTGATTTACTTTGAAATCAGGTTTATGTGATCGACGATTTGGAAAGTCGCTGAATAGCTGCAGATCATAGTCGAACCATCCACATTGACTGTAAATGGCCTGTTATTGTCAGGTTCAATCTTCAGGAACTTTTGAATACGATAAGATTCAAATCCCCATAGTTCTGGCCGATCTGTGATGGAAGAATCCCAGGCATGCTTGAATTGACCGGGTAAGCTGAGCAGTCCGAGGTCCCTGATCGCGAATAGATAAAAATCTCCAGAGCCGAGCGGGACTGACTTTGCAAAAGGAAGATCGGAGCCAAGGTCTCCGTTCACAATGATCATGGCTTGATAATAGCCTTGTGAGACCTCTTTGCTGTCCACTGTTATACTCCACGATGTCTTTTTGCTCCCAATCCGCTTGATTGCTTTCTCCAGAATGGATAACAGTGCGCCGACAAAAAATGGACCCAGATCACCAAACAACTGGCCCAAAATGCCCTTGTAATATTTGATTAAACGATTCTCGGTGTAGTGAGGAACCCTTCCGAAAATTTCCGCTCCTCCATATCCCACGAAGTGGCGAGGCCTTACGCCTTTTTCCCCACTTACTGCCTGTATAACATCACACTTCACAATTCTTTTCTCAGCCATTGACGCAACAAAAACCTTTATTGCACTTTCTATGTCATCAGGCATTCCTAGAGTCTTTCCGATGAGATCGGCTGATCCTTTTCGGAGGAAACCGAGAGTAATGTTCCTAAGTCCAACATTGGAGTCAATGCATCCCTCAAGAACTCTGTTAAAAGTGCCAGAACCACCGGCCGATATTATGGTTCTCCTTCCCTCCAAAATAAGGTCATGGGTTAGTTTCATGGCCTCTGCATGGCTATCAACAGCATGGAGAGAGACATCTTCTCTTCCATGTTTTTTGAACAGGGGAACTATTCTGTGGATCTTCCTCCAGTCTTTGATTGAGCCGGACATCGTTGTTGCAATGACTTCAATCTTGCTATTACTCATATTCAGGTTCCCTTAGGCTTGAGGCTTTGACGAATTCTATAGCTGATGCTGTCACTTTATCGATTTCTGACTCTCCATCAAGAATACGCGTCGGGATATTGAATTCTTTTTCTACGACCTGAGTTACCAAGAGGTAGCCTTCACGCAGTTTAGCTAACTTTTCCTCTGTTTCATGAACCTGCCTTTGCTTGCCTCTGTTCTTGATTCTTTGGATTGAAACAGCTGGTGCCACATCAAGCATGATTACGGCATCTGGGAGTCTCATATGATCAAGCCTGAAGCGCCTAAGAGCAGTCAGCTCATGAAACTTTGCAAATATGGGGTCATCTTTTCTGATTGCTTCCCTCTTGCCCGTAAGAATCCTAATTGCCTTGGAGCATACCTCAGTGTCGAAATATTCCTCCCTGTATAATTTTGCCCATGCTGCCAGGTTGATTAAAGGACATCCATCTTGGACAATAATATCAGGTGTATACCATCTCTGCACTTCACCCATAATATGGTCCCTGAGCAGAAGCTCGGCCAGCTTTGGAATCTTGTACTGCTTCAGTGATTTTGCAGTCTTTGCATATCTGCCCAATCCTTCTCTAACTTTTTCGGTAAGTAGAGGCTGAAGTTCTTTTTGATTCTCATTTTCGTAGAATTCCAGGTTGTCACTGACCAGGCAAACACGAAAGTTATCCGAGAGCTTTTTCGATACCATTCTGGAAAGGGTACTCTTTCCTGAACCGTCGATCCCCAACACTGCAAACGTGAATGCAGGCTTGAGTCGTTTGTATCTCCTGTGTCTTTTTGCAGTCTCAGACTCGGATAACTCCCGGATCATCTTTTCTAGGGAAGATGTGATATCCTGGTTTTCTCCCTTGAATATTTGAGGAGGGCCAATGGTGACATTATTCCATATGGGCATCGGGATGGTGCTTTTTTTGGGGAATGATTTCTCAGGGCCTGAGAGAAAAACAGGAATAATCGGAAGGTTCCGATATTCTACGGCCAGCCTGCCAACTCCGGTCTTGAATCTTACTATCTGTCCAGGAACTCCTCTCGTTCCCTCAGGAAAAATGATGATGTTATGCTCTGAACTCAACACTTCTTTCATTCCCTTCAGAGGATCATCAATTTCCTGGCCTCTCACGATCCAGATTGGACTGAAGAGGTAATTTACCAGCTTGAATAGGACCTTCCATTTAGAGAAATATTCTTCGGCTGCAACAGGATGAGTCGTCAGGATATGTTTAATCGGAAGAATATAGAACAGTAGCAGAATGTCAAGATGGCTGTTATGGTTGGCGATAATAATATACTGGTCCAGAGAGGCTAAGTTCTTTCTTCCAGTGACATTAACTCCGAAAAATAACTTCAAAAATGGCCTTAGCAGAAACAGATGAGTCAAAACTCGTACGCAAAATAGGCTGGCGAACTTCTTCATTTCAGAAAGCATCGGATCTCATGGAAAAATACCGGAGGTAATGGAATATCACCGGTGCCGCATAAAGGAGTGACCTGAGGTTGTCTATCACCTGGCCTTTTCCTGGGAGGAGTTGATCTCGGCTGATTCCAAGATCCTTCTCAATATATCTTATGGTATGACGTCCGATAGCTACTAGTGCGGGAATTAAGATCCCCAGAAATATATCGTGGAGCCATGGTATCCTTGTCCAATATGATAGAGCTAGAGTGAGGATGATAGTAATCGGAGCCGAGATGAAATACTGGATTAAGACATTACTCCAGCGATGATTCTTCCTTTTCCTCATCAGGATGGCGATAAGGTCACAGATGGCTACATTGAGAATCAGCATGATTGCCCACCATGTGGAAAAAAGCGACAGGTAGCCAATGTGGCCGATGCAGTAAACGAGAAGAAATAGCCCTAAGTCAATAATTCCTATAGACAGAAGAGTCCCTTTGATCTCCTTTCCTCCTAACGTTACAAGGAAGGGGATGCCAAGAAAAGCATAAACAGGAATTGAGATGATGAACATTCCATAGTAGTCGAACTGGATAAAAATAATCATGAACGGAATCGAAAGATAAGCTCCCATGATACCAAACCGATCCTGCAATCTGATGTCCACCAGAGTAAAATACTCTCGCAAGGCCATAAAACAGAGAACCGCCAGAATCCACATGGCTATTTCGAAGGAGATAGCCTCTGATGTGGCGAATATTAAGGAAAATGTCCACGTGTAATTGAGGTAGGATTCGTAATGGAAATGGATCTTAAATATCTTTTTAAATAGTAAAAAAAGCGAAAGAGCAAGAAAAATAAGAATAACGAAAACTTTTGATATGTCTGAAAACATTGGAAAAACTGCCAGGCTATGATGCTAATAAAAATGAGGGATAGGAAATTCCTTTTCACGAGCGATGTCCGACTGTGAATCTTTGTCTTTATTTTCCCATCTAACCATCGTGGGGAATTGTAAATCACGACGCAAAAAGATGTCAAGGAGGGCAGGGGAGTGTGGGAATGTGGCCCTGAGGACGTTCGAGGTGCCAAAAGAGCCGCAAATCACCCAGACCTCTCCTCCCGGGCAAAGAGAGGATCATGAAAAATATTCACCTCTGACCTCAAAGATAAGCAAAGTCTGACCCCTAATAGGTTCTAAATGTTTTTATAACATAACCTGATTTTCGTTTTTATTCTCTTGCTGGGGAGGGGGATGGTATTCGGGAGTTGTTATTTGGCCGTCAGAAGGGCTTAGAAGGCTTTAACTAAATGCTTAAAAAACAGAATATGCAACTCAGCTTATTCGACCCCTGAAATTCTTTGGGGAACCCCAGGAGGTCATCCTTGACAAAGGCTTCTTCTTTTGATTATCTTGCTTGCGGGAATCAAGGTTACGGTTACGCTTTGATAAGGTTATCAGGAAAACATGATTCTTTAGGGGAGAGAGTCTTTGGCAAAGATTAAAATGATTTGTCCGTTTTCCAAAGAGTTATGCCGGGAGTGCCCTCAATATAGAGGGCGGCATTATTACCTCTGTTTTTATACCAAGTATCGGGGATATTTGGGAAATCCGAAAGAGCAGGCCAAAAGAAAATCGCGAGCAATCCGGTTGAAAGAAAAATTCGAGATGCCATCCGTCCTCCCCCCAAGCCCATCTTGGCTCATACTTAATCATTTCGCTGAAAGGGCAAAAAATGATCCATGACTTCAAATATTTAAGGGCCAGCACTGCCAAGGAAGCTCTCGAGCTCATCGAGCAGCATAAAGATGACTATAAGATTATATGCGGAGGGCAGTCATTGCTTATCCTGATGCGCCAGGGATTGGTTGCTCCAGAGTGCCTCATCGACATCAAACACCTCGATGAGCTCAATTATATTCAATTTGATAAGAAGGAGGGATTAAGGATTGGAGCCACAACCTCGCACAGAACAGTAGAGACCTCACTCCTGGTCAAAAAGCATTATCCCCTGTTAGTGGAGATGGAACAAAATATAGCTTCTATTCAGACACGAAACTGGGGAACGATCGGAGGAAACCTTGCTCATGGAGATCCCGCAGGTGATCCCGGACCCGTGTTTATCGCTCTGAATGGCAAAGTGAAAGTTGCGAATAAAGAGAGAGAACGGACTCTTCCTCTTGAAGAATTCTTTATCGATTACTTCGAGACAGCCCTCGAGGAGGACGAGCTCCTTCTTGAGATTCAGATCCCTCCAATCCCCTCCAAGACAGCAGTGACCTATGAAAAATTCAATATCATTAAAAACGACCAGCCAATCGTTTCAGTTGCGGCTTCTATTACTCTGGATGAGGATGGCTTAAGTTGCAAGGATACGCGAATTGTCCTCGGAGCTGCTGCTCCTGCGCCTGCGAGAGCTAGAGAGGCTGAGAAGCTTTTAGTGGGAAAAAAAATGGATGACCAACTGCTCAAAAACGTCGGGGAGGTAGCCTCAAAAGAGGCAGATCCTGTTGACGATATTCATGCCACCGAGTCTTACAGGAAGCAGTTGGTCAATGTGCTCACAAGAAGGATGTTGGGAAAAGCATGGAAGCAGGCAATGGGATTGGCCAGAGAGGAGGCCTGACTCATGGAAAAGAAGTTGTTGCGCATAACCGTTAATAATGAATATCACGAACTATATATCAAGCCCAAAAAACTTCTGGTCGAAGTGCTAAGGGATGAGCTGGGGCTGACCGGTACGAAAAGGGGCTGCAATACAGGTGCTTGTCATGCATGCACGGTCCTGCTCAATGGAGAGTCAGTCAAGTCGTGCTCTGTCCTTGCAATGCAGGCCGATGGCGCTCAAGTGAGCACTGTCGAAGGATTGCAGGATAAGGGGAAACTCAGTCCGCTTCAAAGGTCATTCCTGGATCACGGTGCCTATCAATGTGGTTTTTGTACATCAGGAATGTTGATGTCGGCCACAGCGTTATTGAATAAAAATCCAGATCCCACAAAGGAGGATATCAAAGAGGGAATTCACGGCAATCTCTGTCGCTGCACCGGATATAACAGCATTATCCGAGCCATAAAAGCAGTGGCTGAAGGGAAGTACAAGGAGGATGACCGATGAAGAAATATAACGTCATCAATACACCGGTTCACAACATCGATGGAATTGCAAAGGTTACAGGGAGGGCCAGGTACACTTTTGATATCTCCTTGCCTCACATGTTGCATGGCAAAATCTTAAGAAGCCCCTACGCCCATGCAAAAATTCTCAATATAAGTGTGATTAAAGCTGAAAGCTTACCTGGAGTTAAAGCTGTTGTTACCGGTCAAGACACTCTTGGCATCAAACAAGGCATATGGAGGCGTTATAAGGAGCTCTGTGATGAGGAGATCCTTGCCAGAGATAAAGTTCGTTATATTGGTGAACCCGTTGCAGCAGTGGCTGCGATTGATGAGGATAAAGCCGAGGAAGCTCTGGATTTAATCGAGGTTGAATACGAACCTTTACCAGCAGTCTTTGAGCAGCTTGAAGCCATAAAAGAGGGAGCTCCTCTCATCCACGAGCATGCCGAAAGGAACATAAACGTCACCCGACATATCGAGTGGGGCGATGTGGACGAAGCCTTTCGAGCGGCAGACTATATTCGGGAGGACTGGTTCAGATGCTCGTCACAAGCCCATGTGTGTATGGAGACCCACTGCGCGGTCGCCAGCTATACCCCTGAAGGGAAATTAACCGTTTACACTTCAACCCAATCCCATTATTACATCCAGGTTCTGTTGGCTTGGATACTTGGAATGAGAGAGAATGATGTGAGAGTGATTTCGAGGTACACTGGCGGAGGATTTGGTAGCAAGTTCGAGCTCGATTCTGCTCAATTCTGCAGCTCGCTCTTGTCCATGAAGGTTTGCAAGCCCGTCAAAATTGTCCTGAGCCGTGAAGAAGAGTTTATGGCGACTAAACGGCGCACCCCCATGTTTTATTACCTGAGGAGCGGTGTCAAGAAAGATGGGAGCTTTCTGGCCAAAGAAGCTCGAGTCTTCACAGAGGGGGGCGCCTACACGGCCATGGGCGCGACAGCTCTGTATTTGACTGGATTTTTCCAGGCATTTCCATATGTCTGGCCGAGCTACAGGTACGATGGATACAGAGTTTACACAAATACAGCTCCAACTTCAGCCATGAGGGGCTTTGGAGCACCCCAGGCTATCTTCTGTGCGGAGACCCAGATTGACCTCATCGCGGATGAGCTGGGAATTGATCCCATAGAATTAAGACGGAAGAACGTCATGTACCCCGGTTACGAGGTGCCTGGCCAGGCATACATTCAGAGTTGTGGCATCAATCAGTGTCTCGACAAGGTCGAGGAGTGGATCAAATCGAGAGGGGAGCTTCCTCCGAATAGAGGCATTGGCATTGCGGCTTACGGATTCATGTCCGGAGGAATCTTTAACTGGTTTGATACTCCTTATGCCTTTTCATCAGCGGTCATTCAAATAAATATCGACGGAAAGGTAGACCTCTACGTTGGTTCCCAGGATATGGGACAGGGATCGAATACCACAATGGCCATGATCTGTGCTGAAGAGCTAGGAGTGCGCGTCGAGGACATCAGGCTCCATATGGGCGATACGGAGAATTGCCCAGTCGATCTCGGTGCATGGGGAAGTCGTGAGACACTCATGCAGGGAAACGCTGTCAAGATGGCTGCTTCGGACGCCAAGCGGCAACTTTTGGAATTTGCCGCCGCGAAACTTTCGCCGAATATTGTCTATGACATGGATATAAAAGACCGATGGATCCACCTCATAGCGCGGCCTGAACGAGGCATCTCCTATTTTGATATAGTCAAGGAGGCGATTAGGGGAAAAGACGGTCAACCTATCATCGCACGGGGGCATTACACTCCGCACCGGAAAGGCATGATTTCTCCAGCTTACAGCTTCGGCGTCCAGGCCGTAGAGGCAGAAGTCGATCCAGATACAGGAAAAATTTCACTCAAGAACTGTGTGACCGCCCATGACTGCGGGCAGGTCATCAATCCCATAGGAGTCAAAGGCCAGCTCGAGGGAGCCATTGCCATGGCAGCAGGGTATGGATTCACAGAGGATCTCCCCATGGATGAAGGGAAAATTTTGAACCCGAATCTAGTGGATTACAAGATTTTAAGGACAACGGAGATGCCAGAGACAAATGTTTTTGAAGTGGAGACCTACGAACCAGAAGGGCCTTTTGGAGCGAAGGAAGCGGGGGAGGGGCTGACCAATCCCACAGCGGGCGCCTTAGGAAATGCTGTGTACCATGCAACAGGGGTCAGTATCAAAGGTCTTCCTATCACACCTGAAAAGGTCTTGGCAGCACTTAAAGAGAAAAACAAGAAAAAGAAAAAGTGAGGAGAAAAGAAGGTGGGTTATAAATGTCCAACATGTGGAAAAATTTGGCCTAATACTATGGACCTTGCTCGGCATATATTCGGGACTGGTGACCAGGCCCACAAAGATTGGGTCAACTCCAAGGGACTCAATTTCATCGAGCTCTTGCTTATCCAAACGATGGAGCCCGGAAACAAGGGCTACCAGACCTTGGCTGATCTGCTGGAAAAAGAAGCAGAAAAGGTCGATTTTCCTGAATAATCCAAAAAAGAGGAGGAAACATGCTGCTTGAAGGTAAGGTTAAAGTAAGTGCCCCTATTCAAAAGCTATGGAGTGCAATTCTTGAGGCCGAGACATTGCGGGAGTGTGTTCCCGGGGCAGAAAAGATAGAGCAGCTTGATGAGAAAACTTATGATTGCATTGTGAAACAAAAGGTGGGTCCGATCAAAGTCAGGTTCAAATTTAAAGTGTTTCTACCCACGTTGGAACCCCCGACGCATATAGAAATGGAAGGCGAAGGGGAAGATATCTACAAGGCGGGGCGGGTGACTCAGAGAACCAGCATTGATCTAAGAGAGACAGGAGACGGGGAAGTCGAGATTTCATATAAATGCCATGCAAATATTGTCGGGAAATTGGCCATGTTTGGAGACAGAATACTGAAGGCCAAGGCAAAAAAGCTAGAGGCTGAGTTCACAAAAACTCTGCAGGAAAAGCTGAAGAGTGTCTGTTGAAGTGGATCATAATTTGACCCTTGTCCGGGATATTGGAAGTGACTCTGGTCATTAAATCCAACTGAGCCATTCAGGCCGGTTAGCCGTGGATAGCCCAGCGGGCAAAAAGCTCCTCGAATTGGTACTCTTTCCAAGTCAAATAGGGCGCATCCCACATATCGGTTTTCAGGTCATCCACAGCAACTAAAATATGCATTTTATTGGCCAAAAAAATTATAGAATATTCGGTACTTCCATGGGAAACAATCTGCAGGAGGCGTTTAGCCTCCGGAAGCCCTAGAGCTTTGCCTGTTCTTGACCAAGCTTCCAGTTCGTTCATACCAGTCTCATAACGCCAGCGAGAGGAAAAAGAGACAGGTTTTCCGAAGGAGAGGTCAGGTTGATCGGGGTTATAGCCATAGAATCTATGGGAGTTGGAGGCCATGATGCTGTGAGGATGAAGGGGCCTGACTTGTGCCGGAATCCGCATAGCCCCGCCGAAGCGGTCTCCTTCATAAACAAAGGCAGGTACCTCTTGATTGTGGAAAGGGACAGCCCAGAGGATAATAGAGCCGGGTGTGGTGATGCCTCCTCCTTCACATTTGAATTGTCCCATCCTGTTGAGGATCTTTTCAGGAGTGGCTCCTTTTCCTTCTTTTTCTAGTATGTATCTCTGTATCCAGGAACAGGGAACAATATTTCCCACGACTGGTCCCGGCCCTGTGCCTCCGGCATTTTCCATGCTGTAAAGGCCGTCCTCGTTGATTCCGGAAATTGTGCCCACAAATCCCGGCCACATAGCCGAGAACCATCGCTTGTGTCCTGGCTCAGCCGGATCCACGGCAAAGAGGAGAAAGTGACTGACAGTGACTTTGCGAACGTCGCACTCCCCGTCCATGTTTCGAGCTGCGATCAATCCTCCCTCTTGAGGGCCGTCTTGGGTCAGGGATCCCCAGAAGGCAAATTGAGTACAGGAAGAGGACGGGGAAACCGGAAAAGCAGCCCGCCTTTCGATATAAGCGTTGATCGCCAAAAGGTCAGTCCGGTTGAACTCCCGGCCAAGTGACTTGACTCTTGTATCGATTCCCGAATCTTTCATCCCCTTGATCACTGCGTCACATTCTTGGAGGAATTCAGGGGGACAATGCAGGCGACCTTCCAGGAAAGGAACAAAAATATCCTCATAAAGTTTGGCAGAATGCCAGGAGTCCTCGACGACGTAGAATTCGAAAAAATCAATGATTTGCTTTCCCACTAAATAGCCATGGGCATAACCGCGCTCTTTGGCTGTTCCCCAGAGCTGGAGCACGGGAAGGCCGTGGATCCAGCGGAGAGCTCCATGCTTGATCTGTTTATCCTTTCTGGGAAAAGGAGTTGGAGTACGGAGAAGAAAGTCCACATTTTGTTGATCTGATTCCGTAAGGTCTATCAAGGAATATTGTCCTCCAGGTTGGGAAGTATACCATCCGAACGGTTCGGGAGGATTGAAATCCAGTCGGTCATCTTTATCTACATCCATGAAGGCCAATACAGAATAATGCTTGGGTGGAAGGTATGAAAAGGAGTAGGAGCCAGGTTTCTCAAGAGTGAGGATTTTATAAGGATCTTTGGCTCCATAAATATCTCGCTTGGATAAACTTTGAACCTTTCCTTCAGAAGATTCAGGGAGTTTGTATAAATGAACTTTAACTGGCCCCTGGTATGTGCCTTCAAAGAAAACGGTTCCGGAAAGGGACCTTTCCTGGTTAGGGGTCACCGAGTAGGTTAACCCAAGGATGGTAATGAAAATGATACAAAAACGTGCTTTCATAGTTTTCCCTCTGCGCTTTGTCAGATTTCAGTTAGGAAACATATAACACAGCTAAAATAAGGTGTCAAAAATCTCTTGAAAATGGGGACACAATACCTATTTCCTCTTTTTTTAATAATACAATGGCACTAAATTCATTATTTCACTACCTACTCGTTAAGAAGACTACTCAGTTATAAAAATATCGTTTAATATTAACATTTCGCGACATTTTTCATCCTTTATTATTATACTCACTTTTTCCACATCGATTGATCATGTCATTTTCAGTATGATAAGCTAAGTTCAGTATGTTAGCAGCTGGATATTGAGGTGAAGCGTGAGGAATTTGAGGCAAGCACTTAATGGAAATTTTATAGTTCTGTTGTGGAAGATTTTCGAAAAGGGTATGCTAACGACGGCAAGACTTAGCCTTGCTTAAAAATATGGACGAAAGGAAAGTCAAATGAAACAAAAAATTAGGATTATGATAGGGTTTTTCATCGCCATTTTATTGATCGGCGCACAGTGTTTTGCACAATCAGGCGAGAAGACACCTGCGGATCGATTGACCGATGGGATAGCACGTTTTGAAAAAGCAACTGGCGGTTCAGTCGGCGTCGGGTCAATCCATCTTAAATCAGGGAAATCGTTTTATTACAATGAAAACATACGCTACCCTATGGCCAGCACATATAAAGTCCCGATCGCGGTGCAACTATTATCCCAAATGGAAAAAGGAGAAATAAAGCTTTCAAACATGGTCAAGGTGGAAAAAACCGACCTCCATCCAGGTAGCGGCACCATCTCAAGGCTGCTGGACGATCCCGGCGTCATGCTTTCACTCCATAATCTTTTGGAATTGATGCTGCTTATCAGCGATAACAGCGCCACTGACCTGTGTTTGAAAGCAGCGGGCGGCTCTGCAGCCGTCACCCAAAAAATGCGGGAAATTGGGATCAGTAATATCGATGTCAACCGTCCGACATTTGTTGCCATAGCCAACTTTCTCGGAGTGACATCCATGAAGGAAGGCGATACCTACATAGATGAATATGTCGTAAAAGAAATTGCACAATTAACGGAAGAACAGCGCAATCAAGCAGCGGAAGCTTTCAATAAAGATCTTCAGGACACTGCGACTCCGCTGGCTATGGCGCAGCTTTTGCAGAAAATCTGGAACAGGGAAGTCCTGAGCGATGCAAATTCAGAGCTTCTGCTGGATATCATGAGACGGTGTCAGACCGGGGATGCTCGAATTAAAGGAATACTACCGCCCCAAACGACCGTGTATCACAAAACTGGGACGATCGGGGGCACAACGAACGATGTAGGCATAATCGAGCTACCCGGAGACGCGGGGAATGTCGTGGTTGTGATATTTATAAAAGAGGCAAAGATCGATAATACGGAAAGTGAAGAGATCATTGCCCAGATCGCCCGGTTTCTGTATGACTATTTTCTTTTTACTGCTGAATAATACAGTAATTAATTATTCAAGCCATCCTGGATTGCCCTTCTAGTATGCTCCCTATTTCTTGGTAATTGATCCCGCCTTTAATACTGTGATAATCTTCATTCGTGGATTTCAGTGAACAGGAATTGTCGAAATTCCATTATTATAAAACCATTTATCGAAAGAATAGATTATGATTGAGATGTTAGCGTATATGATTTGCGCAGCTATTTGGCTCGGAATCATTTTCCGATGGCTAATTCCAGTGATCCGAAAACGGATTGTCTATGAGATTTACGTAGCATGTGGATTGGGGATTATGTTTTCTCTGATTGTATTAGGACATTTGGTTTACAAGGGTGGTAATATTCTCCCCTTGGTTTACATAGGCTATGCTTTTTACATTCCTGCTGCTGTGTTTGTTATTTCTTCGCACAGCAGTCTTAAGCACAAGGGAAAACCAGAGTCTGGATGGGAGCATACAACAAAGTTTATCGAAAGCAGCGTGTATCGAATTGTGCGACATCCGCTTTATTTGGGGAGCGCACTCTTTACTGTAGGGATGATCTTACTCATTCAATCCATTCTTTCCACGATATTTGGGCTAGTAGCGATATTCTGCTTTTGGACAGCGTCTAAAAAAGAAGATGAATTCAATATAAAGAAATTTGGGGATAGTTATAGGAAATATATGAAAAAAGTTCCCATGTGGAATTTCTTGAATGGATTAAAAAAAATAAAAAAGGATTTTTGAGATGCACAGTATAAATGAGAAAATTGTCATGGCCGTCTTAATCCTATTGGCCTTAAGCAACTTGATATTCTTTATCGTTAGCTTGTATTCAGGCCCGATTGTGGGATTTATTGTGGCTGCTGCCACATCCATTCACTGGTGGAGAAAAAGAGACAGCATCCTTATTATAGTTATAGCAATCATATGGATCTTTTTTCATATCTACGAGCTGGTAGTGATGGAGGCTAGCTCTCAGCCCGTATTATTTTACCTGAATTTGTTACTCCCTATTCTTCTGCTCTACTTTGGTTTAAGAGTAAAAAGAATAAAAAGCATCTGCTCCAGGTGATGTTTGCTAACGAAAATGACTGCTTTTTAATTTAATAGCAGGGTGATTGAGGGGAGGATTCTTACAATTTCTTCAGGATTGTTTAAGTTGTGTGTCGGTGGGCCCGACCCTATATTATATATAAGGATTGAGAAGGAGATACAATGAAAAACTGCAGGGTTAAATGTTTGGTGCTGCTGATAACTCTACATGTTGCAATATCCATAGCGACTCTTAAATCTTCACAAGAAGCGCAGACCATCAGACATCCCAAAACAAAAGAAGAATTGAGGCTCTACCCTAACACTTATGATTATTTCCCGGAACTTCCTTCTCCCTACACAGCGGAAGACGGGACGGAAATCGTGGTAGCAATCACAAAAGACAATAAATTCGCGCTTATACCCGTAACGGTTGAGAAAGGTGAGCCTCTAGGTTACAGGGAAAGCGAGTGGGACAAAATAGCCATACTTGAAGTCGATGCCGCTGATTTTCCTGCATTGGCCCAGACAGGATTGCATTCAGAGATTGAACTCAATTACACAAGATGGATTACAGGCCGCTCCATTGCAGAAATCACAGACAGCAGTCGGCCCGGAGGTTCATCCGGCGAGGGTTTTATGAGTCAAGATGAAGATATCATATCTGTCCTGAAAGGAGATAATCGGTTAGTCAAGAAATTGGGGCTGACTCATCCTCAACTAGCAAAACCCCTGTTTCATGTCTGGAATCTCATTCGATGGGTCAGCTACTCAAGCAGAAGTGTCGGCAGATCTATAGATAGCATCGATCATTTTCTGTATAACAGCAGAAAGGTTCGTCTTATAAGTGCTGGTGGTCGGGGATGGCAGGATTCCATATTTAACGATGAAATCCTGGGGATGTATCAAATTGAGTTTTGTATAGAATTGGATGAGGATGAAAAAGCCTTTTTACAAGAAAAATACTCAAATCTTAGTGACGAACAGATGAGAGATTTTCAAAAAATGCTCAGCTATATTCGTACAGGGGAGATGGTGCCATTTTACATCATGCGCTACGGTTTTTATGAAGGCCACACAGGTTATCGGGCAGATCCCATAGCCATCTCGCTCATATTCGGTTTGAGGGGTTTGGAAGAAATCGAAAAAGCATTTGCTGGTAACCTGTATAAAGCGCTCACAGAACATTTTACAAGAGAGAATATTTCTGGGGGGGAAGGGGGAGATGAAGAATAAAATCATAGTGATTTTATGCATTATCATACTAGTGATGGGTGGTATCAATGGATTTGCACAGGACAGTCAATCGAGCGAAAAGGAAAAGATCGATCAGCTTATTAAAAAATTTTGGAGTTTGTCTTATGGAGAGTGGGGAAGTGTGAGCGAAGCTTTCAGAGAGATAGGAGACCCGATCATTGAGCCACTTAAGAATATGCTGAAGAATAAAGAAACGAGTGAATGGTCTCAGTACAGGATTGAATGGCACCAGAGAAGGATTGCCTGGGCGCTGGGGGAAGTGAGAACAGAGAGAGCGATTAATCTCCTGATTGAGATGCTCGAGGACAAGACATTGCATGATTACGGTCGGTATGAGGCTGCGATGACCTTGAGAAGGATTAAATCCGAAAAAGCGGTTGAGCCGCTGATTAAGGTTCTGAATGACAAGGAATCAAATCCTCCGCCTCGATTCGGGGCAGCGTATGCTCTGGGGGACATTCAATCCGAAAAAGCGGTCCCATCTCTAATCAAAGCCTTAAGTGAGGAAGATGTTCGAATCCGCATGGGAGCAGTCTATGGCTTAGGGCATATCGGTTCGAATGAAGCGGTTGATGGGCTCATGAAGGCTTTGAAAGACAGGAATGGTTACATAAGGAGACTGACTTACTCTCATCTCATAAGATTACGGCCAGAAAAAAAGACCGAATTCTTGATCATGGCTTTGAAAGATGAAGATTGGGGGGCTCGCGAGGACTCTGTTAAAGCCTTGGTGGAGATCGGAGAACCAATGTCCGAACATATTATCCCGCTTCTCAAGGAAGAGGATAGTGTTGTCCGGTGGGAGGCTGTCCGGATTTTGGGTAAAATTCAGCTTGAAAGGGATGTTGGAGTGCTGATCGAGGCTTTAAAAGACAGTGACTGGATGGTGCGGAATGAGGCGGCTGTCGCCCTGGTCAGGATCAACTCCGGGAATGTTATCGAGCCGCTGATCGGGATGTTGGAAGATAAGAACAGCTTTGTCCGGGAGGAGGCAGCTTGGATTCTAGGGGAGATGAAATCCGAAATAGCGGTTAATCCCCTGATTCATGCCCTTAAAGAAAAGGATACTGGCTGGACGGCAGCAATGGCCCTGGGGAAAATTCAGTCCGAAAAAGCAGTGGAGCCGCTCATTCGCGTGCTTGAGGAGAAAAATATCAAGAAACGCCGCGCTGCTGCCTGGGCGCTGGAAAAGATACCCTCAGACAAGGCTGTAAAATCATTGATAGTGGCGCTGAAAGATGCAGACGAAGAAGTCCGGATGTGGGCGGTTGAAGCATTAAAACGGATCGGCACACCAGAAGCCTTAAAAGCTGTGGAGAAATACAAAAACAAAATAAATTAACCCAGCATTTTATAAAAAAAATCATGAGATCTTTCTCGAATCTCTCCTCATACTCCAAATATTTTTAAAAAACTGCATATTGTATATAATAAAGAACCAGTTTAACTTCTCTACAAGGATTTGGAAATGAAGAAACATTTTTTTCTTTTAGTATTCATACTGTTATGTTTTTCATCCGTATTTGCCCTCTCGAGCAGGGTAAAGAATCATATAATTATTGACACAGATGCAGCGGCTGATGATCTGCGCGCAATTTGTTTGTTATTAGCTTCTGATGAAGTTGAAGTGATCGCAGTGACAACTTCTGACGGCGTTTTGGATCCGGAAAATGGATTAAAAAAAGTAAGAGCTTTGCTCAGAAGTTTCGGTCACGAAGGTATCCCCACAGCTTCAGGCGAAATTTCCCAATCAAATCCACCACCATGGAGAAGATTTAACCAGAATTTAAATTGGGGAGATGAAAGTCATATTGAAGCGGACGGTAAAAAAAGTGCTTCTGATTTGATTATTTCTTCGATTGAAGCAGAAGAGAAACCTGTAACAGTAGTCTGTTTAGGCTCGCTGGCTAATCTTGCAGATGCTTTTCGCATTAAGCCGGAGATAAAGCAAGATGTCGAAAGAATTATCTGGTATAACGATAATATTCATCCGAGTTCAGGAACAAATTATGAATTTGATAAAGAAGCGGCTGATTATATTTTAAGCGAGGATATGAAAGTAAATGTTGTGAACAATGCAGATGATAAGGAAATTCTGTTTACTGAAAAATTATTACGATCCATAGAAGATATAAAAACACCTTACGCCCAGAAAATTGCCAAATCTCACCGCCAGGAAGAAATTTCACGACTGATCGAGACCGGCCACTTAGGACTATGGGACGATCTAGTTGCTTTGTATCTCCTCTATCCAGGGTTGTTTGAGACAAGAATAATTGAAGGGCATCCCAACCACGGTATCAGCCGTGTACTGAAAACAGACAAGCTTGAGGAAGAAATTATAGAAATATTATCCTGCGACATCGAAGACATGAGTGTCACTTTTAAGCAATTTCCGAATGAATCCCGTTTATACAGAGAAGATATCAGACAATTCATGAGCCAGATAATTGAAAGGCATGGAAGAAGAGAATGGAGAATTGTTGTCTTAACAAATGAGTTTCACGACCATTTGGGAATTTACTCCGTTATCGGAGCAAAAATGGGGCTGAGAGCACGGGAATATTTTCATGTTGGACTTGATGAATTATCGGTAGTTTCTTATGCAGGAAGCGAGCCGCCTATTAGTTGTTTTAATGATGGATTACAAGTGAGCACAGGTGCAACTCTCGGGCATGGAACAATTTCTCTATCAACAGATTCGCCTCAAATGCCGAAAGCGACTTTTACTTTTAAGAATAAAACAATAAGTCTTCAACTCAAAGAGGAATATTGGGATAGAGCAAAAAAAGATATAAAACAAGCCATTAAACAACACGGGCCATTAACTGACAATTATTGGCGTTTTGTTCGTGAGCGTGCAATTAATTATTGGCTGGAGTGGAGCAGGAACGAAATCTTTGATCTGAAAATAATAGAATAAAATGCGATATTTTCAGATTTTGCAGCATTATGCGCCGTTTTGTTGAAACAATTTTGACTCTTTCTTTTTTCTATGTTAAAAACTTCTCATCTCATTGAGGAGATTGCCAACTATGGTTATGCCCATTGGACTGTTGATGATGGAACATCGACTTATTGAACGTATGATTGCATTGATGGAAAAGGAAGTAGAGAGAATAAAAAAAGAAAAAAGAGCGAGTTTTGAATTTATAGAGAAAGCTATTGATTTTATCCGCACTTATGCTGATCGGTTACATCATGGAAAAGAAGAGAACATATTGTTCCGGGATCTTAAATCTAAGAGGCTGGAAGAGCAACACAGGAAAACGATGGAAGAGTTGATTGGAGAACATCGTTGGGGAAGAAAAAAGGTGACAGAACTTGTGGATGCAAGTAGAAAATACAAAGAAGGAGATGGGAATGCGATACACACAATTTTAGAATGTTTACAGGAATTAGTTCACTTTTATCCCCAACATATAAAAAAAGAGGATAAGCATTTTTTCATTCCGGTAATGAATTATTTCAACCAGGCAGAGCAAGAATCCATGTTAGAGGAAGAGCGGGAATTCGATCGGAATTTTATCCATGAAATATATAAAGAGAAGGTTGACGAAGTAAAGAAAAGCATTGACTAAATATTTCCTTTGCCTTCTCTCAAATCTATTTGGCTGCGCTTTTACATCCAATTTATTATATAGTTTACCTGGATTATACAGAAATCAAGGGGCACGTTACCGAATAACAATTATAAACGGCCGCTATGATGTGATCTGTCCCCCGATCACAGCCTATAAACTGCACAAGAAGCTGCCGAAGTCTAAACTCATCATTGTGGAAAGGGCCGGACATTCGGCAAATGCAGAGCCTCTTCGATCTGTTCTGGTGAATTCAGTAAAAGAATTTGAATGACTGCGGTGAGCACATTCCGACGCTGGCTGGTCATGGCCTGTCTCTGCCTTTCCGGCGGAATTATCTATCTTCTCCCCTTTCTCAGGGAGGTCTACTATATTCCCCTCCAAAAGGCTTTGCATCTTTCCAACACTCAGCTCGGTATCCTGATGAGCGTATTCGGCACCGCAGCTTTGATTTCCTATTTTCCCGGAGGCTGGTTGGCCGACCGTGTATCTTCGCGAAAACTCATCACTCTATCCATGCTGGCCACGGGCATATCCGGTCTGTATTTCGCCTCTTTTCCTTCTTATCTGTTGTCTATCGCTGTCCATGCTTTTTGGGGAGTGAGCTGTACCCTTACTTTCTGGGGAGCGCTGATCAAGGCAACCCGGAACTGGGCTCCCAGTGATGAACAAGGCCGGGCCTTCGGCATCCTGGAGAGCGGGAGAGGGATTGCTGAACTGGCAAGCTCAACAGCCTTGCTGGCTGTTTTCGCCAGGTTGGGCAGCGGAAAACTTGCTCTCTCATGGGTAATCATTCTTTTCTCGATCATGGACATCTTGATCGGAATAATGGCCTGGTTTGCTCTGGAAGACTCCCTTGGTGAGAACGACGCAGACAAAAAGCAGAAGATCGGATTAACCCAGATCATCATGGTTTTAAAGATGCCCGTAGTCTGGATGATATCGATAGTCATTCTGGCCGCCTACAGCGCCTATTGGGGATCCTATTATTTCACGCCCTACGCCACAGATGTTTTCTTGATGAGTGTCGTTTTTGGTGGAGCTGTCGGCGTCGGGAAAATGTGGCTCAAACCCTTAGCAGCTCTCGGCGCTGGGTTTCTGGCGGACAACATAGGCATCTCCAAGACCGTCTCTTGGTCTTTTGGAATCCTAATCATCAGTTTTGGCGTTTTTATCTTCACTCCGGGAAACCCGCAACTTGTTTTGATCTTAGTTGTGAATACAGCCGTCGCCTCATTGGCCATATTCGCCTTAAGGGGCATTTACTATGCTCTGTTGGAGGAAGGAGGAATTCCCCTTATCATAACAGGCACTGTGACTGGAATCGTCTCTGTCGTCGGCTACACTCCAGATATATTTATGCCCATGCTAGGAGGAATCTTGCTGGATAGATACCCAGGGGGAATGGGATACAGGTATTTCTTCACTTTCATAGTCATCTTGAGTATCTTAGGTCTGCTATCAGCCTTTGCCATCATGCATAAAAGCGCTGGACGCAAGAGCAGGACACAAGAAACACTTGTCCTCTGAATAATACAAAATTTTTTTCTTGTATAAACCTGAAAAAGGAGAATCGCAATGATTGATCCCGATAAACAAAAGAAGATCTCCCATGAGCTTCGTCTGCCCCGTCTTTCTGAAGAGAAGTGTCAACGAATCCATGAGGCAAGCCTAGAAATCCTGGAGCGCGTTGGAGTGCGCCTTTTTCTGGAAAAGGCTGTCCGGCTAATCAAGAAGGCGGGAGCCCGGGTCGAAGACGGGAACCTTGTACGCGTACCCTCTGAATTGATAGAAAATGCCTTGAAGACTGTCCCTAAAAGAGTCGTTTTATATGATCGACATGGGAAACCCGCAATGCCGGTTGAAGGGTATAATTGTTTTTTTGGCCCTGGTTCAGATTGCCTCAACATCATCGACCACCGCACCGGCAAACGCCGAGGCCCGTTGGTAAAAGACGTAGAGGAAGGAGTCATTCTTTGCGATGCGCTTCCCAACATAGATTTTGTGATGTCCATGCTCCTGCCCTCAGATGTCGATGGAACCTTGGCTGACCGCTACCAGATGGAGGCTATGCTGAATTATACCACCAAACCTATAATTTTCGTTACTTATGAAACAGAAGGTTGTCGGGATGCCGTCAAAATGGCCGAAGCCTTAATGGGCAGTGTGGAGGCATTGAGAGAAAAGCCTATGGTCGCCTGTTACATCAACGCCGTTTCAGGGTTGAGGCACAACAAAGAAGCATTGGAGAAGCTCCTCTTCCTGGCCGAAAAAAATCTTCCTTCCCTTTACATCCCAACCTCTACAGCAGCCATCACCAGCCCGGTCACCCCTGCCGGTTCCGTTGCCTTGGATTATGCAGGCGTTCTTGTGGGCTTGGTGCTTTCGCAGTTGGTGCGCGAGGGATCGCCAGTCATTGTTCCCGGTATGCCGCCTGGTGGAACATTTGACATGAAAACCCTAGTGACATCTTACTGCGAGCCGGAACGAACCGTTACCCAGGCATTAGCTCATTTCTACGGTCTTCCCATGTTTGCCATCGGAGGAGCATCAGAGGCCAAGGTCAGCGACCAACAGGCAGCGGCAGAAGCGGCGCTGAGCCTTGTTGTCGAAACCCTTGCAGGCAGCAACCTCATCCATGACCTCGGGTATCTTGAATCCGGTTTGACTTTCTCTTTTGTCCAGCTAGCCTTATGCGACGAAATTGTGAGCTGGATAAAGGCTTATGCCAAAGAATTTGAGGTTAATGAAGAGACCCTGGCTGTGGATGTAATAGCTGCAGTCGGCCCTGACGGTGAATTCCTCAAAGCAGATCATACGCTCAAACATTACCGTGAGCGCTGGTACCCTTCGCTTTTTGAGCGGGCAACATACGGGGGCTGGCTTGAGAAGGGCGCTAAATCCTTTTCCGAGCGCGCCACGGAAAGAATTGAGAAAATGCTCGTTGAGCATAAACCTGAGCTTTTACCTGTCAAAGTGAAAGAAAAGCTTCGTCAGATTGTACAACAGGCTGAATTGAGTAAAAGAGAAGTTTAAAATATGTAGACTGTCATAAGACTACTTGTCAGATTATCAAGTACATCTTTTCCCTCATGAAAAATAGGGTTTTTTTGCCAACTTTTTCTGTGGAATTTACGTCCTTTAATAAAAAGGAGGTTGGTATGCATTACAAAAAAATGATTCTCTTGTTTGTGTGTTTTTCTATTATATTTTTTGCTTTAGCTGTCCTTCAAAACCAAGGATTCAGTCAGAAAGAGAGAAAGCTTCAGATTGCCATCGTGGGAAGCATCGAAAATAATGATCCCCAATACAATCCTTATGTTATCTGTAGCCCAAAAGAGGTCAAGTTGTTATTGTTGAAAATGGCAGAGTCGCCCATGAAAAGGGAAGAAATTGAGTCAAGATTGAGTTCTTCCAAAACTAAAATTAATGATCTTCTGCGGCTAGAAATTATAAGACAGGAGAAGGATCTTTTTTACATCAACTTTCCTTTATTTACTCAGAGAGACGAGGAAATAATAGTGAAGGCTGCAGAGAAACACAGTCAACATTTAAAAGAAAATATACTAAAGAAGAGAGATCAAATATATGATTTACTCGATAAATATCAACCTTCAGGTATAGGAAAAGATAAGCTTGCCTTTATTGCTGTCAGCTGTCTAAGCCTTGACCTGGGAGCACTCGATTTCCTTGCTGAGAATGGTTATATCATTCATCGTCCTGAAAAGCCTGGCGGCAATCACTATGTCCTCAATGCTGAAGAGGTGACCGATTTTTCACTCAAAGAAATTTATTGAGGATGTCACTCCGATAGCATAGACAATGTTATGTTTATGACATTTGGAGATCATCATCAGAGCACAAGAAGATATGGTTTCCCAGATATATTGTGGGGATTAGGCAGAGGTTTCTCTCTTAACGTTCCAGAGTTATACAAAAGAGAATTACTGACATTATTCAGTGACCAAACTGATGATTTAATGAAAGAGATAGGCGATATCATCTGCATCTTAAAAAATTCTTCCTTAAATCTTGGAAAAATACAAGAGTCATCATCTATCGGAAAGGAAAAGCTTAAACATATTTTGGATTTTTTGATAAAAATTAATTATGTCACGGTTAAAGATGAAGTTTATTCTTTATCCATCCCTGTTTTTGGTGAAGCTGATAGAGCGATGTTAGAAGATATAAAAAAAATAATTCATGGAGAGATTTTAAGCTGGTTAGATTCTTATTATCAACAGATGAAAATCGATTTGAAAGATATAAGCGCTGTAAAGAATAGAGTGAATTATAAAGAAACATTCAACATGCTTTGGCATTACTTCTTTGGGTACACCAATAAATTTTTAGCTCATTCAGGATTTATTTATGACACGTATCAAGCACCTGATGTACAGAAAGGGTATCTTCCGGCTGTTATGATCAGGAGATTCTAAAATTTGAAATTGCTGATACAAAGGTTATTATTTGAGCCCCTTTTCATGGTTTTGCTTGATTTCATCAAGCCTGGCTTTGGCCTTGGGAGTTCTTATCCATTTCCAGACTTTTTTGAGTCTCTCACAAGAATAGTCATCACAAAGCCCGCAATTGTCGACTCCTTTCTC
>Ga0315545_1000802_pt1 | contig 32661 bp, 22 predicted proteins | sample SalMarSW160210MG_FD_203096 | JGI IMG/M metagenome (GOLD analysis project Ga0315545, IMG submission 203096) | Salt marsh sediment microbial communities from the Plum Island Ecosystem LTER, Massachusetts, United States - Salt Marsh Sediment SW1602-10 ...
AAATCAACTCACCAAACCATTAAAAAGAGCACTAATGACAACGATAAAATGCCAATGTAGTGACAAATTCAAATTTGAGTCCTTATTTTACAAGGACTTACAAATGCAACTTACAAACATGCGCTAGTTGTAGGGCAGTTGTAGTCGTCAACTCGTAAAAATGGGGCCGTTTTGGGGGCCTATGTGCGCAGCACAATACGCTCTGGTTGGCTGGTGGGGCCGGTTCGAAAACTTCTTATACTTATGACCTTGATAATCAATAAAGCTCACGATGAATGTGAAGTCGGTCAAGTGCATTGTGCTCTTGATTGAAGTTCCTTTGCTGGTTTTGAAGTTTTTTTCAAGTTTTCCTGCAATTGGAGAGGCAGACTTTGGCTTTCTTTAGAGAGGTGATGAAATAACTGGATATTGAGGACTTATCACGACACAAGAGAGGATGGCCGGGAAAAAATCTTAAGGCAAAAGTCTATAGAATAAAAAGGCTGTATATAGTTACACTTGGGCAGCTAAAGCCACCCTGAATATCGCGCCGGTCGGCTTAGCGCTGAGGATTTCTACAAAACCATTGTGTGCCTGGGCGAATTTTTTCACCAGTGCAAGTCCAAGGCCTGTTCCGGTGGTTTCTCGCGTGGCTTCCGCTCCGGAACGATAGAACTGCTCGAATATCTTTTTTCGCTGCCGATGAGGTACACCGGGACCATGGTCCTCAACCTCGATTAATATTAATTGGCCGTCGTTCCGGGTCCTAACAGTAATATTTTTATCTTCCGCATTGTGTGCGTATTTGATTGCATTGTCCAGCAGGTTAACAACTATCTGAGTAACTGCGTCACTGTCAAAAGCTGACTGCCCAACCCGGCCAAGCTCCGTTTTTATCGAAAAGCCTCTCTGGGCAGCATAGGGTCTCATGATTTTGACCACGTCCGCAATGCACTTGTTTATATCACCTACTTTGAAGGTATATTTTTTCCGCCCCCTTTGGATGCGCGAAAAGTCCAACACGTTCTCTATCAGTCGGCTAAGTCTTTCGCTCTCCTGTCGCATGTTCATATAATATTCGGCGAGCTTGTCCTCCGATTTGACCCAGTTCTTTTCCAGCATTTCAGAGTACATTCGAATCGATGTTAGAGGTGTTCTAAGTTCGTGCGAGACAGCCGAAATGAAATCATCCTTTTTCTGCGCCAGTCTTATCTGTGCTCTTGCACTGCGCCATAGGCCAGCCAGCCCCAGCGAAACTGCCAGGAGCACAACCGCAATAATGCTGAAATACCAGTATCGCAGATGATTTATTTGTTTGCCTATCCAGGCCGGGTCAATTTCTTTGAGGTTTAATATCAAATCCCCAAAACCAAAATGTAATATCGCGGTATAGGCAACATCTTCGTCATCTGTGTTCTGTTTTGTTGTCTGAGCCAATTCAAATCGCATACCTTTACGTACAAATCGCGACGCAGACTCCTCAACCTGCTCTATCAGCCTCTTTTCATTAAGCTGAAATCCCTGCAGAAGGTGCCTGTCTTCTATCTGTACATGTCTTAAAAGAAACACCTGCCCCCCAAATATGGATTGCTGAGCCTTTGTCCCGGGAACCACCAGCGGCACAAATGGTTCAATCCTTATCTCCACTACATCGGCTTGCTCCTTCTGAAGAGACTGTTGCATGTCATTCATACCTGTCACTTGCTGATTGAGCCGTGCAGCATCTTGTCGTTCTGTTTGGTCTTGAGCAACGTCGGCAGCCGATTGCCGGCTTAGAAGCGCTTCGCTCCGGGCGATGTTGGAGGTAACAACCGAGCGCTTTTGTGTAAAAATTTGCTCTTTCTGAGAATCTGTTTGTAAACTTCCAATACGATATTCTCTTGAACGACCCATCGGACCTTTAGTCTGTTGTTTTTGGCCGGCTTCTTCCCCTTTCACTTCTTCAGGCAAAGAATCTTTTGATAGATTTATGTCACTATATAATAGGCGTGAGTCTGCAACAGGAAACTTGAAGACACCGCCCCCCCCACCTAATACAGGCAGCAGGTTTCGTTTAATGTTATCAACATGAACTTCAGCCTCCCAGTCCGGTGTATTTTCCTGGATTGCTTGTGATTGTCCGGTTACGTAATAAGGAGTTACAATTGTGCCGTCCGGCTCAATCTGAAAGTTTCCATATGCAAACTCGTTATCCAGCCTGGAGCCTAACGGCGAGCGCAGCAACGGCATCTGCTGCTGACCGGGGGCCACATTCTCCGGCACATAGTAATATTGATAATCGGTATATGGACGCTCCTGTTCCGTCTGAATGAATTCATTAAGTTTGCGTGTAACATCCTGTCTGATTTGTTCTGCCACAGCGGCAAACTCACCCAGACGCGCGCCTTCCATGCCCTGGGCCCTGATTTGGATAGAATGATATCCCAGCCAGGCCAGCCCACACAGGGCTCCGAAAATTACCAACGATAAAATTATTAATCGCCTGTACATATCAGTTTTGAGTTTTTAGTTTTCATATTTATAGCCTGCGCCGCGGACCGTTTTGATAATCTGTGGATCGGTCAAGTCCGGCTCGATTTTACTTCTCAATTTGGCGATGTGCATATCAGTGGTTCTGGTTCCCAACTCAGTCATAATATCATTCCAAACTTCTTTATAGAGTTCTTCCCGGCTGATAACCCGGTTTGGATTGGCGGCGAAATACTGTATAAGGGCTGCTTCGCGTATGGTGATTTCTATTTCCTTGCCTTTGCGTCGGGCTTTCAGGGCCGCAATATCAACATCTAAATCTGCAAACTTGAAGGTTTGCCCAACCGCTCTGGCAGGGTCGGTTCGCCGCAGCACGGCATTTATCCGGGCCAGCAGCTCCTCGAGCGAAAATGGTTTGGTTATATAATCATCAGCCCCAAGGTTCAGGCCCGCTACTTTTTCTTTTTCCTGGCCCTTGGCCGTCAGCATAATAATGGGAGTTTGCAGACCGTCTCGACGCCATTTGGAACACAGTTGCTCGCCGCTTATCTTCGGCAGCATCAGGTCGAGCAATACCAAATCAAAATCCTTCCCTGCTACAGTTCGCTCAGCCTCAAGACCATCCACAGCTACGGTAACTTTAAAATCATGAAACTCAAGAAAATCTTTCAATGCCGTCAGGATTTTCTCCTCGTCTTCAACAATAAGTATAGATGTTTTTTGTACCATAGTAAGACTCGTTCCTATCTATATTATAGGCAAAATCGGCGCCGAAGGTTTGTAAATGTTTTGTAAAAAAGCACGTTCGTTATTTTACATCCATTTTACTGAGCTCTCAACCGATTATGTCGTATTATTTATATAGTGAGATAACCTTTTTTTGGAACCTTTTTGAAAGGAGAATGCAAAATGCAATACGTAAGACGGAATCAGAAATGGCTGTCCAGGTTTTTATGTCTTCTTGGGATTTTTGTGATGTTTTTCATACCGGCAGACTCGGCGGCCAATGTCTCTGAAGGAACACTGGCAAATATGCCTGTCAAAGAGATTACCATCTTCAAAGACGGACACGCCTTTGTCCTGCACGAGGGTAAAATGCCGACCGACACCGACGGAAACGTCGTACTCGACTACCTGCCCAGGCCGATTATAGGAACTTTCTGGGCCTATTCCGCAGACACCAAAGCCAAACTCACCGGTGTGGTCTCCGGCAAACACGTTGTCTCGGTTAAGAGAACAGCCCTGACTATCCCCGAGCTCATCGAGGGAAATATCGGAGCTAAAGTCCGCATTACCGAGGCCGGACTCAGTGCCTACGAGAGCACTATTCTTGGGATTCCGACTCGAAGCTCCGAAGAACTCAGTCGCACCAATCCTCCGGGAAGTCCGGACGAGTTGCCGCAGCGGGGCAGCATAGTTCTGTTAAAGTTTGAAGGTGGTGTCAAAGCTGTTCCTATCAACCGAATTCAGGAAGTAACTTTTCTTGATGAACCCGGACTGCAACTGGCCGGCGAGGAATTCCGAAATATAATGACGCTCAAACTCGACTGGGGCAAACGCAAGTCTGAACAGGCCGCAGACGTCGGTATGGTTTATGTTCAGCGGGGCGTCCGTTGGATTCCCAATTATCGAGTCGATATCGATGGCAAGGGAAACGCCATCATTAAACTTCAGGCAACAATCATCAACGAATTAACGGATGTCAAAAACGTCAAGGCCCACCTTGTGATTGGTGTGCCTAAGTTTGCATTCGAGAAAACGCCCGACCCAATCTCGCTGCAACAAACAGTAGCACAGCTCTCAAGACATTTCCGCTCCGACAGTCAAAGCGCCTATGCCTTTTCCAATATGATTATGAGCCAGGCAGCGACGCCCGTACGTCGCACCGAAGTCTCGGGCGGCAGTGACATGCTCGACCTTGGCCCCGATGTTGCCGGCTCTGAAAAGAATGAGGACCTGTACGTCTTCACGCTCGAACATATAACCTTAAAGAAGGGCCAGCGAATGGTCGTGCCGGTGGCTGAATACCAACTCGAATATCAGGACGTTTTCGTGCTCGACCTTCCGTTCGGGCCGCCGCCGGAGGTTCGACATAGTTTCAACAATGACCAGCAGGCAAAACTGGCACAGCTTTACCACTCGCCAAAGGTAATGCACAAAATACGCCTTGCCAATAGCGCAAAATGTCCATTGACAACTGCTCCGGCACTGATACTTCGTCAAGGCTGCGTGATTGCACAGGGTATGATGACCTACACCGCTGTCGGCGCATCGAGTGACCTTGAGCTGACCACCGCTGTGGACATCGCTGTCGAAAAACTCGACAAGGAAACCGATCGCAAACCCGATGCAGCTAAATGGGACGGCTATACTTACGCCCGGAGTAATCTAACCGGGACCGTTCACCTGACAAACCGCCGCACCGAAACCGTCTATTTGGAAATCCGGCGATCCGTCCTGGGCCACATCGATAGCGCCACCCACGAAGGTTTAATCGAGCACCTCGGCAGACACGAGGGCGAATGGATGGCCTCAGACAGCTTGCCATTCTGGTGGCACTGGTACAACTGGCCAAACTGGTGGTACCATTTCAACGCCGTTGGTCGCGTAACCTGGAAATACGAACTCAAATCCGGAAATAGCAGTGAGCTGGAGTATAAATGGCATTACTTCTGGCGTCAGTGAGATATGTGAACCAGCCGGATTGCAAGATGCCGTAAGATAAAATTAGTTGTTGAGTGAGTTAACCTGTTTCTCAAACTCTTTTTGAAAGGAGCTGTATGAAAGATTCAATTAGTCGATAGTGGTCCTCTCTTCCTAAAACGCCGGCTGCTCGACTTTAAAGAGAAAAGCACTTTGAACGTAGCCAGCGTTTTTTATTAATCAAATCTTCAACTTCTTACGGCTTTGCCTATCTCGATGGTCTCATTCCGGGCACGACTTACTACTGGCGAATCGATGAAGTCAATGAGGCCGAGCCAAATAGTCCGTGGAAGGGTAATGTCTGGAATTTTACGGTTCCCCCCAGGACTGCATACAATCCCAACCCGACTGATAGTGCCGAATCTATTGACACGAGTGTCGAGCTTAGCTGGACAGGAGGTTTTCGTACGAAATTGCACACTATATACTTCGGCGAGAATTTTAACGATGTGAACAATGCCGCCGTAGGTCTGCTTCGGGCAGATGCAACTTATTCTCCCGGCACACTTGAATTGGCTAAGACATACTACTGGCGGGTCGATGAGTTTGATGGCTCGGTCACATATAAAGGCGACGTCTGGAGTTTTACTACTCTGGGCGCCGTCGGCAGCCCGAAACCGTCTAATGGCGCTGTAGATGTAACGCAGACAACTATTCTTTCCTGGAGTGCCGGAATCTATGCTGCTTCACATCAGGTCTATTTCGGTACAAATAAACAAGCTGTGAAAAATGCCGATATGGCTTCGCCTGAGTACAAAGGTAGCGGAAACCTTGGTTCCGAGAGCTATGACCCCGGAAAGCTTGAGTTGGATACTACCTACTACTGGCGTATTGATGAGGTCAATAACGCCAACGCCGATAGTCCATGGAAAGGTAATATCTGGAGCTTTACGAGAAGCCACTTCCTTATCGTGGACGATTTTGAGTCCTACAATGACCTTGATCCCAGTGACCCCGAGAGCAACAGGATATTTAATGCCTGGTCGGACGGATTTGACGACCCATCAAATGGATCTGTTGTTGGTTATGATAATCCTCCTTTTGCAGAGCAAACTATCGTTAACAGCGGTTCTCAGTCGATGCCTCTCGCCTACGATAACGCTATTGGTAAATCTGAGGCGACTATGACATTGACTTATCCTCGTGACTGGACCGAGAAAGGTGTCAACACACTGACGATTTGGTTCAGGGGCGATTCGGCTAACACTGCTGAGACGTTGTATGTTGCTCTAAATGGCAGCGCTTTGGTTACTAATGATAATCCTGATGCAGCTCTGGCGATTGCGTGGAAACAATGGAATATCGAACTTCAGATATTTGCGGATAAGGGCGTGAACCTTGCTAATATCAATACGATTACTCTTGGCTTTGGTAACAGGACCAATCCACAAGCCGGCGGTACAGGTATGGTGTTCTTCGATGATATTCGTCTATATGCACCAGAGCCTGCAGCACCGTAAGCTGGACAAAGCAAAAGGCGACCGACTACCGACGAAATAAACAAAACGCCCAGAACATTCAAAGAGCCGGCAGCCTGAGATTCTGTCTGCCCTTTAATTGGCAGATAACGAGCCGTCCGGTTGTATCAAGGTTGTAGGCGCCGACTGGCGAAAATGGGGCCGTCTGAGGGCATCTGTGCGCGGCTCAATGCGTTTCTGGTTGGCCAGACCGATGGATTTCTTTTAGTACGTGCTCCCAGTCGCTTGTTCTTGGAGCGTGTGGATTCTGTCGCCCCCGTGCTTTCTTGCGAAAGCAAGAACGGGGGCTTCGAGCTACTGCGAATTCTTCGGAGATCCTGGGTCCAAATATCGAATAAACTCGCTGAGGCAGTGAATATCTCCTTTACTTAGGCCAGAGGTATGACCGTGTCGATCTTCCGGATTGTGGTCGGTGAAAACCGACTCCAGCGTTGGGGCCCTGCCGTGGTGCAAATAGGGCTCTGATTGCCGCAGGCCAAGAAGCGACGGGGTATCCAGCGACTGGAGGGCCTCGTCCTCACCCTCCTTCCACGTGCCGACATTGTGGCGAATGAAATCTCCTCGTGTGTCTTTCTGCCCACTGTCCGTGTATAGGGGAGGTGGGTGGCACGCGGCGCAGCCGGCCTTTTCGCTAAAGAAGACTCTCCTCCCATTTTCAATTGCAGATAGTGCCTCACGGGGCGGGGTAGGGGGACGACTCGGCGTAAGGCTCTCAATGTATGCGGCGAGGGCATCCAGGTCCCTGCTATGTCCTGCATTCGACATACCAAGGTAGTCATTCATCTCATGTTTCTGAACAAACCAGCGGCCTGACATTGTATGTCGTGTGAACTCGTATGTGTCTTGTATCTCATCGAGGTGGGCTGTGTAGTGAAGCGGCGCACATGCAATGGCGCCGCGGAGCGTGTGCGTATCAAGCGGACCATCGCCGAAGTCCCACTGACGCCCGTCCACTTCGCCGTCTGGGTGACAGACGGCACAGGACATCCACTGATCCTTGGTCAAACGCGGGTCTGTTGCATTACCGAACAGATAACGCCCCCGAGCAATCTGAGAAGGTGTCGAATCGTGTGCAAATCGCAGCCGAGATTGTACTTCTCCTGTGTGTGCGCTTAGCGTAACGATTTCTTGGCCAGTGAGTGTGAGAACGTAGAGCAGTCCACGTGACGCATCGAGTACGATCCCGCCCGGTTCTTGCCCAACTTGCGTGGCATGCCATTTCGGGAACTTGGTTGCAAGGTCTATTGCGAGAACGTCATCGCTTCCTGCACTTGCCAGGTAGAGCGTGCTTGTGTCAACGGCGACCTCGCACGGACGGTGGGGGGGCACGACCAGCAGGTCAGGGAAAAAGGCCAGGGAAACCCGCTTAGCGGTGGGGGCTACGGCCGCAACAACAGGAAACACGGACCGGTCAAACATGCGCCCCCCAACAACCGTGTCGGATCGTGTTTGTGGTGCATAGAGTGTTCCGTCAGGGCCGACTGTCAGAGATCGACACTGGTTGAGCTGCTTCGGCGCCGGAATCCTGCGAAGTATCCGGCATTGAAGGTCAAGCTGCGTGATTTCCCCTGTTCGGAAACCTACGGTGTAGATCGAGTCTCCCTTCGGCGCATACGTCAGGCAGCTCGGCCTGGCAATAGCGGGGCTTGTGTTCTGGACGTTTCCGGTCGTTGCGTTGATGCGCAGGATACGGTTGCCGTCAAAGTCGGCAACGAAAAGGCTATCTGCATCGGGCGACGGTAGTACCGCCCAAGGTTCGCCGGAGATACGCAACCGCGAGATCTCCCTGCAGTCTCTTGCGTCGAGGGTAATGACCTCCCTGCTATCTGAAAGTGCGGCATACAGAACGGAATCGTCCCCTGAAAGGGCCATCGATCTGACCTCACAGCCTGTCTTTGCGACGCCATCGATGCAAATTCCGGATCGCCCTAACTTGAGTCGAGCCACCTCGCCCGACCATCTGTGAGCTGCAAACAGGGTTGTACCGGATGACGAGAGAACGAGAAGGGAGCTGTGGGGGGCGTGGAGATTGGCCACCGCCTTCACTGCGGATGGGCGAATTTGCTTTCGCGTGCTGGAAGGCTTGTGCTGCGGCTTCTCAGCAGTCTCTTTAGCTGTGGGCTGTGGCAGAGGCCTTCCCGTTGAGGCGGAGGCATACACGTCTTCGCCTTGGAGTAACACTATGCCAGCACGAATGTCTGCACCGTTTCCGGCCCAGAAGGTGAAGGTCACTGTATCATACCATGCAGGCTGGCGTTGGATAGGATCAGGGCTTGGCAATGTGACGTCGATGTTGGGGAATTGCTTTGAGAGGTTTTGTGGGTCGTATATGTACGTAAAGCATCCCTTCTCTGCTGGTAGCTCTCTGCAGTCGATGACTTGGCCGGGTAAGCTCACCAGTACTTGTACCTGTTGTGTGCTGAGACCCTTTGGGAAGTGACCACGAATAATGAAAGGCCGTGGTGGCGAGGGATATCTTCCCTGTGAGAGGTCAAAGGCAATCGATTCAGTGTTCCTCGGAACTACGGGTATAACAAAGTCCGTGTCTTCAAGGCCTATGCCACCTCTGCGTGGCCACTTTTCTTCGGGCACAAGGTCAGCAATTGTGCCTGCGCTTGTCTTTCCGTTACAGCAACCTTCCGCTGTAACGATCCACTCTCCTGGTTCGCTGGCAATCGGACCGGGGGTATTGAAAAGGCCGACAGCGTCGGAATGCGTCTCGAAAGGCGTTTGTTTTCCGGAAGGACTTGTCACGCTTCCTCGGACAACACCGCTGATTGGTGGCCAGACAACGCCGGAAATGCAGAATCGGTCACCAACTTCAAGGACAGCACCTGGAGCGACCGCGCCGTAGGTCAAAAACATGTCGTATCGTTTTCCTCCGATCTCAAGAAGAGGACCCGAGGGTGGTGAACCGGGGACCAAACCGTCAAAAGGTGGCATCACACGTCGTCCGACCGGGTCCGTCTCAGGATCAATGAGGACGAGCATCGAGGCATAGGCACCGTAGTGGCGGATGCCTGTCGTTAGATCCTGGAAGACCGTACCACCGTAGTTCATCTTGACGTCTCCCGGCAGGTCTCCATTCGGTCCGACACCAAATTGATAGCCGTAGACATCGTCGAAGAACCAGTAGCTTGCAGGTACCATGTCTTCAGCTACGTGTGATCGCACTGAGACGCCGGGTCTCCATGATGTGGAGTAGAAGTATGCCCACTGATCCACAGCTTCGGGCTTCATAGACGGGGAAAATCCTTTGGAGGATGATGAGACAAAAGGCATTTCGCCGATAGCGAGGCGGTCCTCAGGGCGTAGTGTGTCAGGATACAGTCCAGCCCTGCCGGCGCCGTTTCTCACTTCGGGCCAACGTTCAGCGACAAGCGGAGCTATGGTACCTTCGGGATCTTCAAAGGTGAGGTTGGGGAAGAGCGAGTCAGGGTCCCGGTCCCCGAGCCACGCCACATCGCCATTTTCGTAGGGATAGCATGTATGTCCCATGTCAAATGCATCCAGGGGCGTGCCTGTGATGAAGTGCGAGTTGCGTGCGACAAACCATCGTGCTCGCCATTTCATGGATGGCGCGCGGTTTCCTCGTTCTCCATGGATGACAACATCCGAGTTCGGTGTGACGACTACCGACGCCCCGCGGCGAGAAGCCATCCACCAGACGCCCTGCGCATCCACATACTTGACCGTAACATCGCAGCGGTACTCGCCGGGATTCTCAAAGAGCAGTGAGCTTTCCTGTGGATCCGGTAGAAACACGCCCCAACGATTGGCCTTCCCTGTGAAACGGAGCGTGAAGGCTTCGGCTGGATTGGAGTTGGGCATGTGGAGGAAGGTCATCGTGACATCGGCCGGTACAGGCGGCAGAACTCGCACCTGCGGGTGGATTTTCACTCCAGGCCAAAGTGGGGTACCGGGTTCAGGAAAGATATCTATGTCGATCGGTCGTGCAACATAGACATCGTATGTACCTGATATCGTGTGCGGGGCGCCACTGAGGTCGTTGATATTTCCTTTCAATGAAATCACATAGTGTCCATACTGAGTGAAGGCGTAATCAAAAGCTCCCCACCCGGTCAGATGGTAGATGTCGGCAAGGCTGGGGTTTCCATACGAAGTGCCCACCGTTGCGATGATTCGATCTCGCACGAGACGATTAGGACAGACGGAGGTGAGATCGTTTTGTGCTGCGATAAGCCGAGCAGGACCGATGCGGTCGGTCCTTCCGTCAGGGGCTTTAACGGTTACTGTCAGACTACTCGATTCGCAGTCAAATGATATGCGCGGGGGCCACAGCCGGAATTCGTGGGGGCGATCTGTCAGGGATACCAAGGGAAGGTATGGGTCAAGCGGATAGCGGATTGGCTTGTTCGCTCGAGCGTCATCGCGCGGAATTATCAGCTTATCCGGGCGGAGGACATTCCGTGGTGCGAAGTTGTACGTAGTTCGATCCTCTCGCGCAACTGCCCCACGGGACCCTCCGGAGCCGGCTGAACCGAGAAGCACGCATGCAAGGCGGGGCTGAGCGGGCTTACCTATGGTAACACGACCGAGAAAAAGCTCACCCGGGTGTTCGAGTCCAAAAAACTCATCGGCCTCGTGCGGTTGGATATGACCGTTAAGCGAATACGTTCCCAGAGGTGCGTTGTGGGGAATCTCGAACCGGAGACTTAGTGAGACCTTTGCTACACGCCCTTGAACGCGCCACCTGCCGAAGTCGACTTCTCTGATATACGTCTCAACTCCTTGCGGCCCCGGCTCCATATGAAATTGTCCCCGATGGTCGCGCCAGCCTACGAGATCAGTCTGAGTTTCGATGGGCAGGCCCGTGGGCGTGAGAACATGCGTTGCCAACAGACGCATTGCACTCAAGTGCGTGCCATTCTCATCGAAAAGTGGAGTAAGGCCGCAGTATACATCGAAGCGCCGATTGGCCAAACTATGTGCAGCTCCTTCTGATTCGCACCGTATGGACAGAGTAATAGCAGCCTCGCCGAGCTCTCCGGGGCTAAGGCTTGTTCGTGAGAGACGTGCTGTACCGAAGAGCCAGCGCTCCTTTCCGAGTTTTCTCACAAAGCATGCCTCATCTTGTGCAACGTGATTCTTTCTCTTAACCGGAAGAATGAGGCCTGGAGAGCAGGAGCGGTCGCCTTGAATTATGCCTTGAAACTCCTCGCGCAGATTTGTGAGATCAAGACCCCATGGTGAAGCGAGGCCGCGTCTCAACTCTTCTGGAAGGTCCTCCTGCATGGAAGTTGAGATCTGAAGAGAGCTTCCCGGTGGTGCTACAAAACGCACCTTGAACGAGCCGTCTTGGCGGACCAACGCCGCAGCTTGATCCGAAGTGAAGAGATTGACAACACGCACTATTCGTGCTCTCGTGTCACCAGCTGCCTTGGGTGCACCAGTAATGATAGCTTGCCCGTCCTCCTGTGGACTGACCAAGATGAGCTTGGGATCAGGGGGACGCTCAATTCTCGGCTGGGGTCGGCGCCGCCAACTGCGATCGGCGACCAGACGAGCTGCATCTCTCCGAAGTCCACTTATGATTTCCAGAAGCGGTGGAAGCCCTTCTTTCGCACGAGCACTCCTCCGGGGATCCTCCAGGATTTCCAGAAGCTGCGATTCAAGACGCTCAGCCTGCGGCAAGAGCTCAGTGACCAGATCAAAATCCCCCTGACGCAAGGCTCCCTGCAGTTTCTCTTCTAACCTTACGACCTTCTGCGGCAGATCCTGATCACGGTAAGCCACGTCTACCGCACCGGCAGAAGCAGGGATCAGAACGGCAAGACTGTACAGAAGAATCTTCATGATCTACACAAAAAGGCACAATAAGTAGTGTCAAGTTCCCTCGCCGGTGGCCGGACAGGACCTACATAGTCTTGTCGGCACATAATATCGGCCCGGTGGCAGAAATCAGAGTTCGTCCACAACTATTATAGAGCGAATCGATGAATAGAACAAGACTCATGTCCCACCACGGGATAGTCATGTCTACGGCTGCGGGTCTCTCAACAAACCAAGTCCCTGCAGTCGTGGGTCGGAGTGGGGTTGTTGCTCTCCTTGAGGCTTGATGGAAAACGACATCTATTCTTCAAAGTGCTTCTGGAGAAATACATCTTTGTTGCCGATATATAGGAAAAGCCCTTGCGTAGCGGAGGGAGAGGAAAAAGCGAGATATCCACAGGGGCTTGGGGTCAATGTTGATATTGTTCTGCGTTAGTAAGGCATTCATTCACCGTGCGGGTCGAGGATAATGCCCTCAAAATTCACAATGTACAGTGGTACGAGCACGATAGTAAAGTCTTCCATGAGCTTCATTCCAGCGAAGTCTCCTGTACCGTGTTAGACGCCGTGGCCGATTGCCCACCCCGCCTGTGTATGTCATGCAGAAGCGCCCTTCGAAGGTCCAGCTCAGTTCTCCCCAGATCAGTTCCGAAATCGAGTACCCTGATTCATCGCCGTTTCCTGTGAGCAGGTCCATGTTTATATTGACTATGCCGGCCCCCGTTCCCTCCAGGTCTATTCAGGATTATTTCTCGATAGGCTTTTCCTCCTTTCTGGTAACGATTAACCGGTCGGCATCTAAAGTAAGACTTGCGAAAAGGTTACATCCCATGCCTCCTCTAACTGTTTTGAATGGACGAGAACAACGGGATGATTGTACGCCTTTGGAGCGGAAATGCAAGGAAAAAATTAGGTTCGTCTTCTCGTTCTATTTTGGACATTCTTTTCTAACCATCGCTGCACCTAAGCCGAGCATTGCCTTTTTGACCAAAATCCCATAGAATCCACGGTATGGAAAAGGCCGAAATCAAGAAAAACAGTTGGGTTGCATGGTCAGAAGATGAGGTTAAGTTGCTCAAGAGACTTTTCCCGCAAGGAAGAGCAAGGGAAATATCTGAGCAAACTGGACGGCCTTTGACAGCGGTTAGACAAAAAGCATACAGCATGGGGATTAAAACAAGAGAACGGCGTCTCTGGTCAGCCAATGAAATCAAACTGCTCAAGAAACTTTACCCAAGTGAGAACACGCAAAGCATAGCTGATAAACTTGGGCGGTCTTCGGAGTGGGTTAGACATAAAGCAAATCTCATCGGCCTCAAAAAAGTGGGAAGAGGTTCTGTTTGGTCAAAGCAAGAGGAAGCCCTGCTTAGGAAAATGTATCCAGATAATAGCATACGGGATATAGCGAACCAACTTGGACGCACTGTCTCGGCGGTAGCAGGCAAAGCACAGAATTTAGGACTTGGAAAACCGAAGCCTGTCTGGTCGAAAAAAGAGCTGAACCTGTTGAAGAAACTGTATCCAAGTAGAACGGCACAGCAAATAGCCGACCAGATTGGAAGAACAGTACTGGCGACACAATTGAGAATACACAGATTGGGCCTTAAGAAAAGAAGGCAAAAGGCAAATACGTAAACTGAGAAGTGAAGATGAAGCAATGTACCAAATGCAAAAAGTGGAAACACGAAATTCAGTTTAGTAAGGATAGTAAGAACAAAGACGGATTGGGGTATGATTGCAAAGACTGCGTGCGGGCATATATACGAGAGCGTTACAAGAAAGAGGGGAAGGGCCTGAAAACATATTATCGATATAAGGAGTGCCATCGAGTTGTTGACGGGGTGAAACAAAAGCGATGTAGAAGGTGCAAGAGCTGGAAGACCGAGAGTGACTTTTATAAAAGACGCAGCAATAAAGATGGATTGGCGGTGTGATGCAAGGAATGTTCAGATAAAGCTACCAACAAAGCACGTAAGAAACGATTAGCAATCCGTAACTAACAGAGAGCAATATGGACGAAGAAGCTGAAAACAAAGGCGATAGAGAAATGGCTGCGGATGGTGGATAAGCCACTGGCTACAAAAGTGGGAGACAAAAAGGACGCAGAGCCAAAAGATGAATGAGGTCATGCCAACGAGCAGAAGTTTTATGCGGCGGCTGGCTATGCGGAACTAAGAAAGAATAGCGAAGATGAAGATGCGTGTTCAGAACAAAGAAACGTTCAAGAGGATACTGCCGTGGTCGGTCAAGGGCGTTTTGCAGAAATAAGTCCTTTATGATACCCCTGAATACGAGTTCGCCGTTGAGATGGCCTGTGAGGAGCATTAAACACAACCACATTAAGAATAGATACCCACTCATAATCCAGAGATTTTGCTTGACGGCAAGGCGGCTAATTTGGTATAGATAAGATTAGTTAAGCTTGTGCCTGCACAGATGAGCATCGGCGAATTTGAGGACATTCAACAGGCGCAATTTCTGTCGTTTTCCGAATAGAGGAGGAGTTATTATGCAAGGCAAAGAATTGCCGCGAGAGCGTAGTGCTTTGCGATTTTTTTTACATTTCAATTAACAAACCATATTTGTTGAAGGGATACTATTATGTGTAAGAAATTAATTTATTTGATCTCTTTTGTTTTGGTGCTGAGTGTAGCAGTCAATGCCTCGGCTGACCTTTTGGTTCACTGGGCACTCGAAGAGGGTTCCGGCACTATTGTCTTTGACATATCCGGCAATGGTTATGAAGGTGAATTCAGTGGCGAGCCGCAGTGGGTAGGGGGTCATGGCGGCGGAAGTGCGCTGCAATTCGATGGAGTCGATGACTTTGTTGTCCACTCCCTGGGCCAGACACAGACCTTTGCAACTTTCAGTGTCGCCTTATGGGTCAAGGCTGATACCCTGGGGCAACCCAACTACAGTAGTTCATTTTCGAGCCATTTCCCGAACACCGCTGGTTTCCAAGTTGATGTGGATGGTGGAAATCCTGGAAATTACAGGATTAATCCTAATTCTGGAAATCAATTTGCATTCGGCACCGTTACGACGGACTGGATACATCTTGCATTAACCACAGAGGGTACATCTATGAATCTCTACTACAATGGTAATTGGGCCAGCAGTAATACTCTCGTTGACACCGATGTCGTTTTCAACCAGTTTGCTATAGGTGTGAACAGAAACAGAAACTGGTGGTTCGCCTGTACCATTGATGACTTGCGCGTGTATGACCACGTTCTATCGGAGGCCGAGATTCTCGGCGCTATGGCAGGTCAACCATGGCCTTACGCCTTGGGTCCAGAGCCGGCTGATTGCGCACTCCATGAAGATACATGGGCGAATCTTAGCTGGTCGCCGGGAGATTTCGCGGTCTCGCACGATGTGTATATCGGTGATAATTTTGATGATGTGGACAGTGGAGCCGAAGGTACATTCCAAGGCAACCAGACAGGGACGTTTATTGTTGTAGGCTTTCCCGGATTTGCTTTTCCGGATGGCCTTGTTCCGGGCACGACTTACTACTGGCGCATCGATGAGGTCAATGACACCGAACCAAACAGTCCGTGGAAAGGTGACATCTGGAGCTTTTCGATTCCACCCAAGACCGCCTATGCACCCGATCCGGCTGATGCTGCCGAGCAGGTAAACCCGGATGCAGACCTTAGCTGGACGGCAGGTTTCGGTGCGAAACTGCACACCGTGTACTTTGGCAACAATTTTGAAGATGTCAACAATGCAGCCAGCGGACTTCCTCAGGGAACTGCAACCTATACTCCCGGCACACTTAAATTGGCTAAGACTTACTACTGGCGGGTCGATGAGTTTGATGCCATCGAGACATATAAAGGCGACGTCTGGAGCTTTACTACTGAGGGTGCCGTCGGGAATCCGAACCCGGCTAATGACGCTGTGGATGTAAAGCAGACACAGATTATTACATGGTCGCCGAGTGTCTATGCAGCTTCGCACCAGTTGTACTTTGGTACTGATAAAGATGCCGTGAAGAATGCCGATTCCAGCTCGCCGGAGTATAAAGGCACCAGGGACCTCGGTGCTGAGAGTTACGATCCCGGACAGCTTGAGTGGAATACTACCTACTATTGGCGTATTGATGAAGTCAATAATGCCAACGCCAACAGCCCATGGACAGGCCCTCTCTGGAGCTTTACCACTGCCAGCTTCCTTATCGTGGACGATTTTGAGGACTATGATGCCGGCGAGAACCAGATATGGTACGCCTGGCATGATGGGCTTGGCTATGGCACGCCAGGTACTGAACCTTACTCTACCGGCAACGGGACAGGCTCGGCCGTCGGCGACGAAAGCACTCCTTCTTACACTGAGGAAACTATCGTTCACGGAGGCAGCCAATCGATGCCTGTATTCTATGACAACAGCATCCTCAGGTATTCAGAGGTGGAAAAGACGCTGACTTATCCGCATGACTGGACCGAGAAAGGCGTCAACACGCTGACAATTTGGTTCAGAGGCATTTCGGATAATGCTGCTGAGACTTTGTATGTTGCTCTCAACGGCAGCGCGGTGATCAATCACGATAATCCTGATGCAGCACAGGTGACCAGATGGACGGAATGGACTATCGACCTGCAGGCGTTTGCAGACCAGGGTGTGAACCTTGCCAATGTCCATACGATTGCTATTGGTCTGGGTAACAGGAACAATCCACAAGCTGATGGTTCAGGTACGATGTACATTGATGATATTCGTCTGTATCCTCCGCCGCCAGAGCTGGCACCTTAAGCCGAGATTTGGTTGGCAATTAAAGTTGCGGGTTTGATATAGCAGATTCACGTCAATCCGGGGCCTACACCGATTGATTCGGTATAGGCCCCACTGTCTTAGGGCAATATAGAAACTCAGGGCGCCAAGGCTTAAACCGGCGACATGTGAACGATAGAGTAGATGCAATATGATTCCCTTATAGCCACTCACCAACCAATATTTGGTCTAACGCATGTCACAAGATAGGATCATTCATAGTCGAGTGCTAGCACGCATCCATAAACGAAATAATTTTTTAGCTCACCTAATTATTTTGTTGAAAGATATATTCCAGCCAACGAGAATACATCCAAAGATGGGACTCGTGGAATGAGCCTATAGGTAAGTATCGTTTTTAACATGGAGGTACAAAGAATGGCGAAAAAGAAATCTACAAAAAAGAAAAAGGCGACAAAGAAGAAGGCTAAGAAGAAAAAGAAATAAAAATAGTCTGGATATAGTCTGAAAGCCATCAAAGAATGATGGCTTTTTTTGGCTTTGCCTCAGAGTTATGTCACGATGTTCGGACACGAGAACACGATGTTTAGTACAGCCCTTTGTAATGCTCCAGTATTGCCCAAGAGATCGTAACGGTCATTCAAAACGTTCACAAATTTCATGTTTTCCATAACTCACTGATAATACAGCACTTATAAAGTAGGCAGCAAGCTAACCTCGCTCTTTGACCATAAGCCCTTGATAAGTTTCTTTTTTGCCATTGCATGATTCATTTCACTCTGTGGCTGTGATTGACTTTGTCGTATTCTAACGACTAATGTGGTCGCAATCAAAAGGTTTTCATCTATTCCAGACCATCACCCTAATATGGAGCGACCGTTGGCGAGTGCGTTTAGCCCTTTATGAGATTCTATAGCCTGTGGGATATTTCTAGGTAGAACGTCTCCCGTCGATCTGCCTCACGGCTCTGAAATGATCGAAATCAAAAGACGCATCAGTTAATCAGCTTGGCACTTTAGAAATAATTTCATTCATCTCCGCTGAACTAAAGCCCCGTAGAGTTTGTGTCCTTACATTGCCAAGCGACCCCAAGCCTAACATTGCCGCGGTTACCGCTTCGTCATCCGGAGCTTCTAAGATGAGTACAGCATCATGAACTCCCATGGTCCAATAAACCTCCTTGACCTTTACTCCCACCTTCTCGGCCATGGATTTGAATTTAGCGGCTCTGTCAGGAGAATCTTTGAAATCTCGAATCCCCTGTTGGGTAAGATTAACGAGGGAAATGAATGTGGCCATAATTAAGCTCCTTTCTTTTTCATCCGGTTTAACAATGAACGATTAAGGCAATTGGTGAATATTTTGGTTTTTCAATGCTTGCACTACTATTGCTATTGTACTCCGAGCCGACCGAATTGAAAACTCCTTTTTTATAACCCTGCCATGTCCGCAATGGCAAACAGCAGATGTGCTCTTAGAACGCCTCGGAGAGTGACAAGGCACATAGTGCTTCATCACAGTTCGATTGATGGATGTCATTGCGAGCGAAGCGAAGCAATCTAAATTGTAACGTATGAGGTTGCGATGGAGGTATTTATCGAAGCAAGAAAGCAAGAGAAGATTCGTTATCTTGGTTTTTCTGCCCATTCTGAGGAAGTGGCCCTCGTTGCAATGGAACGGTTTGATTTCGATTCGATTCTATTTCCCATTGATTTCGCCACGTTTTATAAAGGAAACTTCGGCCCCAAGGTAATTGCTACCGCAAAATCCAAAGGAGTCGCAAGATTGGCACTGAAATCCCTGGCACGACAGCAATGGCCTCAAGGTGATCCATCACGCAAAGAATACCCGAAGTGCTGGTATCAACCTCTTACCGAACGGGAAGAAGCAAGAATGGCGAGCGGCTGGGAGGAACGCTCGCCATTCTTGCTTCTTCAAACCGTTCTGCAATTTCTTCTGTCGGCACTCCAGGTCTCTTCACCAAACAGCCTCCCGGCAGTCGCGGGTCTGGGTGCGGCGTTGGGGTGGTTGTTGCTTGGTGGTCTGGGTGGGGGAGTAGGCAGACGATGGCAGCTTCCACGCAAACCGAGGGCTGGCTGTCACACCAGCGCACTGGAGAACTGCTATAGTATCCATATGAAAAGCACAATTCTTATGTAAAAGGGTCGGACTTTGTTCTACTCCACTTTGACTTTCTGTGGTCTCCTTTTGCCTGCTTTCTTGCCCTCTTCTTCCAAGTCCTTGATCTTGGCATCGAGAAGTGAACGAAGAGCCAGCAGCTTCTCTCTGCGCGCCGCCTTGAGATGCTTTTTGGTCTCTTCGGGTACAAAATCGAAAAACAGGTCCCAGAAGTCTCTTTCGACATCAAGCATGGAGTTGACTAAGTTCACGACTTTCTCTTTCTTCTTTGCCATTTTTCACGCTCCTTTGACAAATGTCACCTTCAGTTCATTTGCCTCAAATGTTGCCTTGCCTACTTTGAGCAGAGCAAGCGCACCGGGTAACAATACCTCTCGGCGATAGTTGCCAATTTGAATCGTCAGTTGGTCTTCGTTCTTCAGTACCTCTAGATGTGCCTTTTTCGCAAAAGGCAATTTGAGAACCATGGCATAGCCGTCGCCTTCCTTCATTATCCGCTGAGGACTTTCTTCGTAATAGACTCTTACCGGGTCATCCCCACCGTAAATATCCCTGCCGAGCCGCTCCAGCGACGCATATCCTACTATCTCCGAGCGCATGAGCGTGCTTTTCAGAACAGGGAGCGGCGAGAACACACTTTCGATTCTCTCCATGTACTTTGTTTGAGTCTTGCGCCAGCCGGAGAAATAGGAATCCTTTACTTCATCCGGCAGAATTCGATTGGCTATAACACAGTCGACGGGATAGCCATACAGATTCAAGTAGGTATAAGCTCGCTGCGTCTCTTCCAGAATGATCTTCTCGGGGTTCAGGACAATACGAACCGACGTGGTCTTGGGCTCGGCCAACAGTTCGCTGAGCGCTCCGATGTCTTCGAACAGCTTCTGGATAGAGACATATACAGAATCTTCCGGAATCGGGAAGGACAGGATCGTCCTTTTCTTCATTGCCCGCAGACTCTTGGCTACTTTCCTTTCGATGGGGAATATCTTCTGCATCCACCACCGGGCGACCTCCGGAAAACTGAGCAAACGCAACGTTTGCCCCGTGGGTGCGCAGTCCACGACCAGACAGTCATATTTGCCTGAACGATTCGCTTTGTGAATGTGGAACAGGCCGAACAGCTCATCCATTCCCGGCAACACGGCCATCTCCTCGGCAAGTATGTCGTCGACCCCTGTTGACCTGAAAAAGGACGCCATGTACTCTTGAATGGTCTTCCAATTCTGTGCAATCTCTTCAAGTACGCTGATTTCCTGTGCCCAGAGATTGCCGCTGATCTTGGTTGGAGAATTGCCTAACTGGCGGTCAAAACTGTCGCCAAGGCTGTGTGCGGCATCGGTGCTGATGACCAATGTTCTGTAGCCAAGCTCGGCTGCCCGTGTCGCAGTTGCAGCGGCAATCGTCGTCTTGCCAACGCCGCCCTTGCCTGTAAAAAGTATTACCCTCATTCTTGGCTCCATACAAAACATCAAGTTATTATCAACCTCACCTAAGATTATATTTTACAATAATGCGACGCCTTGCGAAACCTCAATTATCCCAAAACCACCTGCGGCAAGACGATTGATTGGTCATCAGAGTCGCCTTATTCGGGCCACTCGTCGTCCACCACCAGCCGCCTTCGTTCGTGGACAAAGCGACGCTGACATGTAAAATGGAAGTGAATTGGTCACCTATGAAGAACTCAAAGTCAAATAATAAATTCTCTGTTGCCACAAAAATTTTCTTTGAGGCATCCTCGTTACGATATATCAGCCAACGTTCACTACTTGCAGTCAGGAACTGCTGGACACGGCCATTGAAAACGTTACCAATTTTTGTGATTTCCTTAAAGCCTTGTCGATACGTCACTTATAAAACAGAAATTTTTTCGAATTGGCAGATAGCGAGCCGTCCGGTTGTAGGAAGGTTGTATTCATAAACTGACGAAAATGGGGCCATTTAGGGGTGATCCGTGCGCGGCTCAGTGCGCTTCTGGCTGGTGGGACCGGTCCGAGAGATTTCAGAGTTCGTTCTTCTTTCTTGGTTTCATCTAAATTCATCAATATAGAATCGAGCGACCTGAAGAGACCGGGTGGGGCTGTTATGTTGGTATCCTCGACGTAGCTGGATCGGCAGTATCAACTGCACCTGGACTATTTATATAGCAAATTGAGCAAGCTGCTGGCGATTGGACAAATAGCTGAAAGTTGTTGCATGATCCGGGTCGGATGCCTACAATGGACAATATGGAGATCGTGGATGCTATGATCAACGTTTTGGATGTGGGAAGGGACTCATGGATAAGTTGAGAGTAGGTATTGTCGGCTCGAAGTTCGCGGCGACGTTGCACGCCGAATGTTACCGTCGCACTAACAAAGTAGAAATAGTCGCCGTGGCAGCTCTGGACGACCTGGAAGGATTTGCCAAAAGATTCCACATTCCACATACCTATGAAGATTTCCACGGGATGATGGAACGGGATGATATCGACGCTGTCAGTGTATGCGTGCCAAATTTCCTCCATCACGATGTAACGATTGCCGCTGCAAAGGCCAAGAAACATGTCATATGCGAAAAGGCACTGGCGATAACCGTTCAGGAAGCGGACCAGATGGTTGAGGTGTGCGCCCGCGAAGGGGTGAAGCTTTTCTACGCAGAAGACTGGGTGTTCGCGCCCAGTCTGAGTAGAATGGAGGAAATCATCACGGAGGGTGCTTTGGGCGAGGTTCTTTTCGTCAAGGCAAAAGAAACTCACAGTGGCTCGCACTCGCCCTTCGCGAAGAAGAAGAGTACTTGTGGCGGTGGCTCGCTCATCCACCTTGCTACTCACCCCATTGGCTATTTGCTGCATCTGTTTCAAGCCGACCAGAATCCGGTTACTGAGGTAACAGGCATGATGACGAGTGGACTGGGGAACAATTTCGTCCATAAAGATTTCGAGGGGGAGGATTGGTTCACCGGCCTGATGACATTCGCTGATGGCAAGCGAGCGCTTGTCGAAGGTAACTATGTCACAGTTGGCGGAATGGACGACCGTATCGAGGTTTACGGCAGCGAAGGCCGAATTAACGTCAATCTGACCTTCGGCTCCAATATTGAAGTGTATTCCCGCGACGGCTACGGATACGCCATCGAGAAGGCCGATTTTACCCAGGGTTGGACTAGACCGGCCGTTGACGAATTCCACAGTCTCGGCTATGTCTCAGAAATAAACTACTTCGTGGATTGTATTCTGAATGACCGAAAGCCGAAGTTCGGAGTCAGTGGCGCAGGAGGTCTCGCCTGCATGAAGGTGGTGGAGGGGTTCTATTGCTCGGCCACCGAAGGCAGGACGATCAAAGTCAGGTGGTAAAGACCCCCCGTGTCTTCTTGTCGAAGACAAGAACGGGGGCCAGCGACAAGACACAAATGGCAGGTTTCTCGCAGGAAGGCTATTTACGATGTCCTTTGAAGTGGCAGGACTAAAGTTCCGCAATCCGTTCGTGGTCGCTTCCGGCCCTGCGACGAAGCATATCACGCAGCTTGTCGAGGCCGAACGGTGCGGCTGGGGCGGCGCCAGCCTAAAACTCGCCATCGAACCTGCGCCGTACATCAATCTGGAGCCCAGATACAGGTGGTGGAAGCAGGAGCAGTACCTGGCCTTCTCCGCCGAGAAGCGACTGACCCTTGAGGAAGCTCTCAGACTTACCGAGCAGGGCAGGAAGCAGACCAAAGAGCTCATTATCCTGGCCAATATCGCCTATACGGGCGAAAAGGGGATGGACGGTTGGTTGGATATGGCGAGGAGATTTGTCGAGGCGGGCGCGCACGGCCTGGAACTGAACATGTGCTGCCCAAACATGTCTTTCAATTTAAAGGTTTCAGGCGAGCAAGAGCACACCGCTCAATCCGGTGCCAGTCTCGGACAGAACGCGGAGATTGTAGGCATGGCAACCAGGATCATTTCAGACGCCGTTGACGTGCCAGTCTTCGTGAAGCTTACACCTGAGGGTGGCAGGATCGCCGAGGTCGCCCAAGCCTGTTTCGAGAACGGGGCCAGTGTGGTTGGCACTACAGCCAATCGTCTGGCGATTCCCGAGTTCGATATCAACGATCCCAGGCGTGGCCCGTTCCGGTTTCAGGTCGAGCCCTCGGTGGCATGTTTCTCGGGCAGGTGGGTGAAGCCGCTGGCGCTTCGCGACGTCTTCGAAATCCGCAAAAAGGTCGGCTCAGTATCCTGCATCCTCGGAACTGGCGGTGTGCGCAACTATGTCGATGCCGTTCAGATGATGATGTGCGGCGCCGACATGATCGGCATCTGCACCGAAGTGATGCTTCACGGATTTGGTTTTCTCTCCGGCCTGCTCAGGAACATCGAGAAGTTCATGGACCGGCACGGCTATAATTCGTACAGAAATTTTCGGGATCTGGCTGTCGAGGCCATCACCCCAGCGGACAAACTCACGCTCAAGGAAGCGTATGCGCAGGTTGAGCCGGAGTTGTGCGACGGCTGCGGCCGTTGCGAACGGATTGGCCATTGTTATGCCATAACTCTGGAAGACCAAAAGGCCATTGTGGATCCGCGCCAGTGCACCGGCTGCTCCACGTGCCAAAATGTATGCCATGCCAGCGCAATCTCCTTCGTTGAGAGAGGATAAAGACCTGGCGAGCAAGGGCTCTTGCGAAAGGAGCGAAACAACCAAGACTTCAGCCCTTGCAATTGAGTGTCTCTCCTGAACAAGGCTAAGCGGCGCCGAAGAACGCGATGGGGAAAAAGTCGCTGGCCTTGGTGGGATGTATGTCGTCGGCACCAATCGGCACACCGACAAAGTGTTTGTTCCTCGCGACTACCAGACTCTTGTCTTACGAAAGACAGAAAAAACTAACTTCTCCCTAAATTCCGGGAGTCTCCTGTAGGCGCCGACTCACGAAAATGAGGCTCTTTTTGGGGTGCTTTGTTCGCGCGCACTGGGCTTGATTGGCTGGTGGGATTGGTCCGGGAAATTGTTATGAGTGTCACATCTGTTGGTAGTAGTTCTCTCTGTGAAGGGCCTCAGGAACAAAATCACACAAAGACCTTCGGATTAATAATTTGCCTTTGACGTTGGTAGCTAAGCGTCAAGATTCTTGGACTTGCTAACTATCACGCAAGAAAACAGCAGTGTTAACCAGCAATCTGCCATTCTTAAAGTGGGAGATGATCTTTAAGGATGCGATGACCACAGCGGCGGTGGTAGATCGGCTGGTGCACCACAGCGTAGTCTTGGAGTTGGATGTGCCGAGTTCCCGGGCCGAGCAGGACAGGAAGAGGAAAAATAAGGATAAATAATATCGCAATTTTTGCCCCCCCCCCCCATGGGGGCACTCCCTAACGGTCATAAGTTAAGGATAAGTGTTAAGAAGAAAGGCTAAAAAAACTGTCATTGAAGGGAAATTATAATTGACTCTGGACGCCATTCCCGAGTCCGAGCAATCCGCCCTCGTCACGGCGAGCAACCTCTCACACAAAAACCTGACTTTAGAGTCGTCGGAATCCCTCATCCAGTACCATGGGCGCCATTCCTCCGGTTTTGCGGGTCTGCCGTAACGGCTTGTGCTCAGGAATTGGTTCTGGTCGGTTATCTGTACCCACTTTATTCCCTGCGGTATTACGTCTCGCTTGTTGTGAGTCATCAGGTTGTCGGCCCGCGTAGTGTAGCCGTCATTCCACCTGCTGTGAGAGATGCAGTACACAAGTTGCCTCCTGGCCGGGTCAGACTTTTGGATACCCAGGTAGGGCATTTCCATGGGACCGACCAGGATGAAGTACAGCGGATTGTCGGCGGAGCATTCGTTGATTGCGTTCTTAATGTTCTCGATTGCTACCTCGCAATTTTTCTGGTAGTCGTAGAAGACCGATTTGCGGTAGCCGTATCGCTCCGCTGCGCCGAGAACACTCATTTCATGTATCTTTTCCCATTGGGGGTCCGTTTTCGGGAGAATGCAATTGTAATCGAAGTGGACGAGTTTATCTTTCATCCCACACTCGGCAAAGATTGCAAGGGCCACGGGAGAAGCTCCCCAATCGTCTTCATCATTGTAATTTCCGTCGGCACTGTACGCAATTCTGCCCTTAAATGTCTGCCCGTCGAAAGGCCCTGAATGCGGGTAAAGGTTTGAAACCGACAAGTGCATGATGACTTGACCACCTTAGCCAATCTTGATCAGCTTGGCTCTCAGCGTCCTCAACGACCATTTCTTCACTGACTTCGGTAATGCCAGACGTCTCAAGAGATTGCCGAGGTTGTAGGACAAGGCGAATAACCTCACGATTGCCTCAGTCCCGAATCTGAGACACCACGCAGACCTCCCGAGGTAAGTTCGTCAACCTTCGCCGCACACCTGCCGAATTTACAACACTGGACTTTGATGGATATGGACTTTGTTGTCTTATGCCAACTCGTCCAGCCAGAACTGCCTCGTATTCGGTTTCTGTCCCCTTCGACTTCGCTCAGGGCAGGCCAAGTCACGACTTTGCTACACGCTTCCTTAGAACCCTGCTTCACGGCAACGCTCTTGCGCTTCGCTAACACTTCACCTCCATCAGGTTGTGTAGAGGACTTTCACCTCCAAGTTGCCGAACATGCTCGGCACACATAATACTGCACGTCATGTGAAGGGACCCCACAAGGTGGGAACCCAAGCGTGCATCGCTCGCTTAATCCTGTGTGGAGCATATTACTATGAAAGAATTCACATAGTGCAGATCCCGAGTTATCCGTTATGTACCAATCCGCTCATAGCAAATGAGCTACATCGCCCTCGTTGAAATTCACTTGGCCTTCTGAACAACCGCTGCGCACGCTCGGCGTAAGTACTCCTCGTACTCCCAGGAGCCGCTACTACCGGTTTGTCGCGTGATGACCAGGTCCAAGCTGGGTACGAAGGCGATGAGTTGGCCGCCAGAGCCGGGTTTGTAACGGGCGTCCTCGGGTATGCCATGGCCGCGTGTCTCTCTCAGGCGACTGGGCAGTTGCCAACCGTGGGAGAATGTTTCGGCATTGATATTGAACCGCATTTCCAGGCCTTTGACCTTGTGCGTGGGTGCTGCGGTCTGTTCGACAAACCATTTTGGGATTACCTGTTTGTCTTTCCAGCGGCCTCTGTGAAGCATGCAATACGCGATTCGCGCCAGATCGCGCGCCGGCATACCCATCCCATGGGAGGGATGTCGCCCATATTTTTTGCCGCCATCAAAATACTGAAACCACCAATGCTCGATACCTAAAGGCCTGAACAATGCCTGAATGGCAAATTGGTCATAGGGCTTGCCGGTGACATCCTCGCAGACCAGCGAAGCATGATGTAAGGCGTGCGTGGAATAGCCGGACGCTGTGCCGGGATCGAATGCAAGTCTTGCAGTTTTCGGATCTCCACTATGCCCCAGGATGTATTCCCACGTTCCACGGTTGCTCGCCCCGGTTGCCTCGGGGCAAATGCCGGACGTATGATTGAATAATTGTCTGACCGTGATCTTCTCCTTGCGTGGATCGCTCAGGGGATACGCCCAGGGGATGAACCGAAATGCGGGGTCGTCAAAAGTCATCTTCTTTGGCGTCAGATTCCGTTGGCTCTGCTCTGACGCGATGGCCAGGACGGTAGCGCAAATCGCTTTGGAAACGGAAGCCACCCGGCGCGAGTCAGTCTTGGAGCTATTGCCTCGCTCCACCTCGAGCACAATGTGACCGTTACGGATAACCACTGCCGCAAAGTTGCGTTTGTCGGATGCTATGAGCCAATCCTTCAGTTCGCACAGTCTATCCGGGTCCACGCCGGCAATCCGTCTGATTTCGTCGGGCTTGTCGAGTTTTCGCCAGCCACCTTCTGATTCCGGCGGCGGGAAATAGCCTTCTTCTTCTGATGCTTTCTCTGTCGACAATTCCTTGACCCGGATGTTACGGAATTCCACTCTGCCGGTGTGGCCGAGGAAGCCGATGTAACCTTTCTCTCGCTTTAGGCCGGGATGATTCTGCCCGTCGATCGTCCTTTTGCCAACAGAATCAAGATCAATGTCGACAATCACGGTCCCATTAAGCGTAACCTTAACGTGTTTGCCCTGACAGAGAATCTCTTCAGTGTTCCACTGTCCGTTCGGTTTCAAATGGCCAACCTTAGCCGGCGCGACTCCATAAACAGAGCCAAAGACCTCGTAGTCTTTGAGCTTCCTATAGTAGTGCGTGTCTTGTATTTGGATATCCATGCCTGCGAACGCAGGATCGCCCTCAAGAGGCGCTCGAATCGCAATCCCATTGTTGCTTCCTTTAGGAAGCTTACAATCAAACCGTAGGATGAAGTCGGAGTATTCTCTGGTCGATATCAGTTTCAGGCCGAGCAACTCCTTTTTGCTTCTGGCCGCCCCCTTCCAAACGAAAGCTAAGGAACCGTTTTCGGCAGCCCAGTGTTCTGTCGCACCTTGCCAGCCAGCCAGGCTCTTGCCATCGAAAAGACTGACAAACCCCTGTCTCATTTCCTCCTCAGACAGCCAGGCGACCGGCGTCAAAGGTGCTGTTTCCTCCCCGTCCGAAGCCGGGCTGGTCAGTTGCTTTAATTTGGCATAGACCGTGGGATCATCAATGCGGCCTTTGAAATGAAATGGAAAATGCTGGTTGACCTTCTCGTGCATGAATCCCCATGAAGCACCGTGTTCAACACTCAGTCTGGCAGCTTCCGCTGCCTGTACGCCGTACTTCTGGTCCTCGTTACAGATTATCGGTTTGCCATATTTCTTCAGGGCTTGAATCCGTTTGGGAATGTCATCCAGTTTAGTGCCATTGAAATGAATCAGCAGAAAATCACTCATCCGGCACACGCTGTCCGGCAGTCTTCCATTGCCCAAACCACTTGTTGAGACGAGCAACTTCGGCCAAGTTTCTTTCGCCAATCGGATTAGCTCGACCTGGCCTTCGGGTTTCTTAAGGATCGGGTGGTCGAACCCGCGATGATTGAATTCGTTGGCGATTTCCAGAATGACATTGGTATAGCCGGATTCTGCAAGCCATCGGACCGCGTTCACGACGCCAGTTCGAACTGTCTTTTCGTCTTCTAATATCTGATCTTGACGCTGATAGTAACATCCAAGGATGACAACCGCTCCGTTGTGATCGCACGCTTCGATGACCTGCCTTACCCGCCGCATATAGTTCCTTCGAAGTGAACCGTTGGGATTGAATGCGGAATTGACGGCTCCCTCGTATCCGGGATATCCTCCTTGCAGATTGATGGTAAATGCCCGAACACCGTGTGCCACATACTCCGGAATCCTTGCGACGAACTCGTTCGTGTTTTCGTCCGCATTAAAATCCGGGCGTTTTCGGTCCTCGAAAACGGCGTTTACCGTGCGCACGTTCATCAACAGCCCTTCGGCCTGGGTGGATGGATAGGTTACCACACCGTTCAAGTGCCATCGATCCTCAGCAATAGATACATGCGTTTGCTTTGCATTTACAGAACCAGGCGACGTGTCCGCTTCGGCCCATGATGACAAAGTAATCGTAGCTACGATCACCAGATTGATCCCGATTGTGGGTAATGTTATTGTCCTTACCATCGTAATCTCTCCACAAGTATTGCACATCCATGTTTTTTTCAGTGTACCAATCTGACTCCTGTGCATTATACATCTCGAGCAACATTTAAGCTATAACTTCTCATCGGATGCGCTCCTTACATCCGTTTCCGTCTGTACCGCGAAGTGCTCGACTTCGACAGCAAACAAGCCTACGGTTTCCTCAAAGATAGTTGTTTCATCGCTGCCAAAGGTAGATGTGTCACGCACCCGGACACCAGCTTTCTCTACGCCTTTGCTTGTTTCGGCTACACCGGTGGGAGTCAGCGTCAGGGCGAGCCAGCATCTGCGAGCGTAGGACATGCGCCTACCTTGTTTGGCTTTGCTGTTGGTGGCTATGTGAATTTCGACTCTAATTGTTGCTTCTTTATCAACCGAGATGTTTTTCCATGTCTTTGGTGTTGGCTTGTAGTCTTGCGACGTCTCGGGATTAGTGAACCGGCCCACACATTCACCGTCAATAATGAGCTTGTAGGTCGATTCACCGTCAACCTCGGCCATGGTTGTCAAGGTGATATCATAATTACCGGTCTCGCCAGTGAATTTCGTCTCAGCGGCAGCAAATTTATCTTTATAGTCTTCCGGATTGATTGCCAAGGCATCATGTCGACCGTCCTTGTAAGCTGGTACAAAGCCGTCCCCGGTGACTATCCGGAAGTCCCGGATGGCCTTTAGAACGATAGCACCTTCAGCAGTCGGGACCACTTCGGGAAGAGTAGTCTGTCTGGAAACAAGATATAGTTTGCCGGAGCCCTTTATCAAAAGCAGCCAATTGTTCTTGTCTGGTGCAGTGACTTCGATCTTTTGGCCGGTATTAACCGAGCCGGTCTTGAGCGGACCTTCGAGACCATTGCCCGTGCGCGGGTTGAACCATCCATAAGTGAAATTGCCGGCAGGCGCGTTGAGCTGGACCTTTCCCCCATGCTTGAGATATGATGTTACCCCACAAGGCGTTTTTGCGGGCGTTGTCGCGCGTGGGATCCTCAGCATCAATTATCAGTGCGTGGATAGAGTCGCCCTTGTCCAGCAGTAATTCGTTCTCGGTTTCCATTGTCTTGAAGTGCAGATACATGCCAAGCTTGTCTGCATGTTCGAAGGCTATCTCCCACTGATCGAGCCGTGAGACATCCATTCGCAGCCGCTCATCGTAGGTGATATAGGGGAAGACATTTTGGTCGTCGCCCCCAATATTCAGAGTGAGGAAAGAAAAGACATTCATGCCTTTTGATGCCAGGTAATTGACGGCCCCGATGATGCCTTTTCCCTTTCCACCCTGCCAGGTAGAATCGCCCTGCTTCCAGTCTATAATATGCGGGGCCAAATCCTTGATAAAGTTGTCTTTGTGGCCGTCGAACTTAAAATCGCCGTCGAAGTCCCTGTAAGCCAGAAAGTTCTCGGGAGCGTCCGCACCACATTTGAGGAAATACTCTCCGGTTTCGGCAAATCGCAGATGATGCTTGCCGACAAATATAGCACCATCGACCGGTATTGGATCATGGGCAGAGCCGGGCAGGATTGTAAAGCTCCAGACCTTCCCGGCGACCTCTGTCTGGTCGTCCTTGATTGTCGTAACTCGCCAGTAATATGTACCGGAAGGCAAACCATCAGGATATGAACTGCCCGCCCCCCAAACTACCGACAAGGTTTGGGCAGTCTCATCAACCAGTGCGGAATCTGCCATGCCTTCCACGTCAGCAAGACTATCGCTGAAATAAACCTTCTGAGAAGCCATCCCGGCACCAGCCGACCACGTAAGCACAGGGCGCGAATCGACGATGGTAGCATTGTCAGCGGGGCTCGGGTTGAACGCCGAAGGAGACCCAACTACGGCACAAACGCACGAGGGGTCCATACCGGGACTCGTGTACTGGATACTCTCGATGACCGATTCGTTGGTCAGTGGATTGCCGTCTTCATCCGGCAGGTTAGTGACCTTAAACGCGACACCGCCAATCTGTTGGCTATTGTTGGGCCCTGAGTCACACGTCAATGCTATGTCAGCTTCACCGGCAATACTGGGTCTCCACTTGCTCGCGGGAACAACTACTTTCTGTCCGAATACTCCACCCGGCAGAATGGCCTGAATGGTGAATTCGTCATTATGACCAACCTCAAACATAAAGAAATCATAGCCATCTCCATTCGTGTCCTGCCAGGTCAGCGAGCCGCCGAAATTCCTTGTCTGAATCTCCGACGGGGTCGTGCCATTGCGAGGTGCGTAACTATTGAGATCGAAGTCGTCTATGGCTGTGATGTCGCGCCATTCTCCTCGCCGGAGCTAAGCGGAATGTGCAAGGAAACACCAGGTGGCAAGATGTCGTCGCGAACGTCGATGCAGCAGATGGCTCTGGAGCAGTCGATGCGCTTGAGAGTGTACGGATTACACAATCGAAGCGATCGAGGAATGCTGCGGCTATGAAGCGCGGCTGGGACGTGGGCACTCTCCGATCGAGCGATTTCAACAGTAACAAAAACAGTAAGTTCTTCTATAAGGTGAAGGTTCCTAAAGGATGGTTCGGTCCGAGACATGTCAAAGTCGCGCTCGCCTGGAACAACAAAGTAATCTCGCTGAATCTGCCGCTCATCGGTGAATTCCCGCTTACTTCCAACTTAGAGGGGCGCAGAGTCGCTTTGGCCTGCTCCCTTTTTTTTATGTTACTTTGAGCAGGAGGTGGTAACATATTTAATTGAAGGGCTTTTTGAAAGCTCAATTAGGGTCCTTTTCGCTAAAGTTGTTTAGAGGTAATGAAAAATGGAACTAATCGTAATAAGTGATTTACATCTCAGTGTCGGTTATAACGACCAAACAGGGAGATATTCAAGAAACGAAGATTTCTTCTTTGATGAAGAATTCAGAAGATTCCTGGAGTATCTCCAAAAAGCAAAGTCTCCCAAGAAGCATTTAATTATTGCCGGGGATCTGTTTGACTTTTTACAGGTAGACGGCTGTAAAGCTTTGGAATTGTATGAAAAATATAAAAAGGGTGGGGCTCCCATTAAGTTTGAAATTACAACGAAAGAGCGAAAATTTGGTTTGGGCACAGAAGAAGACAAAACAGTCTGGAAACTGGGAGTAATCGCTGATGGACATCCGGTATTCTTCCAGGCCCTGGCCAACTTTTTGTCTGAGGGAAATTGTCTATCTATAATTACCGGTAATCATGACATCGAGCTATATTGGCCTCAAGTTCAAGAGGCTTTAAGAGATCGCATTGCTAACTTATTTGAAAATACCTCAATGACCAAGCAACAGCAGCAGCAGAAGAAGGAGTCAATTAAAGCACTCATAGACTTTTACCCCTGGTTTTATTATGATAAAACCCATAAGGCGTACATCGAGCACGGAAACCAGTATGACCCTCTAAACTCCTTTCGATATTTTCTTTGTCCTCTCCTTGGACCTGAGTCTGACAAACTTTTGCTACCCATTGGCTCTTTCTTTGTGAGATATTTTTTTAATAAATTAGAAGCGAGTAATCCTTTTGCCGATAATATAAAACCACCTACAAAGTATATGCTTTGGGCTTGGAAAGAGGATAAGCTGCAATTTTTAAAGACTGTCTTACGCTATCTCCCTACATTGTGGGGCGTATACAAAAAGGGGGGAAAACTTTCCGGGGATGATAAAAAGTACTTAGAAAAACAAAATAAGGAAGAGTTAGGAAAATGGGTGTGGGATTTTTTTCTGGCGCTTTTTAAGTGCCTTTGTATACTGACCTTATGAGTCCCTATTTAGGGTGAACTGTTTTTGTGTTTCGAAAGGGCGGTAAGGTTATGGACAAGGACGTTAAAATC
>Ga0315545_1000803_pt1 | contig 32658 bp, 29 predicted proteins | sample SalMarSW160210MG_FD_203096 | JGI IMG/M metagenome (GOLD analysis project Ga0315545, IMG submission 203096) | Salt marsh sediment microbial communities from the Plum Island Ecosystem LTER, Massachusetts, United States - Salt Marsh Sediment SW1602-10 ...
CGAGCTGGATGAGCCGATGGGGGAAGAGAGCGCAGAAATTACCGGAGACGAGCTGTTTGATGTGTTGGGGGAAGAGAGCGCAGAAATTACCGGAGACGAGCTGTATGAGCCGGAGGGGGAAGAAAGCGCAGAAATTATCGGAGACGAGGTGGATGAGCCGGAGAGGGAAGAAACCGCAGAAATTACCGGGGACGAGCTGTATGAGCCGGAGGGGGAAGAAAGCGCAGAAATTATCGGAGACGAGCTGGATGAGCCGATGGGGGAAGAGAGCGCAGAAATTACCGGAGACGAGCTGGATGAGCCGGAGGGGGAAGAGAGCGCAGAAATTGCCGGAGACGAGCTGGATGAGCCGCAGGGGGAAGAGAGCGCAGAAGTTACCGGAGACGAGCTGTTTGATGTGTTGGGGGAAGAGAGCGCAGAAATTACCGGAGACGAGCTGTATGAGCCGGAGGGGGAAGAAAGCGCAGAAATTATCGGAGACGAGGTGGATGAGCCGGAGAGGGAAGAAACCGCAGAAATTACCGGGGACGAGCTGGATGAGCCGCTGGGGGAAGAGAGCGCAGAAATTACCGGAGACGAGCTGTATGAGCCGGAGGGGGAAGAAAGCGCAGAAATTATCGGAGACGAGGTGGATGAGCCGGAGAGGGAAGAAACCGCAGAAATTACCGGGGACGAGGTGGATGAGCCGGAGAGGGAAGAAACCGCAGAAATTACCGGGGACGAGCCGGATGAGCCGGGAGACCCAGAGGGCAAATCATCTTCCGGGAATGAATTGAAGGAATCCAAACATAAAGAGAATAAATCAAATACAGAAGAGAAAAATAAATCCAAAGGCTCGAAAAAGAAATTCAGAGGGAAAAGAACGCTGTCCTTGGTTTTTGTGACAGGGATGTGCCTTTTAGCAATGGGGAGTTATTATTTTTCTCAAAATAAGAATGGGAAAGAAATAATTTCCCGGATTAATATATTCCCGGTTCCCTGCGATCAATCATTCATATTTGAACCGTTTATTATACCTTTTCAAGAGAAACAGGGATATACTTATATTTCTTTGACCCTTTCCTTTGAATTATCGAATATGGGATTAAAGAAGGAAATAATAGAGAAAAAAGATCAACTCAGGGGAATTATTTATGACCTACTGGGACAAGGGATACGCATGGTAGAGGATTCCCGCTCATTGGAAAAAATCAAGGCGTTAATTTTAAGGAGAGCGAACACGGTATTAACTTCCGGAGAGGTTCTTGAGGCGTTTATAACCGATTTTTCGCTTGTTTGAAATTTACAGATTTTGGTGAATGAAATGGCAAGTACAACTGATATGAACATTATTCTCGGCCAGGGAAGCGCGATTAAGGAAGTACACAATGTCAAGAAGCAGAATCTTGAAATTAGCCAGCAGTTTGTTGCCCAAAATATAGAGGAAAAAAAGAAAGAAGAGAAAGATAAAGTCCAGGACTTTGAAAAAAGCAACCGGATAGATATCAAAAATGACCAAGAGAAAAAAAAAGGCAAAAAAGATAATAAAAGAGGTGCAATAAAGAAAAAACAAGAAGAGAAAAATAATTTGTCAGAAGGAAACATAATAGATATCACGGTCTAATCATGGAATTCATCGATTTAAAATTCTTAATTCTTACACAGATAGGGATTGATGTTGTAATTATTATTGTTTTTATTCTTTTAATCAAGAAAACCGGCTTTTTTAAAAGAGATTCATCATTGAATAAGGGCTTGAAATTGTATGAATGTATGTTGTCCGATGCGAGCAGGATATCGGAACAGTTCAAGGAACAACTTGAAGAAAAAAAATATATGATAAAGATGCTTAATCAACATTTGGAAAAGAGGATAACGAGCTTAAATGTGATGCTAAACCGGACGGATGCATTGCTTTTTCATAACAGACAGTACGATAACATGGACAGCGGTTCCTTTGATAACCAGAAAAAAGAGATATTACAGTTGGAAAAACAGGGTCACAGTTCGGAACAGATTGCCGATATCCTTTCGATTCCCAGGGAGAAGGTAATGCTCGTCCTGGATATAAAGAAAAAAAATACACAGGAAGACAGTAAAGAAGGTATATATTGATTCAAGTCGGAACCCCCACATGGAAAGCCTCCAAAATATTTATCCAATCTGATGAAAATTCTACAACTCCTCCTAAACTGAAGAAAAATGAAATTGTAAATGGGAAGGTGCTCAAGTCGTTCTCTTTAAGTAAATCCCTTCTCATTATTAAGGGGAGAAGGGTTATCGCCGAAACACATATTCCTTTAAACGAAGGGATGATATTATCCTTAAAAGTAGAAGAAGTATCTCCGAATCCGGTCCTTAAACTCCTTGACACAAAGAGTAACAACCTTGATGCTGTCAAAATATCTACGATACTTTCCGGAATCAAAGGAAATCTGTGGAAATCGTTATTTGAAAGGTTAACGCATTATCCGATTTTTGAAACCGACATAAAACAATTCAGACAATTGATGAATGATTTGTCGCAAAGATTATTTTTAAAACCCGAGCCGGATCTATTAAGAAGAATTATTGAAAATTCCGGTCTTTGCTGGGAGGCGAAACTAAAAAACATATTTCTTCAGCAAAAAATCGGCAATGATAATATTAACAAGCTGGCAGCACAGGATTTAAAAGGTCTTGGATCAAAGATATTATTACTTATGGAAAAAAAGGAAGTTCTCCTGAACAAGTTTTTATCGGCCATTGAAAATATCCAGCTTCTTAATCACATGGGATTGGAACAGGATCAAAAAATATTCATTCCCATACCCATTCAATTTCCTGACGGACTTTTTACGGTCGGCCAATTATTAATACAACTCGATCAAAAGAAAAATGGAGATCATGAAGGGGAAAAAAGGGATAACGGGTTTTTCAAAATTATTTTTTTACTGGAATTGTCCAATCTTGGGCCACTAAGATCCGATCTAACTATCAAAGAAAAAGAGATCTATGGAAGATTTTTGCTGACAAAGGAAGAAACAAAATTGGTAATTGAAGAAAACCTACCGACGCTTATCAATACCCTGGAAAAAAAGGGATTTTCCGTTCTTCATATGGAGTGCCAAATTAAGGAGCCTGAGATCGTAACCCAATCCCTCATTAAGGAAATTATAAAGGAGGATGGCTGCACCATAAGCCTGGTTGTTTAAATGACGAAAAGAAAAAGACAAGACACGGCGCTTGCTTTAAAATATCAGCCAAAATCGGATAACGCCCCCAGAGTCACTGCAAAGGGCAAAGGCAAAGTGGCAGAAAAAATCATTGAGATTGCCAAGAAGAACAACATCTACATACACAATGATCCTGACTTGATTGAGATTTTATCACAACTTGATATAAATGATGAGATCTCCCCGGATCTTTATATTGTTGCTGCAGAATTGCTGGCATTTGTCTATTCCTTAAATAGCGGCAAAAACTTCCAATAGGCATTTATTTCCTCCCGTTTTTTGCAAAAAAAAATTCTTCTTCGAATATTATCAAATATTATCAACATATTAAATAACAATATAATTTCACTTTTTTTTGGCATAAAGATTGCTAATAATATGTCAGAAGCAAACCGGGAAAAAGATAACTGCTTATCATCAAAGCTTAATTAGAGGTTATGAAAAAAAGGAGAAAAAAGATTGATATCCGGAATCTATAATCTAATTGACGGTTCTTTGACTCAACAGTTGAGATTTGAAACCGTTGCCAACAATATGGCAAATATTAATACCAGTGGTTTTAAAAAAAATATCATTTCTTTTAATCAGACGCTCGAGATGAATAGTATATCAAAAGCGGACTTTACGCAGGGTCCTGTTAGGCATACCGGTAACGAACTCGATGTGGCATTGGATTCTAAAGGATTTTTCAAAATCCAAACCGGCAACGGGATACGATATACAAGAAACGGCGCATTTACGCTTGATGAAAAAGGCACCCTGGTAACCTTGAATGGAGATAGCGTATTAGGGCAAAACGGACCTATCACAATAGACGGAAGTAAAGTGACGATCGGAGGTGACGGTCAGGTCCAGGTTGATGATGAATCTGTGGATAGACTGATGGTTGTCGATTTTGAAAATCCTCAGCTTCTTCAAAAAGAGGGGGGGGCAAGGTTTTTCTACTCCGGAGAAGAAAATGAGATATCCACAGTCGAGGATGTCGGCGTTCAGCAGGGTTATTTAGAAAGTTCCAATGTGAATTCCACAGAAGAAATGGTCCAGATGATAGAGACATACAGGGCATTTGAGTCGGTGCAAAAAGCGATTCAATCCATGGATAAAGTCACCGACAAAGTGGTTAACGATTATGGTTTAGTTCCATAGAGGAGGAGATAATTATGTTAAGGGGATTATGGTCGGCGGCGTCAGGAATGGCCGCCCAGAAATTGACCATTGATGTTATTGCAAATAACCTGGCTAACGTAAATACCGCCGGTTTTAAAAAGAGCAGAACCGATTTTCAGGACTTGATGTATCAGACGATAAGTGAGTCCGGGTCCACAACAGAAACCGGAGGTCAGATTCCTGTGGGCATTCAGGTCGGCATGGGAACGATGCCTGTTGGAGTGCATAAGATTTTCGAACAGGGTGATTTTGAACAAACAAAGAATGAACTCGATCTGGCTATCGAGGGAAAAGGTTTCTTCAAGGTAATTAGTAATGAAGAGGAACTCTATTCAAGAGCCGGTAATTTTAAACTGGATGCCGATAGAAATGTTGTTACGGCAAATGGAGACAAATTGCAGCCAGAGATGACCATTCCGGAAAATACGATTTCCATTACTATTGACGGCTATGGAACCGTAACAGCATTTGATCCTGAAGGAACAGGAACTTCCCTCGGTGTCATAGAGCTATATTCTTTTCCCAACCCTGCGGGACTTTTCAGCCAGGGACATAATTTATACAGAGCTACCGACGGATCCGGAGAGGCCGTTTACGGAACTCCTGGCTCAGATGGTATGGGAACACTGGTTCAGGGATTTATAGAAGTTTCTAATGTGGATGTTGTTAAAGAAATGGTTTCCATGATCATGGCCCAGAGGGCTTATGAGATCAACAGCAAGGCAATAAAAACGGCGGACAACATGATGTCGATAGTAAATAATATTTCGAGGTAATGATTATGGTCAAAGCAATGCGCAGCATATTTTTTATGATCTTATTTTTGGGGCTTTGTATGTCTTACATGGCGCAACCGGTCGCCGGTGAGGATTTTCAGAGAGTAATAAAACGGAGCGATCAATCCATACAAGAGTCTATATTCCGGAAGCACTTTAAAGAATATGTTTGCCGGTATTTAAGAAAAACAGAACCTGATGTCGTTGTTTCCAGATTTAAAGTTAAAGGAAACAGGCCGGTTCCCGCCGGAACGGTAAGTATTAAGTTGTTTCAAAAAGGCAGGATAAGACTGCAAGGATATGTAAAATTAATCGCTGAAGTTAACGTAAGCGGACAGGTAAAAAATGAAGTTTTGCTTTCAGGTTATATTGATGTATTTGAATCCGTGGTTTGCACTTCTCGCAATTTAAAAAGGGGTGAGGTCATAGAAGAGGACGATGTTTATTTAGCCAAAAAAAATGTTTCTCGCTTATCTCAAAAGGTTATCACCCATATCGACAAGGCGAAAGGACTAAGGGCAAAACATAATATAAAGGCGGATACCTGTCTTAAAGAGTGGATGCTGGAAAAAACTCCTGTTGTAGAGAGAGGAGATATTATTACGATCTTCGCGGAATCAGGCGATCTGAAGGTGACGGTGCCGGGTAGAGTTTTGATGAAGGGTTGCACAGGAGAGCTTATAAAGGTTCAGAATTTGATGAGCAAAAAGGATGTTTACGCAAAGGTCGTTAATAATTCGACGGTAATGGTAGAATTTTAAAAGACGGGAGACAAAGATGACGCACAGGAAATATGTTTTTTTATTCATGGCATTAATTTTTCTGACCGGTTGCGCCGGCCGGCAAAAAATTGCTTCCGGCATGGCCGGAAATAAAATGGTTCATCATCCGCAATTTCCATCTTATAAACCTTCCCGGCCTGTGGAGGGATCTTTGTGGTCAGAGGCCTCGGGGATCAGCCTGTTTCCCGACAGGAGGGCCAGGAAAATAGGGGATATCGTCACTGTCAGGATAGTGGAAGACCCGGAAGCCGAACTGAACGCCAATACCGAAACGAGTCGATCGTCGAGTGTGAAAGCAAAACTGAAGTTCCTCGGCTACATGAAGGCTCTGGCCGAAAAGAACCCCAGGCTTGCGCAGAATCCGGGCACTGATGATTTGATATCATCATCATTGGGTTCAGACTTTGTTGGTGAAGGTACCAGTGACAGGGACGGACATTTAAAGGCATATATTTCCGCCGTGGTAAAAAAGGTTCTTTTTAACGGCAATCTTTATGTGGTCGGAAAAAGAGAGATCAAGGTCAATAATGAAAAACAATATATAACCCTGTCAGGCATAATAAGGCCTGAGGACATAAGTCCAACCAATGAAATCTCTTCTACATATGTGGCCGACGCCAGGATAACCTACTCAGGTATTGGTCCTGTGGCGGACAAACAAAGACCGGGATGGTTAGGGAGGATAGTCGATTATGTCTGGCCGTTTTAAATTTATACTTCTGATTATTTTTGTTTTCGTTTTCAATTTTCCATCGCCAGGTATGGCAGCACGGATAAAGGATATTTCCTCGATCAAGGGTGTCAGACCCAATCAGCTTTTTGGCTACGGTCTGGTTGTCGGTCTCAACGGCAGCGGAGACAAAGGAGGAACAAGTTTTACGATCCAGGGGCTGGCCAATATGCTTGAACATATGGGTATCGATATAAGCGCCCAAGATGTAAAAGTAAAAAATGTTGCCGCAGTTATTGTGAGTGCAACGTATCCTCCTTTTGCACGGATCGGGAAAAAAATCGATGTAACTCTATCTTCCATTGGTGATGCAAAAAGCCTTCAGGGAGGCACTCTTTTGTTGACACCACTGAAAGGGGTTGACGGCAAGATCTACGCGCTGGCCCAGGGACCCGTTGTGATCGGCGGCTACAGCGCCGGGGGCGAGGCCGGGGGCGGTATTACAAAAAATCATCCCACGGTGGGAAAAATCAGTGGAGGGGCTACCATTGAAAGAGAGATCCCGCTGTCGATAATGGATAAAAAAGAATTGACGATTATTTTAAATAATCCGGATTTTAATACAGCCACAAGGGCAGCCCAGGCAATTAACTCGCAAATAGGGGAAAGCATTGCAAGACCGATAGACCCGGGCACCTTAAATCTGAAAGTCCCTGAAAAGTTTCAAGACAAAGTGGTCAAACTGATTGCTCAAATCGGGGATCTTCAAGTTGAGCCCGATTCCGTGGCAAAGGTTATCGTCAATGAGAAGACGGGAACTGTTGTGGTTGGAGAAAATGTAAGGATACAAAAAGTTGCTGTTGCTCATGGAAATTTGAGTATTCAGATAAAAGAGACAAAACAGGTCTCACAGCCACTTGCCTTTGCACCGTCAGGAGGAGGAGGTGCTGCCACCCAAATGAAGGGGGGCACAATAGTAGCACCGGGGGGGAGTACCGTTGTTACTCCGGAGAGCCGGGTAGGAATAACCGAGGAGGATAATCGTCTTCTTTTGATCCCGGAAGGAAGGACTATCGGAGAGCTGGTCAAGGCATTAAATGCAATTGGTGCGAGCCCCAGAGATCTCATCACAATTTTACAGGCCATAAAGGCAGCAGGTGCTCTCCAGGGGGATCTGGAAATTATATAAAGGGAAATGCCTAAAATGCCTAATAGTATCTTAGTTATATTTTTTGTGCATTTTATGGCAAAAAATATCTAAACTTGTCAAGTGTGAAGTGACTAAAGTGAACTAAAGTGACTAAAGTTGTGGAATTCCTCCAAGTTAATATAAACAGCCGGAGCGTAGCGACTCCTTAACTTTAGATCACTTCAAACTTTAGGTCACTTGTAACTTTTCCGGCTTGTCCGGGTTAGGAGGATGAAGAATGATAAAACCGGTCGCAGCAAGCCCTGAAGTAACAGGATTACACAAAGACGGCTCCCAGGTAAAACTTGAAAAAACCTGCGCGGAATTCGAATCGATCTTTATAACATATATGTTAAAATCGATGAGCACAACCATTGATGATGATCCCCTTTTGGGGAATGATAATGAAAGCAAAATCATTAAATCAATGTTTGATGAAAATCTTGCACAGGAAATTGCAAGAGGTGGGGGCATGGGACTGGGAAATATGCTTTTTGAAAGTCTGAAAGATAAAAATTACGCTACAGATAAAATAATGAATTACCGATAAATAGAAAAGGGAGTCTATTCATGGAAGATGAAGTCATTCGTTGGGTTGAAAAGCTTTTTTTTAAAAAGATCATGCTTTACAATGACCTTCTTCATTATTTGAAGGAAGAGAGAGAATTTCTTATCAACATAGATCTGGACAAATTGTGGAGAATATCTAAAGAAAAAGAGGAAACCTGTGCAGATATAGAATTGACAAGACAGGAGATCATCTCTGCAGTGAGTTCAAAAGAAGATCAAAAATCTTTTAATCTTAACCGAATAATGGAATTTATCCCCGGAAAATTTAAGGCGGAATTTCAAAAGCTATACCTTCGGATTCTGAAAATAAAAGGTGAGATTGAGGTCTTAAGGATACAAAACATGACTTTTATAGATGATTCACTGACTTTTATGGATGAGATAATATCGATCATAACCGGAGAGGCCGAATCCAGGATTATTTACAATGACAAATGCCGGTTTAGCAAATCGGGCCCCAATTTATTTTTAAACAGGGAGGTTTGAGCATGTCAGGTTTGGGAATGGTATTAAATATTGCAACAACTGCTCTGGCTGCCCAGCAGTACGGTATGGATGTTACAGGCCACAATATTGCCAATGTTAATACAGAAGGCTATTCTCGACAATCACCAACACTTGAACCAAAACAGGCTTTACTGTATCAAGGAATGCTTCTGGGACGCGGTGTGAAAACGGAACAGGTAACCCGATCCGTTGACCAGTTTGTCGAAAACAATCTCATGCGGGAAAAATCGAGCATGTTATCCTCAAAAGAGATGGAGAAATACATGCAGGTTCTGGAGGGTATTTTCAGCGAGAATTCCGGAACCAGTATTAGTGCAATGCTGTCCGATTATTGGAATTTGTGGAATGATATTTCCAACAACCCGTCAGGATCTTCGGAAAGGATTGCACTTTATGAGCATAGTGTTCTTATGTCAAATCAATTTAAATCCTTGGGCCCTGATTTGAATCAAATTCAAACCGATATAACCAATGCTGTAACTGTTGGAGTTGAAAGGATAAATCAGATTACAAGCGAGATTGCACAGATAAATATTAAAATTGTTGGCATGGAAGCGAATAACGTGGCAAATGATCTCAGAGATAAGCGCAATGCCCTGGTTTCGGAATTTAATGAATACTTGAATGTCAAGACTTTTGAACAGAGCAATCACTCTCTATCTATTGTAGCGGCCAGGGGCTGTCCGCTGGTTCAGGGGGATAGCAACTATGAACTGGAAATGGGGGGAGATAGAGTGAAATGGCAGGATTCCGGCGGCAATTATGTTGATATTACGAACTATATAACTAACGGAAAGCTTGGCGGATGGCTCGATTTAAGAGATAAGATCATTGCTAAATATGAACTGGATCTCGATGCAATGGCAAAGGAATTTATCTGGTCCGTCAACCAGCAGCACAGCCAGGGGGTGGGGCTTGAAGGATTCAGCACGGTAACGGGAACATATTCTGTGACAAATTCCAGTGCTGCAATTACGGCTAGCGGATTGTCCTACCAGGATAAAGTTGATGACAGTGACAAGGAATTCAAAATATGGCTGTTTGATACCAATGGTGATCCTTACGACTCTGATCCCGGTACTGTCGGTCTTCAGGGCAATCCGATCGCTATCACAGTTACATCGGGCATGACGGTAGATCAACTTGTGACCGAAATTGACAATGGAACAGGGGTACAAGCATCCCTTGATAGCAATAACCGGGTTACCATAAGTATAGATACGGGAGAAATAGCGACACTTGGTTCGCTTGCTTTTTCCGATGACAACTCGAATGTCCTTGCAGCACTGGGGGTAAACACATTTTTCAGCGGAAGCACTGCTGGAGATATTTCTGTAAATAGTACGATTGTTGCTGACAAAAACCATATCGCCGCCGCCCAGATCGATGCGACTACCGGGGAATTCGCATCCGGCGATAATGATAATGCTTTGGCAATGACCGATTTGCAATACATGTCCATGGATATCTCACAATGGACCTGTGACAGGATCAATGGAAACACAGAAGGGAGCTTCACTACGACAATTGAAAATTACTATCATTCCATGGTAGGCTCTATAGGAATCGTATCTTCAAGCATCTCAAGAGACGTGGACTTTAATGAGATGATGGTTGATAAATTAAATACGCTGAGGAACAGTATTTCAGCCGTATCCCTTGACGAGGAAATGACAAATTTAATAAAATATCAACATGCTTATCAAGCGGCAGCCAAGCTTATAACCATTTCAGATGAAATGCTTAATACTTTGATTTCGGCGAGATAGGCTATGGTTAAGCAACTTTTCAATACGTTATGGTGTACTAATTGATGATATTGACCCGGCTCCATAATTTATTGAGAAGTTAAATGGATAAGGAGTTTCTTGTATGCGGGTAGCAAATAAAACCATTTACGATGCGGTAAAGTATAATCTTAGCAATTGCACCCAGGAGATGAACAAAGCCAACGAGATCGTTTCCACCGGAAAGCGTATCAACAACCTTTCTGACGATCCTGTCGGACTTACTCAGGCACTCAACGTCAGATCTGCTATCTCGAACATTGAGCAGATGCAACGGAATATTTCCCTCGGGAACTCCTGGCTTGCCTCATCCGAAAGCGCCTTAACCCATGTGCAGGATATTATCTCCGAAACCAAGGCCCTCTGTGTTCAGATGGCCAGCGCAACTGTCGGTTCTGCGCAGAGGTTATCCGCGGCCGGAACTGTTGAGAACATGCGTGATGAAATAATTTCTTTGGCCAATACCAATGTGGCCGGAAGCTATATTTTTGCCGGATCTAAAACCGACACGACTCCATTCGGCAGCGATGGAACTTACAACGGGAATAACAATGCGTTTACCGTAAAGATCGGGAAAGATGTCACTGTTGAAGTAGGGAGCGACGGTGATGCTGTATTTGGAAATATTTTCAGTACAATGGCTAATTTGAAAACCGCACTTGAGACCAATAATGTGGGAGGCATTCAAGACGCGATTAGCAACTTGGATGTTGACTTTGATCATATTTCCGCCAAGATTTCTGATGTGGGTTCTAAAATGAACCGCATGGATGTAAAGGAAAAAATCTTTCAAGATCTAAATTTGGCCAATACAGACAGGCTTTCTAAAATTGAAGATGCGGATTTGGCCGAGGCAATCATGGAGTTAAAGGCCAGAGAGTTGGCCTACCAGGCGGCTCTCTCTTCTTCGGCCAAAATTATGACACTGACTTTGATAGATTATATGAAATAATAGAACAAAATATGCCAGGGAAAGGCGATGCTTATACTGACAAGGAAGTTGGGTGAAAAGATTAATATCGGCGATGATATTACGGTTACTCTGCTTGAAATAAAAGGGACGCAGGTCAAGCTCGGGATCCAAGCACCAAAAAGTATCGGTATTCACCGCAACGAGATATATGAAAAAATCAGGGAAGAAAATCTGAGGTCCTCTAATGTTACCGACTCAGATCTTTCAAAGGCGGCCGCCCTTTGTGAACCATTCGCTTTGAGAGAATGAAATTGAAAATTAAAACAACGAGATTCGGAACAATCAGCATAAAAAAAGAGAAGACGATTGACATGCCTTTTGGTATGCTTGGATTTCCGGATAAAAAGAAATTTATTATACTTCAACATCGTGAGAATTCACCTTTCTTCTGGTATCAGTCGGTCGACGATCCCACGCTTGCCTTTGTCATTACAAGCCCGTTTCTATTTAAGCCTGACTATAAGATAGATCTGGAAGATGCTTTAAAGGAGATGTCCTGGAATGGAGACGGAAAAACCGATCATTTAGAGATATATATTGTCGTTAATATTCCAAAGGGATTGCCTGAAAAGATGACCGGAAATTTTATTGGACCCATACTGATAAACAATAAGGTTCGCCAGGCGGTGCAAATTGTAATTTCCAACAGTCCCTACATCCATAATTTTCCTCTTTTGTCCGTATGAGGTTTCTGGTACGGATATTGCAAGTTAAAGTTTGCAAGATAAAATACCGATAAATTGCTTAAAGGCTTCTCGCATGCGCGTGCATCTTTTCAGCCGGGAATCTTCAAACTTAAAAAAAAAGAAATTAAAAAGAAAAGATGTCCTCCGGTGTTAATAACGGCATTTCGGGAAGCCTTGGTCTCGACTCAACCGGACAAAATAAATGCCTTGAATAAAATCTAATAGCAGTTAAGGCGAAAAAAGGCAGGGCTTTCAAGAGATCCTGCCTTTTTTATTTAAGCGGCGAAGCCGATTTGTATAAAATCGCGCAGCGATTATATTTTGGCACGAACTTTGAGTATTAAAATAAGATATTCACCAGGGAGATCGGCGATGAAAGAATCATTAAACATCTGGACAAACATCGGGTCCTGCATTCACGGATCGGGTAACAATAAACAGAATTTATCCGAAATAGATCTGATAAAGGACAACTGCCCGATCTCATTTAATAAATTACTGGTTAATAGGATCAAAGGCATCAGGTCCGACGGCGATTTGCATAATACGGTATTACCTTTAGGAAGAGACCGATTGCGACAACTGATAGAGATTGTACAAATTCAGATGAATAATTATTTATTCAATGCTCTTTCTGACTGTGATAACAACAACGAATTTCCCGAATTTCAGTTCGAATCGGTTGATTTTTCTGGGATAGGAAATCAGCTGGATCCTTTTGTGTCAAAAAGCGAACATACTCTACAAAAAACAGAAGCGATCAAATCGCAAACCGATATCGATAAAATCATTGATCATGCCTCAAAGAAATACGATGTTGATCCGGTTTTAATAAAAGTCGTTATAAGAGCTGAAAGTAATTTTGATGCAAACTGCACTTCCTCAAAAGGAGCAATGGGGCTTATGCAGCTTATGCCCGAAACCGCCAAGGAACTGGGCGTCAAAAATGGCTATAGTGCCGTTGAAAATATTATGGCGGGAACCTGTTATTTGAAAAAGCTGCTTGACAGGTATGATGGCAATATTTCCCTTGCTCTTGCAGCCTATAACTGGGGAATGGGTAATGTTGAAAGGCACCCCGAAAAACTACCCCAAGAAACTCAAACCTATATCGCCCGTGTCAATGATTTTTTACATAAGGAAATATCGTAATGTGCGTTAAAGAAGGGAAACTTTGTCAAGCGGTTGACAATCTGGCTTTACATTCGCATCTCAGTTTATTTCATCATGTGTTTAGAGAAATTCATTCGTCAATATTTTGTTTATATGTGTCAATAATTTGGCAGAGATTCTCTCCTTAAATTCCACTCAATTTAATTTCAAATTCAAAAGGCCTTGTCTCATAATTAATAAGTTCATATCTTATTGATAGAGCCTGAATCTCACTCTAACATCCTTGGATTCAGGTGTGTTGCCCATTAATTTGGATAAACCGGGAATACAAAACTTGCCTTGATATCCCCCTTATCCCACCTTACATAGCATAACATATTTTAATCAAGAAAAATCCATTCTTTTTTGCTTTAACTCCATCACTTCAATGCCCGCCTGGGTCTGGAAACAGAATGGCGGTTAGACACTCAAAAGCTAAGATTGTTGACGTGTTATGAACATTGTATAAAGATTTTCAAAATGTGAAGTGAATTACATAAAAATTGATGAATAAATTTCATAATATTCCTTTCAAAAATCCTTAGCTATTTGTCTAACTAGTTGAGATCTATATATTTAATATCAACAATCAAACTGTGCATGGTTTTTGCTACCCTTAGATTGTTGAACTACTTTGGGCTATTGAAAATATAACCGCTTAAAAAGTATTTAGTATAAAAATTGATCATACCAGAAGCTCGTTTGAAATCGATTTGTTAAAAAAACTAAAGTAAGCTCTCAGAAAATTCTGGTGAATTAAATGATGATGTTGACCCGGCTCCATAATTTATTGAGAAGTTACAAACTAAACGGTAACAAATTGTTTTGTTATAAAACATTCCAATAAAATATTCGGCTTCAAGAAGGATTTTATGGTTATGAATTATAGACCAACACCAACAAATATAATTTTAGATAAGAAAAAAGATAAATTGTGTCCAGGTAGTATATGGGTAATATCTAAAGGTAGATATACAAATTTTGATTTGAGCAGGATTTGGGAGGGGGTTAAAAAAAAGACGGCAATGGAATATAACATATCTATGTTAGCCATGTATTTGCTTAATCCCAATCCTATTCAAATAAAAAAAAAGCTGGTTGGATGTGAAATTCATTATCGCACGCCTTTTTATAAAGTAAAAGAAAAAATCAGGAAAATATTACCACAAAAATTGCACGGACTGTTAAAAGATAACCAAATCCCTGTTGAAGTGCTCAAATCAGATTGGGAGACAGACAAAAGCCCTGGTAAAGACGATAATTTTGAGTCCCATTTAAACAAAATAATAGAACTATTAAGGCCTTATAATCCTATAATAAAAAGCCTAAACAAAATAGATCCAAGTAAAGTATTTGATGTGGTCGGAACCTGTGAGGATATTGGAGGACATCTTTCATATTTAAATATCCCGGGGAGTATAACTGAAAAGCTTAATTATATCAGAGCGAATATTTCGAAAGATGTCGGAGTCATCCTTGAAAAAGCTTATATTGCCGATGGGTTGTTTGAGATGAAAGGATTCAATTTCAAATCCTATGATAAAAATAAATCATACCGGTTAATCAGATTTTCAATAAATGGCAAATCAAAAGCCTGTGTTCTCGATTCTGATAATAAAGTTGAATTCTGGATTGATGACATTCAACTTGTTCAATACATGCAGTTGTTTGATCAATTAATTAAAATAGATCCAAAATTGAATAATTCTCTTAGCCTGTGCACTGCCGGAAAAGCAGAACCACTGAAACTCCTTTTTAGCAAACCGCTTGAGATAGATTATTCCGAAGCTCATCTGCCTGAAGTATATAAAGGGGTGTTTGAGAAGCTTAATATAGGGACAAACAAAAAAGATGTTGTTAAGCGCGTGTTAAATAATTCTCAAGTTGGAATTTCGTTCAACTATGTTCCTAAATCCGCTTATGATGAAAGGAAATTATTTGTCAATTTTTCTGTGATGCATAATTTTAGAGCACTTGAGTCCATAAAAGATGATTTGCCCCAGGTATATTCAGAAATTAATAAGATGGCTTCTGTGACAGAAGCAGGAAAATTTTATTTGTTGGACTCTTTCAGGGGATACAAAAATGACAAGTGATTATAAAGAAAATGATTATGCCTGGATAACGGAGTTGATGCATTATCCTCAGACTCTGGAGCAACACCTTTCTTTTTTTAAAGATACCTCCAAAATTTCAGTGCCAAAAGACCCCATCGAACAGGTTATCTTTCAGGATAAAGCCAAAGGGGCAATAAGGAAAATCGCGCAAAACAAAGGACATATCCTTATGGTAGGAAGACCGGGGACTGGAAAATCAATGCTTGCGAATATGTTTAACGAGGTTATTGACAAGTCGCTCGGAGACTATTTAAGGCCGAAACAATCTATTGTGGCCTACCCGGGGAAAGATAAAAATAACATACGGATTGCCTATGAATATTCTGAAAAAATAGATGACCGGATTGCAGAAATAATTAACAGGATAGTATCTGTAGAAGAAAGTATAGATGATTTCAGTCTCTCTGATCAGATAGATGCCGCCAGGAAAGTAAAAAAATACCTGCTCTGGGCTACAGGTATTAGTGTTGTTGCCGGCTTTTTCGTTACCCCGGCATTTATTGCCACAGGACTTACCGGTATCGGTGCAATATTCATGTATATGCAGGAAAGTAATTACAAAGTGCAGGAGAAAATACAAAATGAGGCCCTTACCGGTAAAAAAAACGCTGTCAAGCATCTATATGATATGGTTCCGGAGGTTTTATACGATCCCAGAAAAGATAATGAATTAATGGCAAGGATATCCGAACCGGATTCCAGAAATATGAAAGGAGGGTTCAGGCATGACCCGTATCAGTCAGGCAACCTTCATACCCCGGCTCATAAGCGGGCGTATTTAGGCGCCCACGCAAAATCTCCGATTATTTACATTGATGAGTTAAAAACACTTATTAAGGTGGGGTATATGTCTGACCTGCTGGAGATAATGCAGAATAAAAAGTTTATTCTTGAAGGTGGCAGGAACACGGGAAGCGGGTCTGCAGATAGGTCGGAAAATCATTTAAAAGCCGATAATATAATCGTTGCCTGCTGTAATCATGATACTCTGGAATTTCTTCAGAAAGAAGGAGATGGTGCTTTTCTCAGCAGAATAGAAGATAAAGGAGAAATTATCAATTTGGAAAGTGCAGTTCCTGAAACATTGAAAAATATCAGGCAGGTTGTACAATATGTAAAGCAGGAAATACTCTATCTTGGGGAAGAATTCAAAGATGCCTGGGAAGGGGTAATAGAAAAGGAAGGTTATGAAGGGGTTAGGAAAAGAAGTGAGCACATATTCGGTAAAAGTCTTCCTGATGATTACAAATTGAAGGAGCGAGAGTTTTCCAGAGATGCTGTTTTGGAAATAATAAAGGAGCTTCGATGTCGTGCGTCAGATAAAAAATTAAGCAGTATCTTAAGACCGATAAATGGTATAATCAAGACTGCTGAGTTTGAGGCAATACTCGATAATGCTCAGCTGGTTCTGCCGGAACATGTCAGGCGTGCTCTGGATAAGCATTTAAGTATTGAGGGAGCACTCTCCAAAGAAATGGTTAAGCACAAAAAGGATCTTAAGAAATACATAGGCGCGATGACGGATTCTATCGGTTATGTTGTGGGTCTGGCGGTAAATTATTCAAAATCGAGTGGGCAAATGTTTGGTCAACCGTTGCCGATCCATTGCCAAATTAATGCAGGAGGTTCAGACACGGTTGTTGCCCCCGGCAGAATTGGCGATATTGCCAAGGCCGCTGCTCAAAATGTTAGAGCTTCAATAAAAAAAGTATTGCAAAAAATCGGAGCACCTTATGTGGGATATGAAATGCATGTGGAATATATACAGGCCCATAGTGGTGTGGAGGGGGATAGTTCTTCCGTAGCCATGGATATTGCAATTATCTCAGATTATATAAAGCAGCCGGTAAATCAAAAAATAGGAGTAACCGGCTCCCTAACGGGTGATATTATTCTGGCTGTCGGAGGAGTTACAGAAAAAATTAGATCAATAATGGATCCTGTTCTTGGAATGGAAGGCGCATGCATTCCCTGGCAGAACAAGCACGACATAGAACCCCTTTTAATTAATACAGAATACGAATATATCCAGAGTGACGAAGTCCCCGGCATTAGAATTTACAGGATTCAAAAGAAAAAGGATCCTTTTGACATATATTTTTGCAAGACAAAATATAATGCTTATAAGATATTGATGGGCCTGGATAAAGAAGAAGTTGAAAATAGGATGACCATGAGAAGTAAGGAAGATTTAGAGTTTATTCAGAGAATGAAAGGCACTTTGCCCAATTGAGGTCACCCGTTAAAGGATGATCTTTACCCACACATGACACAGGGGCACAACGGGTGTCATGGGCCAGACTGAAGTGGATGAGGAGGCTGCTGTTGAGTAAAAATAGCATACATCTCTGCTGCCGTATCCAGACGTTGCAGCCCACGCCAGAGGGTTTGGGTACCAGGGAAAGCATCACTTTTTCTTCCCAGATGATCGCCGATGCCTCCAACCATGTATATAGCTTCACCCAAAGAAGGCGGCTTTTCTGGCGGAACTGGAGTTTTGTTGACATAGCAGCAGAGCGCTTTCCACTCGATATCCTTGAAAAACACTGTACACGGCGATTCAGGCACCTCTCGACCCAACATGGTCAGATGATAGATTCGCCAAGCTACAACCATATCAACGCCGAGACATGTTTCAATACGATCAGCCGTTCCAAACTGACGATCCTTAATACGACAGCCGCTTTTCATGGTGCGGTGATAGACCTCGATCCCCCAACGTCCCGAATACCATTCCACCCGTTTTTTGGCGTCTTCGAAACTTTTCACCTCTACTGTGCTCAGAAGTAACCATTCAACAGGAGAAGCAACGGCCTCATCGCGTTCTTGTTCTAAGACGTATACTGCCCATGCCCTAAACCTTGGCCAAACACCGTTTTTATCTTTTGGAGGAGTCAATTCAATTTCAGAAAATCGGATATCGACCCTTGTATCTCGCGCTTTTCTCGAACCTCTGCGGGGGATATGAATATCCAATGCCCTGGACACCTCCTGCCGAGCCATGAACTCCCACAACGGTTCTTGACCTATTTTACGACCGCGGTTTTTCCCCAAACACACCAGCAATTTGGGACCGCTTGGATCTTTGCCGGCCTCCATGAATAACTCATAAATATCCGACTCTCGGTCTCCGACGCTGACAATCATCGTCTCGGGACACAGTTTCTGGATTTCAGCCACTTTCTGATAACTACGCAACCATTTTATACTCTCCTTTTGCTCTATGGGTAGTTTTTTTCGTTGATTCGGCTTGCCCTTGCTCTCCGGATCACGCGCCCAGCACTGGGCATCTAAAATTCCAAGAGGCGTCCCTTCCTCCGTAAAGGCTAACGTGTCGTGGAGAATCAGTCCGACAGATTTATCGTTCACATTGTTAATCGGGCCCAGTCCTTCCGTCATTGGATGCGTAGTGTAATTGAGCGTCGTTGTATCTTGGGGAGCAAGCACTATACGGTGCTCCTTTATCCGTTCAATTGTGGTTTCGGTATGGGCTGTCAGAATAACGTCCATATTCATCTTTTCGTTCTTAAAGAAACGGTATGCCCCTATTGTTCGGGCTTTGGAACCACTGGCTTCCGGAATGTTGGCCTGAGGTTTGTCATAAAAATCCTGGGCAATGGTATAAAGCCGTTGTTTAAGATGATCGTCATACAACCGGACGGTGCCAAATTCTTCTTCTGCCCAGTTCGACGGTGATTCGGGACGTTGCACCTCTCCCAAACCAACTACCGGTTCGCAGCAAAGCGTCTCTTTCCACTTCTCACTAAGCGGTCGAAGAAAAATCATCTTCGGAATTCCATCACGTCGGCCTGACGTTTTACCAATGCAGATCCAACCGGCCCCTTTATAGCATGCTCCGCTAAAACGATTTGGGTCGACAAAAGTCTCTACAAGTACAGGACGATAATGATATCTATCCTCCCAGTCTTCCGGCAAGCGACAAAGAGCCAATGCTAATATATGCGAAGCTAGATTCTTGACTCTAACAGTAGGTACAATCAAAAAACGATCGTTACAAATAACGTACTGTAAATTCGATATGCGTGCTGCCTCTGTCCAACCAATATGTTTGTCTCTATCTTTAAGCGACCACGAAGCCGAACTGAAAGATAATGCGCCAAGATACCCATATTTTGAACTTTTGACAACATAACGAAGTTGGGCGCCGCATAACTGTCCGCTACCAAGGTAATGATGTTTGTCAAGTAAGGCCCTCCAAATTTTGGACTCTTTGCAATAACGACTTGAAATGAGGCTTACCGTTACATCATCCAAATTCCCCAACTCGCAAGACAGTTCTGCAACATCTCTTGAAATTTGCCATTGGGCGAGCGCCAATCGAGCCACTCACAAACACGCAACGACAAATCACGTCGCGTGATAGAAGGCTGACATTTGATCGTCTCATTAATCCGGTCAAGAACGGCACTTGAAAAATATTTGCCACAAATACGCATGCCCTAAGCATGCCATAAAATAACCCCTGTGTTAAGTGTGTACTGAGATCATCGTTAAAGGGCGGGTCCATATCGTCATTTAATACACCAGCACCAGAATTTTTTGAGATGCTACAATAGTCCGTCAGTTTATTGTTATTACATGTCAATAATTTGCCATCAAGCCTACCTGCTAAAAGGCCCGAGTTCATGAATTATATATGTTATATCTTATTGATATCATATATAATTTAACATTTCCCTTTAATCCCATCGAAATAATTACAAATCGGCACATATGTTGCAGACAAATAAAAAGATTAAATTTAATATCATTTATAAATCATCAGTTAAGCCTTACAGCCGCGATATATAAAATTGGGAAGCGATTTTATTAAAGTAAAAAAAAAATGGCTAATACAGGATCAATAAAGGGTGAAAATCCTCCCAAATCAGTCCCGTCACGGAAATCAAGCCTGAAATCGACTATCATGGATCAATCCGGAGCCGGAAAAGCCAAAATTGGCGAGATTTTATGCAAAGAGGGCTACATTACGTCCACACAGCTGGAAGATGCCCTGAACTATCAGAAAAAAAATGACGGGCGCCTGGGAAATATACTTATAAAATTGGGATATATCGAAGATGAGAACGTTGTAAATGTCCTGAGCCGTATGCATAACTATCCTGCGGTTTTAGTATCAAAAACACTCCCTGATCCCGAAGTCCTCGAGATCCTACCTTATGAAATAGCCAAAAAATATATGGCTTTCCCTATAAAATTCAAAGGAGAGGAACTTGTAGTCACCATGGCGGAGCCGACCGATACTTCTGCTGTTGCTGATTTACAGAACGAAGTTCAAAAAAGCATGAGTCTCTGTATCTCCACAGAGAGAGATATCGTTGAAGCTTTCAGAACCTATTATAAGATAGATGATGAAGAGTATAACAGTTACCTTGGCCAAAAGGAGGAAGTGAGCGAAGAAGATGAACCTGTTGAAGTAGTCGATGACTTCGGTTCTCTGGTGTCCGAGGCTGTGGGGGAATTGGAGTTAGTAGATTTGGGAAGCATCGATATCTCAGATGAATACACGGCAGCTGATGCTCCCATTATAAAACTTGTGAACGGCATTCTGATAAAAGCCATCAATGAGGGCGTAAGCGACATTCATATCGAGCCTTTTGAGAAGACGTTGCAGGTAAGATATAGAATGGACGGTTATCTTTTCAAGTCAATGAACTTGCCCACCACAATAAAAAATGCTGTAAATTCCAGGCTTAAAATATTAGCCGGACTCAATATCGCCGAACGTCGCGTGCCACAGGACGGCAGGATTAAAATGAACTTCGGGAAAAAAAAGACAATCGATTTTCGCGTTTCTACATTGCCAACCCTTTTTGGTGAGAGCATTGTAATGCGTGTCCTTGACCAGAGTTCACTTAGCGTAGATCTTTCTATAATGGGGTTTGAAACGGAGACGCTTAATGCACTTGAGCGTTGTATTTACCGGCCTTATGGCCTGATGCTTGTAACCGGACCCACAGGAAGCGGTAAAACAACTACTTTATACTCGGTTCTACATAAACTGAATAAAGAAGATACTAAAATACTTACAGTTGAAGATCCAGTAGAATTCAACTTCAAGGGAATCAATCAGGTGAATGTCAAGGATGATGTGGGAATGACTTTTGCATCGGCTCTCAGGGCGTTTTTACGCCAGGATCCGGATATTATTATGGTGGGTGAGATTAGAGATTTGGAAACTGCAGAGATTGCCATAAAGGCTGCCATGACGGGCCATCTGGTTTTCAGCACCCTCCACACAAACGACTGCCCTTCTACTATTGGACGTCTTATGGATATCGGAATACCGTCATATCTGGTGGCATCTTCAGTGATAATGGTTCTTTCTCAACGCCTGGCACGAAAGCTTTGTTCGAAATGTAAGGTTCTGGATAAAAATTTTAATCCTGCCGAATTGGAAGACATGGGATTTTCACAAGATGAAATATCCGGGCTTAAAATATACGGACCCGGGGGGTGTTCGGAATGCCTGGGGTCCGGGTATAAAGGGCGCATGGGCCTGTATGAACTTATGGAGGTAAGCGATAAGATTTCCAGAGTAATCAGTGCCCAGGTGTCGGAGGACCAATTGAGAAAAACCGCGTTACTGGAAGGCATGGTCACCTTAAGAGATGCCGGCCTGGAAAAGATACGTCAAGGGGTGACCTCGGTTGAGGAAATATTGAAGCGGACAACCGTAACCAAAGGAGCCATTCCCGCATATCTTGCTGATCCTGAAGTAGAGCAATATGAAAATAAAGCGGTCATTTTTCGGGAAGGTAATAGGGGATCGGACTTTTTTAAACTTGTCAAAGGTGAATTAATTGTAGTGAAAAGCGGCAAGAAGATCGCCGAAATAGAGCAGCCCGGAGACTATTTTGGAGAGATATCCGCCATAACCGGCAAGCCGAGGTCTGAAACAGTAATGTCAAGGGGTAATTCGATTGTCCAGCGCTTTCCAGGTGATAAGCTGTCGGAGGTCATCGAAAAGTATCCGGAGATCACAAAAAAATTATTAGAAATAAATGCCGATCGCCTGAATTATGCACATAATATCATTGTAAATATTATGAATAAGAAAATGCAATGAAAGTAGAATGTTCGAATTGCAAAAAGGAATATAAAATTCCGGACGAAAAACTTCCGGTTGGGAAAAAGTTTGCCGTTCAATGTCCGGCCTGCAAAAACCGCATCGTAATCGATTTGCGGTCTCAGCCAAAGCACAAAGAATCTCTTCAGCAATCACAGCCCGTTGAAAAAGAGAAGCCGACAGTATCGTTCGCCAAAAAGCGTCCAAGCGGCATGACTCTAAAATACGGGATTTTGCGAACATTGGGTGATTTGCCCGCCATGCCTCATGTTGTGCAAAAGGCTCAAGAGATTATTGCAAATCCGGATTCAAATTTGAATGAGCTTTCACGTCTGATAGAAATAGAACCGGCAATCGCTACCAGAGTTTTGAAATTGGCAAATTCTACATATTACGGTTTGAGCGGAAAGGTTTCTTCGGTTCAGCATGCTTCTGTTTTGCTGGGGTATAAAACTCTTGGAGAACTCATAACAGTGGCCGGTATTTCAGGCATGATGGGTAAGAATCTGAAAGGGTACGATTTGAGTTCAGAAGATCTGTGGCGACATTCCATAGCTGTTGCCGTTGGTTCAAGGATTATTGCGAGCAGGAAAGATCCGGAATTCGGGAATGAAGCATTTTTTGCAGGACTGGTGCATGACGCGGGAAAACTTGTACTTGATCAGCATGTTTACGAAAGAAAGGACGATTTTGAGACGTTCATGGGAAATGGTCAACATACATTCCTGAGTGCTGAAAAAGAGATTCTGGGATTAGATCACGCAGAAATAGCCTTTGAATTATGTCAGAAATGGCAGATTTCTTCAAATCAAAGTGTTGCCATAAAATTTCATCATTATCCATCAAAATCGCAAGGCAATGAATTAGCTTACATACTTCACATGGCAGATTGCATAGCCATGATGAACGGCTTTGGAACTGGTATCGATAGTATGCTATATCAGATAGAAAAGGGGGCTATGGAATTTCTGGGTCTTCACAAGGAAGATGTAAGCAGGATCAAGAATGAAGTACAAGAATCTGTTGAAAAAATCGCAGGAGAGGTAAATAGTTTGTGATACCAACCAAGTGAGACGGTTTCGTAAAAAGTCCAACTTCTGCGTTGCACTGCATCCTTCGTCACTGCAGCATAATATATGTACGCTTCGTTCCTCAGAATTTGCGCGCCTTGAATTTGGATCTTTTTACTTTGCCGTCGGATTTTGACTTTTTACGAGTCCATCAAGTGAAGAAAGACTCGCAGCAACGCAGGCAGAAATTATCAAGTCCACTCCCCGTTAATCGTCAATTTTTTGTGCAGGCACGTCAATAACTTGACGGTTAATTTCCCTTTTGAATTTCCCCATACTTCCTAATCCATCCTCCAAAAGTCTGACTATCATTAAAGTATCGGCTAAGTCCTGCCGTTATAATTGTATTGGAGGACTTTTCCTCAAAAATCATCACTATCTGGCATATATAATGCATAAAAGGCAAAAAGATTAGTCTCAAATCCCGTTGGAGGGATACAAGTGACCAATATCAAAGATCAAAAAACAGTGGTCAGAGGTCAAGGCTTAAATGATCCTTACGGAATTTCACTCCGGTACCATCTTCCGGGCTTACCCCGGTACGATCTGATGGAGTTACCCACTACGCACTGCCGGATCGACTTGACGGGTGGTACACAGCAGGGAAGATAAAAATGACGTCGATAAAAAATTCCTGCTTCCGGCAGGAATTTCATGCTGAATACCAACTATATCCTCGGCATGGCCAAGATGAAAGGGGGTGTTAAAATTCTGCTAGATATTGACCGGGCTCTAAGTGCTGAAGAAAAAGACACTTTAGAAAAAACGGTATAAAAAACTTAAAATTACATAGTTTGATATTTTTTTTCTAACAAAAACATTTTTGAACACAGAAAGGAGAAAGATCATGAACAAATCTATTTTACCAAAATTGAGTCAAATCTTTTTGACTTTGCTGGTTACCGGAACGTTTCTGTTCGGCCTTTTGCCCGTTCCTTTTGCCAAAGCGGACGCGGTGAAAATTGGCTTGAACTACCCCAAAACCGGACCATATTCGGTTCAGGGTCTGGACCAATGGCGTGCTACGGAGCTTGCCGTAGCTGAAATCAATGCAGCCGGAGGTATTCTGGGCAAGAAGGTAGAGATTGCATGGCGTGACTCCCAGTCCAAAGCAGATTTGAGCACCGCCAATGTCACCGAGTTAATCGACAATGAAGGAGTTAAGATGGTCCTTGGCGGGTCTGCCAGCAGCGTTGCAGTAGCGGCGGGCAAGGTGTGCCAGGCCAAAGGGGTTCCCTTTTTCGGAACCCTCACGTATTCTACAGCCACTACAGGCAAGGAAGGGCGACGGCACACTTTCCGGGAGTGTTACAATGCCTGGATGGGCGCCAAAGCAATCACATCATATATGAAGGAAAACTTTGCGGGCAAGAAATTCTTTTACATTACCGCTGACTATACCTGGGGCTGGACCACGGAGGCTTCTGTGAGAAAGTTCAGCGATACCGAAGACAAATCAAAACACAAAGCAATGCTGACCCCGTTTCCCGTAGCCACTGAAAAGGATTTCAAAAAAGCCCTGAGTTTCGCAAAAATGATAAAGCCTGATGTTCTGGTATTGGTACTTTTCGGCAAGGACATGTCAACGGCGGTTCGGCTTGCCACCGCAATGGGATTGAAAAACAAGATGCAAATAATTGTGCCAAACATTACCCTCGGCATGGCGGAAGGGGGAGGTCCCAAGGTAATGGAGGGGGTTATCGGTGCTCTGCCGTGGTGTTGGAAAGTACCCTACAAATATGACTATCCTAGTGGAAAAGAATTTGTCGAGAAATTTGCGGCTAAATATGGTCGTTATCCCAGCACTTCGGGCGCTTCGGCCTACACGATACTTTACGAATACAAGAGTGCTGTTGAAAGGGCCGGTTCCTTTGATTCACCTACAGTGATCAAGGCTCTGGAGAATCACGAATATACTCTTTTGAAGGACAAACAGGTATGGCGTGACTTTGACCATCAGTCGGTGCAGACCGTCTACGCGGTAAAGTGTAATCCTCAAGCCGTCGTACTCAAAGACAAGTACAAGCTCGACTATTTTGAAATACTGAGCAGCACTTCAGGTGAAGATGCAGTGCGCTCCCGTGAAGAATGGAACGCTGTAAGGAAGGCTGCCGGTAAACCCACACAATTGGAGAAGCTGCCCGGAGAATAACACTGTCTCAAAGATTTGCAACAATATTCGAGTAGTCAGGTTGCTGACATGCTTGACTACTCGATAATTCTCTCAAGGTGGCAAACCAGGGAGGTTTTAAAATGAACATATTTAATCGATTTTTAAAAAGTAGCTTGCGTTTCAAGATTTTTTTCGGATTGTTGTTATCGCTTTTACCGATGCTGGCAATCATGGGAATCTCCTATACCTCTGCCCGTAATAGTACATTGGAAAATAGCGAACGGATAATGAAACTCTTAAACCAAAACGGAACCAAGGAGATAAACAGATTCATAAAAGCCCAGGAAGCCGTATTTTTTGACTGGACCAAAGAGGATGTGTTTGGAATGGCCCTCGAGTTTCAGACGACTGAGGAGTTGCAAAGCCATTTCAGATCACTGCTCAAAGGTCAGAAGGGATTCAGTCTGATCATGCTGGCAGACAAGGAAGGAAAGGTTTTTCAGTCGGCAGTGGGAGAACATATAAAGGGTGTGGGCTCCGGTGCTTTTCAGGGCCAAAGAGTAAAAGAGGCATCCGACCTTATGAATAAGACCGTCCGGAGCGCCACGTTTGTGGAAAATGATTTTATGAAACAGCTCGGACAAAAATCTGCCTCTACATTCCTCTTTAGTTTCAAAACCAAGGATTCTGAAGGCAACCCAAATGGCCTCTTCCTATCTTACATAGACTGGTCCAACCTCCAAGATATGACAGGTTCTGTTTTTGATGAGATGAAAACAAACGGGTTCGACAACGCTGAGGTGACAATCCTGGATACAGTTTCCAACATGGTGCTTAGCCATTCAAAGCAAGAAATGATCGGGGAAAATCTGGAAACATCAGATTTATTTAAATCCTGGTTAAATCAATCCAGGGGTGGAGAAGTTCGGAAATTCGATATCGGAAAAAACACTGATTATGTAACCTTTGCTCCTGTTCAAAACACTGCCGGTCTTTTCGGAGGGAATGTAAAAAATCGAACCGGCTCTGATCTGTGTTTCATTGGTTTTGTCCCTGAAAGCGACATTATGTCCGACATTCAGGGAATCCTCTGGACCTCTGTTGGTATTGGCAGTGGCGGAGGCATTGTAATTATTCTGATCGGTCTTTTTATCGTCGGGCTGATTGCCAAACCTCTCAATCGCGCAATAGAAGGCCTTACCAATGGCTCCGAGCAGGTCGCCTCCGGATCGGCTCAAGTGGCCTCTTCCAGCCAGCAGTTGTCTGAAGGTGCCAGCGAACAGGCTGCTTCCATAGAGGAAACATCCTCGTCATTGGAGGAAATGTCCTCCATGACCAAACAGAATGCCGACAATGCCAACCAGGCGGATAATCTTATGAAAGAGGCCAACCAGATCGTTTCAAAGGCCAACAATTCCATGTCTGATTTAACCGTTTCCATGGAGGAAATTTCCAAGGCAAGCCAAGAGACCTCCAAGATCATCAAGACCATTGATGAGATTGCTTTCCAGACCAACCTTCTGGCATTGAATGCCGCGGTCGAGGCTGCCCGGGCCGGCGAGGCCGGAGCCGGATTTGCGGTTGTGGCCGATGAGGTGAGAAACCTTGCCATGCGAGCTGCAGATGCAGCTAAAAACACGGCTGAGCTAATCGAAGGAACGGTAAAAAAGGTTAAAGACGGTGGAAATTTAGTGGCCACGACCAATGACGCTTTCACTCAAGTGGCTGAAAGCTCTGCCAAGGTGGGTGAGCTTGTAGGAGAAATCGCGGCCGCCTCCAATGAACAGGCCCAGGGAATCGGTCAGGTTAACTCAGCGGTAACAGAAATGGACAAGATCGTCCAACAGAATTCGGCCAATGCTGAAGAATCTGCTTCTGCCTCTGAGGAGATGAACGCCCAGGCCGAACAGATGAGGGGCTTTGTTCAAGATCTTATCGCGCTTGTCGGCGGCAGCGCAAAGGGTCAAGCCAAGCTCGCTAATACCCGAGTTAAAGCTCCAAAAACCGTAACAAGTAAAGCCCTTGCTGCTCCGGTTAGAAAAGAAGTAGTCGTTGACAATTCAAGGGAGATTAATCCTGAGCAAGTTATCCCAATGGATGATGACTTTGCAAATATTTAGTTTTAAATTTAAAGTTTGTAGAAAGGAAGGAATCTATGGAAGCGTCAACAGATATAATGGACCAAGCAGTAAAGGTAATGGAAGAAAGGGAGGGAAAATATCTGACCTTTACCCTGGCGGACGAGGAATACGGTATCGGTATTTTGAAGATCAAGGAGATCATCGGAATGATGCCGGTCACAACGGTTCCTCAGACGCCGAAGTTCGTAAAAGGAGTCATCAACCTCCGGGGCAAGGTGATACCGGTAATCGATTTGAGGCTCAGGTTTGGGATGGAATCTATCGATTACACGGAGCGCACCTGTATTATTGTGGTGGAAATCGACGGAACCGTCGGGACCGTTCAGATCGGTATCGTAGTTGATTCGGTTTCCGAGGTGTTGAACATTAAGGGAGAAGACATCGAAAACACACCCACATTCGGAACAAAGCTGGATACCAGCTACATCCTCGGCATGGCCAAGATGGAAGGGGGTGTTAAGATTCTGCTCGATATAGATCGGGTGCTAAACAGTAAGGAGATATCCGTTCTTGAAAAGGCTGCGTAATTAACTAGTGCCTGAACGAAAACTAGGATTTTTTGTTAAGATCAAGGGCAAATCTGCAGGATAGCAGATTTGGACAGCTATCAAGCTGCCCGGAAGGGCGAGGGGCATGGATGCCCCGAGTCAACACGAAATTTTTAACCACCCCAGAGAAATAGTCCTGCGGAATTTCACAGGGTAAATTTTAGACCCGCCTGCCATAGCCACCTATGAGTAACGGCGTTTTTCATCCTCCGTCTCATTACTTAGGACGGCTGGAGGGTTACGAGCAGATAGGCACTGGCGGGCAGGTCATTTTAGGCATTTTAGGCATTTAAAAAGATAAATGTTTTGTAGGGGGGACATAGCACAATGTCTGATCTGATTGATAAAGCTAAAGAAAAAATCGAAGCTATCTCCCTGGAAGTCGTGACAATGGAAGAGAAAGACATTCCTGCCATGGGGAAAATTTTAAATCTTCTTTGTGATATGGAAAAGGATGCCGAAAAAATCGGCCGGCCTGATTTTTCAGATTTAATAGCCGGTCTTAAGATATATCTTGAAAAAGCAGTCTTAGGAGAAACCGATAATTTTGAGCCGTTTGAACAGGGACTTGACCATCTGAGTTCCATTCACCGTTGTATCTGCAACGATGAACAGTATACTGATGATATATCTGATTTACTAAATGAACTGGGGTTTAAGCAGTCCGATTCCGGAGAGGAAACAAAAGAACCGCTAAATGATCAGACAGAGGTTGAAAGTGATACAGAGACTGAAAGTACCAAGGAAGATGAAAGCTATGCACAACCTGACGATAAAAAAGAGATAAAGGAGGACATAAAACCTCAGGATCAAGACTTGAGCACAGAAGACCGGGAAATACTTTCGGATTTTGTAATGGAGGCCCTGGAAAGCTTAGGGACCGTTGAGGTCAGCTTAATGGATCTTGAACAGGACCCTGGTGATCTTGATAGCATAAATGCAATTTTCAGGTCTTTTCATACCATTAAAGGCGTTTCTGCTTTTCTCAATTTAGAAAGGATAAATATGCTGGCCCACCGTGCTGAAAATCTTCTGGACAAGGCCAGAAGCGGCGAGATCGGGATACAAGCAACGGTTATCGATATTATCCTTGAATCGGTAGATGCACTAAAAAAACTGATCGTAGGTGTTCAGAACGGATTGGAAAACGGTGTTTCTCTGGATATCGGTTTAGACATTACTCCTCTTGTTAATCGGATTGATGAGATTCAGGAAAAAGCAGATCAGATCGGTAATAAACCGGTTGGCGAAATCATGATTCAAAAAGGCGAAATCACTCCGAAAGAACTTGAAGAAGGGCTTGAAAGACAAAAACAAGAGCCGGGGAAAAAGATCGGGCAGATCCTTGTGGAAGACAAAAGTGTGGGATCCAAAGCCGTAGTCGGCGCCCTCAGGGATCAAAAAAAGACCGGGATGCGGCATATGGACCTTCAGGTTAAGGTTGACACAAAAAAGCTGGACAACCTGGTAGATTTGACGGGAGAGCTGGTTATTGCTCAAAGCATGCTCCGGCAGAACCCGGTGATTCTTGCAGCCCGGGATCAAAAACTAATGCACAACCTGGGTCAATTGAATCAGATCACCTCCGGTCTTCAGACCACGGCCATGTCCATGCGCATGGTTCCGATTAAAAGCACGTTTCAGAAAATGGTAAGACTGGTCAGGGACCTGGCCAAAAATTCCGGCAAACAAGTAAAACTGGAAATGTCCGGGGAAGATACTGAAATCGACCGGAATGTCGTTGATGAATTGTACGAACCCATGGTTCACATGATCCGTAACTCCGTGGATCATGGTATTGGGACACCTGAAGAAAGAAAAAAAGCAGGTAAAAATAAAAGCGGTAAAATCCATCTTATAGCCTATCACCAGGCAGGAAAAATTGTTGTCGAAATTTCAGATGACGGCCAGGGTCTTGATAAGGAGAGAATCATAGAAAAAGCCAAAGCAAACAATCTCATAACCGATGAGAGCAAACTCTCCGAATCTGAAATTTACAACCTGATATTTCAACCCGGTTTTTCCACGGCCAAACAAGTAACCGATGTTTCCGGTCGGGGCGTGGGCATGGATGTGGTCAAAAAAGCCATTGAAAAGCTAAGGGGTAAGGTTGAGATCAACTCCAGGCCCGGCCAGGGCTCAACCTTTATAATCAGTCTCCCGTTAACGCTTGCCATCATAGAAGGAATGGTGGTCAGGGTCGGAAAGGAAAGATTCATTATTCCGGCCCTTTCAATTCTGGAATCATTAAGGCCGGCCAAAGAACAGTATTCCACGGTTGAGCGGAAAGGAGAAATGATTTTGTCAAGGGGAAAGCTTATTCCCCTTATCCGTCTTGATCAGATATTTAATATAAAAAGTGATTCATTCAACCCCTGGGAAGGTTTAGTTGTTGTTGTGGAATACGAAGGCCGCCAGATGTGCCTGTTTTTGGACGAATTGCTGGGTAAAGAAGAAGTTGTAATTAAAAGCCTGGGTGAAACCCTAAAAGATACAAAAGGAATCGCCGGCGGTGCAATAATGGGAGACGGCAGAGTGGGCCTCATATTCGATATGGCCGGAATATGGGATCTAATGATGGGGGTTGAAAATTAAAATGCCTAAAATGAGCTAAAATGCCTAAAATGAAGCTAAAGATGGATCGTAAAGAATTTGCTAAAAATCTTGAAAAGCGTACTCGAAAATTCGCAGTGCAAATAATCCGTTTATCAACGACATTACCCGGCACTCCGGAGGGTTTAGTTATAAGGAATCAGATTACAAAATGTGGAACTTCTGTCGGTGCTAATTACCGTGAAGCAAACCGATCAAGAAGTCGGGCTGATTTTAAGAACAAAATCAAGATTTGTGAAAGTGAGGCCAGTGAAACTCAATACTGGTTGGAAGTAATCGTAGAAATAGGCTGGTTAACATGGGCTAAGATTAAACCTGAATACGATGAATGCAGCGAATTGCTTGCCATATTTACATCTATCGGGAAGAAAAGATAATAAATTTTAAGCATTTCAACTTTAGGCATTTTAGATCATTTTAGGCATTTAAACATATAGGATGAAGCTATGAACCTGATAGTAGGCGTTTCAGATATGAAAGTCACAAACAATATAAAAGCAACCCTCGTCACCTATTCTCTTGGATCATGTATCGGTATTTCAATTTATGATTCAGTGGCACGGGTAGGGGGGTTGCTTCACTATATGCTTCCGGAATCGAATCTGGACCTGGAAAAAGCAAAAAAGAACCCATATATGTTTGCCGATACCGGCATCCCTGCTCTGTTTAAGGCTGCCTATAAGTTAGGTGCCAAGAAACAGAGATTAAAAGTTATCATAATAGGAGGGTCACAGATTCTGGACCAGAAAGAATTTTTTAATATTGGAAAGAGAAATGAAACCGCGGCCAGGAAAATATTTTACAAAAACAATGTGATCATCAGCGACAAGGATGTGGGAGGTGTTGTCAATCGAACCGTCAAGCTGGCGGTCAATAACGGAGACACCTGGATAAAGGTTTCCGGCAAGGGAGAAAGAAAGATATGAGCGATATAAAATCCATCATAAAAAAAATAGACCACTTAACACCGATTCCCCAGGTAGCAAGCAAGGTAATGTCTATTGCCGAAGATCCTAAAAGTTCCATGTATGATCTTTCTAAAGTCATTATTTATGACACGGCCGTAACCGCCAATTTATTAAAGGTGCTCAATTCTGCATATTTCGGTCTGCCGGAAAAAGTCGATTCCGTGCATCAGGCCATTGTGTATCTGGGTATGGCCCAGGTGGTCGATCTTGTTCTATTGTCGGCCAGTGGTGAAAACTTACAAAAGGCACAAGAGGGGTACGATCTTGAAGCGGGTGAGCTCTGGAAATATTCGGTTTCTTCTGCCCTACTTGCCCGTGAACTTGCCGAGAAAAAAGGGGTAAAGGAAACTCACCTGATATTTACAGCCGCACTGTTAAAGGATATCGGCAAAGTGATTTTGAATCAGTATGTAAAGGACTCTTTTGATAAAATCAACGCCCTGGTAACAAAACAAAACTTTACTTTCAGAGAGGCTGAAAAGGAAGTGATTGGAATCGATCATGCGGAACTGGGCGGAATGGTTGCCGAGAACTGGAAGTTCAGC
>Ga0315545_1000809_pt1 | contig 32534 bp, 30 predicted proteins | sample SalMarSW160210MG_FD_203096 | JGI IMG/M metagenome (GOLD analysis project Ga0315545, IMG submission 203096) | Salt marsh sediment microbial communities from the Plum Island Ecosystem LTER, Massachusetts, United States - Salt Marsh Sediment SW1602-10 ...
CATTATTTATGCAGGAATCAATAAACTACATAGTAATTCCCTCTTCTTGCCCAGAATACGCCTGCCTTGTTATAATGTCAACAAACAAAGTACGTGCCCCTTCAAACCGATAACTATGAACAACGAACTCAAAACTACATACGAAGAACAATACGATGTCATCGGCAATAGCTTATTGGTTCGTGCCCCTGCAAAGATAAATCTGAGTCTGCTTGTAGCCGGCAAACGGCCTGATGGCTTCCACGAGATAGAAACCGTAATGGCTAAGGTCACCTGGTACGATGAGATTCTCATTGAGCCGGGCAAAAAAAACGGCATTGAGCTTATATACAAAGGTCCACAATGGGCACCTGCAGGTAAAGACAATCTCGTCTATAAAGCCGCACATATATTGTTTCAAAATTGTGGCAAAGCTGCAAATCTAAGAATCACCCTAACAAAAAATGTCCCAGCAGGGACAGGTCTGGGCTCGGCAAGCAGCGACGCGGCAGCAACACTTCTTGGCCTGGCCAAATACCTGCAACTGGACTTCGACCAGCAAAAATTAATCGAATTAGCGGCAGAGCTGGGTAGCGATGTACCTTTCTTTTTGAACGGGCCTTTGGCACTTTGCAAGGGAAAAGGTGAAAAAATCCAGAAATTAACTAAAAATTTTAACTTTTTGGCTCTGTTAATAGTTTCAGACGTAACTATTTCTACACAAAAGGTTTATGCAAATTACCGCCACGACCAGGCCCTTTACGACAAGCTCAAATACCTCATAAACAACTACATCGAAGAAAACAGGATTGATTTGGTGGTGAAAATGTGCGCAAATATGTTGTTACCAAGTTGTTTTGCGTTACAGAAGAGCTTAGCTGAACTTAAAGCTAAAGTTGAGTCTATTGGTATCAGGCCTTTGAGTCTGAGTGGTAGTGGTTCAGCTATGTTTTATGTTATAGACATCAATGATGAAAAAAGAGCTTGGTCATTCCAGCGGGAACTAAGCATGCATACCAATTGCAAAAGCATAATCGTGACTAACAATAGATGGTAGGCTTTTGAGCGAGGCAAGGAAATGAAGATCAGCGAGGTCAGAGTAAAATTGGTAGACAACAAGGACACTAGGCTAAAAGCATTTTGCTCAATAACGATGGACAATGAGTTTGTTGTTAGGGACATTAAGGTCATACAAGGAGGCGGTGGCTATTTCGTTGCCATGCCTTCGCGAAAGATGAGTGACCATTGCGAAAAGTGCGGAGGCAAGAACCATCTAAGAGCCAAATATTGCAACAACTGCGGTGCACAACTGCAGGAAAACCGAGCAAAAAAGGACATCAAAGGTAGAATGAAGTTACACGCGGATATTGCCCACCCCATCAACACACAGTGCAGACAGAGAATCCAAGAAAAAGTTATAGAAGCCTTCAAGCAAGAATTGGAAAAGTCAAAACAGCCAGGTTATAAGCCGGTCAACATGGACGAACCTGACGACGATGTACCCGAAATGATATCTTAAGCGGGGAATGGTCCGCAAATATGCACGCACAAGCGGAAAAGGCTTTATGTAGTAAGATCCTCCAGAACCTTATCGAGTGCGACGTCCAACCGCTCAGTCACGTCATAATTACCCTCTGTCAGACGCCGACGAAGGTCAAGGACCTTCTGCTGGCGTAACTCCGGCAGAGAAGCAATGCGTTTTAGAACCTGCCCGATTGGTGTATTGTGGATGTTTTTGAGAATCTGCTCCATGACAAGGTCTTTGTCCAGGGTTAGATCCTCTTTTGTCTGCTCCTGACGACTTTGATCTTGAAAACGACTGTTGTAACCGGAATCAGGCATTTGAATTATCTTACCGAATCAGCCCCAAATGAAAGCGTCCTTTCTCTCGTATGAGGCCGGAAACCACTATATCTTGTATATCCTTTGAATCCTTTCAGAGGCCCAAATCAACATTGATATCGACAAACAATCATCAAAAACTTTAGAAAAGTTTAGCTCTAATAAGCACACCATGATTGACTTAAAATAAGGCTTTTTATGGCTAAATAGCCCTTATCAGTACTGAAAATCCACTTAGTAAATGGGACACCCAGGTAGGATACAATCGATTTGAAACCACAAATAAAGTAGGAACAGGTAATCTACGCAATATACTATATGTAGTGATAGTTGAAAAACGCTGCCCAAAAAGGGTAAAATTCCAAGGCCGAAAGGCACCGAAAATCCAACTCTATCTCAGTTCTCAATAGTAGTATTTGAAATCCAGGTCTACATCCCACACATCCGGCAGACCCTTCTTTTTATTCAATTTGACCCTCGCACACTGCAAATCGGCCCAGCGAAGCTGAATTGTGGACAAAAACCTGGTAAATGTGGTCACATCAACACCCTTGAGATTTACCTTGGCGCTTTGACTTTCCTGACCCGCGGATTTTATTATAGGGCCTGAACTGAACTTATAGTCTGTCGGTGGTATTCCACATTGGCTGGCTACTCTGTCGACGACAATAGCGTAGTCAAACTCATGGCTGGGATTCTCTGAGTCGGCATAGTCCAGCCTATCGGGGTCGAGCTCAAGAATCTCGAGCATTATGGCTTGGGCCTTTTTATACTCGCCTTTGTCCTGATTCCATCGGCGTTCCGCCTCCGGCAAATATGCGCTCCAAATTAATAAAGGCCACAATCCAACTAAAAGCGGCACGATTATGTAGTACAGAACCGGATTTTTGTATATGCTACGCACAACAGTTTCTTTCTAATTTAATCTTGCAATTCCAGTGCAATGCTGAAGCTGTCACGTCCCCCTTTAGACTCAAGGTGCCTTGGTAAGATATTGAACTGATCCTTCATTGCATCGAACAACTGCAGCGTGCTTTGCCGACTTGACGTATCCCCGTCGATACTTATGGTCTTGGAAGTTATGGTTATTGAGTCTATATTCAGGACTGTCTGCGCTGCGCATTTGTTAAAAGCTTCGAGCACCAGGGTAAGCTTTGACGATATTGATTTCTCACCTATGCTGCTTATGAGTCCACTCTTGACATCCCGGACACGCCTCAGTTCGTTACCGAGCTTCCCGACGGGACTGACTTTGTCCGGCAGCTTTTGGTTGAGCATAACGGTGCTGTAATCGCGCGATAGTTGGCTACGCAATCTGCTTCGAATCTTGTTCATTTTCAATAATTGTGTCTGAAAGTACAGGCCAACCACAATCAATAGAATAGTGACAGAAATACTAACGAATTTAATTATCCTTTGAAGGCGTAGTTTCTTACCCTGAAAGGGCATGAAATCGTTCCTGAAGTTTACGCTTCGGCTTTTTTCTGAATGAGCCAGGGCTGCCCCGTATGCAATAGCAAAATCAACAGAATCGACGCAATCTGATAAAGTCTCAGTTTCTACACCAGCCAACCCTGTTAAATCAACAGTCTTTGTTTCGACACCCAATTTCTCTTCGAGTTTGTGATAGTCAGTCGAACCAGCAGACTCAAAGACGAAGACCCGTCTAACTTGCTCGCCAGGAGTTGTCAGAGCCATTGTGGTGAGAACCTCCCTGCTGAGAAGCTCTGCCCTATCCTGTTTCGGACTGACCAGAAATGTCCGGAGCATCGGTGCTTTTTGCGATCCTGAAGAAACGACAAAGTAGCCACGGTCTCTGGAAAATATCGCCAGGAAAGCTCCATTCCGTTCAGATTCAATCTCTGCCACGTTATGGGAAACAAACCTTGCCAGACAATAGACATCTGGCTCCATTGTCATTGGATCCATACCGTTGCCCTGCAAGGAAACAAGAATGTCTGACAAGGTTTTCCTCTGGGCGGTAAAGACGGTCAGTTTTGAGCCGGCCGGATCGCTTGAGTTTATCAGGAATGCAAGCGCATCGTCACTAACGTCGGTAGTGAGCGCTTCCTCTGTATCAAATCGGACCGTTGCAGCAATTTTCTGAGGATCATTGAATTCACTATGCACGCTGTGTTGCATAAATAACGAACAATCTAAAGCCACAGCAACTTCCGAAAACCGCAGGTTCCTCTCGGCACAACCCTGAGCTATGAGGCTTGCCAAAATCTGGGGATTCTGTTGCTCTTGATCTTCAAGAACTACACTAAAGCATCCCAAAAGCTCTCTATCACGGCCTCGAATTCCCAGACAGACCACGGATGCCTTATCTGTATTCAAATGAATCCCTAAATAGTTCCGACGTTCCACTTAAAAAAATCTCCCGATATTATCTTGTAAACTACGTCGCTTTTCTCAACCCAGTAAAACCTTGTCTAACATGCCGTTCAATCGGAGACCACAGCTATCCGGGCCACCTTATCGTCTTCTTTGGTTATAGCTGCCACAGCCGATGCTTTCGCTACACCGCTTACGGCGGTCACTTTGATCGTAAAATATCTGCTCGTCGTTGTAATGTAATCCTCGCATTTTTTTATAGAATCAGAGTAACTTAGTATTGACCTTCTAAGATCCTCTAAATCTGTAAATGGCTGCATACGTCTGCGCTGAATTACCTCTTCAGCGATTTTCGGCGCATCAGACAACCCTCCGAAAGTAAAAGCTGCCTCGAGCACGTGTCGTGGTGCCGTATTTACGTTAACTTTTGTGCAGGCCCACCTACTGATATATTTTAGAGCTGACTCTTTTCGAGTTTCGCTAACTATGGTTGGCTGAGCAAGCATCTCTGTATCGACAAGCAAACTGTGAAAAAGTCGCGCAAAATCCGCGTTCTGCCTGGCAAGCTGGTCAGCGACAGATATTGTCTTGCGCCTTCGTCGCTGGCGAACAGACCTTTTTTGCCGAACGGCGGCGCGACCTTTCCTTGTGCTCTGTTTCGATTTGCTCTCCTCTTTAGAGTCATTTTTGACATAAGTTGAGATCGGTTTGAATTTGAGCCTGAACGGCTTTATTTTACTTATCTCTTGCAGTTGTGCTTTAAGTGCATTAATCTTGTAGGTTCCGAGCCTCATCCATTCGCAGAAAGTCTCGAATCCTGCCTCAACTTCAAGTTTCACATTCTTGTCGGTTAGCAACATCCAGCCGAGCGGATATTTTGCGTTCTCATCCTCAATTTCAATTCTCACCCTGGCAGAACCAATATCAAACTCTACAGGCTCAGTTACATACGGCCAAGCTGGGCCATACGGGCCGCGTATGACGATAGAATTAAATATACCTAACTCATCGGCCTCGTCTGCATTAGAGTCACTGATGTCATTTGTATTGCCGTAGCTGTCGAAGTAGTTTGAACCAATTTTCTTGGGTATGCCATTATCTGTAGCAATTTCAGATAGAAGATCCTGGTACTCCTGCTCAGAAAGAAAAAACAGGTCGGAAAAATCCGGCTCATTTGGACGGCTGATAAGTTCGGGCTGCAAATCCTCTAATGTGGCAAGCGCGTATTTCAATGCCGAATCACAACCGTAACGTGCCTTGCAGTAATCCATAACATACTGCTGGCGATGACGCTGGGCGGCAACGCGATTGGTCAAAGTATAACCCAATGTCGATAGAACGACCAGCACCACAAGCGTCACCAGCAATACAATACCTGCTTTATTTTGGCTGCTTTGATTGCTTAAATGTCGATTTCGTTTGCTCATTAATTTCATCTTCTTCGGTCGAGAACATCTCGAATCCTATTCTTCGAGTCCTGTCGATTGCTATTGTTCGTACGATTTTGCTTTCTTCCGGCACATCGAGTGTGCCACTGACCGTTTGGAAAGGCTCTGCAAACGAGATAGTCACAACAATCCCAGGCGGCAGCACAGAGCTCGTCCACCTATCCTGTAAAACTTCCCCTCTCGGCACCTGGATTCGAAAATTGGTCATACCTGAACAAATCGGCACAAAAGAGTACCTTCTCTCCCAGTTTTCTCTATTTTCATCGAGCAGTTTGTCCTCCGGAATCATACCGGTATGGCTTCGGTACAGAACCAGGCTATTGACGTCGGTGTCTACATTAGCTTGCCAAACGATCTCCTCAAATGTCCGTTGCTCGTTTCTTCTGTCATTGATGCTTTTTACAATTCTCAACTTTGCTGTAGCAAAACCTTTCTCATGCTTATTCACCACGCTAATTGTAGTATCGGCACTGGGCGCGATTATCTTGTCGAGGTCTTCGGCGATTAGCTGTAAAACTGCCTGGGGAAGCTGCCTTTTGTCCAACTTTTGTAGAATTGCCGTCGCAGACTGCTGGGCCCGGCTGTAAACGCCCAGCACAGCCACTAACACCATAGCTCCAATCGTCAGGGCTGCGAGCACCTCAGCCAGCGTAAAGCCCGACCGAACATCAGACGTTTTGGCTCCTCTTGCTAAACTGTATAAATACAAACTCATCTTCCAAATAAAATCACTTACTTGCTTCTCGACTTAATAAGTTCCATTATTTCATCGAAGTCCATATTTTCAAGTTCCTCGTATGTCAGACCTGTGGCGGGATCTATCTCGTCAGAATTCTTTTCTTCGGACTGGTCCTGCTCATCTAAGTCGTACTCTTGGTCTGTTTCTTCTAATAGATCTGTTATAGAATCAATCTGAAGATTCTTTTGCTCATCACTAGGCTTGCCATCGCTGGCCCAATACAGATCGAGATTAGTCTTGATAAAAGCGTCATCTTCAGTAGTAAGCATACCGTTGTCGAGCCACTGCTCGATAGTCCCAACATCAACGCCGGCATACTCAGCAGCTTCCTCGATAGTCTCGATGACCTCGTCATCAACCACGAACTCTTCTTCTGCTTCCTGTTTTTGCTCCAGGATCTGCATCAGTTGTTGCTTCGATACGTTGGTCAACCAGTGAGTCAGTTCAATTGTTTGCATTTGGCCTTGCGCATCCTCATATTCAGATGAACAGACCGCCCTAACCCACATTCGATCCGTTAGCGGCTCGTAGAATGTTTCAACGACTGTTTGCCATGTAACATTAGGATATTTATCACTACTGCCATAATCGACAGCTTCTTTCACCGAGCTTAAAGCAAGCAGTTTCTCCATGTTCTCGCGTGCAACTTCAAAGGCATGCATGCGGAGCGTTGAATTCGTTGCCGAGACTGTACAGCGATTGATAACAACCAGCACGCCTGAACTGAGAATCGCTAATATGATCAAGGCAACTACTGTTTCTACTAAGGTAAAACCTGTAATGTTTCTCTTTAATACTTCAGCACGCATATCACTCACTAAATATGTTCGGTCTGCATAACCGTGCGATGCTTTCATACTCTCGGTTTTAGAATCGCAATTCATCTTCAGCCCTAGGCACAAGAAGATCGACATCGCCTTCCATCAATCGGACGATTCTATCCAGTCGATTGACCACAACAGAGTATGGTTGTTCGTCCTCGTTAAGCAGGACAATTTTCCCACCGTACTGCCAACCAGCGTGTCCTGCTCTAAACTTTGCTCTGCCTTCGTTTGTGAAGTCGCCATCGTCAAACTCAACGTAAGCGATCCAGCAGTTATCTCCAAAATCACCTTTGATAATAATTTCTTCTTCCAGAACTTCTGATAAATCAGGCGTTGTAATCTCCCGAAGCAGATAGCTCTGTTCAGTTAAGTTGATAATTACTTCATATCTTCTTTCACTCTCGGCTGCTGCCGAGGATGCCATTTGCATCGTTGAGACAAAGTCCTGTAACTGTGCCCGAAATGTATTTTTTCTGATAATACCAAAAATGTTTACCTGCGCCAGAAGCACAAACAATGTAATTATCATGATAACAATTATCAGCTCAGTCAGCGTAAAGCCACTGCTTGTATTGCGTATTGCGTATTGCGTATTGCGTGTATCTAATTTAGTACGCATTACGCGCGACGCATTACGCACGCCTACCCTGCTTGCCCGGCGAAGCCTCGCCTTGCAGGGCGAAGTAGGGAACGGAGCCGAAGGGACGCAATTAATATGCATCTGTACTGAGCAAGTCGGCATCATAATCCTCACCGCCCTCTTCGCCGTCGGCGCCCAGACTTTTAATTACAAATGGCTTGCCGCTCTCGGGGTACCGTTCATAGATAAAATCATTTCCCCAGCCATCCTTCGGCAGGTCTGTAGTTTCAAGGTATCCGCCTGGCTGATAGTTTGGGATATCTTCTAACGGCTCAATGAGAATTAAAAGCCCTTCTTCCTCCTCTGGGAATCGACCGGTGTCCATCTTGAATTGATTAACAGCATTGTGCAAGAGCCTTACATTGGTTTTTGTAGTCGTGACCCTTGCTTTATCCGTCTGGCCGACAAAATTTCTTACTACCACCGCCGCCAGTAACCCGAGAATGATTAGTACAGCCATCAACTCCACCATCGTGAAACCGGCTCTGCTGTTTCTTTTTTGTTTAACTTCCATTTTCATATAGGCTCCTAAACGAAATTATCAAAGTTCAAGTGCTGATATTTTCAAGATTGGCAATATCGTTGCGTATGCGATTAGACCGATTATTGCCGCCATTACAATTATAATAACGGGTTCGATTGCAGCGCTGAGGCGTTCAATGACTAAGTCGGTCGAGGCCTCAAGATTGTCGCTAATGTTTTTCAGCATGGTTTCCAGCTCACCACTTTTTTCTCCCACAGCAACCATGTGAGCAATAGCGGGATCGATAACTCCACTGTCTCTAAGCGGCGTGGCAATATCTGCTCCAGCAAGAATCCGTTCACGAGCCTGCTGTATAGCTCGCTTCATAAGGCTGTTGCCGGTGACTTCTGATACTACACGCAGCGATTCAGCCATAGCAAGGCCCGAATTGAGCAGCGTTGATAATGTGGAGGCAAAGCGTGAAACAACACGCTGTTTTATGAGCGGTCCGAACAAAGGCAGTGACAATAACATTTTATCTCGCAAGTATGCACCACGGCTCGTCTTCAAAAATCTTTTCAAGCTATAAACGATCACGAACAAAACTCCAATAACGACAAACAACCGCCAACTGGTCAACACCGTGCCCACGTTCATCAGTTGCCGGGTGATCCAGGGTAATTCCTGCCCAGCCCGCTCAATCTGCTCGCCGATGGTTGGGATAACCTTGGCTGTCAAAACAAGAATAGCGAAGATACAAAAGAAAATGAGGACGACCGGATATATCATCGCTGTGATGACCTTCGATTCAACGCGTTTACGTTTTTCCATGAAGTTTGCGATTGTAGTTAGGCTTGTTCCCAGCGATCCGGTAACCTCACCAACCCGGACCATACTAACGTATATGACGTCAAAATAATCCATGTAATCTTTTAGAGCATCGGTAAATGACTCGCCCGTGACGACACGCTCTCGAATGTCAGTCAGGGCATTTTTGAACCGCATATCGTTCGTCTGCATAGTAAGAACTGAAAGGGCCTCGGTCAGCTTGATCCCTGAGTTCAGAAGCGTTGCCAGTTGTTTGGTAAAATCTATGATCTGGTTCTTGCCGGTCTTGGTAAAAAGAGAAAAAAGTGCAATCCTTCCTTTAGTTCTTGAGCTGATTTCTGTTATCGATGAAGGGTGGATACTCCGAACACGCAAGTGTTTGCGGGCAACGTATGGGCTTTCAGCAGTAATCGTGCCCCTGACCTTTTTGCCGCCTGCTGCTATTGCTGTGTAATGATATCTCGGCATAAATAAAGCTCATAATCAAAAGCTGACCGGCAAGGGGCAAAGGTACTAAAATTCAAGCACTTTGTCTCTTTGTTCCTGTGCCACTTTGTGCCCATTGCTATATCTTTATTTACATTCTAACTTTCACACTACATCTGCCTGCGTGACTCTCAGAACTTCGGAAACCGTTGTTACTCCGGCAAGCACTTTCCTTGCGCCATCCATTCGCAGTGTTTGCATCCCTGCATCCAGGGCAACCCTTTTAATCTTACCAGCAGTTTCTCTTTTGTATATAAGCTCCTGGATTTCTTCATTTATTAACATTAGCTCATAAATGCCGGTTCGGCCGCGATAGCCGGTTTGAAAACATTTTTCGCAGCCTTGTCCAACATAGAACCTTGCGCCGTTCTTAGCAGCTACTTCGTCCAGACCAAGCTCTCTCAATTCGTGAGCGGAAGGCTCGGTCTCTGTTCTGCAATCCGGACACACTTTTCGTACAAGTCGTTGAGCAATTATAGCAATCAAAGATGAACTAACCAGGTATGGTTCCACACCCAGGTCCAAAAGTCGACTCACCGCACCTGCTGAGTCGTTGGTGTGCAGCGTACTGAAAACCAAATGGCCTGTCAGTGACGACTGTATTGCCATCCGTGCTGTTTCGACGTCTCGAACCTCACCGACCATTATCACATCCGGGTCCTGACGCAATACATGCCGAAGTGACGTTGCAAAATTCATTCCTTTTTTGCTTGCAACTTGAATTTGGCTTATCCCTCCGAGTTGGTACTCGATCGGATCTTCTATCGTTATGACGTTTTTCTCAGCCGAATTGATTCTGTTAAGGCACGCATAGAGAGTCGTACTCTTACCGCTACCTGTCGGCCCAGTCACAAAAATCACGCCATGCGAGCGGTCCAGCAGAGAATCGAATGTACTCAAATCGTTTTTCCAAAGACCAAGCTCATCCAATCCGAACAGCCCTGTACTTTTGTCAAGGAGCCTCAGCACGCTGCGTTCGCCGAAGCTGGTTGGAACAGTGCTGATACGCAAATCAACCTCACGCTGGCCCAACCGTACGCTGCATCTGCCATCCTGTGGAAGACGACGTTCCGCGATATCCATGCCTGCCATAACCTTGATACGAGAAATAATCAGCGGCAATACATTTCTGTTCAGGCTCAAAAAGTCATACAAAATACCATCGATACGGTAGCGAATCTGAATCTTCGATTCATAAGGATGAACGTGAATATCGCTCGCCCTTAATTGGAGAGCACGAAAAAGAACGTCATTGACCAGTCTTATGACGGGAGGACGATTCACTACGTTGAGCAGGTCGTCCGAAGCAGATACCTCGTCTATTATCTGGTCAAGGTTTTGCGAATCAAGTTCCTCTGCTACTTCCTCTATGACTGTTGTACGCTGCTCGTATGCTACATCTATAACGGACGTGATTATAGCACGAGTGGATACCGCCGGCTTGACCGCAAGGCCCGTCATCTTTGAGACGTTGTCCAGAGCATTAACATCCAACGGTTTGGACAAGACAACCGTTAGTTCTCCGTTGTCAATATCCTGCCGTATACCGATAAGGTAATGGTGCTGGGCGTACGTGGCAGGAACCGCTTCTACGAACTCTACAGGTACAGCTTTTTCAGAGATTTCCGGCAAATATTCCCAGCCCAGCGCCTCAGCAAACAGCTTCAAGACGACTTCTTCTGTAAAGTACGGGCAACTGAGCAAAATTTCATCGAGCCGCTCCTGGCGGCTGTTCTCTTCGAGGAACTTAGCCAACTGCTCAGCATCGACTAAACCTGTCCGTTTTGCAGTCTGTATCAGCAGGTCCTTCATGTAAGTACTAATTTTTTTTAGTTAAATGGTTAAATAATTAACAGTAACCAGTTACCAATTACCAGTTACCGATTACCAGTTACCGATTACCAGTTACCAAATCTGACTAATGAGCTTCAAGCACTTTAACCGGATCTAAAGGATTCGGCTTTATACCGGGCCAGTCCTGATACTCCTGGAAATCCAGCTCATGTCTTTCAAAGGCTGTTCTGTTCTTGTCTGATATGCGTTCCAGGTCGCCCAGTCCTGCCGCCAGCGTCTCAGCCGGCCTTATGATCTCGGCTTTGACAAACACGTATAATTTTCTTTGCAAGTCACTATTGCTAACGGTCCTAAACGCACCTCCCACGATAGGTAGGTCACCCAGTATCGGCACTTTAGCTCCACCCTTGCTTTGATTCAACTTCAGCATTCCACCGAGGATAATGGTGCTGCTGTTGGGAACCGTAACGGTAGTTTGAATCTCGCTGCTGGTTGTGTCCGGCGGTTTGTTTCCGGTTATTGTACCGAAATCCGACCTCGTCAATATGATGTCCAGCCGCAACAAATCTCCTTCGCTGATATGCGGCGTAATATCGAGAGTTATTCCAGCGTTGTATCCCTCATAGTCAACCGCCGTTTCTATCAAAGTAGCCTCCTGTCCTGCTCCACCTGTGGCCAGCGGAATTGATGATTTCTTGGTGACATAAGTCGTATCCGTCGTTTGGATCGTACCTGTCGCATTATCATTTACAAGAATCTTGGGTTTAGCCAGAACCCTACCGTAGTTTTTCTGCTGCATAGCGTTAATCAAAAAGTTAATATGCTTATCGCCATAATAACCTGTGCCGACTCCTTTGTTGGAACGCAGATCGTTGAATTGGCTATACCTGCTTTTGACAAGGTTGCTGATTATATTGGGATCAATAGCCCCTATTAAGCCGGACGAAGCTGTCAAATCAGGGAAGCTGGATACCACGTCAAGGTCATAGCTGAACTCATCAGTTTTGGATACTTCCACTAACGTCACGTCTATGAGGACCTGTGGCCTTCTCTTATCCAACTGCTTTATCAGACTCGCTATCCACTCCTGATTTTTCTTGCTGGCATAAACAATCAGCGAAAAGGTATTCGGGTCGGGCACAATCGTTATCTGCTCTTCCTTTTTTATGATTCTCTCAATCTTGCCCTCTTTGTCTATGACCGTTTCTTCAATCAAGCCCTTTAACACCTCTGCCAGATGGCCTGGAGACTGGTTCTCCAGTGGATAGAGCTTGTAGGGTATCTCCTCTTCCTCAGTCTTACGGTCCACATATTTGATTATTGTTTCTACCTGAGTATGTTGCTCTGCCGATCCGTTCACCAGAAGCGAATTAGTGGTTTCAATTACGACCACTTGCGGCTCCTCAACAAGAGCCTCTTCGGTCTCAGTCATTGTGGCAGTTCGTGCTCGTGCCGCCGATTGAGCTTGGGCAGATGTGGCCGCAGGCGCTCCTGTGATTCGCGAGGAGGTAATCGCAGCACCACCGATTATTTCAAGCTCTTGCAGCTTCTTCTTAACCTCCTCTGCATCCATGTATTCGATCTTGTACAGTTTTAGTGTTCGCAGGTCTTGCTGCTCCACATCCAGGGCATCAATTAACTCCTCAACAAGCCCTAACTGCTCTTCGAGGCCGATCATCAGGATACGGTTGGTTCGCTCATCAGCATCAAGATAAACACTCGGTTGGGCTGGTTCAGCCTGTTGTTGTCTTTCCCGGGCTTCTCTGGCCCTTCGAGCTGCAAGTTGTGCCGCTCTTCTTTGAGCCGCAGTCATTCCAGGTCTAATTGCCGGTTGCTCCGGTTCGGAGATAGTAATCGAGACCGTGCCCATTTGTTCTGCAAGTGTCTCTAATTTAGGAGCCAGAGTCCTTGCCATTGTGTATCGTAGCTGCCTGAATCTGAATTTCCTTGGTTTGCCGGGCTTATCGATCATCTCAAGAAGCTTTTCTACACGGCCCATGCGATATGTATAGCCTGTCACGATGAGCGTGCCTGTCTCTGGAATCGACGAGATAGCCACACCGAGCTTCATTTTGCTTAACATGTTTTCAGCATTGTCCGTACTTACGTGCTGCAATTCAAAAACACGTGTTATAATTCCATCCCCCCGCTCAATATCAACTGCCTCAGGTCGCACCAACAAGGGGTCGATATCTAAAGCCTCCTGCACAGGTACAACTGTGACAAGGTTACCTTTGCGAGTCATCACAAGCTGTTTGAATTTCAATACGGATTCGAGTAACGGATACAGATCCTCAACCCGAAGGTCTCCACGAAGTTTGCCGTGCAGCTTCAATGTCACCTCTCCCCTGACATTGGCCGGGTCGTACATGAAGTCCAGACCCAGGTACTCGCCGACTAAGCTTAACAGATCAACAATATCAAGCTTTTCAGGAAGATTCAGTTTTAATTCTTTACTGCCATTTGTAATCGGCTCTGGCTCATAGCGTCGCGTTTCTGCGGCTGCTTCAGTAACTTTAGCTGTCTCATCAGCCTTGTTCTTGGGCACAATTGCATCTTTCTGTTTAAGTTTGCTTTTCGTCTCGGGTTCCTGTTCCTTCATGGGCGCCACTACAGGTTCTTGCTTCGGCTCCGCCACAGGCTCAGGCTTGAGTTGCTGCTCGGTTTCAGGCTGAAACTTCGGCTGTGTTTTTTTTGACTCAGCCATACGTTCAGGCTCTATTTGGGAGTACGACTGCGGGCTTGGCTCTATCTGGCGCTGCTGCTCTTGCTGAAGGGCAGCAACTTTTGCCCGCAGCTGTTGAGCCTTAAGTAAAGGCTTTGTTTTCATTGTTTCTTTTTCTGCTGATGGCTTTGGTACATTAAATTCCACCGCCTGTGGAACTTCTACTACACGCGTTGGGGGGGGTTGTGTGTTCCTTACCGTCTCATCTGCAAGCATAACAGGTGAGTTCTCTACAACGGAAATGATTTGTTGCAGCTTACTAACAGGTGCAATTGTCAAGACCATGTTATTGTGAATGTCTATAATTGCCTTGGTGGGTGCGCTATCATCCGGTGGATTAGCGAAACTACCAATCGAGATACTTCCAACTGCTGCTGCGATTTGCTCATTGGCAGGAAGATTCCTGACCGTCGAGGCTGGAGCAAGCTTCTCCACGACGAAAAGCTCTTTAGAATCGACGACAGTCAGCACAGCGATCGCCTTAGCAAGTTCGTCAGGCTGGGCAGTTACCAAGAGCGCATTAGTATTGGGGATCTGTGAAACAGTGCCGAGCTTGAGCTCAGAAAGGTACTGTCTGCCCCGCTGTGCCGATATGTATCTTAACGGAAAGAACTTATGTCTAATAGTCCCGGATGTCGTGGATTGCTCAGCAGCAAAAATGCAACTGTTGAATAGGAAAAAACTTAATATCAGAATTAGAGTAAAAGTTTTACTCGAGTCCCCACGACAAAAACGCCGTTCCATCACCATAACTTACCTCGCAACATAGGGGGGGTCCCATTTTGCGGAGACTTAAGTGCAAAATGAATGCACATTTCTGGCCCCAGCAGTGAACGCGAAAACAGAGACCCTTATTAAACCAAAAATCTGCACTTTCCATACGATATAGGTTCAACAAACGCTAATGACAAATTCTCATCTATCTAATCAGACATAGAATCAACCTGAAAGTTCCCATGCTGTGCAAAAAAACGCCATTTTCAGCACTGATAGGGCTGAAAAAACCAACTGTTCAAAAAAGGCCAAAGACCGTCCATTTCGCTGGATAGAGGCCGATATTATCGTTCTTACAATAGTAAAAATCAGCGAGTATGCAAAATCTGAATTCCCTGGCTGGTGTAGGGAATATCATTATAATACAGAAAAATGCGTATTTTAAGTCCTATAAGTAACACAATATCGCAATTGAAATTTAGCTGATTATTTCTTCGAATTTAGCCAAGAACGTTGATAAATCTTAGTGCTTTCGGCGGCTTACAAGGTTCTCGACACTACTTTGAATATGAGAAATCTACATAATTTATTTGTTGGCAATAAGAATGTGCCGCTCTGATGTTTATGCCTGGCTATTATGGGCGTTGGTTGGGATCTTCTTCGATATCCTTCAACTTTTTACCTAAATCACCCAGGTTTTCAGCCTCCTCAGCGCTAACGCGTGGCATTTTTAGGCTGGAGACTAATTCCTCCATAAGTATGGCCTTTTCCTCAGGGCTTGGCCCGGAATCTGTTTTGTCGGACTTGAAACTTTTCTGCAACACTTTAAGCCTGCCGACGAGCTCTTCCAGGTCTTCGCTATCCTCGGCTCCAACCTGAGGATGTGGGCTACGTGACCTATTTAGGCTCCGCCTGTCTGCTATGGTATCGCCACTCTTGCCCCCTTCAACAAAGGTAGACGGCATACCTTTTTTGCCGTCTATAGCTGAAGAAAAAGGTATTTCGCCTTCAAGAAGATTCGTCCTCGCCGGTTTCTGAGCAACCTCTATCTCGTAAGTCCTTTGGCCATCACGAATAACTACAAGGCCGTCTTTAACCTGGTCGATGATAAGATGCCCTACCTCGCTCGTTTGTCTGACCCATCGCAGACCTTTGCCCGGCTCATCAATAAATGCAAGCGACTTTTCGGGATTTGAAGGGAAGAAGCTTGTGCCCACGAGCGTAAATTTAGTTGAGACACTTTTTGGTCTTGGTTTAATGACATTCGGAGAACGACGACCGTTATCTACCGGTCGGGTCTTGGCAGGTGGATTCAAATATAACGCGAAGGCTTCTGCCTGCTTTACAAGCGGGGAACTCTCTTGACCACCGGTATTCTTATTGGCAGATACGCTATTAAACTGCTCTACAACGGAGGGCGAATTGATAAAACTCTCAGCATCCTCATCACTACGCGCACCGAAAACTATCGGGAAAACGAAAAGTATACCCGCAATGATGACCACCACTATGCTTGTTATTCGTAGCGTCTTTATCATAAATCTTCAGAGTCTCCTATCTTTTCGACAGTGCTGGGGGCATTCGGTTCCATCCAATGCACGATTTTTTCCAGATAAATTTCCTCATTCCCAATATAGTCGACGCTCTGTTCGGGCGTATGGCAATCAGTACAGATGGACTGAGGTTCAACAGTCCATGCTTTTCCAGAGGTCCTAATATGCTCTGAGCCGGGACCATGGCAGTTCTCACACCCGACGTTTTTAAGGTGGTCGGTCTGGCCCGGCCAGACAAAGCCGCTCTCGTAATCCATTCCTACAACATGGCAAATAACACATTCGGGATCAAACTGGGAACCGACCTCCTCGAGCGTAGCAAAAGCATCTGCATGAGCTTTGCTGCTCCACATTTCGTATTCGTAACTATGACATTCTTGACAGGCCTTTGAACCAACGTACTCCAAGTCGTCCGGCAACGGCAGACGAAGATAGCTTTTTAACAGCCCGCTTTCCTCCAAGAGCCGCTGGTAGTGCTTATACAACTCAAACAACGAGCTATCCAGTGGCAGGTCCTCCGTCACTGGTATAGCAGAAAAGTGCAGCTTTGGTTTGTCTATAGCTATCACCGGAGCACTTTGTACAGCCGATTGCTGCATCTCCGGCATACCAGAAGCCAAATGATTTTCTCCCTGAGGTTGAATTTGTAGCTTGCATACGTATCTGCCGAATCTGCCCACCGAGAACACCAATGGCTTGGCGAACTGCTCGCTAATCATTCTTGGCTCGTCTGAGTCAGCAGGGCAAATTATGCAATCGACCATCGGCTCATCATCTTGCAAAATAGAATGGATAATCGCATTATCGTACCTGTTAAGGATTAGAACATTTAACGCATAGGTATCTGCCGGAGCTGGAAAAAGCTCGCTGATCTTTTCCGCCGAGTTTGTATCAACATCGAAGCTAACGATGGTTACGTTCAAAGGCCTACCTCTAAGGAAAAATTTCGCTACGAACTTAACCGGCAGATTTGTCTCAGTTGGATTGCATGAACTAATAGCATTGAAAGATACAGCGATGTCGTCCAAAAGTCCCAATTGCTGGGCCATCTCCATATCCTCATGGGTCAGATTAACCAGGTCATAGCCAAGCAGCCTGAATGCATCAATTATTATCCCGAATTTGATTAGGTCCTGTTGGTGATTACCCTCTACGAATGAGCCGATATCGATAATCAGCCTGTTTTGCTTGGCCACACTGTTCAGTACCGCTGCACGTCTGTCAAGGCCACCGAGTTGCCCACCTGAGCAACCACACGGCTTGAGCGCTCCAAGTTCGCTGCCGGTGACAAAAATAGTCAGGACGTTGACCTGTTGACTCGATTCAGTTGCCTGCTTTTGGGCTCTGCTTGGCAAACAAGAAGTCACCGCTATCGACGCAAGGCATACTGCGTACAACACACTAAGACAAGTTCCTAACCGTGTCATGAGAGCTTGCATAGTTTTTTACAGCGCAGAATACACGTAACTAAGCCTGGAATTATAGGGTAGGCCAATTTTTTATCGATCCGCGACCTGCTGTCAGAGACCGGTTCATGTCATCACGACGGGCGCATCACTTTCTTGAATAAAAGCAACGACAAGTAATTGCGAGCCTTCCTCCCCCTTTTATATTGATGAGTAATTCGTCTGTGAATAAACTCCTATTTTCTTGTTGAGCCGGTGGCGTTATCTGGAGATCTAACTGGTAGCCTTTGCGGACTTTCTTCTGCTGAAAAACCTTTATGGTATTACTCCTTGAAGAAACCGACTCGATCTCGAAATCCTCATCGTAGTTACTTAGTATCCAGACCGTTCTGTCTATTGGTTTGCCCTGCTCAGCATTGAAAACCATGATCTGAGGTGGAGTAATTTTGAACCTGCTCAGCCCCTCAAAGAAAATTGTGACTTCTTTACATTCTGGGTGACTTAGTTTGACATTGATGTGTCCTTGTGTATTCTCGTGAAACTTTTCTATATTCACCTTCGGTCGAAGAACAAATTTTGTTGCTTCTAACGACGCATCATAATCAGCTATAATGCAATCGTTGGTCGAATCGATGGCTGTTATCGAAAATGGCCTGCCATCAAGACTGACAATTGTGATTTCCGGGACGTTGGGTTCCTGCCCCTTCAAAGAAATCGTAAGCCTTTTAGGCTCATAATCAATTCTCTGCACAACCTTGGCCCTTATATTTAGCATAAGTCTTGGTGAATCCTTATCGTTACTATTGACATAGATTTTTCGTCTCATCATACCTGGACGCGGAGGTGCATTGTATCGCACAGTCAGCACGCCACTTTCGCCCGGCTCAAACTCATTCTTGTTCAATTCCACAATAGTACCACAACACCGCTCGACTTTCGTAATCTTCAATGTAGCGTCTCCGATGTTTGTGAATTTGAATTCCCCTGTATTGCTTGTGCCAGCTCCGACTTCACCGAAATCAAAGTCGACCGCTTCAAATTTAATCTTCGGCGCCTGTTTCTCAGCTTTTGGCTCTTCTGCTGCGGCCTGGGCGGATGTAACACTCACTTTTTCCCGAATGACAGGTGCCTCGGCTTCGGTTTGCACTGTCTCCGATTCAGGTGGACTTGATATTTTTCGGTCCTCAGAGGAGGCGGGGTATCCTTCAGCGGAAGTCTGCTCTTGGCATCCGGCAAGCATGAGCGGATTGACCAAAATTAGAAGACATAAAGTCGTAATCGTGATATTACGCATTTGATTTGTTATTTTAGCTGTAATGATGGTATTACGTTCCATATCTTTTGCTCCAATATCAACCTGGTTTCGAGTATCTCTAATAAAATCCCATTTAAGAAAACCAGAATTTTAATCGAACACACTCCGGAAAGCAAGCCATTTCCAAGGCTTACAACCTCTGTCAAAGATAATTTCGGGAAAATCTATTGAAATGTTCACTCAAATCGGTAGAATTTATATAGACGTATTTGGAGAAATTCAATTATGAAAGAAGGTATACATCCAAAATATGATAAGGTAGTGGTTCGTTGTGGCTGCGGAAACACCTTCGAGACGCGTAGCACAGTGAAGGAAATTCATGCAGAGATTTGCTCTATGTGCCATCCATTCTACACCGGCAAGCAGAAGTACGTTGATACTGCCGGCCGCATAGAGCGATTCCAGAAGAAATATGGAAAAAGCTACATAAAGAAGACTGAAAAAGATCAGCAACAATAACTGACTTCTCCAATATTTACAATCCGAGCTCTCGCCCCAACGGTACGGGGACGAGAGCTCGTTGCTGTTTGGACTGAACTAGCCCCTTGTACGTAGTCCGGTTTCTGCACTTTATATTCGACTGAACAAGGCACATAAACCAATGGTTGACGAAAAAGACAATTTGTTGGAGAAACTCAACCAATTAGAACAGCGGTACGAGCAAATAGAACGCCAGCTCTCTGACCCTGCTGTTGCCAGTGATTCGGTTAAGCTCGTAGCTCTGTCGAAAGAGCAAGGAAAACTAAGGTCGATAGTAACCAAATATCGCGAGTACAGGTCGGTTGTAGCAGAGATCAAAGAAGCTGAACAGATATTGAACGATAACACTGCTGATGATGATTTTAAGGCGTTGGCGCAGGAAGAGGTTACTACCCTTCAAGACAAGAAAAATGCATTGTTTCAAGATATCCAGAACACGTTGGTAATGGCCGATGATATGAATATCGATTCGGTCATAATGGAAATTCGGGCAGGCACAGGCGGTGAGGAGGCAGCTCTGTTTGCACGAGATCTGTACGATATGTATATAAGATATGCTGACACTCACAAATTGAAGGTCGAACAGCTTCACTTTAGCCCGTCAGAAAAGGGCGGATTTCGTGAGGTAATCTTCAGCATCAAAGGTGATAGTGTCTGGTCAGACTTAGGCTATGAAGGTGGTGGCCACCGTGTACAGCGTGTGCCCGAAACGGAATCCCAGGGCAGAATACATACATCCGCTGCAACAGTGGCAGTTCTGCCTGAGCCGGAAGAATTGGACATCCAGATCAACCCGGATGACGTCATCGAGCACGTTAGCAGGTCAAGCGGACCTGGTGGACAAAATGTCAACAAGGTCAGTAGCGCCATTAAGCTCGAACATGTCCCAACCGGAATTACGGTCAGCATGCAGGATGAGCAAAGCCAGCACAAGAACCGGGCAAAAGCGTGGCGAGTCCTGCGAAGCAGGCTCTACGAATACCATGAGAGCAAAAGAAGAGCCGAAAGAGATTCAAAGCGCAAAAGCGTCATCGGTTCCGGCGATAGATCCCAGAAGATCAGGACCTATAATTTTCCGCAGAACCGAGTTACAGATCACAGAATCAATTTGTCTCTGTACAGCTTGGATAAGATAATGGCTGGCAACATAGATGAGTTGCTCACGGCACTGAAAGAGCACGACCGACAAGAGAGATTGAAAAACCTTTAAGGATGTGTCTCGTGAATCGTGAAACGTATCTCGAAACAGATACGAAATGCGAGATACGAGATACGAGATACGAAATGATTGTCGTTGCTACGGGGATGGTTGGCCTCGATAAGAAAAGCTATCTTCAGAAGGTCTGCCAACTCTCAGCGCAGAGGCAAAAAGAGATCTTGCTATGTAATGTCGGCGACATGATGTATTCCGAAGCACCTGATATCTCTCCCGGCAAAATACTGGACATCTCGCTAAAGAGATTAAGTTCGCTTCGCCGCAGCGTTTTCAAAGACATAATTTCAAAAGCCCTTAAGGCCCCCAATTTGATTGTCAATACCCACGCAACTTTCCGCTGGAAGCATGGCCTATTTCCAGCGGTTGATTTTGATCAGATGCGCCAGCTTAACGCTGACATGTACATTTGTTTAATTGACGGTGTAGTCACCCTGCATACGCGTCTTTCAAATGAACATGCTATGGAGCATAGCTTAAAAGACTTGATTGTCTGGCGAGAAGAAGAGATCATTAGCACGGAAATGCTTTGCAAGGGCATCAACGATAAAATACCTTTTTACTGCCTGGCTCGCGGCTCGAATCAAGAAACTTCCGAGACTTTCTACAAGCTCGTATTTGAAAATAAAATCAAAAAGGCGTATTTAAGTTTTCCGATGACCGCCATAGAAGGCCTGGATGATGTCAGGGCAGATATTGACAAATTTCGCCGATACATAAAACAATTTTTCATTTGTTTTGACCCTGCGGACCTCGAAGAGTCATATTTACTTAATCAAATCAGAAAGGCAGAAAAGCAGGGTCTGCACTACGTTGAAGCAACAGCGTTAGGCCGAAAAGTCAAATTTAATTTGGATGAGGTAAGGCAGATTCAACAAGACATTAACAGCCAGATTTATGCCCGTGATTTCATGCTGATAGACCAATCGGATATGATAATCAGCTTTATTCCAACTCTGCCTGATAGAAGAGCTGCGATATCCAGCGGCGTTGAAAGAGAGCTCCAACACGCACACGAGGCTGCCAAAGAAGTTTATGTTATCTGGACGGCAAAGCAGCCTCCTTCAGTATTCGTTACACAGACTGCTACGAAAGTTTTTGGCAATGTGGATGAGACAGTGACATTTTTCAAAAATAAAAGATATATAAAAAAGTGACGATTTGTCGTTCATCTAAAGCTTTGCATAAACGAGGTTTTTCGGTTATCTTAGGTTGTCTATTACCGCTAAGAAAATGAGGAGTTTGTTATGAGGAAGTTTAAAATTGTTGTAGAAAAGCATCCCGATGGTTACGTAGCATATCCATTGGGACTTAAGGGAGTTGTAGTCGGGCAGGGAGACAACTATGAAGAGGCCCTTTCTGACGTGAAGTCTGCAATTCGTTTTCATATCGAGACCTTTGGAAAAGAAGTGCTGGAGGTGAAACCGAGAATTATTGAGGCCTTCGTTGCTGAAACTGGAGTGGAAGTTTGATGGCAAGTCTGAAAGCCGCGCTGGAACAGATACGTGCTCAAGCTAGTACAGAAAACATTAGCGTCACACAACACGCTCAGCAAGAAATGGCTGAGGAGGATATAACTATCGATGAGGTTCTTGAATCTATTGCCGCAGGGCACATTTTGGAAAGTTATCCCGAGCACCGTAGAGGTGCTTGTTGTTTGCTCAACGGTATTACCAAAAAGGGTCGTCCTCTGCACATCGTATGCACAACGGTACAACCGATGCTTATCACTATTACAGTTTATGAACCCAAACCAACAAAGTGGGCAACACCAACCCAAAGGAGACGATAGATATGAAATGTAGTATCGAAAGCTGCCCAGGAGAGTATGAGAAGCGTAAGATTACACACACCGTACGCCATAAAGGGCAGGTAGTTGTCATCGACCACGTCCCGGCAGAAGTTTGCTCAGTGTGTGGAGATGTACTTCTAAAGCCGGAAACTGTTCGTCGGATTGAGGCATTATTGCAAACCGAAGCTCGCCCGACGAGCACAGTACCACTTTATGAGTATGTGTGAGGGTCCCGCTCCACAGAAACCCACATCGTTTCCGCTAACGAAGCATCTACAGATCCCGCTACATTTGCATAAGCGACTTTGGCACTTTGCAAAATATGCCATTTAGGTACATAAACGAAGTATCTCAGTTAATTTTAAGCTGCGGAAGATCCTTGTGAGCAGTTACATAAGTGAATGCTTAACTAATACTACAGCGCTACTTAGATTTATTCGACATTGATAACCTTTTGTTATATAGAACCTTATGTTAATTACGTTAAATTCGAAATCCGAATCTTGACTGTCGTCAGACAAGTATCGAAGCACGAAACAAAATCGAATTACCAAAATTCAAATGACTAAAACAACAGAAGTGCAACAGTCGACAGGTATTCGCTTTTTTTGTTCTGAAAATTGGGATTTTGAACATTTGATATTGCTTCGGATTTCGGATTTCGTGCTTCGTATTTTAACACAATAAAACAGATTTTTCACTATTAAATGGCGCTGTAGTAATAATATGATAAAGGAATATTCCAATGGGTATAGATTTTAAGGACGAGTACGCTACCCTTCGCCAAGAGATTTTAGAACGTTTTGAGAGGATTCACGATACGGCAAAGTACGGCGTAGGTGCATTTATTGCTTTCCTGTCATACTATTATACAAACCCTGACTTTGACGATTTCACCGCGCTCACAATTTTGCAGTTGCTAATAGCATTGATAGGGCTGACAGCCCTACGATTGTATCATTCTATCTATGGTGTGGGTACATATATTGCGGTTGTTATTGAGGACGGTTCTAATGTGAAGTGGCATCGGATGAGCCGACAGCTCGACCGATACGAAAAGGAGCATAAGAAGTACCGCCGGATTCACAAGCTGCCCTTTCCGCTCGGCAGACGGTGGGGTGAAGATTCTGCCCAGGTTGCTATACTACTGATGGTACTCATATTAGTAGGGTCAAACGCAGTATTTTCCAAAGCAGGCGGTTTCACAAAAATCCAACCGAACTGCACTTCTCAATGGATTTTCTTCATAATGTCGCTGTTTATTTTAGTCGTCAACATTGTAGTTTTCCACCATATGTGGTGGGGAATGCGAAGGTTTGTAACCGATCGCAGTAAAACATGGAAGGAATATCGCGGGCACTTTAGCAAAGATTTCAAGGACGAATACGCAGACTGTAAGACCTAAATCTTGAGTATCCAATGTTCAATATCGGACAGCAGATTTCAGATAAGGAATTAGCACGCTATATCGACCACACACTTCTCGACGCGATGGCAACAGAAGAGCAAATCAGACAGTTATGCCAAGATGCGAAAAGCTACGGCTTTTGTGCGGTATCGGTAAATCCACGATGGGTGGCTTTGGCGGCGGAGCAATTACACGGCAGCAAAGTCAAAGTCGGCGGAGTGGTTAGTCTGCCGCTCGGAGCCGATACAACCAAAATCAAAGTTGCTCAGGCTAAAGAGGCAATATTCGCCGGTGCAGACGAGATAGATATGGTTGCGGACCTGGCCTCAATCGTTGAGGGCGATGCGAGATATCTGCGAGATGAACTTCGGGCTGTGCTAAAGGTTTGCCGGTCGATGAGGCCGGCTGTATTATTGAAAGTTATAATTGAGTCCGCGGCTCTGAATCGGGAGCAAAAAATCTTTGCCTGCGAGATTGCAAACCAAGTAGGAGTCGACTTCATAAAAACCAGCACAGGATTTCACCCTGCTGGTGGTGCAACGGTAGAAGACATAAAACTGATGAAAGAGACGGCTCCAAACTGTAGGATAAAAGCCGCCGGCGGAATACGGACAGTTGAGCAGGTTCTGGAGATGCTCGAAGCCGGCGCAGAAAGAATAGGCACCTCTTGTGGCGTTCAAATCATAGAACAGTTCAAAGCAGGACAGATGAAATGACCATCGGAACGGTCGTCGAAACAGATAGCCCAACAAAATGCACACTACACTATAAAAGACTGTACTCACCTATCGAACTATCAGCTTTGAGCGAGACATTTGCTACCCTCAAGTCATCCTCAATTCTTGGCGGTAATCCTGCACGAACAGACGCTGGCAGATTCAGTTACTGGGCTGCGGAGCCGAGAGAGGTATTTGAATTCCAGGCTGGCCAAAAGAATCCCTTTGAAAAACTGCATAGGGCTCTAAATAAATATAAATTAGAAAACCCCGCGATGAATCGCGGGGCTGAACGCTTAGCCCCCAGGTTTATTCAGAAGTTGCCCGAGGGCATCTTTTGCGGCGGGTGGATAGGATATTTTAGCTATGAGCTCGGCAGGTACATTGAGCGACTGCCCCGGACAACGACAGATGACCTGAAAATGCCCTTGATTCGACTGTGTTTTTACGACCGCGTTATAGCCTATGACCATATAAAAGGTGACCTCTGGTTAATCGCTCTGGAATTGCCGGGTGACTCGGAAAGCCCGGGAGAGAAAATAGCTGCTCTTGAAAAACTGCTTGCTGAGTCCCGAAAAACTGCTCTCTCATCACCTGCCCCTTGTGATATTGAGAACATCGATTTTGCGCAAGTTCGATGCAACATGAATAAAAATTATTACCTGCGGATGATTGAGAAAATAAAGCGGTACATTTACGATGGTGACGTTTACCAGATAAACTTCTCACAGCGATTCGAATGTGATTATACTGCAAAGCCAATAGACCTTTTCCACTGGCAGAACCACTACAATCCGAGTGGTTATGCCGCATATATCGACGCTGGGCGCTTCCATATAGTAAGCGCCTCACCTGAGATGTTTATCACAATCAATAATGGCATGATCCAGACCAAGCCGATAAAGGGCACTCGCCGGCGAATCATCAGCGCCTCACAAGGTGACCGGCAAGCCAGAAATATCAACGAGGCTAACTACACAGAACTGCTTAACAGCGAAAAAGAGCAAGCTGAGCTTAATATGATAGTAGACCTTGAGCGTAACGACGTAGCCAGGATTTGTGAGCCAGGAACAAGAAAGTTATTTCAATCCCGGACCATCGAGACCTATCCAACCGTTTTCCATGCTGTGGCTATGGTTGGTGGCCAACTTCGCAAAGATATCACATTCTGCGATGTTCTAAAAGCAATGTTCCCAGGTGGCTCAATAACTGGTGCCCCCAAGATACGCTCAATGGAAATTATCGATGAAACTGAGCCTACAGTTAGAGCAGTCTACACTGGCAGCATAGGCTATATAAGTTTGGATGGCAATGTGAGCTTGAATATCGCCATAAGAACAATTATTATCAAAAACCAGAAAGCGTACGCTCAGACCGGTGGCGGCATCGTGGCTGATTCCGACCCAGAGGCTGAATGGCAGGAAACAATCACAAAGGCAAGGGCACTAATAGCAGGGATAAATAGCGTATAGCGTGGAGCGGATAGCAGGTAGGGAGCCATGAGAACAAAGTCATTCAGAGACCTCATAGTTTGGCAGAAAAGTTATAAATTGGCGTTAGAAATATATAGAATAACAAAAGACTTTCCAAAATCTGAAGTCTACGGCCTATCTCAGCAAATGAGAAAAGCAGCCGTATCTGTACCATCTAATATAGCTGAAGGCTACGGCAGAAACCACAAGGCAGAGTATAAACAATTCTTATCTATTGCCTATGGTTCATTGCTGGAGGTCGAAACCCAATATTCGTTAGCATCAGACTTAAAGTATGTGGGTAAGTGTGAAATCATAGAAAACCTATTAAAAGAAGTCGGCGCCATGTTATGTTATATAGAATGCTAAATCCTATACGCTAAACGCTGTACGCTGTACGCTAAACACTAAACGCTGTACGCTGTACGCTAAACACTACAATTATGGAAAAGGTTTTCTTAAACGAAAAATTGGTAGATGCTGATAGGGCTTACATATCAGTTACAGATAGCGGCTTTTTGTATGGAGCTGGACTTTTCGAGACGATGCGAAGTCATAATGGCGTGGTTTTCTGCCTTAAGGATCATCTGGATAGATTATTCTTCAGTGCGAACAGCCTCTCGATAAACAATCCTTACAACAAGAAATATCTGACCGAGGCTATATATAGCGTCCTGGATGCTAATAAATTGAGCGATGCCCGTCTTCGCTTGACATTAACTAACGGCCCAATGGCTAAGTCAAACCAAAGGCCAAGACCAACTTTACTAATAACCGCCACTAAGTTGCAGCCTTATCCGCAGGAGTATTACAACAAAGGTGTCATGGTCGTTTTATGTCCATTTAGGCAGAACGTTAGAGAACCGACTTACGGGCACAAAACCACAAGCTATTTCTCACGTATGCTCGCGTTGAATTGGGCACACCAAAGAAGGGCTGCCGAGGCTCTATGGTTCACGGTTGACAATCGTCTGGCTGAAGGTTCTATCAGTAATGTATTTTTAGTTAAGGATTCAGCGCTGTACACTCCACCGATCGAAACGCCAGTGCTCGCAGGTGTCGCCAGAAAGACTGTTTGTCAGATCGCCTTAAGAAATTCTATCAAGTTAGTCGAAAAGAATCTTTATATAAATGATGTTCTTGAGGCTGACGAAATTTTCCTGACAAATGTAATCATGCAGATTCTGCCGGTAATCAGTGTGGAAAGGCACACCGTCGGCGACGGCAAAGTCGGGCCGATTGCTAAAATGTTATATGAGAATTTTAATGAATTTATTGAGGATAATTGCAGGCCAATTCGGTAAAACAGGAAACGAATATCAAAATAGCTGTAATAAAAGTGTGTGAGATGACTCAATATTCATTCAAATCTCATAGCGTAGTTTTAATATATCGGCTAACGAGCTGACGCAAGAGTGTTTATGAACCTTTACTGATTTAATTTGAGTAATGCAGATGAAAGTAAGGGATATAGCAGCAACTATAGAAAATATTGTGCCACTAAAGCTGGCACAAAGTTGGGACAATATAGGATTATTGATCGGTAATCCTGAGCGGGAAGTTAAGAATATCCTGCTGACGATCGATGTAACAACAGACGTTGTTGCCGAAGCCAAAAAGCTCAAAACAGATATGATTGTGAGTTATCACCCTGTAATCTGGGACGGTCTAAAAAAGATTACCTCCGAGGGGCCGAGTTGCACTGTATACAACCTGATCCAAAATGGAATCGCAGTTTTTTCTATGCACACTGCTCTGGATTCTGCCGTCGGTGGTGTTAACGACGGCCTGGCAGAGATAATCGGTATTGAAAATGCCAAACCGATTGGTGATTACGTTGACTATCCTGCCGGTGAAAACTACAAGCTCGTTGTTTTCGTCCCGGTCGAATCTATGGGCAACGTTTCAAATGCCATTTTTGCCGCAGGTGCAGGCTCGATAGGCAACTATAGCAACTGTGGCTTCCAAGCAGAGGGAACAGGGACTTTTTTGCCATTGCAGGGTGCACAACCAGCTATAGGTGAAAAAGGCAAGTTCGAAAAAGTCGCCGAGGTAAGATTTGAAACGATAGTGCCCGAAGAGAATCTCGATAAGGTAGTCGCCGCAATGAAAAAAGCACATCCCTACGAGATGCCCGCATTTGATATTTTTAGACTAAGCAATAGTGCAAGCAGGTTCGGCTTAGGCAGAATCGGAAAACTGGCACAACCTCTATTCGTAAACCAGATTATTAATAGAATCAAAAAACATACTGGAGCAAAAGCCTTTGGCATGGTCGGGAAAGAAAAACGGCTTGTGAAGACAGCAGCGGTTTGCGCAGGCTCATGCGGCAAGATTATCAATCAGGTAATAGCCGCAAAAACTGATCTTTACGTAACCGGCGAATTGAAACACCACCATGCACTTGCTGCGCAAGAAGCGGGCGTAACCTGCATTTGCCTTAGCCATACGGTCTCGGAACGATTCTTTTTAAGAAAATTAGCAAGGCAATTGCAAAGTCGGTTAGGAAAAGTAATAATCAAAGTAAGCAAAAAAGATGCAGACCCTTTTAGGTGGAAGATTCTATGACAGAGGAGCAAATCAACAAGCAGATGTCCGATGAACAATATACCGAGCCCTCACAGCAGTACTTAGACTCCAGCTTCACGGATAGTGACATGACAAACACCAAAAACGATAGCCGGGCCCTTGACGAGGTCCAAGATGACGACGAAATGAGCCACGCCGTGCAAAATGAGCCGACCGTCGAGTCTGTAATAGAAGCGATTCTCTTTGCCAGCGATGAACCCTTATCGGAGGCCAGGATCGCGGACATAATAGAAAGCAGCGTCAAACAAGTCCGCCAACACATTGATAACCTTAATGAAAAGTACGAGACAAACAACAGTGCCTTCAGGATAGAACAAATTGCTGGAGGCTATCAAATGCTAACCTTAAATCTGTATAATCATTGGCTTAAGAAATTACTTCGAGTGCGCGGCGATAGTAAGCTAAGCCCTGCGGCTATGGAGACGTTAGCGATAATTGCATATAAACAGCCTGTTATGCGTGCTGATATAGAGGCTATAAGGGGCGTCGCGGCAGGCGATATAATTCGTTCCCTCTGCTACAAAGGATTGGTCAAAATTGTAGGCCGGGCTGAAGTCCTGGGAAGACCTATGCTCTATGGTACAACGAAAAAATTCCTGGAACTTTTTGGCTTAAACTCACTTAAGGATTTGCCAAAAATCGAGGAACTCAAGAAGCCTCCTTCTTGAGTAGATAATCTATCTTGTCCCTTGGTGCCCAGGCTTATCACATCTACTTCTGCCTGGATTTGCGCAGTTGCGGTTTGATTATTTCTGTTGTCTTAAGGCATTATTGGTTCGAATCGCCAGATATTCCAGTTACCACCTCTGTTTGACCTAAAATAGATGAACTTGCCGGTATGGTTCCAACAGGGTCCGTCGTCTCTGGAACCGTTTGTGGTTAATTGTGTTTTTTTAGAACCGTCCGCGGTCATCAGCCAGATGTCGAAATTCTTTCTCTTCCTTGAGTCGAAACCTTCATCGGAGGCATACACTATCCATTTACCGTCGGGCGACCATTTAGGATTAATAGCATCATAATCGATATTTTGCGTTAGCTGGGTCTCGCTGATACCCTCTATGCTCATATGCCATATTTGCTTTTTTCCGCTGATTTTGTCGGTACGGACAAAAAGTATCTTATTTCCATCCGATGAAATCTGCGGTGCTTCACCTTCGCGCAGTTGAGTGGGCAGGCAGCCATTAAAGTTTATCTTCCATATTTGAGGTTCTTCCGTCCCGGGAGGATTAGAAGTATAGGCGATTGTATTGCAATCCGGAGAAACTGAAGGCCGGTAATCCTCAGCCGATGTGCTTGTGATGTTTGTTATTCCGCCACCTCCATCAGATTTGATCCGCCATAAGGTTGGATTCGCACTTGTGCGGTTCGAACTGAACACCAGATACTGGCCGTCCGGAGTAAATGATGGAAATAGATCTCGCCATTTCCCATAGGTCACTCGAGTTTTCCCAAATGAACCAATGGTCGTTTTCCAGATATTGCTGTACGAGGTTCCTTCCTCCTCTTCAACAATTACACGATACACTAAGACATCCTCGGTCGGCGATAAGATTGGTGAACCGATCTGGAAAGACCGATCCTCGTTATTTGTAACCCGAGTTACGCTCTTGGCATTCGGCGATCTCTCGATGATCTCGAGGTATGCAAGTGTCGGTTTGCGAATGATGGCCAGCTTCACGCCTTTTTCTGTTACCTTTGGCTCGAAAGACACTAATTCAACAGAAACCGTCTCAACTTTTTCCAGATCGAGGTCATATTGTTTTTTATCTTCAGGTCTGAAGCCAATCTTTAGCCGACCCTCTTTGTACCCTTCTTTTTTAGCTACGATTTCGTATTTCTTATCCTTGTTGGCAAACAGCAAGGTTTTTGTTAAAGGTGTGATTCCGCGTTCAATTCCGTCTATATAGATAGTGGCCATGTCGGGATTGGTATTGATCCTCACAGTCTTTTCGATCCTTTCCAGGACGATGTGATATTCTGTTTCCTCTTTGGGTTCGAGACGTATCATTGCTTCTCCGTCTCTATATGACGGCCCCTTTTTAGCGATTACTTTATATTCTTGGAACTTATTATCGAACCGGAGCTTCTTTGTCAGCGGCGTGATTCCGCTTTCCTCGCCATTTATATAGACTACGGCCGTGTTAGGGTCAGTTGTGACTGAGACCATCTTGTACCGGGCGCATCCAGCTAGGCAGAAAATTATCACAGGCACAAAAAGTATCACTGGTATTAATCTCGCTATTTTATCCATCGTTATTGCACCTCCCATTTTTTGGATAATTCTTACGATACATTCTCGCTTAAGTTCCAAGGATAATCAAACCGCTTTTCTTTGGATAGAAAAAAAGCCTGAACTCTAAGCGATAGAAGATAAGTGTTGTTTATTACCTGTCAAGCGGTTTTTTTGAAAAAATGCGCCAATCCAGAAATGACTTGCAGCGTACCCTGACGAAGCGATAAAATTTTTGGCTAGCTCCTGGACACCGTTGCTCATGGGTTAGCCCCCAACTTTACGTTGGGGGTCATAAAAAATTGTACAGCGTGTACTAAAATGTACAAGCATGATTTCGCTTCGCAAAATACGGATTCGTTCTGAACCGGGTGCCGCATACGGATGTCATATACATGTTGCCAGGCAACTGCAATGTTAGGTAACTTAAATAGAAAGGGATAGCAGATGATACGAAAGATGACAGCCATTATCGTTTTGATGATGACAGGTGCTGTACTCACTGGCTGTGCCAGTCAGCAGGAGCTTGCTTTCAAATCGGTCGAGGGCAAGAATCACTCGGCAGTTACACCTGTGAAGCAGACCGTCGATTGGGCTGTCCAATGGTGGGGTCCGCGTCATGAAGCTGTTAATGAACGGTTGAGAAAGGGAAATGTCGACTTGCTTCTTATAGGCGACTCTATCACCCATGGCTGGGAAAACGTGGGCAAGGGAATCTGGGATGATTATTATGCACAGCGAAACGCGGTCAATATGGGTTTTAGTGGAGACCGTACACAGCATGTGTTGTGGCGGTTGGACCATTCGGACTTGGAAGGTATCCGTCCGAATCTCGCGGTGCTTATGATTGGCACGAACAATTCAAATGGTGAGGACAATACAGCCGAGGAGATCGCCGATGGAATCATCGCTATCTGTCAAAGGCTGCGTACTAAGCTGCCCAAGACTAAGATACTTTTATTAGCGATATTCCCACGCAATCCCAAATCCTCGGCTCAGCGTCAGAAAAATGCCACAGCCAGTCTGTTGGCTTCAAGGATAGATGACGGCAAGATGATTCATTACCTTGATATCAATAGTAGCTTTCTGACGGAAGATGGAGTATTGAGTAAGGACGTTATGCCGGACTACCTGCATCCCAATAAAGCCGGATACAAGATATGGGCCGAGGCTATAGAGCCTAAAATTGCCCAAATAATGGGTGAGCATAAATAGTCGGAGAATTCTTGGCGAAACGATAGATTAGCAGAGTAGATTTGGTACACCGTTCCTCTTGGCTTAGCCCCCAACTTTACGTTGGGGGGATTACAAAGAATTGAACGATGTGCAACGAACATCAGAATTTCTGTGTCCTGTCCCCATTCATTCGTGGTTGTCCATAGTTTACACAATAATAAGTTGTATAAACAAAAATCGTAACCGTTCACAGTTTTTAACGAATTAGGGACGGATGTTTTTGATTGCTCCAGTGAGCAATAATTGATTCATGGATAAAATCAAAGACATTTCGCTCTTGCTTTTTACAGGTAGCCAATATCGTC
>Ga0315545_1000810_pt1 | contig 32522 bp, 30 predicted proteins | sample SalMarSW160210MG_FD_203096 | JGI IMG/M metagenome (GOLD analysis project Ga0315545, IMG submission 203096) | Salt marsh sediment microbial communities from the Plum Island Ecosystem LTER, Massachusetts, United States - Salt Marsh Sediment SW1602-10 ...
AGGTGAAGATAAAAATTTAGGCAGGGCTTATTTTAATGCTATAAGTTTCTGGAATAAGGCTGAAGAATATAGTCAGGAAAATAAGTTAGAAGACGCCTATATTAATTACTTCACTTCCCGCCTCTATTTTTTAGAAACAACTAAACTTTTGAAATAAAAGTAAATTAGGCTCTTTGGCTGCCTGGCCTAATTGCCGGTACCCAACCATTATCTGTCTTTGCTGCTGATTGTCTTGGACTACATTCTATTCCAAATGGGCACTCTTTTCCTCGCCAAAATACCCCATCTTCTAAACCCAGGCACACTTGCTCTTGTCTCTCGTTAGCAAACCTCAACGCTACTTCATCTGTCTCGAGTTCAACTCCTTCTATAATAATGGGAAATCAGCTACAGGAGTAAGCCTCTTGGGTGATCTCCTCCTGCCCATTGAAACCTCAATTACCTCTGCTTTCGCTTGATGAATTTTCTGCTGAACCGTGACAGCGCCCACATTAAAGAGTTCTGCCCAGTCATTTTGGGTAAACATCTGCTCATCAAAATATCCTATAATTGTTCCATCTGGAAGTTTTTCTCTTAAAATTGACATAGTTCAGAGATAGATTAATTTAGCTTTAACCCATATTATATCACCCATGAAACTAATTTATCTTAAAATTAAGAATATTGAGCTTTAATTTCACCTATTCAAATGAGGTTTACTACGGGGCAGAGTGTCTCGACAATTATCTTTCTTTAGTAAAGGCTTTACCTGATTCGGATTTTAGATAAAGTTCAAAATTTTTAGCTTTTTTTCTTAGGCATCTTTTTCTCGACTGGCGTTAACACTTGAATGGCTTTACCTGTTTTCTTGATTGTTGATTTTTTGCTCTTTTTCGTCTTATTCTCTACTAACTTTGGTTTTTTCTCTCCGGCTGACGATAGCAAGCCAATAATTGTATCAAGCCTAGTATTTAGAATTTCAATTTTTTCTACAAGCTGGGAAATGCTGCGATTATTTATATTGCTTTGCGAAGGCCTTCTTGAATCTCTATCGCCAAAACTCCTTCTGGGAAAATCTCTTCTGTCTCTTGATCTATTACCATTGCTTCCGCCTTTTTTCTCAAAACAATCACTGCAATATACTGGCTTCTTGCCGCTTGGCTTAAAAGGCACTTGGCAATCTTTACCGCATTCATCACAAACTGCATCATATAATGAAGGCCTTCTTGAATCTCTATCGCCAAAACTCCTTCTGGGAAAATCTCTTCTGTCTCTTGATCTATTACCTGGGTTAAAGTTTCTCATAAATGCTCCTTACTAAGTACTAATACATTACTGTAGTATATGCTACTTTTCAGATAAATAGCAAGGAGTACTATAAAAAATGTAAATAATTTATGATTAAGTATCAAATTACCGCCAGAAGCACATTAACTTAATCTACTTTCTCTTCCCCCACTTGATCTTATGCCAAACTCGTTCGTGAAGATAATAAATTATGGTACTAGATATGTTTGAAAAAATTATTATGCCTAGAGCCAAAAGGACTTTTTTGGTAATGACGTAAATAATCAAGCCATCAGCCAGTATCACTAAAATCCTAAAAGTCACAGACTTAGCTACCGACCTCTTTATATTCCCATAAAATGACATGTTTTAAGTTTACAAGAAATCACTCTTATGTCCAATAGGGAAAAATCATGCCCGCTCCCTCGCGACAAAATACAGACAGTGTTATATACTATAAGATATTATAGCAGAAAAATCTGTTTATCATTAATCTTCAATATCAAATCCTTGAACATCTACTCTTGATCCATATTCCGCCTCATGGAAAGCCTCTATCCCCTTATCTAGTCTGCTGGCTGGGAATCCTAAGGCTTCAATAAAACAATCTATTCCTTGATTAAAATCAGTCACATTCAGATTAGTTAAAAAACCACATCGTCTTAAGTTGTGCTCTGAGGTCCCTGCATATCTTTGGGCATTGTTAACAGTAAATTGGGGACAAAGAAAACCTCTTCTAATCTCACCATCCTTAGTTCTGGCAACAGCAACATAGCCTGGCTGTCCTACAAGCCATCCCCTACTTTTTTTTCCTACTTTCTCTCTCACAAATATAATCAACCTTTTTCTGGGCAAGTTTATTTAATTTGTGGGTCCAGATGGACTTGAACCATCAACCCCTACGACCCGCCAGACTGGACTTGTGGACTCGAGAGGTATCGAACCTCTGACCTTTCGGACCCGCCTGCCAAAGCTAGTGACCGTGCCTGGATTTGAACCAGGGGGCCTTTCGGATGTGAACCGAACGCTCTACCACTGCCGTCCAGAGGACGGTGAGCCTCTGGCTCAAGCTATTATGGACCCTGGTAGAACGATTTCACATTGCCCTTCTACTACAATCTATTTTTTGGGAACAACTAGATTATTAAAATAGTGGGCTCGATAGGGATTGAACCTATGACCTCTCCGATGTGAACGGAACGCTCTACCACTGAGCTACGAGCCCAAAATCTAATAATATTTAACTATTATCTGTTTTAATTTCTTTCCTTGTCCACTTTTAAAAAATTTTTTTCTCATGATGGCATCTTTTTTACAAAAAAACTTTTCCCAATATATCAATTTAAAAGGACCGTTTTGCTTTGTCCATTTATTAACGCCCATGTTGTGTTCTACCAGACGTTGTTGGGGCTGTTTGCTCGTAAAACCAACATAGGTTTTCCCGTTTTTAAGGCTTATTAGTAAATAAACATAGTAAAACATCTATCTACCACTGCCGTCCAGAGGACGATGAGCCTCTGGCTCAAGCTATGGACCCTTTTAGATATGATTTTACCAAAATTGCTCTTGCGTCACAATCTAATTTCCCTTTATAATGAAATATTATGTTTCGGATACTAAGAATCATCGGCGCTTTTATTTTGGACTTTATTGAAACCATTGTCACCGCCCTGGTTATTTTCGTCATTATCTACCTCTTTCTTTTCCAGCCCCATCAGGTTAAAGGCAACTCCATGCAGCCCAATTTTGAAAACGGCGAATATCTGCTGACCAATAAAATTACCTATCGTATCCATGAACCTGAAAGAGGCGATGTCATTATCTTTAAAGCTCCGGTTAATCAAAGCTATGATTATATTAAAAGAATTATTGGTCTGCCAAACGAAAGCGTCAGTTTAAAACAAGGAAGATTTTTTATTGATGATAAGTTTTTAGATGAATCGGCTTATTTAGCTGAAGATGTTTACACTCAGGGCGGTCAATTTTTACCTGAGGGTGGAGAAATAGTGGTGCCTGAAGAACAATATTTTATGGCTGGAGACAATCGCTCCCATTCCAGCGACTCAAGAGAATGGGGTTACATTTCTAAAGATGATATTGTGGGCAGGGCTTGGCTGCGTTACTGGCCGCCCTCTGCTTCCGGACTGATTCCTAAGATCGCCTGGTGAAGTTTTCTTAATTGCTCATCTGTTTCTTCGGGCGTTCCCACCAAACCAATGTATAATTTAGTTTCCCTTAGACTCCTTCTCAATCTCACTTTTACCTTTTTACCTAAAGCCCCGCGCATTTCATCCTCATATTGGTCTACTTTTTCATCAACAATAAATTTATTTAATCGGGCTTCACTCTTATCACCTAATTTAACTGTGGGCTGACCGGAAGCCAGCTTCATTCTTCGGGCTATTTCTTCTGTTCTTCTGACTGAAGCTGATTCTTTCAAAACCATTTTATAAGCTTCAATCATTAAACGCATATCGTGAATACCCTGAAGGGCCCGGGCATGACCTTCAGTAACCAAACCTGAAAGCAGACCATCTTTGACCGCATCTGGCAGTTGAAGCAGTTTTAAGGTGTTGGAAATATAAGGGGCGCTTTTGCCAATTCTCTTGGCAATCTCTGCCTTGGAAAGCATAAATTCCTCGACTAAACGTTCAAAGGCCTTAGCTCGATCAATAGGATTCAAATCCTCTCTCTGGACGTTTTCCACAATAGCCATCTCCAACATCCCCTGAGGACTGGTCTCTTTGACAATGCAGGGAACATCTTTAAGGCCGGCAATTTTGGACGCCCGCCAACGCCTTTCACCCACCACAATCTGATAACCGGCCGGCGTATGGGCCACCACTAAGGGCTCTAAAACACCGTGTTGTTTAATAGATTCCACTAAGTCAGCAATTGATTCCGAAGTAATTACTCCTCGGGGCTGGAGGGGATTGGCTTGAAGCTGTTCAACGTCTAAATCAACGATATTTTTTTGACCCATTTGATCCATAACTGACTCCTTTTATTTAAAATCAAATAATAGAGACTACTTTTTTACCTCGCAAACTAGAAAAACTAACTCTACCTGTCTTTAAGGCAAAAAGGGTGTGGTCTCTACCCATCCCTACGCCCTGGCCGGCATGAAATTTGCTACCTCTTTGCCGGACAATAATCTGACCGGTTTTAATGTTTTGGCCGCCGTAAATTTTGATGCCCAGACGCTTACCGACCCTGCCTTTGTGTTGAACCGTGCTCCCGCCGGTTTTCTTTTTCGCCATAACAACCTTATGTAACCATAAGTTTTCACAAAAGTCAACTATTTATTTTCACACTTCTCCCGCAAAATGCGGGCTCAGTCTAAACTGACTAGGAACAGATTAAGAAGAAGTAATTTTTAAAATCTTTACTTTAGTTTTTTGCTGACGATGGCCTTTAACCCGACGATAACGGGATTTAGCTTTATAAGTGGCCACCCGGATTTTCTTATCTTTGAACTGCTCGACAACTTCTCCCTTTACCCGAGCTTGTTTGACCAGGGGAGTACCGAGGCTTAATTTATTGTCTTTTACCATTAAAACCTGATCAAAATTAATCTTATCCCCTTTTTTCCCTTCAATCTTTTCCGTGGTAATGACTTCGCCTTCGGCTACTAGGTGTTGTTTGCCAGCAATATTAACTACGGCTGTTTTTATTATTTTAACCATAGACTGTATTTTAACTTAATGTTTATCTTATTTCAATTGATTTTTCTTTTTGCCTATTCCTGGCCACTGATCGAATTAAGGCTAATAGAACAAAAGTAGAGATTAAAGAACTGCCACCATAAGAAACTAAAGGCAGAGTAATTCCAGTAATCGGCATTAAGCCTAAATTCATCCCTATATTAATAAAAGATTGAAAAAAAAGCAGGCTGGCGCCTCCAACACAGATTAAGCTTCCCGTTAAAGTTTCGCTCTCCCTGCCTAAAAGATAAATTTTCAAAATTAAAATATAAAAAGCAAAAATTAATAAACTGCTGCCTAAAAAACCCCATTCTTCTGCCAGGCAGGCAAAAATAAAATCAGAGTGTCTCTCCGGTAGAAATCTAAGCTGGCTTTGGGTGCCGCTGCCCAAGCCTTTGCCTAAAAATTGACCTGAACCAATAGCGATTTTGGCCTGAATTAGGTTGTAACCGCTGCCTAAAGGATCAAAACCTGGATAAAGAAAGCTTAAGGCCCTTTCTTGTTGGTATGGTTTTAAAACCCGCCAACCTAAAGGCAGGCTGGCTAAAAAAACTAATAAGCCTAAAATAAGATATCTTAATCTCATCCCCTTACTTAAAATAATCGCCAAGCCGATGACAAAAACAACTAAAGCGCTGCCTAAGTCTGGTTGTTTGAAAATTAAAAAAACCGGTAAAAAAAGAAGGCCTAAAAAGATAATTAAATCTTTAATCTTTTTAAAATCCAATTTTAAAGCTAGGCCGGAAAAGCTCAAAAGTAAAAGGGGTTTGACTAGTTCTGAAGGTTGTAAACTTAAATTTCCTATTCTAATCCAGCGGATTGAGCCACGGGTTAAACTGCCTAAAATAAAGGTCAGCAAAAGTAAAAAAACTGCCAGAATATATAAATGAAAATAAAGTTTTTCAAAAACCTGGTAATCAATAAGAGAAAAAAGTAAAAAAACTAAAACCCCGATGCTAAAAAATAAAAGCTGGTTTTGGAAAAAACTCCTATCAATACTGAAAAGAGTCAAAGCCCCCAGACTGAAAATAACCAGCACTGGAAGGATAAACCAGCAGTCAAGATTTCTGAACATAATTATTCAACAATCTTAATTTCTTTCCCTTTTCTTATCTCTTTAACCAAAGTTTTTGACTTAATTTCCTTTTCAAATTCTTTAGGCCAAGAAGGGAGAGTAATAACTATTAACTGACTTAATTGGCAACCAGCTTTTTTCCGTTGCTCTTGAATTTTCCTCATCAACTCTCTGGCCTCCCCTTCTTTTTTCAATAGGGGAGTTAGTTTCGTCTCCAAGCTTACCTCTAGTTTTTTACCTTTAATAAATTCTACCTGTTTAACATTTAGCTCTTCTTTAATTAATTGAATTAATTCTTTCTGATTCTTTAATTTCACTTTTAACTTTTCACTTTTAACTTTTAACTTCTTTAGTGGTTGTCTAACTTTAATCCCCTTCTCTTTTCTTTGACTGTGACCTAACTCACAAATTTGACGCACTAAATCCATTTGTTTAAGTAAATCTTTGTCTGTTTTTTTAATCTCAGAATTTTTTTCCGGCCAGGAAGCCAGATGAACTGATTCTTCTCCACTAAGGTTTTTATAAATTATTTCACTAATAAAGGGGTTAAAAGGAGCTAATATTCTTGAAAGCATTAATAAAACTTGGCTTAAAACATTTAAACAAACATTTAGGTCATTTTTATCATCGGTTAATAAGCTGACTCTATCCCGAGAGCGCCTCACATACCAGGTGGATAAGTCTTGAACAAATTTCTCTATTAAAAGAGCCGCCTCGTCAGGCTTATAATCGTCTAAAAATCCTCCCACCTGAAAGGCCAAAAGGTCAAGCTTGGTTAAAATCCATTTATCTAAAATTTTTAATCCCCGGGGAGAAAGTTTTTTTAGCTGCCAATGGTTTAAATTAGCATAGGTAACCAAAAAATTATAGACGTTCCATAGGGTCAAATGAAATCTTCTTCTGGTTTCATCAGCAATTTTATAACCAAAAAGCAGGTTTTTTTCCGGATGGTGAGTCAGATACATCCAGCGCATCACATCAACTCCGATTTTGTCTGCCCCTTCATTAAATTCAATCGCATTACCCCAAGATTTATGCATCGGCCGGCCATCCTCACCCAACAAAGTCCCAAAACCTAAAACGGTTTTATAAGGCTCCTGATCTTCTAAAACCGTGGCCATAGCAATCATCGAATAAAACCAGTTCTTGAACTGTCCTGGGAATGACTCGGTAATAAAATCAGCCGGAAACCATTTTTTAAAATATTTTTTGTCAGTGGTATAACTTAATTTCTTGGTTTTCGGATCAATCAGAGTAGAAAAATTAACAATGCCCGCGTCCAGCCAAGGATTGCCTACATCAGCAATCCGAGAAGCTAATTGACCACACTGGGAGCATTTTATTTTAATTTTATCAACCCAAGGACGATGGGGACTATGACCCTTAAACTCAGACCAGCCTTGAGCTGCTTTTTGACTTAATTCTTCCTCAGAACCAATAACCTGAAAATGGCCGCACTGGCATTGCCAAATCGGTAAGGCCAACCCCCAATAGCGTTTTTTAGAAATCAGCCAATCATCCATATTTTTCAGCCAATCCAGTTCTCTTTTTAAACCAAAGCCCGGAATCCAGCGGATTTTTTTGGCCACATCAATCATTTTTTGGCGTAAAGTCCGGCCTTTTTTATCATTCGGATCTTTCTTGTCCATACTAATATACCACTCATCAACCGCCCGCCAAACCAATTCTTCTTTACAGCGCCAGCAGGCTGGATAACGGTGAGTCACCCTCTCCGTCTTAAGGAAAAACTTGCCTTTGTCTTTATTTCTAAGATAGTCCAAAATCAATTCCGGATGTTTTTTGGCATTTTTACCGCTTAAGTTTCCCATTTGCTCCAAATAATTGGCTTCTTCGTCTATCGACTCTACTAAAGGCAAATTTTCTTTAAGACCAATCTTATAATCCTCAGCCCCGCCGCCGGTATTAATATGAACCACGCCCGTGCCTTCATTATCTGCTACCGGTAAAATCAAGGCATCTGAGGCCACTACTTTATGAACGTAGCTACCCAAGCTTTTTTTTAGCCGAGGCAAATGAGCAAAAGGAGCCTGATAATTAAGCCCAATCAGTTCCTTGCCTTTGACGACTTGGGCCTTGGTATATTTTTGAGGAAAAAGGACTTTCGCTCTTTCTTTTAAAACCACCAATTTCTCCGAGCCGTTTTTGATTAAAAGATAGTCTTTTTTAGGGTCAACGACTAAGGCCACATTAGCCGGAATCGTCCAGGGAGTCGTGGTCCAAACTAAAAAATAAGTCTTGGGCCAGCCTTTTGAAATAATGGGAAGTTTAAAATAGATCGACTCATGGGTTACCTCTTTATAGTCCTCGGTGAGCATCTCATGCTGGGAAATAGCCGTGCCGCAGCGCGGACACCAAGGGACTGAATCTCTTCCCTGGTACAACCAACTATTCCGCCAGCATTTTTGCAAAAAATACCAAATCATATAGTTATTTTCATCGCTCATAGTGAAATAAGAATGTTCCCAATCCATAAAGTATCCTAGTCTTTTCGATTGTTCGGTTTGCACTCGGGCAAATTTCTTCACTCTGGCTTTGCATAAATTAACAAACTTGGCGATACCGAATTTCTCAATATCTTTTTTGGATTTGAAGCCCAATTCTTTTTCTACTTCCACTTCCACCCAAAGACCTTGACAGTCAAAACCATTTTGAAATCTCTGCTCATAACCCTTCATGTTTTTATAGCGCTGCCAAAGATCTTTATAAGTTCTGCCCCAGGCATGATGAACCCCCATCGGGTTATTGGCGGTAATTGGTCCATCCATAAAAGCAAACCGTTTCTGACTGCCTTTATTCTTATGAAGGTATTTTTTTACTATTCCCGTTTGATACCACCACTGAAGCAATTCCTTCTCCATTTGAGGAAAATCTGGCCTGGGATTAACATTCTCGAATTTCTTCATGAAGTTTATTATATCAATCTTCCCAGCAAAACCACAAATCCCAAATTACAAATCCCAAATAAATCTCAATTTTCAAAATTAAAAATTCTAAACCTGCCGGCCGGCAGGAATTCAAAGCTCCAAATTCAAAATTATAAATTGTTTGGAAATTGGAATTTGAAAATTATTTGAAATTTGGTGCTTGATATTTGGAGCTTGATTTATCTTCCTTGTCTTAAAAAAGCCGGAATATCAAATTTGGAATCTTCCGGAGGAGTTTCTCCATCTTTGTCTTTTTCTTCTTTTTCTTTTTGCTTTTCCTCTGCTTCTTCGACGGTTTCCTCTTCGTCAAAGTCAGAAACAAAGGCTTTCTTAACCGGCTGCCTTAAGGGTCCGGTGCTGGCAATCTCTTGTAATCTTTGCCTAGTTTCATCAAAGCCCGTGGCTAAAACCGTAATTTTTACCTGATCAACCAAAGTATCATCAATCACCGTTCCAAAAATAATATTAGCGTCAACATCAGCCGCTCCGGAAATAATTTCTGCGGCCTGATTAACCTCGCTCATGGTCAAATCTTTGCCGCCAGTGACATTAAACAAAACGCCTTTGGCTCCATCCATGGAGATATCAATCAAGGGCGAAGAAATGGCTGACCTGGCGGCCACCTGAGCCCGATTCTCGCCGGTGCCAATGCCCATACCCATCAGAGCACTACCGGCGCCGCTCATAATTGATTTGACGTCATTAAAATCAACGTTGATTAAGCCTGGCGTGGTAATCAGATCAGAAATACCCTGAACGCCCTGACCTAAAACCGAGTCGGCCACTTGAAAGGCTTCAATCAAGGTCATCTTCTTATCAACAATGTCTAAAAGTCTTTGGTTAGGAATAACAATTAAGGTGTCAACTTTATCTTTAAGCTTTTCGACGCCTTCTTCGGCCACCACCATTCTCCTGGTACCCTCAAATAAAAATGGCTTGGTGATGACGCCAACAGTTAAAGCTCCTACTTCGCGGGCAATATCCGCAATTATAGGCGAAGCGCCCGTACCCGTACCTCCACCCATGCCGCAAGTCAAAAAAACCATATCTGAGTCAATGAGAACTTCTTTGATTTTTTCTTTTGATTCTTCGGCTGCCTGAGTCCCGACTTCCGGATCGGCTCCTGAACCTAAGCCTTTCGTCAGTTTCTCTCCAATCTGAACCTTGGTCTGAGCTTGAGAATTTAATAGCACTTGAGCGTCGGTATTGATCGCCACAAACTCTACTCCTTTAATATTTTGATTGAGAATCATTGAAGAAACGGCATTATTGCCACCACCACCAACGCCAACTACTCTAATTTTGGCAAAAGTGTTCAAATCAGGTTTTACCAAAGCCATATCTGGCTCCTTTTTCTGGGCAGGAGAAATTTATGATCCCGATTAAATCAAGATCATGGTAAGAACGATTTTACAAAATCAACTACTTTTTCTGCAACTCCTTTAGCAGGAATTCTCCCTAGAATGCTACCAATCTTTTTAAAAGAAAAGCCAGCCGTAGCCGGTTTTTCAAAATTTTTCAAACCATACAGAATTAGACCTTGCCCCGTGCTGAATTCGGGTTCTCTAATCTCGTCAATTAAACCGTCCAGTCCGCTAGGCCTGCCAATTCTGACTGGTAAAGATAAGGTTCGCTTACAAACTGGAATAAGGCCGGCAGTCCGCGCGCCGCCACCGGTGACCACAATCCCAGCGGGTGTGGCTCCCCCATAGCCCGATTTTTTCAACTCTTCCCCTACCATCTGGAAAATTTCTTTTAAGCGAGGCTGAATAATACCGTCAACCACCGTCTTTTTAGAAACTGATTTAATCTCCTCCTCCAAATCAAGTTTACTTAAATCCAATTCATCTTTTTCTTTAGCTTCTTGGTCTTGGTCAACTTTTTTATAGCGGCTTAAGGCTTTTTTAATTTTCTCCGCGCTATCTAAAGAAACTCTTAAACCAATGGCTAAATCATTAGTAATATTCTTAGCCCCGACTGGCAAAACTGAAGAATAGGCTAAAGACCCTTCTACGAAAATGGCAATGGCAGTGGTGCCGCCGCCAATATCTACCAAGCACACCCCTAGTTCCTTTTCTGTATCAGTCAAAACTGCCTCAGAGGCGGCCAAACCAGAAAAAACTAGGGCTTCGACATCGACTCCTAGTTCAGCCACGCATTTTCCCAAATTCTTCATCGCGGTTGAAGAGCCGGTGACAATATGAGTTTCTACCTCCAACCTGACGCCGGTCATGCCCAAAGGGTCTTTGATGCCTTCCTGAGAATCAACAATAAAATCTCTGGGAATAACGTGGAGGATTTCCCGGGAAGCAGGCAGGGAAACTGCCCTGGCCGCCTCAATCACCCGAGAAACATCTTCCATGCTAATTTCTCCTTCAGGTTCGGCCACGGCCACCACTCCTTTAGAGTTCTTTGACTGAATATGATTACCGCTAATAGAAATAAAGGATTTGGCAATGGCGCAGCCCGCCATTCTTTCGGCTGCCTCGACGCTTTGAGTAATGGCATTGATGGCTTCCTCAATGTCAACAATCTGACTCTTTCTTAAACCAATTGAGGGAAAAGTGGCTACCCCAATGACATTAATCTTTTCTGAATCTTCCTGTTGAGAAGCAATAATGGTGGTTATCTTTGATGTGCCAATGTCGATAGCACTAACAATCCTACCTTTAGGCATAAATCAAAATCTTACTACCGGTTTATCAAACCGGAGATCAATAAATCGTGGCAAGCTGCCTTCTATTTTACTCTGCCTCAAAATAAAAAGTAAAGAGTCAACTTGTAAGCCAATATTTTTCTGAGCCGAGAAAGAAGCCAAAATATCTTCATTTAAAGCTAAAGTAATTACCTTTTCTCTATCCAGCATAATTTTTTGCAGCTGAATGGAATTGTCTTTGGTTAAACCAATAATTTCCAGGGCTGATAAGATTTCCTTCTGGTCTAATTTCTCTCCCACTTTTAAATCAGCTGCCAAATTTTTAATTATAATTTTAGGCAAGTTTTCTTTAGCCTCTTGTTTCTCTTCCATAAGATAACCGCTCTCACTTAAAATAAACCATTTTTCTTCATCTGGGCTGAGATAGGCAAAAGGTTGATAAATTTCTAGCCTGACGACCACTTTGTTTAAAAGTTTTTTTTCTATCTCAACTTCTTTAATCAAAAAATTCTCTGCTTTGATATCCTCAGCGATTTTTTTGCTATCTAAAGTGAAAATATTTTTGCCTAAAACCTGAAAGAAAAGAACTTTTTCTTTATCAGTGCAGGGTAAACCGTTTCTTTGACAAACCAAATTAGAAACTTTAAAATAATCGCTTCTAAAAATAAAAATAACCAGGTAGATTAAACCAACAAAAACCAAAAAAGCAGAAATTGATTTGATAATCAAAGCAAGCCGGTTTTTAAAAAATCTCATGAGTTAACTAAATTCTTAATAACCTCGGTCATTTTCTGGGCTGCCTTGGAGGGGAGTAAAAGTTTCTTTTTTCTAAAATGGTCCAGATTTTTTAAAACATAATTTATTTTGTTAAGCAAATTTTTATCTTTCAATTCCGACTGGGGTAAAATGAGGGTTTGACCTGATTTTTTCAAAACCAAGGCATTGGCCTCTTGTTCCTGGTTATAAGCCCAAGGCAGAGGAATCAAAATGCTGGCTTTTTGCAAAACTGCTAATTGATAAACCGTATGAGCTCCGGCGCGACTGATAACTAAATCCGCCCGTTTAAACATTTGGATCATTTTTTCTTCAAAGAAAAATTTACTTATCAGATATCTCGATTGCCGCTCCAGCGATAAAAAAGATCTTTTCTTTTTTAATCTTGAAAAGTCTTTGGTTCTAAGATTAGCTCCAGTTTGATGAACTAAATTGGCGAAAGATAAAATCTCTTCCAAATTTTTTTCAATGTTTTTATTGATGATATGAGAACCCTGTTTGCCTCCGGTCACCAAAATCGTGGGGAGATGATTTTTAAAAAGCGGTTTTGGTTTTTTAGCGGAAAAAAATTCTTCTGATAAGGGCAGGCCGATGACTAAAGTCTTTGGCTGAGGAAAATATTTTCGAGAACTGGACCAGGTAAGAAGAATTTTTTTTGCCCCAGAAGCCAAGATTCTGTTGGCCAAGCCGGCCCTGGTGGTTTGCTCATGAATGATAAACGGAATTCTTAATAAAAAAGAACTTAAACAAACCGGAAAAGAAAGATAGCCGCCAAAAGAAACTACCAGTTGAGGTTTGATTTTTAAAAGTAAATAAAAAGACTGAGCTAAGCCCCAAATAACTTTAATCAATTGAAGAGGATTAAAAGCTCGATAAAACTTGCCTGTTTTGAGTTCAAAAAAAGGAATCTTTTCCCTAGTCACCTCCAAAAATTCCAAGCTTAAGCTTTTATCTTTTCTCATCGTATGCTTATGACCAAACCAATAAACTTGATAGCCTTTTTTCTTTAAGGCCTTAGCCACCACTAAAGCAGAATTATGATGACCACCGATGAAAACTATTTTTTTCATAAAACTCCAATTATCAAGCACCAAATAACAAATAATACCAAAATCCTAAATTATAAATTCTAAACGTTTTGTATTTTGAATTTTGAATATTTGAATTTATTTGTGATTTGGAATTTGTGATTTGATAATTAATTATGTATCTTTACTAATATTTAATAATATCACAACTCCCACTAAAGTTACAATTAAAGATGACCCGCCGTAAGAAATAAAAGGCAAGGGTAAACCTGTCAAAGGCACTAAAGCCACCATCGCCGCCAAATTAATTAAAGTTTGAATTCCAATCCAACCAATAATGCCGCCGGATAAAAGCTGAGCGAAACCAGGATCAGCTTTTTTAACAATTAAAAAACCTTTTAATAAAATGGCTAAAAAAATAAGAATCACCACCCCGGCGCCGATAAAACCCAGCTCTTCGGCAATAATGGCAAAAATAGAATCAGTGGTTACCTCAGGTAAATAGGCGTATTTCTGCCTTGATTGTCCCAAGCCCAAACCAAAAATCCCTCCCGAACTTAAGGCAATTAAAACCTGGGTAATATGGTAAGAACTGCCTAAAGGGTCGCGGGTAGGATTGAGGAAAGTTAATAGCCTATCCCGACGATAAGAAGAGCTCAGAATCGCCAAAAGCCCTCCAAGAAAAACTAAAACCACCATTGGAATCAATTTCAAAACTGAAGCGCCGGACAAGAAATAAATTAAAAAAGCATTAACCACAATTACGGCCAAAGTGCCTAAGTCCGGCTCCAGCAGGACCAAAAGAGAGATAAAACCAATCAGGCTTAAGAATTGCCAGATTCTTCTTTTTTTCTCCAACCAAGAAGCTAGATAGCAAACCATGGTCAACTTTATCAGTTCTGAGGGCTGTAAAATAAAAAAACCAAAGTTAAGCCAACGTCTAGCGCCTTTAATTTGCGTCCCCACTCCCGGAATTAAAACTAAAACTAGCAGAATTAAATTAATCACAAACAGGGGAGCGGCCATTTTTTTAATAAGATTAAAGTTAATCCGGGAAAAAACCAACATCAGCAGCAAACCGATGCCCGCCCATAAGGCTTGATTTTTTAAATAATAATATTTATCATTAAAAACCCTATCCGCTTCCACCACCGAAGCATTGTAGACCATTAAAACCCCAAATAAAGTCAAAGCCCCGACTAAAACAAACAAGGCCCAATCTAACTTTTTTGATGAGGATTTTTTACGATGATTTCCCCAATCTCTTTTAGCCATATTTTGTCATCCTGAATTTATTTCAGGATCTTAACTTCTTTACCCACTTTTTAAACTGGTCTCCCCTATCCTTATAGTCCTTAAACAAACCAAAACTTGGAGCCGCACAAGAAAGTAAACAAATTTTCCCTTGAGGCGTATGTTGATAAGCTAATTTAACTGCTTCTTTCATGTTTTTAGCAAAAAAGTGTTGAGGAGAAAATGTTCCTGCTCTTTTTTGAATCTCTTGCCAAATTCTTTTTCCATTGACCGGAAAAAGAATAATATTTTTGATTTTATAAAGCAAAATTTGTTTGGCCAGAGCGCTAAAGTCTAAATTTCTCTCATGGCCACCTAAAAAAATCGTCCCAATTTTATTTTTAAAGGTATCAATGGCGGCTATGGTAGCATTAGGGTTGGTAGCTAAAGAGTCATTGTAAAAAGTAATGCCTTTAAAAATACCGACTAATTCTAAACGATGAGGTAAAGGTTTAAATTTTTTAATCGCTCTAGCAATGGTTTGATTATCAAGATTAAATATTTTAGCCACGATAATCGCCGGCATTACGTTTTGTAAATTAAATTTTCCTCTTAAGGGAATATCTTTTATTTTGATTATTTCTTCCTTGCCTGATTGAGAATAACAATAAACAAGCTTACCTCCATCTGGAAAACAACCGGGGCATTTTTGTCTATCAATATAAAAAGGAATTTTTTTAGCTTTGCTTATTTTTGATAATTTTCTAGTAACAGGAAAAGAAGCATTGTAAATTAAATAATCATCTTTGTCTTGATAAAGGATAAAGCTCTTTTTAGCATTCAGATATTCTTTAAAATTTTTATAATAATCCAAATGCTCGGGGACAATGTTTAATAAAACTGCAGTGTGAGGACTTTTTTTTAAATCAACTAACTGATGAGAAGAAAGCTCAAAAATAAAGATAGTATCTTTACCATTTCCGTTTAAAAAAGTTAGAGCTGGTTTACCAATATTACCAATTAACTTAACCTTTTTCCTGGCTGCCTTTAAAATTGCAAAGATTAAAGAAGATGTTGTGCTCTTGCCCTTTGTCCCTGTCACTCCAATAATTATTCCCGGGCAAAGATCAAAGAAGATTTTTGTCTGCGAGCTAATTATTTTACCTTTCTCTTTGGCTCTAATTAGCGCTGGCGAAGCCATAGACAAACCTGGCGATCTAATAATAATGTTATATTTATCAATTGCTTTTAAATAGTCTTTTCCTAAATGCAATTTCAGGGGAGAAAATTTTTTAATTTTTTCTTTAAGTTTATAGTTTAAATCTCTAAATTTTAATTGATCAGCTACACCAATTTCTTTATCATGAAATTTTTGGCGTAAAAACTCCAAACTGCTTAAACCTTCACGGCCAAAACCGAGAATCAATATTTTTTTATCTTCCCAAGCTTTAATCATTTAATTCCTTTTTTAAAATCTTTTTAAAATCCAAAGGTAAATTATTATCTTTATTCCAACCTTTCAAAATGTTTCCTTCCACGCTTCTTATTTTACTATAACTCATCCACGATCGTGGCTTAGTTATAGTAATCTGCTTTTTAAAAAACTGTAGCAGACAAGGTAATTCCGCTTCTTTTTCCTCTGCTTTTTTATAACATAATTTCAAAGCCACCAAAGTTTCTTCTCTTGTGCCTACGCATTCAAATGGCTTGCATTCTTTTAAACCAATCAAACCTTTTAAAACCGGTAAAAGAGATCTTTTTTTAAACAAATCCTGGCCAAAAATCTCCACTAAATCTTCGTATTTTAAAAAAGGATAAAGAGCAATAAAAACAAATAAACATTTCGGACACTGGGTGCACCAAGTATTGGTTTTCTGACCAACATTACAACTTTTAAAAATAGAAAAATATTGAGGATATGAAGAAAAAATTTTGCCAATCTGCAACTCATATAAAGGTCTTAAGAAACTAAAATAATTTAAATTGGCAATTAAATACTTATTTAAATAGCTTCTAAATTTATTTTCAAATTCAAAGCTCTTTGAGTACTGATGGTTAACCTCATAGCCTAAATAATTAACATTCCCCTCATTTGAACTCCTCTCTTGGGCAACTACTATTTGGCCACAATCAAAAAGCAAACCACAAAAAGCAGATAAAAACGCCAAAAGAGCAGAAAAAGGAGTATGGCCATTTAAAAAACCTTTTTTATTTAACTCTAAAAGTTTCTGATCTATCCTTCTTTCTACTATTACTTCATTCTTAACTCCCGATAATTTAATAACCTGCCTTATGGCTTTATTGGGATTAACAGCGAAGCAGAAAATCTCTTTTTTGGTTTTTTTTAACAGTTCCAGCATTACTGCCGAATCTTTGCCTCCGCCAACCAAAGCTAACAAATTTTTTTGATTAACTTTCTTCTTAGAAATAGGGAATTTCTTGTTTTTGTCAGCAATAATCTCTAGAAAATCTGGTGAAGTAAAATCTATTTTATTGGTATAAAAAAACTGGCCCATACCTTTAATAAATAAATCTTTCCACCGGTCAATCTGTGCAAGACTAAGGCTACCTGCCCCAATTCTTATTATTGGCGAACAAGTGACCTTCCAATAACTTAGCATCTCTATTAAGCCTAAATGAAACACAAAATTATCAAGAGTTTGTTTATTCAGAGAGTTTAACTGAGAAAATTTAATATTTTTAATAATAATTTGAGGTTTAAAATAAATATCTGGTCTTATAAAAAAATCAAAAACAAGTCTTAAATCAGAACCGACTTTTTTATAAGAAAAGTCCTGATAAACAAACTCTGGATATTTATTTCTTAAATCTGTTAATAATAAGTTTGGCATAAACGATGATTTTTTATTTTAACTCTTTTATTCTACCTCAAGCCACTACTTTTCTCTACCCTGAATACTAATCTAAATCTTAATAAAAATAAATCTTAATAATTGACACGCGGCCGCGTGTCAATTATTATAAAATTATAACAAGTTATGGCAAGAAAACATAAAAAAAATTATAAGAAAAGACTCAATAAGTTAACCCTTGGACTTTTTGACACTTTAATTGATATATGCTTATTTACTGTCTTTTTTAAACTGAGTTTAATAGGAACTTATAAAAGTAATAAGGATCTTTCTGGCGTTATTAGCGAGGCTGTTCATCTTACAAAAATTGTCCATAGAAAAAATTTGAAGAGAACAATTTACTACCTTACTACTAAGGGTTATCTTCAGAGGAAAGAAGATTACTTTAAAATCACTCGATTTGGCTTAAAAAGATTAAAAAGGAACTTACCAGTATATGAACAAAAGAGGCTTTGGGACGGAATTCTTTATTTAATCACCTATGATATTCCGGAAGAGAGGAAAAGATTTCGAGATTATTTAAGAAATTATCTTAAAAAATTAGGTTGTGGCATGCTTCAGCAAAGTGTCTGGATTACTCCATACAATCCCAAAAGATTAATTGCTGATTTTGTTAAACAAACAGGAACAATAGGGCTAGTTTTAGTTTCAGAATTAAGAGAAGGAAGTCATATTGGTGGTAAAGATATGAGAGATGTCTTAGGGGAAGTTTATGAGATTAAAAAAATAAATAGTGAGTATAGAAAGTTCATTGATCAAGTTGAAAAAGGTAAACTAAAAAAGATCCAATTAATATTAATTTATCTTTCCATTCTTAAAAAGGATCCTCAACTCCCTTTTGAGCTAATGAGAGATAATTATTTAGGAGAAGGTGCTTATTACTTTTACCTGAAAGAATTAAAAAGAATTAAAACCTTTTATCCTTCATTAAAACCATCAAAATGAAATCTTAAAAACTTCTCTATTATCTCCATTATTTATCCATTATTTATTTCTTTTTTAAAGCCAAAAATAAAAAAATTAAGCTGCTGAGAAAGTAATGAGAGGCCAAAAGTCCGTTTAAAAAATTCATTTGCCCTGAATGCAACCAGGGTCTCTCTATCCACCAGAAAAAAAAGGCAATTGACCAAAGAATCAGTCCTTTCAGGTCTTTCTTCATCCATAAGTCATAAAACAATTTTATAATCACGGGAAATAAAATCACAAAATAGTGCTGCCAGCAAACGGGTGAGAGTAAAAGAGATAAAGGAATTGCCGCTAATTGATTGCCGCTAAAAACCAAATAAATCCCGCCCAAAATTAAACTGACTGAATAAAAGTAGAAATATGTCTGTTCCATGCCTAAACGAGACAAAGTGCTTTTTAAACTTTGGTTATAATAATCCAGATTTTTAAGCGAAGTTGGTTTAAAAGCAATGTTTAAAAATGATTCTTGAAAATAATCGGTGTAAAAATTGGGTTTAATGATTAGTAAAGCGCTGCAAAACAAGAAACTGAAAAAAATCACAAACCATAAAAAAGATTTTCTTTTAAAACGGACCAAAGAACCGGCAATAAAACCTAAATAAGTTTTGATTACCGCTACCAGAGCTAAACTTAATCCCTGGAGGTAAGATTTTTTCGTCAACAAAAAAATAGTTAATGACAAGGTAATGATTAAATTCGGCTGTCCCATCAAAAGATTGAAACGAGCGGTAAAAGAAGATAAAAGCATTAAACTTAAGATTAAAGTCATGATTAACTTCTCTTTTTTAACAAACTTCTTAGCTAAAAGGTAAGAAGAAAAGTAGGCGCCGAATAAATTGAGTCCGGTAATCAAACTTCTAGCCAGATTTAAAGGCAGCCAAACAAAAGGAAGAAAAAAAACATAGACTAAAGGCGGACCCAAAGTTTGCATATAGGGCAATTGGTAAGGATGTTGCCCAGCCAAGATATCCTTTAAACTCCAGTAATAATTATCAAAATCCAAAAACTTAATTGAACCAAAAAAAAGGGCTTTTAATAAACGCACTCTAAGAAGTAAAAACAAGTGAAGCAAAAATAAAACCAAAATTAAAATCTGTTTAAGGTTTAAATTAACCCTGGCCATCTTAAATTACGGCTAACCAGACACCAAAAATGGCTAGCATAATTCCTGCCAACCAAGCGCGCTGAACGATTTTAGGTTCTTCCCAACCAATTAACTGAAGCCAAAGATGGAGAGGGGCTACCGGAAACAATTTTCTACCTTTAAATTTCTTCCAGACAATCTGCATCAAACTGGAAAGTATCTCCGCCACGAAAATACCGCCAATGACGACTAAACCCATCACTTTACCTAAAAGCAAACCCACCACCGCTAAGGTAGCTCCAAAAGACAAGGCGCCTACATCGCCCAACCAAATCCTAGCCGGATAAATATTAAAGTATAAAAAGGCAATTAAAGAGCCTATCCACAGAGAAATAAAGAAAGATAAAGGCGTGTCTAAAATTGAGGCTGATAAAATCCAAAAAGCAAAAAGACAAATCATTAAAATTCCTGAGGCCAAACCGTCTAAGCCATCGGTAACATTAACCGCGTTGGCAAAGGCGACAATCACCATGGCCGCCAGAGGGACATAAAGCCATCCCAATCGAAAAACACCAACAAAAGGCACATAAAAAATATCAATTTTAAGATTTTGATATAAAAGCAAACTGATAACTAAGGCTAAAATCCACTGGATAATGAATTTATGGCGCATACGCAGACCAAAAAAGCCGCTTTTTTTGAAGTTAAAGAATTTCAAAATATCATCATAAAAACCTAATAAGGCAAAAGATAAAAAGCTAAAAAAGATAATGTTGATCTCTTCGGCAATAGGATAAACATAAGTCACAAACACGCCCAAATATTTGCCCAAGGGGAAAAGGAAAGCAAAAAGCAGGCAAACCAAGACGACGATTAAAAAGCCTCCGCCTACCGGCGTGCCGGCTTTATGTTGATGAAAGCGGTCAAAAATCGGAGTCGGTTTATTTTGAAAATCTTTGGTTTTTTGTTTCCTCCGCGTCATCTTTAATTTATAAAGCAAATTAATAAAGGGCACGAGACAAATGCTGGTAATGATGAAAGAAAAAATAAGTAGACCTAAAAATAAAGCCATTGATTTATGCATCAGCATTCTCCTTTTTCAAAGACCGCGGCAGATTTTTCTTAAAGTTTCAAAAACATAAACCACCCAGTATTTTAAGTTTAAAGGTAAATCATGGGCATGTAAATAGCTGACTTCTTCTCCGCCAAAGCCCCTTTTAAACAAGCTGACACCGGCAAAACGATGCTTAGGCTTATCAAGCGGAGCCACTCCCCAAAAATTATACCTTTGGCAACCACGCCTTTTTGCTTCTTTGATCGCCGCCCATTGCAGAGCATAAGAAGCAGGAATTTTCCTAAAACGCAAGGAGGAACCAGAATAATGATAGATAGCCTCGCCACCATAGAAAATAATTAGAGCCGCGGCTAGAACTTTATTTTTATAAATAACTTTAAAAAGTCGAATCTGGTCGTCTTTTAAAAAAGTTTTAAATTCTCCCAAAAAAAATTTTTTGGCAAAAGGAGTAAAGTGTCTTCTTTTAACCGTCTCTAGTTGAAGTTTGTATAGCATTTCAATGTCTTCTAAATTAGTACTTTGTTCAACTATTATATTTCCTTTAATGGCTTTTTTAACTAAATAACGGGTATTTTTCCGCATCCCTCTCAAAAGTTGTTCTTCATTTTTCTGAAGATCAAGCTGAAGCGTCAATTCAGCGTGAAGATGCATGGGCGCAGGAAGAAAACCCAGTTTTTTAAATAAAAGCCTATTGGCTAAAGTCTCTAAAATTTGCGGCCTTACTCGAACAAAAACACAATTCTCCTCTTGACCAATTTTTTTAATTTGATTTAAAAATTCCTCTTGATAAATGGGTTTAGTCCAGTCGATTAAGGGCCCGCCTGGACACTCTAAGTAAAAACCTCGTTTGGCTTCCTGTTTCACCAGAAGGCAGGCGCCGGTTAACTTTTGTTTTTCAAAAAATCCCAGGCGGAAAATTTTCTTTCCTAAGGCAGAATGTACTTCTCCCCAATTCCAGGATTGTAAAAAAGAGGCAGAAGGAAAATTTAAGACAAATCTTTCCCAGAGTTCTTTATCTTTTATAAAATCTGTTCTGATCATTTCTTTCTAATTATGAAAACTCTGCAGATTTCTAATCTGCAGTTTTTCAAAAGTAATAGTTTTCATACCGTACCAAGAAAACTTTATCATACTTTTAGATTAAATTCATCATTCTGACGGAGTTTTCTTTGGTGCGGTATAATCAGGCAGTCAATTTTTTCCCTAAATAAGGAGGTACGCCCTCAAGAAGAACCACGGTATTTTTATTTAATAAGCCTTTAATTTTAGCCAATAACAAAGCCCCATCTTCCTCGACATCAACAAAGGTTTTTTCCCGATTGGCCCCCTCAATGATGGCTTGGTAAAAATCAGGCTGAATCAGAAAAACTTTGTCACAGAATTCTCCCGCTTTCTGACCAATCTGCCGGTGAATCTTTTGACTCATGTTGCCAAGCTCAATAATGCCTTGAGCCACTAGAATTTTTTGTTTCCCCGGAGTCTTTCTGAGCAGTTCTAAGGCCGCCAAAAAACCAGTCGGATTAGCGCTGTAAGCATCATCGATAATTTTTGCTCCTCTTTTCCCTTTCTTAATTTGGATTCCCAGGGGAAACTCTTTTAATTTTTTAACTTGACGGTAAACTTTTTTTCGGGGAATTTTCAAATAATCACAAACTGCCAAAGCTGCCTGGATATTATCTCTGTGCCAATCACCCAATATTTTAGTTTGCAATCGGCTGCCTCTTTGACCATATAATTTTTTAGGCTTTTTGCAAACCTGATATAAATATTTGGTGTATTTATTGTTAGCGTTGAAGATGGCCAAACCGTCTTCGGGTAAAGATTTAATTAATTCATATTTGGCCCACTGAGTTTTGGTAATGGAACCAAAAAGAGCTAAATGTTGTTCGTTAACCGCGGTAATGATCCCAATTTTTGGTTTAACCATCTTGGCCATCTTCTTTATCTCTCCTTTTTTATAAGCTCCCATCTCTACAATGAAAATTTCATCTTTTCTTTTCAGCTTCTTTAGAATCCACTTAGCCACTCCCAGCTGAGTATTGCAATTCAATGGCGTTTTCAAAACTTGATAAAAATTACTCAAAATAAAACTAAGAATTTCTTTAACCGCGGTTTTACCATAACTGCCGGTAATACCAATAACCAATAAATGAGGGCGTCTCTTCATCTTGACTTTGGCTAAAGAGATGGTTAATTTTTTTATGGGAGCAGTAAGTAAAACAGAAATGGCGGCGGCAAAAAAAACAACTAAAGGGGTAATCAAGTTTATCAAAAACAAAACTAATAAGACCAACAAAGGAATGAGGCTAGAAATATCTTCAAGAGAACGGAAAAGGAAGCGTAGGCCGAAAAAGAAAAAATTGTATTGAGCTATAAAAGTAAAAATTAAAATTAAAATTACCCTTAAGGTAAATTTAGGAGAATAAAACTTCCGCCACTTTAATAAATTAAAGTAACCAATTAACTGTCTTCTCCCAGTTAAAGTTTTCAAATGGGCCTTAATCCTATCCCAACGATACTCTTTCAACTGAACCAGATAAATAAAAAATAAATTAATTTTTACAATCTGGATACCCAAGTAGATAAAAAAGAAAAAAAACAGTGGTAAAAGTAAATTTAAATATTTCATTCGAAAATAAAACTTTCTATTTGGGCTACTAGTAAATCGGTTTTTTCAAAAGGCAGACCATGACCGGTTCCTTTAATAACTACTAATTTAGATTTTCTTATTTTGCTGTTGATTAATAAACCGTCGCTTAAAGGCGTCTTTTTATCATTTTCCCCCCAAACAATTAAAGTCGGCGCTTTTATCTTTTTTAAACTCTTACTGACATCTTGCTGCAAAACTTTCTTTAAAGTCTTTTTCATTATTTGCGAGGCCTGATAATAATCTCTTTCTCTCACTAATTTATAAAGCAACCATTGGGCCGGTTTTCTAAAAAACAAAAAAGGAGGAATATAAAAAAATATTTTTCCTGTTTTAGCCAAAACCCAAAAAAGCAATTTTTTTAAGCTTAATTTTTTCCTCATGCCGGCGCTGTTAACTAAAATCAGCTTTTCTAAGCCTTTGGGCCGTAAAGAGCTGAATTTAATCGCCACCTGACCGCCGAAAGAATGTCCCAAAAGATAAAATTTTTTGAATTGATTAATAGCGATATACTTTTCCAGCCAGCTGACATAATCATCAAGACTCCAGACTTCTTTTAATTGGCTTTTACCAAAACCTGGTAAAGAAGGCAGAAAAGTCAAAAAACCTTTTTTCTCCATTTGCTCTTGGAAATTCCTCCATCTCTTAATCTTGCTGTCCCAACCATGAAGAATAATAATCGGCATATCCATATATTTTCATTTTAGGCAAGTTAAAAAAATTTGACAAGAGTTAAATTAAGTTTTAAACAGAGCTTGTGAAATTAGGCTTGCCAAGTTTTGGGAAGGTTGATTTGATGTAAAGCCATGCTAACCTGAATACCTTCGCTGACTCCGTTAATGACCTTAGCCACCCTCGTTTCACCCTCTGGAGTGAGACTGTCCAGGCCCGGAACTAGATCATAATTTGGTTCAGGCCCCCCCTGGAGAAATCGCGTGGTTTCCTTCAAAACTCCCATTACTACACGAGCTTCCTCAGAAGAAAGAGATTCTATTGCTCTTCGTAATTGTTGATCTGACGCTTCTGCAGCCATATTTGTTTAAAAAAATATAATGCCTATAGCAAACAAGCATTATATCCTAAAATAGACAGAAGTCAATCTTCTTATAATTGTACTTCTAGTCCTATAGTAGCGAAATTATACTAGGCTTAAAGCTGAATTAGAGCTTGAGCTAATTTAGCCGAGTTATGACGTAGATAGCTTCGCTTTAATAAATCTCCCTTGGGTTTGATGATTACTGTTGGGGCTAGCAAATCTTTTCTGATCACTTTGCAATGAGCTTGGGTAACTAAGTCATCTTTGACCGGAATCCCTTTTTCTTTTTGATAAAGTTTTAGAATATTATTGGGTATCCTGTGATTATTGATTAAAACAAAGTCTACTTTTTGATCTAAATACCTCTCTATTTCATTAAGATGGTCTTGAGCGGTAAAATTATGAGTTTGGCTATAGCGAGTCATTAAATTAACTACATAGACTATTTTTGCTTTTGAGCGGTTAAAAGCCTTCTTAATCCCTTCAATGACCAAGTTTGGCAAAATACTGGTATAAAGATCACCTGGTCCTAAAACGACTAGGCCTGCTTGCTCAATTGCTTTTTGAGCTGGTGGATAAATCTTGGCTCGTGGTTTAGTGGTGAGTTTAACAATCCTTTTCCCTCCTTGATGTTTAGGCTCATCAATCTCATGCTCACCTATCACTGTCTTACCATCTTCATAAGTAGCGACTAAATCAATATTGGTTTTGGTAATGGGTAAAATTGTGCCGTGTAAACGAAAAATTCGAGCAGCTATTTCTAGGGCTTTAGCTTCAGAACCGCTCAAGTCTGTTAAAGCGGTAAGAATAAGATTACCCAGGTTATGACCCTTAAGTCCTTTACATTTGGCAAACCGGTATAAAAGTAATTTTTGGATATAATTCTCACCGCTCTCTGAGGCTAAAGCGGCCAAACACTGACGCATATCTCCTACCGGCAAAAAGCCAAATTCTGTCCGCAGTCTACCGGTGGAACCGCCGCTATCGGCCACGGTGACAATGGCCGTTAAATCAACCGGATAATTTCTTAAACCGGAAAGAACTACAAAACTGCCGGTGCCACCGCCAATGACCACAATCTTATCTTTTTTCTTTCTCATAAAATTAATTTTATCCCGCTAAGCGGAATCATTTTACCGTGACACTTTTAGCCAGATTTCTTGGTTTATCTGGGTCACAACCACAACCAATGGCTAAATAATAACCCAATAGTTGACCGACGATTACATTGCCTAAAATAGTTAGGTCACCTAGGTCAGGAGTTTTGATATATTCATCAAATTCTGGCGCGTTTAAGGGAGAAATACCAATAATTTTTGCGCCCCTAGACTTAAGTTCTGTGGCTGAAGAAAGCACTTCTCTTCTGGTTTCTCCTTCTAAGTTGGCCAAAACAATACAGGGTGTCCCTTTTTGAATTAAACTAATCACCCCATGTTTAAGCTCGCCTGAAGCAAAAGCTTCTGAATGAAGGTAAGAAGTCTCTTTAATTTTTAAGGCTATTTCCAAAACGCCAGGATAATTTAAATGTTTACCAATCAAATAAATATCCTGATGGTCTTTAAGTTTTTTAGCCAGATTTATAATTTTTTGCTGTAAATTTTTATTTAGCCATCTGGTTAATCTTGATTTAAGGTTGGCAATTTGCTTTTTGGCTGACAAATATTTACCCGTGATTGCCCGAGATAAAAGATATAAAGTGGTCAGCTGAGAAGTAAAAGCTTTGGTAGAAACAACGGCAATCTCTGGACCGGCGCCAACAGACAAAACATAATCTGCCATTCTCTCTAAAGTCGAACCGACCGCATTGACTAGCACCACAATTTTAGCCCCTTTTGCTTTAGCTTTTTTAGCGGCAATTAAAGTGTCTGCTGTCTCTCCACTCTGAGAAATGGCAATTAAAAAACTATTTTGGTCACAAAAATCCACAAAAGGTAAAAACTCGTAAGCACCATAGCTGGCAACATTAATGCCTTCTTTGGCAAAAAAATATTCCGCCGCTAAGGCACAATAAGCGGCCGTGCCGCAGGCAGTTAAGAAAACTTTCCTTTTCTTTTTAATTTCTAAAGCTAAGTCCTTAATCACTGCTTCGTTTAAAAAAGCCGTTTGAGGAATGGTTTTTTTCTGTTCCATAATTTCCTTGATGAGAAAATGGGGGTAACCTGCTTTTTGGGCATCTTCTATTTGCCAATCAATAATTTTAAGTCTATATTTTTTCTCTCTGCCAGTCTTAAAATCATAAAGCTTAACCCCTTTCTTACTTAAAACTACCGCCTCACCGTCATTTAAAAACAAGGCCTTTTTCGTGTAGGGTAAAAAGGGAGTTACATCTGAGGCTAAAAAATATTCATCTTTGCCTACGCCGACGACCAAGGGTGAACCGTCACGACAGGCAATAATCTTCTCTGAGGTTAAATCCAGAATGGCAATGGCATTAGAACCAACTAAGTTTTTAAAAGAGGAGAAAACCGCTTTTTCAACAGACTCTTTCTTTAATTTTTCTTCAATCAAATGAGCGACTACTTCGGTGTCTGTTTCGGAAGTAAAAAGGTGGCCTCTATTTTTCAAACCCTGCCTTAAAGCTTGGTAATTCTCCACAATTCCGTTATGAATCACGGCCAATTTTTTCTGACAATCAAGATGAGGATGAGCGTTGGTATTAGTAACCCCACCGTGGGTGGCCCAGCGGGTATGACCAATCGCCAGGTTCCCTTGAGGCAGTCTTAGTTTCGCTTGACCAATCTTGCCGATACGTTTTTCAATCCTAAGTTGATTGGCCTTAAAAGGTTTAACTGCCACCCCCCAAGAATCATAACCACGATATTCCAGTTTTTTCAAACCTTGAAAAACAATCTGGGCTGCTGTTTTTTTTGGACCGATGTAGGCAACAATACCGCACATTTTTATATCGCCTCTTCAAATTTCAACAAATGTCAATAATTTTATGGATATATTTTTCTTATGTCAATATCTTTTGTCAACAATTTTTTGACAATTATTAAATACTACCCTATAATTAACTCATCTAAAATCATTATTTATGAAAAACTTTTGGCAGGCTTTAGGCTTAAATAAAAAAGAATATTTGGTTTATAAAACGCTGCTTCAATTAGGGGCTACTTCTATCAGGGAAGTGGCAGAAAAAACTCAGATTAATCGGGGTACGACTCACGAAATCCTTAGGCAGTTGAAAAATAAAGGTTTGGTTAGTTTTCAGCTCAAGGGAAAAAGAAAACATTACTTAGCTGAGCCAGCAGAGAAACTTAATTCTCTCCTCCAGCAAAAACACCAATTTTTAAACCAAACTGAAAAATTTTTAAAAAACGAGTTAATTCCTCAATTAAAAGATCAAAGCTTTATCCCGGAAAAACCTGTGGTTCAGTATTATGAAGGCGATGAAGGAATTGAAAAAGTGCTTAAAGATGTATTGGCCATTATGAAAAAAACTAAGCCTAAAGAATATTTTGTTTTTTCTGCCAGGCTTTTAAGAAAATACCTTTACCGCTTTTTCCCAGCCTACACTAAACAAAGAATTAAACACAAAATCAGGGTTAAAGTTATTGCTCTGGGTAAAGGTGGCGAAGAAGCGGCTTTGGCCCAAAGAAAATGGTTAAGTTCTCGTAATGATACTGGTTCCAGCTATATTATCATTTATGCTAATAAATTATCCCTAATCTCTTTAACTAAAGATGAGTTGCCTTATGCGGTAGTTATTCGGGAAGAAAGCATCAGTCAAACTATGAAGCTCATTTTTAACCATCTCTGGCGAATGCTCTAGCTGGTTCTTTTAATCTTGGCTCCTAATTGTTTCAGTTTTTCATCTAATTGTTCATAACCACGATCAATATGTTCGATATTGGTCAAAGTCGACTTGCCTCTGGCCACCAAGGCAGCAATGGCTAAAGTGGCACCGGCCCGAAGATCAGTTATTTGAAGGTTTTTTCCCTTTAACAAGCTAGGACCAGTTACTTTGGCCGCATGAAAATTAGGATCTTTTTCTGGTTCGTCAAATTCATAATATTCTTGCAGGTTTTTCACCTGAGGATTATAAAAGGTAATTTTAGCTCCCATTTGATTTAATTGCTGGGCAAACTGAAAACGATTATTGTGAACTCTTTCGACAATATAACTTGTTCCTTTTGCTTGAGTCATTAAAACCGTCCAAAGAGGCTGCCAATCTGTCATAAAGCCAGGGGCCGGCGCGGTTTCTAAACTAGTGGCCTTAAGTTGTTTTTGATACCAAAATCTGATCCCAAACTCGGAAATTTTAAATTTGGCTCCGGCTCCATCTAATTTTTCCAAAAAAACTTTCAGATCTTCTTGCCGAGCATTTTCCAAGACAACATCTCCTTTAGTCGCCAAAGCAGCTACGGCATAAGAAACTGCCTCATTTCTATCAGGCATAACCCTATGGATCGCTCCTTTCAAATGTCTGACTCCTTGGATAATGATTTTTTCTGGATGAATCCGTTTAACTTTAGCTCCCATTTTATTTAAAAACAAAATCATATCATCTATTTCCGGTTCTTGGCCGGCATTTTCAATCACCGTTGTCCCCCGGGCTTTAACCGCTGCCAAAAGCATGGCTTCGGTTCCGGTATGAGTTTTTTTAGAAAATCTAAAAGTAGCGCCTCTGAGTTTTTTCGCTTTAATATAAATAAATTTATCTTGATATTTGATCTTTGCTCCCAAGCTGGCGAAAGCCTGAAGATGACGATTGATAGGTCGAGCTCCTAAAACACAACCGCCTGGTAGAGGAATAATCGCCTCGCCCTTTTTGGCCAAAAGCATGCCGGCAAATAAAGTTGAGCCCCGAGTTTTTTTCCCGCTAAACTGAGGCAGTTTTTTACTTTTAACTCCATCCGAACCAACAAAAAAAGTTCTTTCGCCACACTGCTTGACTTTAACGCCCAGTCTTTTTAAAGACATAGCCGTCATTTCTACGTCATTAATATAAGATAAATTCAAAATGCGCGAATCTGTTTCGCCTAAGGCGGCGGCAATCATTAATTTGAAGCCGGCATTTTTGGCGCCGCCTAACCTAACCGCCCCTTTTAAAGGTCGACCGCCCTGGATAATGAATTTAGACATATCTTTGAATTTCTAATTATTCTAATTAACCTAATTATTCTAAACAAACCGCAATTATTCTAAATTCCAATTTTCAAAAAGTTTAAAATTTTAATTGGTACTTGGTGCTTATTTAGGTCAATTAGAAATTAAATTAATTAGGTCAATTTTAAAAATTCCCTATCAACCTAATTTCTTCTTCCAACTCAATGTTAAACTTCTCTTTAACTTTCTTTTTGCAAAGACCGATTAATTTTATCACATCTTTAGCTTGGGCATGGCCTAAATTGACAATCCAATTAGCATGTTCTTTGCTAATCATCGCCCCGCCTATTTTCTTTCCTTTTAACCCGGCTTTATCAATCAGATGGCCGGCCTTTTCTCCTGGCGGGTTTTTAAAAATACTGCCCGCGCTTTTCCCCTGAGGCTGACTTTTTCTTAAAGATAAAGCTCGTTCAATTTTTTTCTTGATTAATTCTGGTTTTGAAGGTTTTAATTTAAAAACTACTTCTAAAATAATTTCTTTTGTTTTTTTAAATCGACTGCTACGATAATTAAACTGACATTCTTCCTTGGTTAAATCATAAATTAAGCCATCTTCTCCCAAAACAATCACCTTTTCTACAGCTTGAGCCATAGAGTCATTCTTGGGTCCACTATTGCCCACAATCGCCCCTCCTACTGTCCCCGGAACCCCCGCCAGAAACTCCAACCCAGCAAGATGATGTTGAGTAGCAAAGTCTATTAATTTTGCCAAACTCACGCCTGAAGAAGCCATAATCTTGGAGTTTTGGAGTTTTGGAGTTTTGGAGTTTTTATTCATTATCACTAGCCCCCTAAGTCCCTTATCGCTGACCAATATATTACTGCCACTGCCTAAAACAAACCAGGGAATTTTTCTTTTTTTTGCCCAAATTAGCGCCTTGATAATTTCTTTTTTTGTCTTTGCTTCAACCAAATAATCAGCTGGCCCACCAATGCTAAAAGTCGTATATGGAGCTAAAATTTTGTTTTTTAATATTTTCATCCCTTAATTGCTAATAACTTAATAACCTAATGAACTTATTTCTGATTTCTCTCAATTGCTTTTGCAATTGAGTTGTGCCACTTAAATATATCTCCGGCTCCTAAAGTAAAAATTACATCTCCTTTTTTAGCTATTTTTCCTAAATAACTGGCCACTTCTTTCTCCCCACCCTGGTAAACCACATTGGCCTGATGTTCTTTTATTTTTTTAGCTAACAGCCTTCCTGAAATGGTAGGATTATCTTTTTCTCGAGCCGAAGCATAAATATCAGTAATAATTACTAAGTCAACCTCATTAAAAGCCAAACTGAATTCTTTTAATAAGGCTTTAGTGCGGCTATAAGTGTGGGGTTGGAAAACAACGATAATTCTTTTCTTACCAAACCAGTCTCTGGCTCCTTTTAGAGTTGCTTTTATTTGGACTGGATGATGAGCATAATCATCATAAAGTTTAATCCCCTTGATTTCCCTAATAAGCTCAAATCTTCTTTGGGTACCCTTAAAGGCCTTTAACCCTTCCCTGATTTTTCTGGGGCTAATGCCGCAAAAGCGGCCGACAGCAAAAGCGGCCGCCGCATTTCTAACATTAAACTCTCCTGGAATATTTAACTCGATATTCTTGAAAACTTTATTCTTATACTTTAAGTTAAAACTGATTTTTTCTTCACTTTTATCAATTAAAGTAATTTGCCAATCAGCTTTTCTGGAAAAACCATAGGTACTAATTGGTACTTTAATTTCGTCCAAAGGACGATTGGTCTTTGGCCAAAATTGAATTAGCTTTTCTGTATTGGGATTATCAATACAAACTAGAACCAAACCTTCTTTTGGCGTCCTTTCAATAAATTTAGCAAAAACTTTTAAAGTATGTTCCAGGTTTTTATAAACATCAGGATGATCATATTCTAGATTGGTAATTACGGCTACAAAAGGATTTTGATACCAAAATTTAGGTTTAGAGTCTGGGGGTGGAGAAAAATATTCATCCGCCTCGGCCACAAAATATTTACCTTTTTTGTCAAATTTTGCCGGTAGGCCTAAAGGTCTAATCCCACCCACGCCAATGGCATAACTGGGATGAACCCCAGCCACTTGGAAAACGGTAGCAATCATCGAAGAAGTCGTGGTTTTCCCTCCCACCCCAGCCACACAAATGGCTTTTTTTGACTTTACCAGCAAAGCCAAAGCCTGAGCATGAGATAAAATCGGAATTGCCTGTTTTCTAGCTGATTGAACTTCAATATTCTCCGATCCACCATGACCGGCAGAAAAAATCACCAAATCTGCATCCTTAATTCTTTTCTCATTAAAACCAATTTGAGTCTTAATGCCTGCTTTCTTCAATGCTTCATCAGTCACAAAAGATTCGGCCACATCACTACCAGAAATCTTAAAACCCATATCTTTAGCCACCAAGGCCAAGGCGGTTAAACCCACACCTTTAATGCCGGTAAAATGAATTTTTTTAATTTTCTTTAGATCAATCATTTAAACCAATAATGGTGGCAAAACGGCCTTCTGGCTCACCCGTATTTAAACTACGTAAATGGGAAAAAAACCTTTGCCCCGAATATTTATTGTTCGGGGTCGCATTGCAACTATTACAGATATCCATTGTTTCGATATTGTTTTTCCTAATCCCCGCCTCAATTAATTTATCTTCAATAAATTTCCTAAGGTTTAAGGTTCTCCAATCATTCTTATCTACCTTAATGAATTCTTGCCAGTCAGGTAGTTTTTCCTGAATTAAATGTCTATGTTTAAAACAACAGGGGCCCATGCCCGGACCGATGGCTACTAATATGTCTTGAGGCCGGCAATTAAAATTGGTTATCATTTTCAGTAAGACGTTTAAAAAGATTTTTTCGATCGCTCCGCGCCAACCAACGTGAATTGCGGCCATTACTTCTTGCCTGGGATCAAACATCAAAACCGGAAAACAATCGGCGGTTTTAATCATTAAAAATATGTCCCTCTGATTGGTAACTAAAGCATCTGCTTTTTCTTCTTTTAAGAAATTTTTATCCTTTTTAATTATTTTAACTTTACTGCTATGAATTTGGTTAA
>Ga0315545_1000811_pt1 | contig 32500 bp, 31 predicted proteins | sample SalMarSW160210MG_FD_203096 | JGI IMG/M metagenome (GOLD analysis project Ga0315545, IMG submission 203096) | Salt marsh sediment microbial communities from the Plum Island Ecosystem LTER, Massachusetts, United States - Salt Marsh Sediment SW1602-10 ...
AGGTCTCCGCCTTCATTTTTTCTTCGTCGGACTGCGTTGCCATGCTCACAACCGTGTAGACGACGAATCCCACAACAATGCTCCAGAAAACGGAGAAGGGCCAGCCTCTTCCGGGCCATACGGGCATGAGGTAGGGAAGAGACACGCCGAGATCGATCAGATAATTCCAGAGGGTGAAGAGACCGCCCACGAGCATACTTGCGATTGCACCCTTGGTGGTTCCCCATTTCCCGTAGATTCCCAAAACGAGCGGCCAGAACACACCGCCTGCGAGTATGTCGCTTGCCATCCACAGCACCCACAGCAGATCCTTTATCGCGAGGGAGATGAACACCCCGCATGCCGCCATGATGGTCACCGCAACCCGCCCGAAAAGAACGAGCTGACGCTCTGTTGCGTCCTTTTTCAACACCTTGTGGAAAATGTCCTCAGTGAGCACGAGCGCACCGGTGTTGAGCGCGGTATCCATCGTCGACATGACGGCCGCAAGCAGCCCGGCAAAGCTGATTCCCGCGAGGAAAGGCGGCACGTAATTCTGAATGACCGCAGCCATGATATGGCCCTCCGGCTTTTCCGGGAAAAGCGCAACTGAGAGCATCCCGATGAGCACCGCGAAAAAGTAGAGCGGTATATTGATGTACAGAGCGCCGCGGGATATCTTTTTTGCCTCCTTCACCGACTTGGCTGCTGAGAACCGCTGCCAGATCTCTGCGGAGATAACCCAGGCGAAGGAAAAGGAAATGATGTAAAAGAGACTGTACTTCCCGTTTCCGAATATGTTGTAGAAATTCGTCACTCCCTTCTGTTCGACAACCCTGGAAACGTTTTTGAACCCGCCCGAGCCGGCCAGTGCGGTGACGAAAATGATGAGGAGGGCAACAACGATCCAGATAAACTGCCCGAGGTCCGTTGTGACAACGCTTTTGAACCCGCCGAACATGCAGTAGAACCATACCACGACCACGACGATGAAGAGCGCTGCAACGTAGGTCATACCGAAGAAGCCCGAGACGAAGTTTGCAGCACCGATCATCTGCGACGCGGCCCACGTGATCATGTACCAGAAGATGATGATCGCCTGGATGACCCTCGCGGTCCTGTTGTACCTCTCTTCGGTCATTTCAGGCTGTGAGAGGGGAGCGAAAATCCTGATCCGCTTTGCCAGGAACAACAGCACGATCCCGGAGCAGATCGTCGGCCCTCCCATGACAAAGTACGCGCTCCAGCCACCTGCATACGCCTGATCAGCCGACACGATTGCAGAGGCCCCCCCGAACCACGACGCCGCATAGGAGAAGGCGAGCATCCACGCCGGAAATGTGCGGTTTGCAAGAAAGTAATCAAGCTCAGACTTCACCATCCTCCTGTAGAGGCTGAGGCCGATGATAAACGCGTAGTACACAATGATAAAGATCAACGCAGTGAGCTGATAGTTTTGCATAACCACCTCCTTTTTTCTTTATGAAATCAGAAGTAAAAACTTCATTTTACGCCAAAAAGACGGCAGTTTCAACGTTTTTTCTCAGTCCTGTGTATCTTTTATGTACAAAACTTCAGGATTGACCGCATACCACGGGCGTTTCCCCCCGAGCACCCGCACAACCTCATCCATCCCCTGATGCTTGAGACGCTCCATGCTCTCCTCCGAGTACCAGGCCACGTGGGGAGTGACCACAGCGGTGTCCGTGTCCAGCAGGGGGTTTTGTTTATCCGGAGGCTCCTTTTCAAGGACATCGAGCCCAGCGCCGCCGAGCTTTCCTGAAACGAGCCCCTCGTACAAAGCCTTTTCGTCGATGACCTTTCCCCTGCACGTGTTTATCACGATCGCCCCCTTCCTCATCATCTCTACCTCTTTTTTTCCGATCATGTGAAAGGTCTCTGCTGTCAGAGGTACGTGAAGGGTGATGAAATCGGCGCGTGTGAGAAGGTCAGCAAGCTCATAGCAGCGCTGTACACCGACAAGTGAAAAGATGTCGTCATGAAGGTAGGGATCGTTCGCGATCACGTCCATGCCGAACCCCTTCGCTTTCGGAACGATCCTTCGTCCGATTTTTCCCAGCCCGATGATTCCCAGCACCCCTTTTTCGAGCTCAAAGAGCGGCGTGCAGATGTTGTAATTCCATCCCCCTCTCCGCGTTTCCTCTGTCAACATCTTGATCTTCCTCTGCACGGTGAGCAGAAGGCTCACGGCGTGCACCGCAACCTGGTTGGAACAGTACGCAGGCACATTGGACACGATGATTCCCTTCCTCGTGGCCGCCTCCACATCGATGAAATCATAGCCAACCTCGAGTGCAAGGATGATTCTGCACGACCGCATCCGTTCGATGTGAGACTTCGTGATAGGCCTGTCGATCACCACGAGCGCGTCCGCGTCCTCGATTGTGTCTTTGAACTCGGCTTCGTCAAATCCCTTGAAAACGAAAAGCTTTGCTCCCCCCTCCTCCGCCTTTTTGTGAAAAAACTCGAGATCGAAAAATTTCAGGTATACCCTGTCACCCGCAGTGACGATCTTTTTTGCCATTATCATTCTCTCCAGATGCCCCTGTTTTTACGGAAGCATTCACAGCTTCTTTTTTCCCTTTTCCGCGGCGAAAAAGATCCGGCCCTCCTGCCTGACATAGCCGTGCTCAACGAGCTCTCAAAGCCCATTTTGGAGCACGAAAATCAAAAGCAGCATAGTTTTTCTGCACCATCACTTCCACATGGCTCTGTCCGAAGGAACAATCACTCGAAAGGGAACGCCCACCCGGGGCTCTGCCATGTACGGGGCAACCGTCTGCTTCCAGGCGAGGTAGTGCGCTGTCTCTTTATGCGCTCCCGCGGCATCCTTATTCTCGTATGCCTCGTACATCACGAAGCGGTCCGGATCATCCATGTTCTGTAGTATGTCGAACCGCAGGTTCCCGGGTTCCTGCAGAGAAGCCTCGTGATTCTTCTTAGTGGCATCGATGAAATCCTGCACGTGCTCCTGCTTTACGTGCACGTACACGCAGGTTACATACATTGTGCCCCCCCAGTTGCGGTGAATTTTGATGCACGATTATACACCGGTTTGTTGAAAAAGAAAACACAATTTAAGGAAGGAAATCTCAACAAGGAACGCTGCAGAAACAGTGAAACCCTCAGGGATGCCGAATGAGGGAAAAAGGAGTGCATAAAAAATTGCCGGAGGAGGGACTCGAACCCTCATGAGGTCTCCCTCGCTGGATTTTGAGTCCAGTGCGTCTACCAGTTCCACCACTCCGGCCCGATGTATGTATACACACGCACTCCGGCAAAGTCAAGTCCTTTCCCCGGGCGCTCCTGGTGAAAAAAGTTTGACCACCCCTTCACATTTGGTTACTATTCATACATTTATCAGATCGGGGTCATGAAATGGCGAAGGACATCTACCCCTTCGAAAAGATCGAGTCGCGATGGCAGAAGCACTGGGAGAAAAACGGCATCTTCAGCGTTCGAAGGGATGAAAAAAGGAATAAATTTTACTGTCTCGAAATGTTCCCGTACCCGTCGGGAAATATCCATATGGGACACGTGCGCAACTACTCTATCGGTGACGTGCTCGCAAGGTACAAGCGTATGAAAGGTTTCAATGTTCTACACCCTATCGGATGGGACTCATTCGGTCTTCCTGCAGAAAACGCTGCCATCGAGCGCGCGGTACACCCCGCCAAATGGACGGGCGAGAACATCACGAAGATGAAAAGCCAGCTCAGGCGACTCGGGTTCTCCTATGACTGGAACCGTGAGGTCGCCACTTACAAGCCTGAATACTACAGGTGGAACCAGTGGATCTTTCTGGAAATGCTCAAAAGGGGGCTTGCCTACAAAAAAGAGGCTGCGGTAAACTTCTGCCCGAGCTGCAATACCGTGCTCGCCAACGAGCAGGTCGAAAACGGCGCCTGCTGGCGATGCGGGAGCGAGGTTGTTCAGAAGAAGCTCTCACAGTGGTTTCTGAGAATCACCGACTACGCGGAAGAGCTCCTCGAGTGCCTGGAAGTTCTCTCGGAGTGGCCGGAGCGCGTAAAACTGATGCAGAAGAATTGGATCGGGAAAAGCGTCGGTGTTTCTGTACGCTTCTCCCTCGACGGAGAGAATTTTCCCATCTTTACCACACGGCCTGACACGATATTCGGCGTCACCTTCATGGCTATTGCGCCAGAGCATCCGATCATCGAACGCATCATCAGGGAGGCGGGAAACGGGGAGCTGAGAGCATTCGTTGAAAAGGTCGGGCGTGAGGACAAGATCAAGCGTTCAAGCGAGGACTACGTAAAGGAGGGGATGTTCAGTGGAAAATACGTGAAAAACCCCCTCAACGGCGAGGAGGTTCCGCTGTACATCGCTAATTTCGTGCTCATGGAATACGGGAGCGGTGCGATCATGGCGGTTCCCGCGCACGACCAGCGCGACTTCGAATTCGCAAAACAGTACGGTCTTCCGATCAGGGTCGTGATTCAGAACAGGGAACACTCACTCGACGCACGGACCATGACCGAGGCATACGTCGAGGACGGGTTCAATGTGGACTCCGGCCCCATTACCGGGCTCTCCAACAGGGAGGGTATGGAAAAGATCACCTCCTACATCGAGGAAAAGGGGTATGGAAACCGAGAGGTGAACTACCGCCTGAAGGACTGGCTCATCTCGCGTCAGCGCTACTGGGGGACGCCCATTCCCGTCATTTACTGTGACCGCTGCGGGGTCGTGCCTGTACCGGAACACGATCTGCCGGTCATCCTTCCGGAAGACGTGATGTTTTCGGAAAAGGAAAATCCGTTGAAAACCAACGAGCAGTTTCTCCACACGTCCTGTCCCTCCTGCGGTGCGCGGGCGATCAGGGAAACAGACACCATGGACACGTTCATCGACTCCTCCTGGTATTTCGAACGCTACTGCTCACCCTTGCACACGGCCGCCCCGTTCGACGCCCGGGACGCTCAGTACTGGATGAATGTGGACCAGTACATAGGAGGCATCGAGCACGCGATTCTTCACCTCCTGTATGCGCGGTTTTTTACGAAGTTCCTCCGTGACATCGGGCTCGTTCACTCAGACGAGCCTTTCGAGCGCCTTCTCACGCAGGGTATGGTGACAAAGGAAACCTATTTTTGCGAAAATCACGGTTATCTTCTGCCTTCGGAAATCGATGGGGGCCGGTGCAGCAGGTGCGGTTCTGTGGCAACAATGGGCAGAATTGAGAAGATGTCGAAGTCGAAAAAGAATGTCGTCGACCCCGATGAAATCGTAAAAAAATACGGCGTAGATACCACGAGGCTCTTCATCCTCTTTGCGTCACCTCCTGAAAAAGACCTCGAGTGGTCGGAAAGCGGCGTCGAGGGTGCCTTTCGGTTTCTCAACAGGGTATACCGCCTTATCACCCCTCTGACAGGGCTGTTTAGAGAAAAACGCGATGCTGTTGAACAGTATGAAAAACAGGTTCTTGCAGCTGAGGAATACGGCGGGCCCGAAAAAGAGATTCTCTTCGTCATAAACAAGACCATCAAAAAGGTCACTGAGGACATAGAGGTCCGTTTTCACCTCAACACCGCGATATCGGCAATCATGGAAATGGTCAATTACTACTACACCATCGATGTTGATAAGATAAAAAGTAAAGAGCCGCGGACCCTCGCCTTTCTCTACGGGCTGAAAACGATCATCGTGCTTCTCTCACCCTTTGTTCCTCACATCGCCGAGGAGCTCTGGCACGGGATGGGTTATAACCGACCGCTTTTTCATGAGAAGTGGCATTCGTTCAACGCGCGGCTCGCAAAACAGGAGACCGTTATCCTCGTGATTCAGGTAAACGGCAAACTCAGGGACCGCATTGAAGTGGAGCGGGATTCCAGGGAGGACACGCTCAAGGAACTCGCACTGAAGAGCGAGAAGGTGCGGAAGTTCACGGAGGGAAAACGCATCCGCAAGGTCATTGTGGTACCGAACAAACTGATGAATATCGTGGCAAACTGATCAACTGAAAAGACTCCGCAGTAATGAGGCCGAGGCTTGTAAAAAATTGTACTTTAATAGTATCGTAGTACATTCCGATTTTTCTGTGGAGGATTCGATTCTATGGGGATAACAGTGGCAAAGTTTGGGGGAACCTCGCTTGCGGACGCGCAGCAGATCCGAAAGGTGAGGGCAATCGTTCAATCTGATACGAACCGCCGTTATGTGGTGCCGTCTGCTCCGGGAAAACGCAACAACAGGGACAGGAAGATCACCGATCTTCTCTATCTCTGCCATGCCCATGTGAAGCAGAACGTCCCGTTTGACGAAGTGTTTTCCATAATCGAAGACCGCTACCTCAGCATCATCCGTGAACTCGACCTGCGCCTGGATCTCAGGCCCGATCTCGAAGAAGTGAAACGGCAGATCTCCGCGGGTGCATCAGCGGACTACACTGCAAGCAGAGGGGAATATCTCACCGGCATCATCCTTTCTGAACTCCTGGGCTACGACCTTGTGGATCCCTACGAGATCGTTTTTTTCAACGACTCCGGAAGGCTTGACGAAAAACGCACACAGGCCGCAATAGAAAAACATCTCGCCCTGCACGAACGGGCCGTGATACCGGGTTTCTACGGGCGCACGCATGATGAAAAGATAAAGACCTTTCCCCGCGGCGGGTCGGATATCACCGGTGCGATCATCGCGCGGGGAGTCCATGCAGAGGTGTATGAAAACTGGACCGACGTGTCCGGGCTTCTCATGGCGGATCCGAATATCGTCACACACCCCCGTCCCATCGATACGGTCACCTACAAGGAGCTCAGAGAGCTTGCGTACATGGGCGCCCACGTACTGCACGACGAGGCCATTTTTCCCGTGCGCGAGGCCGGAATCCCGGTAAAAATCAAGAACACGAACCGCCCGGACGACCCGGGAACACTCATCGTGCAGGACGCAGACCCCATCACGCACACGGGGACCATCACCGGCATTGCGGGGAAAAAGGAGTTTACCGTCCTCACAATCGAAAAAGCGCTGATGAACGCCGAAATCGGCTATGGCAGAAGGCTTCTCTCAATCCTCGAGGTAAACGGCATCTCATTCGAGCACATGCCTTCGAGCATCGACACAATCTCTCTCGTCGTCTCGGATGCCCAAATCAAGCACAAACTCGACAAGGTCATACAGGAAATCAAGGCTGAATGCAATCCCGACTCCGTGGAGGTATACCCGAACATGGCGCTCATCGCAACCGTGGGGAGGGGAATGGCATACACGCCGGGAATCGCCGCAAAACTCTTTTTAGCGCTCGGGAACAACGGCATCAATGTCCGCATGATCGACCAGGGATCCAGCGAAATCAACATCATCGTCGGAATAGAAATAGACGATTTCGAAAAAGCGGTGTGCGTCATCTACAATACATTTGTTCGGTAGACGAAACCCGTTGGTTTTTTCACCGCACAGGACGCACGCACGGTCACTCGGTCAATTTTACGATCTTCGGGACGACGAGCCGCTGGTAGTCCTTGAACGACAGCCTGATCAGCTCAGTGTGTGAACCTGCATTGAAGACGATTTCTTCGTCTTCTGCGAGGCGCAGGTCTGCAAAAACCTCCATGTCGTAAAGGTTTCCGAAAGGCGGCATCGCCCCCGGTGCACACCCCGGAAAGCGTTCCTGAAACTCTGCTTCATCGGCGAGTGAAACGTCCCGCGCACCCACGGCTTCTTTGAGCCGCTTCATGTCGATTCTGTAGTTTGCCGGAAGCACCGCCATTGCCATTTTCCCCTTTATTTTAACGATGACGGTTTTTGCAAGTTCCTTCCCCTGGATATGCGCAGAAGCGGCAATTTCCTGTGCAGTGTACGCCAGTGAGTGCTTTATGCTCACATACTTGATGTGATTGCTGTCGAGATACTTCTTCAACGTTTCGACCGGCATGCCTGTTCCCTCCTTTTGTATGGATTATTTCACAAAAGGATACCCCTTTTTCCCCCAGGTCATAAAGCCTCCATCCATGTTGTACACTTCGTTAAAATTAAGGCGTTTCATCACCGCAAGTGTACTTCTGCTCCGCCCACCGGACCTACAGTACTCCAGGTAAATCCTGTCCCTGTCGAGAGCGTCGAGCTCTTTTTCGAAGTCGTCACTGTAAAAATCGATGTTGACCGCGTTTTCGAGATGTCCCGCCTCGTACTCCTCTGGGGTTCGAACATCGAGGATGACAAACTCGGGATTATCCTTGTGCTCTTCAATGAGTCGAGCTGCCTCTTCTACGGTAATCGTCTCATATATACGGGTAGCTAAACCGTGCTCACCCTGCGAATAAAAGGCGAACAGGAAAACCCAGATGAAAAAAAACAAAGACACCACCCATCTGAGAGTCAAAGTACGCGCATTCACTATTGTAAGCTCCTTTCCGTCCATATTCTCCCATCTATAAATAATATAGGCTCTCCGCTGGCGCCCAGCAATCTGTTTCACCCTCCTCATTTCACGTGCCTCATTCGTTGATTCCAAGCATCTGTCTCGCCTTTTGGAGGTCCTTGTTTGTTTCCGCCAGGAACTCTTCGCCCTCGAGCTGGCTTTGTATTGCTGTGTACGCCTTTTGCATCGCGTGGGGAATCTTTTCGAAATCGGTGAGCCCGATGTCGTAGCATCTGGGCTTCACAAGAACGACGTGAGACCCCTTGCGGGGGCGGTGTACCCTGAGCATGCTCGAGCGGTCGAGGGCCTTCCCCAGTATTCCCACGGCAAAGAGGATCATATCGTGGGGCCTGACGTGTTCGATCTGCTGGAGTGCATCCCCCGCGTATCCGAGGTTCACTGCGAGTATTGCGAGGTTTTTTTCATAAAATCGCCGCTGTTTCTGCCAGTCCTCGTATGCGCAGACGATGGGAAGGTGCTCGACCACACCACCGTCTATGTAATAACACCCGTTGACTTTTTTTGCGGGGAACACGCCGGGGATGGCGATGGACGCAACGATCGCATCACTGAGAGAAACATCCGGGGTTTCTTCTGTGGAGAACACCGCCTTGGAGCTTGTCCCCGCATCACACAGCGTTCCGGGCCCCACATTGAACGCCACGGCGGAAAACGGAATTTTCAGATCTCCCATACGCGGCACGCTTCCGAACATCTCGGTGAGCCTGCGGGTGATGAACTTTTCGATCCGTGCTCCGTCGTAAATCGAAGTGGCAGCCGTTGTTGTGCGAATACACGAGCGGAGCTCGCTTTTCAGCACCCGGAACAGCATGTGACGCGACCCTCTTCCGAACAGGTCGTCCGGATTCTTCAGCGTGTTCACTGCGTTTGTGAGCTGCCGGGAGCTCATTCCCGCAGCATACAGCCCGCCAACCACCGAACCGGCCGATGTCCCGTACACTCTCTCGACACTGATTCCGAGCTCTTCAATGATGCGAATGATTGCGATATGGCACACGAGCGCGAGCCCTCCACCCGAGAGGGCGAGATATACCCTCTTGTTCCGTATGAAATCAATAAATGGCCTAAACCGCTCATCAACGGCTTTGTTTTTTTGGGCATACATGAAAAAAATCTCCTCTTCACGGACAGATATTGGCTATTTTACCATATTATGCAAAAAAATCCTCAAAAGAGCGAAAAGATGGACCGTGTGCGCTACAAGAACACCCACATCTACTACACCCTGAAATACACGAAGAGGAAAAAGACGATCGGCATAAAGATCATCGACAGGCGCACGGTCGTCGTTCATTCTCCGCACGGCCTTTCGCGGGCACACATCGAGTCGCTCATCATGAAAAAGGGGGAATGGATTCTGCGGCACAGCGCAGAACAACAGCGCGCATGCGAAAGCATCTCAGAAGAAGAGGGGATCCTCTACCTCGGCTCCCTGCTGAAACTGATGCCTGTGGCGGAGCGCTCCCACGGCACGCCTCCCCGTGCACAGGTGAAGGGAAATACCCTTTTCATCCCGGAAAGCGCGGACAATCTGAGGGAGAGCATCATTGCTTTTCTCAGGAGCGAGGCGCAAAAAATCGTGGAAGAGAGGGTGGGCTTTTTTTCTTTAAAAATGAATGTGCGCCCTCTGAAAGTGCTCATCAAGAAAAACCGCTCTATCTGGGGAAGCTGCACATCAAAAAAGACCCTGAATTTTACCTACAGAATCGTGATGGCGCCTCCGGAAATCATCGACTATGTGGTCGTGCACGAGCTCGCACACCTCGTCACAATGAACCACTCGAAGCAGTTCTGGGAACTGGTCGCACGCTATATCCCGGAAGTGCAGAAAAAACGAAAGTGGCTCAGGGAAAATGAAACCAGGCTCAGGCTGTGACCCCTCGTCCTGGGTACACCTTTTGGAAGTATCTGATATGAACACACGACGCACCGCCTCAAGCGCGTATGCGCAAAGAGCCTGAAACGGCTGCGCATGGAAGTCTCAGCGCAGAAGCGATGAGATCGTGTCCTCCATTTCCTGTTTCGAGGAAGCACCGAAAAAGCTGCCCTTTTTCCCCGAAATCGATGGAATACCCCTGAGGTACCGGTGGATATGCCGCTTCGCCTCCCTCACTCCGCGCAGCTCTCCCTTCGCAGCGATGATCATGTGCAGATGCTCGAGCGCGCACGCCACCCGTTCCTCCACCGTGGGAACCGCCATTTCCGGAAAATCCGGGTAGCACTCGAGCGCCCTGACGCTTTCCCTGATGATCCACAGGTTTCCGATTGCCGCCCGCCCGATCATAACCGCATCGCACCCGGTTTCCGCGATCATCCGCACCGCGTCCGCCGGTGAACGGATGTCCCCGTTGCCGCACACCGGTATCTGGAGCGCATCCTTTACCCTTCCGATGTACTCCCAGCGTGCGTGCCCCCTGTATTTGTCGTGTGCGGTTCTCGCGTGCACGGAAAGCAGACACGCTCCCGCTTCCTGTGCCGCACGTGCGTTTTCGAGCACATTTATGGTGTCCTCAGTAAAGCCGAGACGAATTTTCACGCTTACCGGATACACAGACGCGTCCACACACACCTTTACGAGCCTGTAAAAGCGGTCAGGGTCTCCAAGCAATCCGGCCCCGGCTCCCGTCTTGAGCACCTTTTTCACCGAGCAGCCGCCGTTAATGTCAATGAGATCCGCGGGGTATGAGCTGCAGATGGATACTGCAGTACTCATGATTTCCTCATTCGCACCGAACACCTGAATCCCCGCAGGCCGCTCCCTTTTCGTCACCTTCAGGAGGTCGATCGTCTTCGTGCTGCTGTTCGCAATACCGTGCGCGCTGACCATCTCTGTAAAGGTCAGGCCTGCTCCGAATCTGCGGCCGAGAATACGATAGGTTGTGTCGCCGATTCCTGCGAGGGGGGCGAGAAAAACGTTGTTCTCAGTGGAGAAGTTTCCGATGCGAACGCGCTTTAAAAGGGACATTTCATGTCCTGCTATTCAGGCACGAGGCTTACAACGGCCTGAACCAGTATTCCTTCTCCCCGCCCGAATGCAGTGAGCCCCTCCCCCGATGTGTAGGTGATCCCGATATTTTTTTCATCGAGAAAGGTGAGCGTTGCGATCGATCGTTTGATTTTTTTGTTGATTTCCGGGGGAATGAAAGGCCTTTTTGCCTCGATCATTATACCGATGTTGCTGACGCGATACCCTAAAGCTTTCACCATATCGAGGGCGATGGGAAGATATTTTCTGCTATCCCTTATCCCCTTGGCAAACAGTGGATCCACATAATATCCGATGGATTCTCCCCCGCATGCCTGGCTGAGGGCATTGAACAGCGCATGGAGGATTACATCTCCGTCGGAGTTCGCCTCGAGACCTCCCTCGCTGCTCAGCTGAACTCCTCCGAGCACGAGTGGTTTGGCGCCGCTCTCATCGAATCGATGGCTGTCGCTCCCGAATCCTACTCGTACCAAAAATTTTTCTCCCTCATTCTCCTCGTGTAGATTTGGCGAGCAAGCTCGAGGTCATGCGGGTAGGTAATTTTGAAATTTTCTCTTGAACACTCTATGCACTGAACTTTCCCCTGTACGCTCTCCACCAGGGTCGAGTCGTCGGTCGCGAAGAATCCCGTGCTCTGGGCGTGCTCAAACGCGTCCAGCGCAAGATCGAAGCGGATAACCTGCGGGGTCTGTGCGATCCAAACCGATTCCCGCATGGGGGTACAGTCGATAAGGTTGTCGCTGTTGACGATCTTCACCGTATCGGATGCGGGAAATGCGAGGAGGCTCGCTCCGAACTCATGGGCCCCCTGGAGACACCTGTCCAGCTCGGCGTGCGTCACAAAGGGATTCACTGCATTGTGTATCATGAGGTATGAGTCGCGCGGGATATTGAGCGCTTTCAGCTTTTCTATGATGTGATATGTTGATTCCTGGCGGGTTTCAAAGGCGTACTCGATGGAGACGACTTTTTCGATGTCGCTTTGTGCGATCAGCTCACGAAGCCGGTCGATGTTCTCTTCTCCCGTGGTTACGATGATCGAGTCGATTTCCCTGTAATCGGCAAACGTCCTGAGGGTGTAGTATATGATCGGCCGCCCGTTCAGCCTCAGAAAAATCTTGTTCTCTTTGGTTTTCATCCGTTCACCGTTTCCGCCGGCACAAATTATTGCTATATTCATGAAGAAATCCTTTTAATGCTTTCTGCTCTTCATAATATACTATGAAAGCCCTGTGAATCAATAAATAATGACAAATAAAAGACAAAAATTATGCCAAAGCACGCTGAACGGATCGAGTGCGCCGCACACGCGAAGTTAAACCTGGCACTCAACATCATCCCTGAAAGAAGTGATCGAGGCTACTTCAAGGTGGATTTTCTCAACATATCGATCTCGCTGCACGATACCGTGCACATCACCCGGCTCAAGGATCACACAGTCCTTGTAAACGAGCCGGTAGTGGACGGAGGAGAAAATATCGCCTTCGAGGCTGCCCGCCTCATGTTTCGGCGGTTCGGGCTCCCCGGTGGTGTCTCGATCGAAATCACGAAACGCATTCCCCCGCGGGCCGGGCTCGGCGGGGGCTCTTCGGATGCGGCGGCAGTGATGAGGGGTATCATGAAACTCCACGGCATCCGCACCTCCCACAGAGAACGCATGGAACTTGCCGAAGCCATAGGAATGGACGTCTGCTACTGCATCACCGGCGGGCTGTGCAGGATTGGAGGGATAGGAAACGTGGTCGAGAGGATTGACGCGCCCTTTTTCCCAGTTCATCTCCTTGTTGCTGTTCCCGCTCAGAAGAAACCCTCCACGGGCTGGGCGTACTCACTCCTCCGCACAGATGAAATGGGAAAAAACCGCGCATCAACCGGTGAATTGATCCGGGAAATGCGATCCACGGACAAAAAAAACATCGCCCGTTTCCTGCACAATGACTTTGAGAGGCCCATTGCGAGCGCCTTTCCGGTTGTCGGCGAGATGAAGAACCTCATGAAAAAACACGGAGCGCTGAACACACTGCTTGCAGGCTCCGGGCTCTCCGTGTTCGGGGTATTCGATGACGAAGAAACCTGCCGGAGTGCTCAAAAGAACATCAGTGCTTTCGATGTCCTCTGTTTTGCTGCGCATACTGTTGACAACAGCGACTCATGAGCTTTCAATCAAATAAAGATTTTCGTGACGTCATCGATTCCTGTGGGACGGGCAGCTGTTTTTTTCCCGTCTTCGATGAGCCAGAACCGGTCTCCGCGCGCGGTAAATTCTCCGATGCGGCTGATCGGGGGAACACTTTCATGCAGCCTTCCAAACGCCCGCTCCAGTCGGGTCGCCTCCTCCCGCGGCACAGATATGAGAAGAGCGCCAGAGGCGATCAAGTTGAAAGGCGACAGGTGGAAATGCCTGCAGAGATCAGCGGTCTCGGTATACACGGGAATTCGATCGAGAGAGATCTCAAGCCCCTTCCCTGATGCACGCGCCATCTCATAGGCGCCGGAAATGACCCCTCCTTCGGTGGGATCGTGCATTCCGGTCACGCGTGCGGCGTTTCGTGCACGAAAAGCATCCTTGACCACACTGATCCCCGGGACGGAGAGAAACTCGCGGCACCTCACGTAAAAATCCTTCCCGAATGTGTCTATCACCTCCTCCTTTTTTTCCCGTGCAATGATGGATGTCGCCTCTATTGCGACCCCTTTTGTTATATACAGAAGATCCCCTTCGCAGATGTTGATATTGCTGACGAGCTCGCCCTTTGCCGCTTCACCCAGCATCGTTCCGGAGAGTATGGGGCTTCGAAGCCCGTGTGTGACTTCCGTGTGCCCTCCGATCAGCTCGATGCCGAGCTCTCTGCACGCCTGCCGCAGATCCTTCATGATGTCTTCGAGCATGCGCACCGTGGCCCTGTGCTCCGGCAGCAGCATGGTAACGAGAAACCACCGCGGAGTCCCTCCCATCGCGGCAATGTCGTTTGCATTGATGTTGACCACATACCAGCCGATTCGATCTGAGACGAAGGTGATCGGATCACTCTTCACGATGAGATAACTCTCCCCAATATCGATCGCAGCTGCGTCCTCTCCTATCCCCGGTCCCACCACCACCTTTTTGTCCCGTATCTCGATTTTGCCGAGTATCTTTTCAAGAAACTCGCTTTTCAGCTTGCCGGTCTCGAGTGTGCTCATGTGCATATCCGTGTAAAAATCTGGAATTTCCGCAGCATCCATAGTAATGTATTATTCCATGTGACAATGTACAAGAATTTTGGAGGATCCGTGAAGCCGATCATCTTCTGCGGATATCACAATACGGGAAAAACAACGTTGATGGCAAAGGCGGTCGCCGGCCTGCGCGGCCACGGGTGGGAGGTGAGCGCGGTAAAGCACATGGGTTTGGACAAGTACGTACTCGACGAAACCCATGACACAGGAATCCTTCTTCAGTCGGGCTGCAGTGAGGTCAGGGCGCTCACGGAATCCTTTACCGTGCATTACCGGCGCGAGCGGGAATTCGGGGCTGCTGAGAGGCTCCACGCGCTTCTCCGGTTGTTCGAAGCTGATTACGTGCTCATCGAGGGATTCAAATCCTATGTGGGAGTGATTCCAAAGATCGTGTTCGGGCGGACAAAAGAACAGATCGGTTCCCTCATCGACGCCGGCACGGTCGCCTACTCAGGGATCGGGATCGAAGATTTCGGGTTTCCCCGGATGAGGTTCATTTCCCCGGGCGCGGCACCCGAGACGGTCGCAGAGTTCATCGAAACGCACACTGACCGGTTTTCTCCGTAATCCGCATACTCGTCCGTGAAATTGAACACACCCTCGAAAAAGCTCCTTTCAACCCTTATCTGCGCACTGGGGTGAGAATCGGATAGACGCGCATCAGGTTGTTCTCACTCCATGAAAAATTCTTTGTAGAGGAGAAAGTTGACAAAGGGGTTTCGCTGCAGGTTCGAAGAAGGGGTATTGAGGTTCCCGGCATAATCGACGAGGAGCCGGGCGAAGGACTCGCGTTCGGTTTTGAAAAAGTAGAGGGCGAGGTCCAGAATGGCCTCACTATACAAAGCCCGCTTTTCGGGGGTGAAGTAAAACGTAAATACTTTTTCGATCACGTCATTCACCCGTTCCTGCGGGCTTTTTCCCTGAAGAATGAGCGTGCTCCTTTTGGCACGTTCGATCTCCTCTTTGAACTCTCTCATGTCCTCCGGGGGAAGGGAAAGTGAGACGATTTCCTTCTGCTGGAAGAGGGCCTTTTCCTCATCCGGTTTTACGAGCCGTGTAAGCTGTGAAGGAATCAAATCGAGCATAGGATGTCTCGGCGGCTGCGGGTCTTCTTTGCGCAGGACGTCTGGCAGCGATGAAATTCCCGATAGTTCTTTGCCGTCAGTGTTTTTGAGCGCAGTGTTCAGTTTGTACAGGGCATATGGCTCTGGCGCATGAAAAAGCCCCGGCGTGTCCTGCGCGATTCTGCTGAACTGTTTCTTCGCGGATTGCTGAAGGGTGTATGCCACGAGACCGCGCACAGGGTTGACCGTAAAACGGGCTGCCTTCAGGGAAGAGGTCGATGTTTCGAGCAGGGAGAACACCACAAGGCTGTTCCACTGCGAGTCAGGGATCGAAACAACACATTCACCGATTTGATACGTTGGTTTCACGGCCGCTGATTTTTCCTGCCTTTCGGGCCGCGCTTCGTCAACGTCTATTCCCCTTGAATGCAGCACGTAGAGAGCCTTTTTCGCTGCCTTGCGCAAAAGCTTAGGCTGGGAGGAATCGAGCGCACACTTCCAAAGCTGCCCGAGAACCATGCTTAGCTCTCCCCCTTCCGCCGCACTGAAAACAGCCTTCGGGTCCCGAAGGATGATCTCTTTCAGCTGATCTTCTGTCATGTCCTCCCTCTTTCAGATGCCGCATCACACAACATAACGCCGTTTCTCCTGCATAAGGCCGGAAAGCTCGGTACAGTGAAGCCGCAACGCAGCAAGCACATCCTGCACGGACCGGTACTGGTCTATCTCCACGATGTTTATTCTCTCCTCATACCGCTTCATGTACGAAAGCGCGATGACCTGGAGCGGATCAAATCCGCGGTGCGCCCCTCCCCGCATCTCCTTGATGATCTCCACCACCCGCGCTTCATCGGGTTTCACGCAGTCGAAGTCGTTTTCCATCAGAAAGGAGTTTTCCGAAATAAAGTACAGTTTGAGCGTACTCTGTTCCTTTCCGGGGAGCAGCAGTATCCTGTCGGAAACCGATATCCTCCTTTCCGGTACTTTTACCCGCTTGTTGTACTGCGGCCTGTGCATCTCGATCAGCCTGAACTCCTCGATTATCGCCTCGAGATCGGAGCCGAGCGTGCGGTACTGGATCGTGAAAAGCTCCTCGAGGATTCCTTCGATCTTTTCCACGCTTTCTCCCGTGTTCCAGAAATAGGAGTGAACACGGATGCGCAGGTTGTTCGTCTTCCCGACATAGATCAGCTCGTTCTTCCGATTGAAAAACTGGTAGACTCCGGGCATTTCCGGGATGTCCCTGAGAAAATCTCTGTCGAATCCGTAGCGGGAAAAATCGACATCCTTTCTGTTTCCCAGTGAGAACTGAAAAAGCTGCCCATAAGTGAAAATAGCTCTTTCCTTTACCACTTTCAGAATGTACTCGAGGATATACACGAGCGTCTCTGTTTTCGATGAGGGGCGGTCTGACTGGATGTTTCGAATTCCGAACTGCTCCACAATCTGCTCCCATGTTTTCAGCGTTTTGTCAGGAAAAAGAAGGGAGACAAGCGCCCTGACAGAAAGCGTGCGCAGCTCGGGCTGCAGCGGTGAGTGTGACCTGTACACTTTTTTCAGTATTCCCAGGCTCCTCAAATCGTGGGGAACGAACACACTCCTCCGTACATCCCGGATGACCGTTTTGATATCGAGATTCTTCTCGACGATCCCCCCTCTGTATCTGACAAACGATGACAGGGGGGCGAGAAAAGAAAAAACGTCTTTGCCGGAAGCCGTAAACCTCTTTGAGGACTTTCTCGGGTCCTCAATGGTAAAAAGAACAAAGCTGATTTCATGAATCGGAAGGCTTTCGACGGAAACTGTTTTCAATGCCTTCCATGAGCGGTCCTCTGACTGTGAAAAACGCGCGTCTGTACCGAGGATAGGCTCCACGATCTTTTGGGCAATCTCATCATCCGGAGAATCGATCTTGAAGAACTCCTTCAGGATCTGTGCATTGGAGAGGCTCTTTTTTTCCTCACGCATTGCCGAGTAGATCCTGTCAGTAATGCTTTCCATGCACTTCTCTCAGAAAAATGTGAAATTCTTATGCAGCACTCCAACTAATATAATATAATATGAAAAGGGAGCAAAAAAGGAAAGCCAAGAGGGAAAACGGGGAATGGAAAAGGGAACGGAACAGGAAAAAAAGCATTACAAGTACAGTTTCTTCAAGGCGGGAACGAAAATATTCAACCAGGGCGACAGGGGAACGGACATCTACATCCTGAAAAAAGGAGCGGTGACCGTAATTGTCGACGACCAGATCGTGGGGCTGATAAATACGCCGGAAACGATCATCGGAGAAATGGCCTACTTTCTTAATTTGAACAGAACCGCGTCCGTGGAGGCGGTGGAGGATTCCGAATTCATCATCATATCCGGTGAATACCTCTATGAAACGGTGATGAAAAAACCGAAAATCGGAATCGACCTCATTAAGATACTCAGCGCGCGGCTCGCGAAAACCACAAAACACGTGACGCACCTCGAGCATGAAATCATCGACTACCGCAACGAGCTGAGGAATCTCAAGGGGATTGCAGAAGAGATGAAGCCGAGCGCTCTCGAAAAACTCGTTTCCTACGGATTCCTCTCCCATGAGCAGATGGAGGAGTGCACAAAAACACTGGAAAATGCAAAGGATGAAAAAAAGAGTGTCTCTCTATCAAAGATCCTCGTGGAAAAAAATTACCTCTCACCGGAACAGCTCGTCCAGTTTCTCGAAATCCGACAGTAAGCGTAATTCAGCAGAATAGATCCGTCTTTCCGCTCGGAGAAAAGCTTTTTCAAAACAGAAATCGCTCGCACCCGGGAGATTATTTCAGAGCCAGATCTGATGGGAATTCAGCATTTCTATTCCAAGACTGGGGCTTCTCCTGTTTCATTCTCCTCACCTTGACTGTCGGGCAGATGAGATGTATAGTGTATGAATCACTGATGTGCACCTGAGGCTGAAAAACGGTCCGGGGAGGGGCGCCATGCACTTTCACTGGTCGATTTTTATCGACCTCGGTATCATCTCAGTTGCTCTCATGACCGCGACTGCGCTCAGGAAGCGCGTGCACTTCTTCCAAAAATACCTCATTCCCAATGCGCTGGCTGCGGGTTTTTTGCTTCTGCCCTTTTACAGCTACGCCGGGCCTTTCATCGGTCTTGACAGCGAGGGTCTGGGAAACCTCGTGTTCCATCTTCTCAATATCTCGTTCATCGCCATGACCCTCAGGACACGGCGGTACAAAGCCTCCGGAAAAAATATCTTTTCAATGGTGATCACCGTGCTTTCACAGTACTCTCTGCAGAGCATGGTGGGGCTCGGCATTACCTTTCTGTTCATTGCAACAGTCATACCGAACCTCTTCCCCAGCTTCGGGCTTCTTATCACCCTGGGGTTCGCGCTCGGCCCAGGCCAGGCGTTCGCAATCGGTAGTGGGTGGGAGAGCCGCGGCTTCTTCGGCGGAGGGAGCGTGGGGCTCACGTTTGCGGCCATCGGGTTTATCTGGGCCTGTTTCGTAGGAATGTTTCTGATCAACAATGCGATAAAACGAGGCTGGATCGAGAAAAAAGAGGTTTCTGAGAATCCCGTATCGGTACGCGGCGGTGAAAAAACCGCCTCATCAATCGAGCCCGGATCCGGGTATGCGCCGAACACCGGCGCGATCGACCAGATGACATACAATTTCGCCATCGTGTGTGCGGTCTACCTTCTCACATACCTTCTTCTCAGGGGAATCACCGCTGCACTCTCATACACCGGCACCATCGGTATAGACCTCGCGGAGCATCTCTGGGGAATCGCCTTTATATTCGCCTCGCTCGTGGCTGGGGTGGTGAAAAAGCTCTTTTTTGTGTTTGGTATCGAAGGGAGCATCTCCAACGAACGGCTGACGCGCATCGCGGGAACGTCAGTCGACTTCATGGTCGCTGCCTCGATCGCTGCGATCTCACTCGTTGTCGTCCGGCACTACTGGCTTCCCATCTCGGTGATGGCGCTTCTGGGCGGCATATGCACGGTGCTTTCACTGCTCTGGCTTTCGTCCCGCCTGTTCACGGACTATGTGTTTCAGCGCACCATTCTGATCTTCGGGGCCATGACCGGCACGCTTCCCACAGGTCTCGCGCTTTTGCGCGTGATCGATCCCGAGTTCGAGACACCCGCTTCATCAGACTACATGTATGCGGTGGGGATAATTTTCTTTTTCGCGATCCCCTTCATCTTTTCCATGAACTTTCCAGTCTACGGATACACCACCGGCAGGACCATATACTACTGGATGACTTTTTTCATCTACGCAGCGTACCTGATATTCGTTCTCGCTTCGTTCAGGGTCATGAAGGGAAGGGGCGCGTTCAAGGGTGCGGGAAAACTCTGGAAACCCGACGTGAAGCACGAATGTATGTCATTCAAGGAATAATAGGGTGAATGTCGAATTTCATACATCGGTCTAAAAATGTGACATTCATGCATACATCGCACGGTAATTTTGAGAACTTCGGATAAGAGATGTCGATATATTCAGTGTTTTTCACTAAAATATATATTTAAAAACTCGAAGTTCGACTTAATAATTGCTTTTTCCCATGCCGGGTTTTAAATTCTAAAATCCTTCGTACAGGCTTTCGGGGACATGCAAAATGCACGAAAAAGAGATAAAAAATACACCACCCGGAATCTCGCGTGAAAACAGGGACGAATTCAAGGGACAAAAAACCGCCGCTGCTTCGAAAGACTTCATCCGGAGCATCATCGACGAGGACATGAAAACCGGCAAGTACAGCGGGAGGGTGATGACCCGGTTTCCTCCTGAACCCAACGGATACCTCCACATAGGGCACGCAAAATCGATCTGCCTCAACTTCGGGATCGCCCGGGATTACGACGGCGGTCTGTGCAACCTCCGATTCGACGATACGAATCCGACCAAAGAGGAGGAGGTGTACGTAGAATCCATAAAGCGTGACGTGCACTGGCTCGGTTTCGACTGGGACGGCAGAGAGTACTACGCATCCGACTACTTCGACCGGCTCTACGAGTACGCCGTTCAGCTCATCAAAGAGGGGAAGGCGTATGTGGACAGCCTCTCAGCTGATGAGATACGGGAGTTTCGCGGCACCCTGACCAAACCGGGAAAGGAGAGCCCTTTTCGCACCCGCAGTGCGGAGGAAAACCTCAGCCTCTTCGAGCGAATGCGCGCTGGAGAGTTTGCAGACGGCTCTCATGTGCTCCGTGCAAAGATCGACATGGCTTCTTCGAACATCAACATGCGCGACCAGACGATCTACCGGATCAGGAAAGTTGCCCATCAGAGAACGGGAAACAAATGGTGCATCTACCCGCTGTACGACTTCGCCCACTGCCTTTCCGACTCCGTCGAGGGCATAACCCACTCTATCTGCACGCTCGAGTTTGAGAACAACCGCCCCCTCTACGACTGGTTTCTCGACGAGCTTCGGGTGAAAAATCACCCGCAGCAGATCGAGTTTGCACGTCTCAACATCTCCTATACGGTCATGAGCAAGCGAAAGCTCCTCACGCTCGTCGAAAAGGGAGCTGTCAGCGGGTGGGACGACCCGAGGATGCCCACGCTTTCGGGGCTCAGGCGGCGCGGCTACACACCTGAGGCAATCCGCACATTCTGTGACCGTATCGGCGTTGCAAAAACAAACAGCGTTGTTGACATCGCGCTGCTCGAGCACTTCCTGCGCGAAGACCTCAACAAACGGGTTCCCCGCCGCATGGCGGTGCTCAGGCCGCTCCGGATCGTGATCGACAACTACCCCGAGAAAAAAGTCGAATGGCTCGACGGGGTCAATAATCCGGAAGACGAAAGTATGGGCACGCGAAAGCTCCCATTTTCCCGTGTTCTCTACATCGAGCGGGAGGATTTTCGTGAAGATCCCCCGAAGAAGTACTTTCGTCTCGCTCCGGGCCGCGAGGTCAGACTCAAGCATGCCTATTACATAAAATGCGTGGAAGTGAAAAGAGACAATGCCACCGGAGAAATCGCCGAGCTTCACTGCACATACGATCCCGAAACCCGCGGAGGGTGGTCAAAGGACGGGCGGAAGGTGAAGGGGACTCTGCACTGGGTGTCCGCCGCGCACGGCACACATGCAGAGGTTCGGCTCTACGATCATCTCTTCACAAAAGAGAATCCCGATGAGGGTGCGGGCGGAGACTTCATGCAAAACCTCAATCAGAAATCGCTCGAAGTGCTTGCCTCCTGCATCGTTGAGCGGGACCTTGCAGAAGCGAGACCGGGAAATCGGTATCAGTTTTTACGGCACGGCTATTTCTGTGCTGATCCCGACAAAACTGTGGACGGAGGACCGGTTTTCAATCTCACGGTGTCCCTGCGCGACACATGGGCAAAGATCGAAAAATCGCAGGCGAAAGCAGGTCAGAGTTGATTCTCCAGCGGCGTGCCGTATATACTTGTGAGAGTTTCATGGAGGGGTACAGATGGCAGTTGAGACCTATTCTTTTCAGAAAAACACAGAGGGAGAAACAGACATCATCGACATCACCGGTGAGATTGAAAATATCATTGCCAAAAGTAGCCTGCATGCAGGTGTCGCAAACGTCTTTGTATCCGGTTCGACCGCTGGAATCACGACGGTGGAATACGAACCGGGGCTCGTAAAAGACCTCAAACAGGCATACGAGCACATTGCGCCCAGAAACGGAAACTACGCTCACAATCTCCGCTGGGGCGACGGGAACGGATACGCCCATGTGCGTGCCTCAATGACCGGCCAGGACATGAATGTTCCCTTCTCCCAGGGAAAACTCATGCTCGGCACATGGCAGCAAATCATTCTCGTCGACTTCGACAACAGGAAGAGAAAAAGGGAGATCAGCGTTCAACTTATCGGAGAGTGAAACGGAAAACAACCACACGAACATACCGCACCGCGCCGCTACCATCATCGCGCTGAGCGTCATCATGTTCCTCACGCTCGTTTTGCTGTCCTCCGCCTTCGGTGCGGAGCGCGCGGTGAGCGCCGCGCATACCCTCGAAGAGAGAGGGGTCTCGCCTCTGCTCATATCCGGCCTCATTTCAACGGTCCCAATCTTCGAGCTCCGGGGCGGCATTCCTGTGGGGATTGCGCTCCTCAAACTCAATCCTCTCCTCGTCTACCCTGTGGCCGTGTGCTTCAATCTCATTCCCGTGTTTCCCGTGCTCCTTTTGCTCAATCCGATTCGCCGTCTCCTCGAGAACCGGCCGGTTTTTCGGGGCTTTTTCAGGGCGCTCGACAGAAGGGCGGGAAAAAACAGAAATCTGGTACAAAAGTACCAGGAAGTGGGGCTCATGCTTTTTGTTGCGCTCCCCCTCCCTGTGACCGGCGCATGGACTGGGTCGTTGCTCTCGACTGCGATGGGGTTTCGTCCTGTAAAATCTTTTTTCTTCATTGCATGCGGTGTGGGGATCGCAGGCGTGATCGTCACGCTTCTCACCATGCTGAAGAAAACAGGAGTCCTCATCGCCGTACTGTTCTTCGCCTTGTTCTGCGCGGTATACATCATGAAGTATCTCAGAGACAGAAAACGGCTCGGCAAAATGAATTCTTGAGGACACCGGCTCCTCCGGTTATTATTTTCTTGTGATGAAAATAACAGCGCACACAAAACTGACTGGCCTGCTCGGCCATCCCGCTGGACACTCCCTCTCTCCGGTGTTCATGAATTTTCTCTTTGAGCATGCCGGGATCGACGCACGGTATTTTGCGTTTGACGTCCATCCCGCGCATATCTGGGAGGCGGTGAACAGCCTGAAGGTGCTCGGATTCGCCGGAGCAAATGTGACGATCCCTCACAAACGCGCCGTTTTCGAAACGGTTGACCGGGTATCCGAAGACGCAGCCGCAATCGGGGCGGTAAATTGCATCGTGCACACGGAGGGGATGCTCGAAGGGCACAACACGGACCACCTCGGGTTCATGTGGCCACTCAGGGAAGCGGGGCTTCTGCGAAAAAACGACCCTGCGCTCATCATCGGAAGCGGCGGCGCAGCGCGTGCTGTGCTGTATGCGCTCGTTCGAAGCGGCGTGGGAGATGTGCGCGTTGCGAACAGAACCGCTTCGCACGCACACACGCTCATCGAATGGGCCGAAAAAACACTGAGAATTCACACGATCCGCTTTATAGGTGATCCGGCCTCCCTTGATGAAACTCTACTCCGCGAATCACGCCTCGTGGTCAATACTACACCCGTGGGAATGTTCCCGGATATTGGCGCGTGCCCGCTTTCAGAAGGCGCCCGGCTCAGAGAATACCAGACCGTATACGACCTCATCTACACTCCTGAACAAACCCGGCTTCTCCGAATGGCCCACGAAGCAGGCGCACATGCGATCAATGGTCTCGAGATGCTCGTCGTGCAGGGCCTGTTTTCCGCCGCCCTGTGGTTCCCGCAGAGCAGGGAAAAAATCATGACGCAGCGAATCCTTCTGCTCCATCACCTCAGGGAGTACACCCATGCGCGAAACCTTTGAACCGAAGAAGCCGAAAAAACAGACGACGATCTATCTCATCGGATTCATGGCCTCGGGAAAGAGCACGATCGGAAGGCTTCTCGCCCGGCGTCTCGAGGTCCCGTGGATTGACCTCGACAGCATGATCGCGAAACGAGAGGGTGCGACGATATCGGAGATTTTTTCTGAAAGAGGTGAACAGTACTTCAGAAAAGCGGAGGCCGCGGAGCTTCAAAACATTCAGGCTGCAGCTGTACACAGAGGCGCCGTAGTGTCCACAGGGGGAGGCGCTCCCTGCTCTACGGAAAACCTCTCGCTCATGAAGCAAACCGGCATTGTGATATACCTCAAAGTCCGTGCCCGTGAACTTCTGCGAAGAATCGGGGAAGGGTCCTCGAGGCCCGTGTTTATGAAAATGAAACAGCACGGAAACAAGCAGGCGCGGGCAAAAAAACTGTTAAAAAGCCGTGAACCGTTCTATAATCAGGCGCATATCACCCTCCGGAACAGCAGAAACAGGGATCCCGAAGAGGTCGTGGAATATATCGCACAAAAGGTCGCCGCAGGATGGACACAACCGCCATACCCGTAAAAAAACGCTACACCGTGCATATCGGAAACCAGGTCCTCCAGTCGCTTCCAAGCCTCGTCAAGGGCGCGCTCGGCGACACCTACTTTTCAGGCATGCGCGTGATGATCGTGTCCGACAGGAAGGTAGCGGACCATTATCTGCGGAAAGTGTCCAAAGCTCTCAGAAAAGAAGGGTTCAAGGTCCACGATGACGTGTTCAGGGCAGGAGAGCGGCTGAAGAGCCACCGGAACCTTCAGAAGCTTCTGCAGGCGATGGTGAAAAAAGGGCTCACTCGGGATTCCGTGGTCATCGGCCTCGGCGGAGGCGTCATCGGTGATTTTGCGGGATTCGCGGCATCGATCTACATGCGGGGGTGCCGTCTCGTTCATGTCCCAACGTCCCTTCTTGCACAGGTCGATTCCTCGGTAGGCGGAAAAGTCGGGATCAATCTTTCGGAGGGGAAAAACCTCATCGGCAGCTTCCACCACCCCGTTCTCGTGCTTACGGACATTTCCGTGCTCTACACCCTTCCCCCCAGGGAATTTCTGTGCGGCCTTGCAGAAATCATGAAGTACGGCCTCATCTTCAACAGGAAACTCTTCGAGCACATCGATGCGTTCTTCTACCGCTACAGCATCGACGACGGGCGCTTCCCCAATGAGATCCTAAAGCGGGTCCTTCTCAACGATCCCATATTCCTGGAAAACATCATCACAAAATCGGTAAAGATCAAAGCGGACATCGTGGCTCAGGATGAACAGGAAAGTGATCTCCGGATGATACTGAATTTCGGGCACACCTTCGGCCATGCGATCGAGCAGAGCACCCGCTACCGGCGTTTTCTGCATGGTGAGGCTGTGCTTCTCGGCATGAAGATCGCATCTACGCTCTCCGAGGCCTGCCGTATGATCAGCGCTCAGGAGCTCTTTTCCATCAGGCGGCTTCTGGACAGATTTGATGTCCCCTCCGTAAAACGGCTCTCCTCAAGACAGATCATGGCGCAGATGGAGAGAGACAAAAAAAAGAGAGGGGGGAAGGTTCACTACATTCTCCTTAAGGAGATCGGATACGCAGTCTGGGAAACCGACGTTTCCCAAAGCCTCGTCAAGGAGAGCATCGAAAAAGTCCTCGAATATCACAGAAAGAAGAAGAGCACCTCTTCCCGCTCATCTCATTCAGAGAGCAGAAGATCGAGCGCGCGCACATAGCCTTCAGGCCCGAGCCCCTTTATCTGGCCTATGCACACGTCCCTGATGACTGAAACGGCTCGAAACTCCTCACGGGCCTCTATGTCCGTGATGTGAACTTCCACGGCTTTCACCCCGGTTGCGGAGATCGCATCCCTCAGCGCATAGCTGTAGTGCGTGTATGCACCGGGATTGAGAATAAGGCCCTCGTACCCCCGCGCCGCGAGCGAATGGATCTTATCGATGAGTTTTCCCTCCGAGTTCGACTGAAAGCTTCGTACACGCACCCCCTTTTTGGCAGCATGCCGCCTGACCATCCTGACGATCTGCTTGATGGTGGTGGTGCCGTAGATTTCGCGCTCCCGTGTTCCGAGAAGGTTGAGGTTGGGGCCGTTGATGATGCACACCTTTTTCACCGGGCGCCTCCTCAGAACTCCTTTTCTATGCCCTTTATCACACCCTCGCGCATGAGGATCTTTACCTCCTCCCGTGCTTCCCTGATGATCTGCTCGGAGATCGAGTAGAGCTCGTCGCGCGTCATGGTCTCCGCAGCTATTCCCTGCTCTATTGCCTTCATCCCCACTGCAGCAGCCTCTCTGGGAAACACCTCCCATTCATCCATTGTGGGAATGATGTAGTCGTCGTGGAGTCCGTTGTCCTCTGCTGTTTTTGCGAGCTCTACTGCGGCTGCGATGCACATCTCGTCCGTTATGGCGTGGGCCTTGACATCAAGGGTTCCGCGGAATATTCCGGGAAAACCGAGCGAGTTGTTCACCTGGTTGGGAAAGTCGCTTCTCCCGGTGGCCACGATGCGCGCTCCCGCCTTTTTTGCCTCCCACGGCCAGATCTCCGGAACAGGGTTCGCGCAGACAAACACCACGGAGTCTTTGGCCATCTTCGAAATCCATTCCCCGTGCACGGTTCCCGGCCCTGGTTTTGAGAGAGCGATCAGCACATCCGCGCCCTCGAGCGCCTCCCATATGGGCCCGCCGAAGCAATTTTCATTCGTGCGCTCGCACATGTTCCACTTTTCCCTGAAGGCGCTGTTTTCGGCAAGGTCTTTCCTTTCGGCAGAAAGCGCTCCCTTGCTGTCGTACATGACGCACTTCTTCGGGTCCGCTCCCGACTGAAAAATCACGTCCGCGATCCGTATATTCGCCGCGCCGGACCCCATGAATACGATCTTCACCCCGTCAAGCGGCTTTTTCACCACCTTCAGGGCGTTGACGAGACCCGCGAGTGTGACCGCAGCGGTTCCCTGCTGGTCATCGTGCCACACAGGAATGGGGCACTCCTTTCTGAGCCTATCAAGAATGTAGAAGCATTTGGGCTGTGCGATGTCCTCGAGATTCACTCCTCCGAGGGTCGCGTGCAGCAGCTTCACCGTTTCGATGAATAGTTCCGGATCCTTTGTGCCGAGACAGAGGGGAAACGCGTCTACTCCTCCGAGATACTTGTATATGAGCGACTTCCCCTCCATTACCGGAATCGCCGCGTGGGGCCCGATGTCGCCGAGCCCGAGAACACGGGTTCCATCGGATATCACCGCAACGGTATTCCACTTGCTCGTCAGCTCGTAGGCGAGCCCTGGTTCTTTTTCGATGTCCCTGCACACTGCTGCGACTCCGGGCGTGTACCACACATCAAAATCGTGCAGGTCCTTTATCCTGCAGCGTGGAGCCATGGATATCTTTCCCCTGTAATGCCTGTGCAGCGCAGATGCGACCTCCAGCGGTTTATTCGCCTTTTCAAGAAGTTTTTTTTCATCGTACTCCATCTTCAGCTCCAATGTACATGAGATCGTGCGGTTCAGGCTCCTCTAAGCAAGAAGCGCGTGCGCCTCCTTGAGCATGTCGATAATCGGAAGCTCATAGGGGCATTCCGAAAGACAATTCCCGCACTCCGTGCAGTCTGCTGCGGTTTTTTTCATCCCTCCGTACCACCTGTGGGCAAGCTCGAGGTTTTCAGGATACCGTGCCTTCCCGTAAAACTCAAGAATAACTCCGATTCGAATGTTCTCGGGACAGGCGGGATGGCAGTAGTAGCAGCGTCTGCAAAAATCTTTGTCGAGCTCGGAGGTGATCCGCTCGAGCTCCCGTGTTTCTTCATCCGAGAGCGAAAGATCCCCTCCGGAAATCCGGATATTCTCGCGTACCTGCTCCACTGTCACCATTCCCGGAATCACTATGGACACGGGGTACTGGAGGATCCACTTGAGTGCCGTGGGGGCACATGTGAGTGCCCCGCCAGCGAGCGGTTTCTGGTCGATGAACCCGACGTCGTGGTCTCTGCAGTAGTCGATGAGGCCGAAGATACCCGGCCCCTTTTCTATGTAGCTGAATGCCGCCTGCACAGTGTCGAACTCCCCGGTTTTGGCTGCCTCGAGCATTACCGGTACGTTGTGTCCCGAGATGCCGATAAACCGGATGATTCCCCGGCTGCGGAGCTTTTTGAACACATCAAGCGGCCCTCCCTTTTGGAGCACCATGTTCAGCTCGTCGATACTGTTCACATAGTGAATCTGATAGAGATCGATCGAGTCTGTGCGGAGATTGTTCAGGCTCATGTCCAGCTCTTCCATGATCGACTCTTCACTCCTCGCCCGTGTTTTGGTTGCAAGACAGTACTCTTCACGCCTGTTCGAAACTGCTGCTCCGATGAGGGCCTCGCTTTCTCTGTATCCCCTCGCAGTGTCGATAAAATCGACACCCAGGTCGAGCGACTCATTCAGCACGGCAGACGCCTCCCGCTCATTAAGCCCGGTGAGCGGCAGGCATCCGATCCCCACGCAGCTCACTTCAAGGCCCGTTCGGCCGAGCCTCCTCTTCTGTATCTGCATGCAATCCTCCTCGTGATTTCCGCGGCATTTGCCGGTACCTCACCGGCTGATGTCCGCATACCTGTTCGTCCGTGTGCGGACCAATTTTCTTTCTCAACAATATACTCACCAGTACAGACCGCGGCCACACTTTCAGTTTCTAAAACATCAGAGGAAGACCCAGGAAATATGCCGCTGTGAGAAACCCGATGAGGGTTGTGAAAACAACCCTCCAGTAGAAAAAAAGCGCCTTCAGTATGAGCGCTGGTGCCTCACGCATGTTTTCCTCGAGCCTGTCAATTCCGATCCGCGGTTTTTTCTTCAGCACGCCCCCGTAAGTGGAGGGCCCGCCCAGTGCGATCCCGAGCATACCAGAAAACCCCGCCTCTGCAAGCCCGCTGTTCGGACTCGGGTTTTTTTGCCCGTCCTTCCGCATGCATCGGAACACCTCCTTCCTGAACCCAGACGCGCAGTACAGAAAGACCGCGTTGATCCGCGCAGGAACGAAGTTGAGGATGTCGTCGAGCCGCGCGCCTGCCTTGCCGAATTTTTCGTACCGTTCGTTTCTGTACCCGAAACGAGAGTCGATCGTGTTGAGCGTTTTGTAGGCGTATGCCGCGGGCAATCCTCCGAGCATGAAATAGAAGAGGGGCGCGGTAAACCCGTCAACCACGTTCTCCGCCACACTCTCGACAGTCGCCCTGATCACGCCCCCGGTGTCCAGTGCCGCGGTGTCTCGCCCGACGATTCTCGACACCGCCTCCCGCGCGCCCTCAAGGTCTCCCGCGCTGAGACGCTCGTACACCGATTTCGCTTCCTTTGCCATGTCCCTGTTGCAGAAAAGAAAAAAGAGGAGCAAAACAGAGACGATGTTTATGGAAAATGGCAAATAAGCCCATTTCTTTGCGTAGTTCAGCCCAAGCATGACGGAAAATACCGCGGCGAGCGCGAATGCCACAAGAAGCGCTCCGCCGAGGACCTTGTGTTTCATCCTGTAGAACAGCTTCTCGTACTCCGTAAGCATTGAGCCGATGAGCCTGACGGGATGCAGGGAAAAGACCGGATCCCCGATCAGCATATCCAGAAAAAATGCAATGAGAACGTTGATCACCATCCGTGCCTTCTTTCTCTCCGGCGGCCTAGGTACTTTTTCCGCTGCGCGTTTTCGTTCATTGAAACAGGGCACGCATCAGGATCATGCAGCACACCTCTGTGAGCTCGATTCCCGCGCCGATCGTGTCACCGCTCATTCCGCCGATCTTTTTTTTGGAAACGAGCCCCCATGCAGCCCAAAGCCCCGCGCTGCAGACCGAAAGTAGCGCACCGTAGAGCGGCGGACGGGTGAGCGCGCAGGCAATGGCTGTCATAAGCGCAAACGACCCGGCCGCGTGACCGGGACCGATCGACTTCACAAACGCCTGCCCAAGCCCCTCTTTTGTCCCTGCTGGAGGAAATAAGGCCCCCGCAACCGCTACGCCTCCCCTGCTCAGCGCAGGGGCTGCTACGAGGAAGCAGGGAAACGATCCTGCGGCGTTTCGCAGGATTTCATAAAAAAACGCGATCTTCACCAGATAGAGGCAGAGAGAGAAAACATATCCCATGGCGCCGAGCCGTGAGTCCTTCATCACCTCCAGTACCTGATCCGGCCTGTTTGCCCTGGAGAAAAACCCGTCGAATGTATCTACGAGACCGTCCGCGTGGAGCGCGCGCGTGAATATCAGCACGAACACGCACATCAGCACCGAAATTGCGAACGGCGAAAGCGCGCGAAGCTGTGCGAGTGGGTAGAAAAATGCACCGATTGTCACTCCGACGAGCGGATAGAAAAGCGTGGACCCTCCTGTCTCTTCAGGAAGAATGCGCACCCTTCCCAAACCCGGTAAGGCGGTTAAAAAGCCGTAGGCAAAAATAAGCTGGCGCACTCGTTTTTTCATTGTGTTCATGGCGCAAAACCTTTTCTATGCATCGGGGGCTTTCTTGCCCTCCACTCCTGCCTGTTCGAACGTGGCCATCTCGTAGTAGAGGCGCACTGCCGCTTCTATCAAGCTGATGGCGAGCGCTGCGCCCGTGCCCTCGCCGAGCCGCATGCCGAGATCGAGAATCGGTTTTTTCCCCATGTATTCGGTGAATATGCCGTGTCCTTTTTCAGCGGAAAGGTGGGAAATGACGAAGTAGTCAGCGAGCCCGGGGTACAGTTTCTGCGCGATAAGCGCCCCTGCAGTGGATATGAACCCGTCGACCACTGCAAGGCGCCTTTTCAGGGCAGCGCCGATGATGAGCCCTGCGATTCCTCCGATCTCGAATCCACCGACCTTTGCGAGCACGTCGATCGGGTCGTCGGGATCGGGCCTGTTCAACTCTATTCCCGTGCGAATCGCGTCCATCTTTACGCTCAGCCCGTGATCGTCGATTCCGGTTCCCCTCCCGGTCAGTTCGTACACCTCCCGTCCGGTGATCACGCACGCAATCGCCGATGAGGGCGTGGTGTTTCCGATCCCCATCTCACCGGTACCGAGAATGTCGAAATCGGTTTCGAGCGCGAGCTCGATCCCGGTGACGATCGAGCGCACTGCCTGCTCCCTCGTCATTGCCGGTCCTTTTGTAAAGTTTTGCGTCCCGTACCCGATCTTGCGGCTCACGCAGCCCTCAAGGCCGATCTCCCCCGCGACCCCCATGTCGACCACGATCACGTCGCATCCGGTGTGCCGCGCAAGAACATTGACGCCCGCTCCGCCGCCGAGGAAATTCGCTACCATCTGCGCGGTTACGCTCTGCGGGTACGCTGAGACGCCCTCGTTCGCCACGCCGTGGTCCGCGGCGAGCGTGAATATGACCTTTTTCCTGCAGGAAGGATCTTCAGTTCCCTGAACCGCGGCGCACTGCAGAATCAAAGACTCGAGCCTCCCGAGGCTTCCCACAGGCTTTGTCTGGGAGTCGAGCCGTTTCTGCACCTTTTCTGTGATCCCCTGGTCAGCGGGTTTTATCATTTTCAAGTACTGTTCGAGGTCTTTCACGCGCGAAACCTCCAGACTTTTTGGGTGACAATGCGGGTGCGGTGCTTCATGAATACGATCTGTTCAGCCTCTTTTCCCGCTCCGCACGCTGCAGGGCGAGAGTGATGAGTCGGTCGATGAGCTCAGTCTGGGATACACCGCTTGCGGCCCAGAGTTTGGGGTACATGCTGATCGCGGTAAATCCGGGAAGGGTGTTGATTTCATTTACGAGAACCTCGCTCTCCCTTCGGATGAAAAAATCCACCCGCGCGAGCCCCTCGCAGCAGAGGGCCCTAAATGTTTGAACGGCAAGCTCCCTGACCCTCTCGATCACGTTGTGCGGCAAAGCTGCGGGGATTATGAGCTCTGCGCCCTCACTGTCGACATACTTCGCATCGTATGAGTAGAACTCGTGGCGCGGCTTCACTTCTCCTGGAAGAGACGCCTCCGGCAGTTCGTTCCCCAGCACAGAGCACTCGATTTCCCTTCCCTCGATAGCCTCCTCGATGATGATCTTCGTGTCGTACGCGAAAGCCTGTGCACAGGCCTCCGCAAAGTCTTTCTGTTCCCCGACCTTGGTTATGCCCACGGACGAGCCCAGGTTGGCGGGTTTCACGAAAAGGGGAATACCCAAGGCGGTTCTCACCGTATCGAAATCGATCGAATCCTTCCTGTTCCAGGTGTAGACAAGGAACCCGGGGATGGGGATTCCCGCGTCTCTGAGCACGCGTTTCATGACATCCTTGTCCATGCCCACGGCGGTTCCGAGCACGTCCGCTCCCACGAACGGAATTCCGG
>Ga0315545_1000814_pt1 | contig 32422 bp, 25 predicted proteins | sample SalMarSW160210MG_FD_203096 | JGI IMG/M metagenome (GOLD analysis project Ga0315545, IMG submission 203096) | Salt marsh sediment microbial communities from the Plum Island Ecosystem LTER, Massachusetts, United States - Salt Marsh Sediment SW1602-10 ...
GATGGAAAATTAATAGAAAAACACAAAAACGAAATAAAAAAATGGGGAAAGTATTTCCGATACAATTATTTTACATTCGATTTTACATCTATAGAAGAGGAAGGTTTGTACTTAATAGAATACGGAAAGGTACATACAAAACCCTTTAGAATCGCAAAAGATATTTACCGGAACGCATGGCAACCTACACTCGATGTGTTTTTCCCTGTTCAAATGGACCATATGATGGTAAACGAAGCCTATAGAGTCTGGCATGGAGCCTCGCACTTGGACGACGCACTGCAGGCTCCATTAAATCATAAACACTTTGACATGTATGCACAGGGACCTACAACCGATACACCTTATAAAGGGGGAGAACATATTCCGGGACTTAACATAGGCGGGTGGTTCGACGCCGGTGATTACGATATCCGGACTCAAACACATTATTCTGTTATAACAAATTTAGTTCTAACCTGGGAAAATTTTCATCCGGCAAGAGACGAAACGACCATCGATCAGAAAAAACGCTACGTTGACATCCATCAGCCCGACGGCAAACCTGATATTCTTCAACAAATAGAACACGGAACATTAGCTCTCATTGCCCAGCACAGAGCAGTCGGGCATGCTATCCCGGGTATCATTTCTTCCGATTTATCCAGGTACACTCACCTCGGAGACGCGATAACCATGACGGATAACCTTATATACAATCCCGAACTAGACAGTCTTGAATCGAACGGATTCGAAAGCGGAAAATTCGACGATAGATGGGCTTTTACAAGTAAATCAAGTGCCCTTAATTTTGGTTCAGCTGCGGCTCTCACGTCTGCTTCCCGCGCCCTGCGTGGATACAATGACAAACTGGCAGAAGAGTGCCTCTTAACAGCTAAAAAAGTATGGGAGGAAGAACACAGTCATGAACCGGATACATTTAAGGTAGGCAACACCACAGGGGGATTGCTCCCATCAGAAGAGCTAAAGTGCGCGGTCGAGCTTTTAATAACCACGAAAGAAGATAAATATAAAAACAGGATAAAGGAACTGTTGACCGAAATTGAAGAAGAACGCCTCATTTTTTCACTAGTTATTTTTGTTCGTGCTATACCCTATATGGATAAAAAATACGAAGAAGAAATGAAAGAACTTGTAAAATCTAATATAAAGTTTATCGAAGGGTTGGAAAAACAAAACCCTTACGGAGTTCCTATTCCAACAAGAGGCTGGGGTGGAAGCGGATGGGCTATGTTATTTTCTATAACCAATTATTTTTTGTACAAAGCTTCCCCCGAATTAACCGACCGGGAATATATATTTAAAGGACTGAACTATATTTACGGCTGTCACCCAGGCTCAGATATTTCATTTGTCTCGGGCGTGGGTACAGATTCAAAAGAGGTAGCATACGGAAACAACAGAGCGGATTTTTCTTTTATCGCGGGAGGCGTGGCTCCCGGAGTGATAATCCTTAAACCCGATTTTCCGGAAAACAAAGAAGACTGGCCTTTCCTCTGGGGAGAAAACGAATACGTCATTAGCGGAGGGGCATCATATATATTTCTCGTAAACGCGGCAAACGATCTGTTGAACTGATCTCAACAACTACAAAAAAGTTGTTTAACCACTAAACACACGAAACACACTAAATATTTTTGTTGTCTTTAATTCATAATTCAAAATTAAAAATTCATAATTCTTGACGTTCATAATTATTGTCGTCCTTAATCTTCGCTCGCCTACCAGTGTCTTTTTAGTCTGAGCCGCTACCCACTGTTTCCCCATTTACCAGATAAGAAAGATTATTTATTGTACATTTTCCTTCGGTATGATCCCAGTACTCATTGCCCAATTCCATACCGGTCATCCAGAGCGAATCACTTAAACCGTATCTATCCTGAAGATAATCTATAAACAGTTTGATATCAATTGTAGAAGGAAAAGTTTCTTCCTCCGAGATTCTGAACTGATGGTAATCCCAACCGCTGCCGTGTGCGGGATAATACTGGGCATAATCGTAAGTTCTTCCCCCATCAACAACAGCATCTTCTTCTTCTATAGTAATTACATCGTGGGCTACTCCCCACCGCAACCAGATCATAACTTCATCGGTTATAGAACCTGAAACATCGGCTAACCCCGGTTCCTCGGACGTGAGCCAGAACTCGAAAGCAAGATTCCAATTATTTCCACTTACCTTAAGATCTATATCTATACCAGCATTACACGAATTCAGATCTTTAATCTGGATAGGGAAAATTGTGGCTTGCGTCTTCGAACCCCAAGGTTTGGTACCGCATAAAACTTCAGGATAATTGGGATCATTATCCCCTGTCGAATCCCTATCCCACTGCCAACCATAACTGCCGTCCTTATACAATATAATTGCCTGATCACATCCTACAGAAGTGCATGAATAACCCCAGTCGTTATTTGAAAGTATAAAAACCGTATCAGATATCCCGATTATCGCGCCGCTCGAAGAGTCTATTTTTTCCACCTGGGGAGTAGTAGGGCCAGGGCCGGGGCCGGGAGTAGTTCCTCCATTAGACTCACAAGAAAGAATAACAGACAGAGTAAAAAGAAGCATCAAAAGTAACTGAAAATGGTATTTTTGTTTATTTTTCAAAAGAACCATAAAACCTCCACTAAGCTTTAAGGGTTTTCTTTAATTTTTTAAACTATTAAATATAATAATTTTTTTTATGTATAAGTCAAGCCGGCTCATCGGATTTCTAAAAGCCTTTAACCTTAAACGAGAAAACAAAAGATTCAAAAATCCCGAGGCAATCCAATTGTCAACAATATAGATACCTGAAATCTAAGTTGAATTGTTGAATAGGAAAACAGTTGAATTGTTTCCCGTTTCCCGTTTCCCGTTTCCCATTTCCCAATTTCCCCATTTTTCAATTTTTCTAGTTTGTTCTCTGTGTTTTTGTATTATATATTAGTTTTAGGGTTGTGGGTCGGGTCTTAAGCAACCTAATAACTTTTTTCGCTGCGTTCTTTGCGTCTTTGCGGTGAAATTAATTCCGTGATTAAAATTTAAAGTTGTGTAGCAAAACGCACTTGACAGAATAAGGAATTTACATTACCTTGTTAAAGAATTAGAGTTGTAAAAAAAAGATTAAATTTTATTATAAATATGGAATAAATATATGGGTTTTTTAGAAGACGATTATCTTTTAGAAAATGCTGCCGCAAGGGAGCTTTACACAAGAGTTCGGGATTTCCCTATAATTGACCTTCATAGTCATATCGAAATAAAAGAAATACTTCGTAACAAACCGTCAAAAGATATATGGGAAGCAGAGGGTGCATCAGACCACTACATCTGGGAATTGATGAGAAGAAGAGGTGTTGATGAGGAGAAGATTACGGGGAAAGCCACAAACAGAGAAAAATGGACAGCTCTTGCCGAGGTTTTTCCGGAGTTCGGCGGCAATCCCACTTATGAGTGGATACATCTCGATTTGAGAAGAAGATTCGGTATACAGGAATTAATATCAAAACAAACCGCTGACGATATCTGGGATAAGACCGCTGCGCTTTTAGAAGACGAAACGATGACTCCTCAAAATCTGCTTAAATATATGAGAGTAGAATTAATATGCACAACTGATGACCCGACTTACAGTTTGCAATATCACGAACAGGCAAAAAAAGAACTTGAGAGACCTGTTATTCTGCCGACCTGGCGTCCGGATAAAGCAATGAATGTGGAAAATAAAACCTGGAAGGATTTCCTTGAAGAATTAGGAAAGAAAACAGGTGAAGATACAAGCAACCTTAAGGGTCTCTTATCTGCTTTAGAAAAAAGGCATAAATATTTCCAGGAACACGGATGTATATCCAGCGATCAAGCCATAGAAAAACCCTATTCATTTCCCGTATCCGAAAAAATTGCTGCAGATATACATAACAGAGCTTACAAAGGTGAAAAATTAAAAAAGAAAGAAATCATTACCTACAAGGCATTCATGCTTCATGAACTCGGTAAATTAAACAAAAAAACAAACTGGATAACACAACTCCATATAGGCGCGATAAGAGATTACAGAAATAAAATATTTAAAACTCTCGGCGTCGCCTCGGGAGGAGATATATCCACTCAAAACGTAGATTTTGCCGATGGTTTAAAATATTTCCTGAATGAGTTTGACGAAGATTTGAACATCATTCTTTACTGTCTTGACCCGACTCACCTGCCGACAATAACTACAATAGCAAGAGCTTATCCGAATGTAATTATAGGCGCACCCTGGTGGTTCAATGACAGTCCGCTCGGAATGGAGACGCATTTAAATTACATCGCTTCTGTCGACCTGCTCTCCAACTGCGGCAGCATTGTAAGCGACTCATGGAAGCTCTTATCCTGCGGTTCCAGAAATGAAATGTTCCGAAGAGTTTTATGCAATATTGTAGGCAAAATGGTAGAGCGCGGTCAGATTCCGCCGATCGTGGCTCAAAGTCTGGTTGAAGATATTTCTTACCACAGAGTAAAAAAGCTTGTCAGCTCAATATACAAATAAAAAATTTGCCCGCGAGGATATAATATTAGAATTTTAAATATTTTTAAAGATACAAAGAAAATCCTGCTCAAATATTGAAGGAGAAAAAAATGGATTTATCGAAAATTTTCAATCTTGAAGGGAAAATTGCCGTAATTACTGGAGGAGCGGGAATTCTCTGCTCCGAAATGGCAAAAGCTATAGGTAAATACGGTGCAAAAGTGGCTATTCTTGATATTTCCGAAGAAGGAATGAAAAATGTGAGCGAATCCTTAAGCGATATGGATATAGAGCATATAACGATAAAGACAGACGTTACGAGTAAAGAGAGTATCGGTAAAGCCGCAAAGGAAATCGTCGAAAAATTCTGGAAGATCGATATATTGATAAACGGCGCAGGAGGAAACAAGGCTGAGGCTACGACAAGTGCCGAACTATCGTTCTTTGACCTGCCGGAAGCAGCTGTAAGGTCCGTATTCAATTTAAATTTTATGAGCACGTTCTTAACTTCGCAGGTCTTCGGAGAACTTCTTGCAAACCAGGGAGAAGGAGTTATTCTCAATATATCCTCGATGAATGCATTCGTTCCTTTAACGAATATTCCTGCCTACTCCGCGGCCAAAGCGGCGATAAGCAACTTTACCATGTGGCTTGCCACACACATGGCTAACAATTATTCGACCAAAATAAGAGTCAACGCCATAGCTCCCGGGTTTTTCCTTACGGAACAGAACCGGTATTTATTAATGGAAAAAGATAACAAAACCCTCACAGAAAGAGGGAAAACTATCATAGATAATACCCCTATGAGAAGATTCGGGAAGCCTTCTGATCTTATCTCCACAATCTTGTGGCTAATCTCCCCGGGTTCAGAATTTGTTCACGGTGTAGTCATACCGGTAGACGGAGGATTCTCGGCATTCAGCGGAGTTTAAAAAGATTAAACACAGAGCACACAGAGAATAAATGCAATTAAAAACAAAAAAGCACAGAGAACACAGAGGAAGAAACAAAAAATATTAACCACAGAGAACATCGAAAATTTAAATATTAAAAATGACAAATTACAATATGTTAGTGCGTTAATGAGTGGGTATGTTGTTGTGTTTTTTAAAACAGACCAACGGACTAACCGACTCACGGACCAACTTTGCCTGTCATTTTGATATTTGATTTACAGAAGTTCTGAGGTTCTACAGCGGATTTAAACATAATAAACATCGGGAGGTTTATTAATGGATAAAAAGTCGGACATAGGTTTGATAGGACTGGCGGTAATGGGAGAAAATCTTGCTCTAAATATGGAAAGCAAAGGTTTTACCGTTTCCGTATATAATAGAACAACTTCAAAAGTCGATAATTTAATCGAAGGCAGAGCCAAAGGTAAAAACATTATAGGGACTCATTCCTTAGAAGAATTTGTCGATTCAATAGAGCAACCAAGGAAAATTATACTAATGGTTAAAGCAGGTCCGGCCGTAGATGCGGTAATAAGTCAAATAACCCCTTTTCTCTCTAAAAATGATATACTGATAGACGGAGGGAATACATTCTTTAAAGATACGGAAAGAAGAGCAAAAGAGGCAGAAGAAAAGGGACTTCTGTATATAGGAACCGGAGTGAGCGGCGGTGAAGAAGGAGCACTTAAAGGCCCTTCCATCATGCCGGGAGGACACAAAGAGGCTTATGATGCCGTATCTCCTATATTAAAAAAGATTGCAGCTCAGGTAGAAGGTGAACCTTGCTGCGATTATATGGGACCGCGAGGCGCGGGTCATTATGTGAAAATGGTTCATAATGGCATCGAATACGCCATTATGCAGACCATCGTTGAATCCTACGATTTGATGAAAGACGTTCTACACTTAAGCGCAAAAGAACAATCCGAGTTTTTCTCCGAATGGAACGAGGGTGTACTCGGTTCATATCTAATCGAAATAACAGGAGAAATCTTAGCAAAGATAGACGAAGAAACAGGTAAAGCTCTTGTCGATGTTATACTCGATGAAGCATCCCAGAAAGGGACGGGGAAATGGACATCTCAGAATGCGATGGACCTGGGTGTATCAATCCCTTCTATAGACGCAGCCGTAGAAGCTAGATTCCTTTCAGCTTATAAATCCGAAAGGGTAAAAGCATCGAAAAAACTATCAGGTCCTTCTATTAAATTCGACGGAGATAAACACAAATTTATCCGGATTATACACAACGCCCTCTATGCCTCAGAAATTCTTGCATATACTCAGGGGTTATCATTATTAACTTATGCCTCGAAAGAATACAACTTCGATCTGGACCTGGCCAATATCGCAAAAATCTGGAGAGGAGGCTGTATCATACGCTCCAAGCTTCTCGGAGATATAACAAAAGCTTATGAAAAAGACCGTCAGCTTCCAAACCTGCTTTTCGACGATCACTTCGGTAAAATTCTAAATAAAATGCAGGAATCCATGCGTGAGGTCGTCCGGACAGCCAATAAATTCGGTATCCCCTGTCTTGTAACGAGTTCTTCTCTCGGATATTATGACAGCTATAGAAAAGAACGTCTCCCGGCAAATCTTATACAGGGACAGAGGGACTATTTCGGAGCTCACACCTATAAAAGAATAGACAAGGAAGGAACTTTTCATACAGAATGGCAGTAGGAAAAGGATTGGAGAAGGGCTATCTTTCTGACACGGAAGCAGTCGAACTCTCCATAAAAGCTCTATTGGAGATCGATTGTACAGATAAAAAAGTTCTTGTAATAATTCCGGACCATACGCGCAGCGCTCCGGTAAATCTCTTCTTTAAGACAATAACCGACCAACTCGAAAGAAAAGCCAAAAAACTGGATTTTCTTATTGCTCTTGGCACACATCCTCCTATGAAAAGGGAACAAATTCTAAAACTCGTGGGAATTTCACAGGAAGAAAAAGAAAAGAAATATAAATCCGTCGATTTCTTTAATCACGAATGGGATAATCCAAAATCTCTTACATCTATTGGAGTAATACCCGAAAACAAAATCGAAGAAATAACTCAAGGGTTATTAAAAGAAAGCGTCGAAGTACAGGTCAACAAAATAATTCTGGACTACGACTTCCTTATTATCGTAGGGCCTGTTTTCCCCCACGAAGTTGTTGGTTTTTCAGGGGGAAACAAATATTTCTTTCCCGGCATTTCAGGCCCAGAAGTATTACATTTCTTCCACTGGCTGGGAGCTCTTATAACAAATCCCGAGATCAACGGCACGAAAGACACGCCTGTCAGAAAGGTTATAGATATTGCTTCCTCATTTATAAAAAAACCAAAACTTTGCTTTAGTCTTGTTATTAAAGACAAAAAGTTGAGCGGTTTATTTATCGGAGAACCCGAAGAAGCGTGGTCAAAAGCAGCGGATCTTTCAAGCAAATTAAACATAATTTATAAGGATAAAGCCTTCAAGAAAGTACTGGGAATCGCCCCAAAAATGTATGACGACCTGTGGACCGCGGGTAAAGTTATGTATAAGCTCGAAAATGTCGTAGAAGAAGGCGGAGAACTTATCATTTACGCTCCCCATATCACGGAAGTCTCTTACACACACGGAAAGATTATAGACAAAGTCGGATATCATGTACGAGACTATTTCCTGGCACAGAAAGAAAAATTTTCCTGGGTTCCCGGAGGAATCAAAGCTCATTCCACCCACGTAAAAGGAACAGGTACCTATAAAAATGGAGTAGAAAAACCCAGAATAAATGTCTTTCTTGCGTCGAGTATACCCGAAGAACGATGCAAAAAAATAAATCTCGGCTACAAAGACCCGAAGTCGATAGACTTATCCGACTGGGAGAATAAAGAAGACGAAAGGATTCTTCTCGTACATAATGCAGGTGAAACCCTGTATCGTTTAAAATAAAAAATATGTGAGGTTGAAATTGAGCAAAAATAAAAATATATTAGTAGCACAATCAGGCGGACCAACGCCGGTCATAAACAATTCCCTCCGCGGAGTCATCGAAACCTGCAAAAAATTCCCGGATAAATTCGGTAAAATATATGCAGGCTTTCACGGGATAGAGGGAGTCTTAAAAGAAGAATTACTGGACATCAGCGCTCAAGATAAAAAAGAAATAGATTTGCTTAAAACTACGCCCGCCGCTGGTTCAATAGGAACCTGCCGTTATAAACTCAAGAGCAAACAGCAGGAAGATTTCGAGCGTATCGTCGAAGTTTTCAAAGCCCACGGGATCGGATATTTATTTTACATAGGCGGAAACGATTCCATGGATACTGCAAACAAAGTCGGCATACTTGCGAAAGAAAGGGGCCTCGACCTCGTCGCCACGGGAATACCAAAGACAATCGACAACGACGTAGGCGATTCGGAGTTTAAATTGATAGACCACACTCCGGGCTACGGAAGTGTGGCGAGATACTGGGCTCTTTACACTCAAAACGCCAACGAGGAAAATATGGGTTCGTGCCCGAGCGACCCCGTGCTTGTGATTCAGGCTATGGGAAGGAAGATCGGGTATATACCCGCAGCTGCCCGACTTGCCGACCCCGAGCGCGAAATGCCTCTTCAGATTTACCTTACTGAAAGTAAGCTCAATCTTTCGGAACTTGCGGATAACGTCAACGACGAATTAAAAAGAAGCGGAAGGATAATTGTAGTGGTTAGCGAAGGATTTCCCTTTGGAGATATCGGAGAGAGAAAGGACCTTTTCGGACATACCGAATATTCTTCAAGCGAAATCACGGTCGGACAGATAGTCACCAACTTTCTCAACAAAGTTGGTCTTAAAGCGAACGGTCTGGCAAGAGGACAGGTTCCGGGAACGGATCAGAGAAACGCCATCGTTTACGCTTCCACTGTCGACCTCGACGAAGCCTATAAGGTTGGCGAAAAAGCTGTTTTGATTGCATCTGAGGGAGAGTCCGGCTATATGGCAACGATCTTAAGAAAAGAAAGTAGTAAGTACGAAGTCTACTATGACAAAGTACCTCTGGAAAAAGTTGCCAACTCGGAAAGGTCTTTCCCTGCAAACTGGATTTCGTCCAGCCGAATCGACGTAACGGACGACTTTATAGATTACGCAAGACCCTTAATCGGTGAAGATTGGGCTCGTATTCCGATAGAAAACGGAATTATGCGATTTGCGAGATTTAAACCTATATTCGCGGATAAGAAGCTAACCGAATACACCCCGGAAGCATATCGCTAAAAAACAAACCACAGAGTACACAGAGAAATGATTGTATCTAAAAATAAAAACACACTGAGCACACAGAGAAAAAAAGAAAATAGAAAATCTGGGGTGGGGTTGCGTGGGCTCTGTGATCTCGGTGTTTTACTAGGGTGGTGGGTTGTGGTTAAACAAAATAAAAATCTCTGTGGTCTCTGTGTTAAAAATCCTGGAACAAATTAAGGAGAGTATATGGTTAGCGAATCTCAGAAACCATTAATAGAATTCAAACCCAAACATAAATTTTTCGTCGGAATAGATTCCGACGGATGCGTTTTCGATACGATGGGAATAAAACAGCGCGAATGTTTCTGTCCGTGGATGATAGGATACTTCAATCTGCAACCGGTAGAGCTCGCAGCAAGAGAGTGCAAAGATTTTGCAGACCTTTTTTCAAAAACACGGGGAGCCAACAGGCACATAACTTTAAAACGCATAATAAGTGAACTCCTGCCGTCACACCCGATGGTAAAAGTCAGAAAATTCAAAGTCCCCCAGTTCCCTTATTATTTCAAATGGGTGGACGACCCAAAAAGTCTTCTCAGTAACGAAGGGCTCAAAACGGCAATTAACCAGGCAAAAAGCGACGACGAAAGAAAAGAACTGGAGCTTGCACTTGCCTGGAGCGAGAAGGTCAACTGGAGCATAAAAGAAATAGTAAAAGGGATACCGCCTTTCCCGTGGGCACGAGAAAGTATCGAAAAGCTCTCGAAAAAAGCAGATATAATAGTGGTCTCATCAACACCGACGGAAGCGTTAAAAAGGGAATGGGAAGAACATAACATTGACAGATATGCAAGAGTTATTGCGGGACAGGAAATGGGAAAAAAGAAAGAACATCTTCAACTGGCTGCAAGCGGCAAATATAAAGAAGACCATATCTTAATGATAGGCGATGCACCCGGAGACTTGAAAGCTGCCGAGGCTAATAACGCTCTATTTTATCCGATAATACCGGGCAACGAAGAAAAATCATGGGAGCTATTTTATAAGGAAGGAATCGATAAGTTCCTTGACGGTAAATTCAAAGGAGATTATGCAGCTTCTCTTCTCGAAGAATTCGATAAATCCCTGCCCGAAAACCCGCCGTGGGAATAAACATAGTTAATTAGTTGATTGGTTAATTGGAAAATTAGTAAAAAAACAAATAAAATCTTTGTGTTTTTTGTGTGAGTTAAAATTTTAAGTTTCGGGTAGTAAAAACAAATAAAAACTCTGTGTCCTCTGTGTGTTCTTTTTTTCTTTGTGCTCTTTGTGCCTTTGTGCGAGAATATTTCTTTGGGGTTGGGCTGGGAGTTAAAAACAACAGATTTTTCTCTGTGTTCTCTGTGTGTTCGTTTTTTCTCTGGGCCCTATGGGGCAATTTTTATAAAAAATTCGTGATATTCGTGTAATTTGTTGTTCCTCTATGGTGGGTTGAGAGGAGTTTTGAAAAACACAATAAAAAATTTGGTGTATTTTGTATGTTTCGTGGTTAAGTACATTATCTTTTCCTCTGTGCCCTCTGTGGTAAAAAAAGAGGGGCTGGGTGGGGATTCGGTCTTGACATCTATAAAATTCTCATTAAAGTGTATAGACTAAGAAAAAAGGAGGTCTTTTAAAATGAAAAAAGTATTAATGTACCTTTTTAGTTTGACAATTATATTCATGCCGTTATTGAATACAGGCTGCGGAAAGAAATCAGTAACTGCGACTTTCATACTCGTTCCAAAATCGGTCGGGCATCCTTACTGGGTAGAAGTAGAAAGAGGAATGAACGCTATGGCAAAAGAACTTGGAGTAAAAGCTATTTTCAACGGTCCGCCAACGGCAAGCAGCGCTCTGCAAATATCCATAATAGAAGGAGCTATTTCAAGTAAAGTAGCGGGAATAGGAATTTCGCCCAACGAACCCGAAGCTGTGGAAGCAATCATTAAAAGTACAACCGAAAAAGGGATTCCTGTAATAACTTTCGATTCGGATTCACCCAAAAGTAGGCGTAGTTATTATGTGGGAACGGATAATTATCAGGCGGGAAAAATTATGGGCGAACATTTTATAAAGATAGCGGGGACGAAAGGAAAAATAGCTCTGCTTACTGGGGGACTCGGTGCAATGAACCTCAACGAACGAATCAAAGGTTTCAAAGATGCAATTGCCGCTTACCCCGATCTGGAAATAGTAACACTACAGGCAAACAATGATGATGAATCCCTCGCTTTCAGTCAGGCAGAAGCAATTTTGCAATCCCATCCCGATCTTCTGGCGTTTGCAGGATTTAATGCACCTGCGGCACCAGGTGCTGCCCGCGCGGTGAAAGCCCTGAATAAAAAAGGAGAAATCAAAGTAGTAGGGTTCGATACAGTACCTATTACCCTGGATTTTATAAGACAGGGATACATCCAGGGAACAGTAGGACAGAGACCGTATATGATGGGGTATGTGGGCATTAAAGTTCTTTATGATATTCATATGGAGAAAGAGCTCCAGCTTCCCGAAGAACTCAAAGCCGTGGACGGAATCATAGATACCGGAATAATTTTCGTAACGGACGAAAATATAGACGAACACTTCCCGAAAGAATAAGATTAAGTAGGCAGATAAATTTACTGCGGATGAAAAAGAAAATCAAAAATAAATACATTTTAGAGATGGAAAATGTATCCAAAACTTTTCCCGGGGTAAAAGCGCTAAATAAGGTTAATTTTAATTTAAAGGCCGGAGAAGTACACGCTTTAGTCGGTGAAAACGGAGCAGGTAAATCCACCCTTTTTAAAATTCTCGCAGGTGCTTACAAAAAGGATGAAGGTACAATAATCCTGGACGGCAACGAAGTGGAAATGACCAGCCCGAAACACGCCTTGGACTTAGGTATAAGCGTAATATACCAGGAATTCAATCTCATACCAAATCTCAGTATTGCAGAAAATATCTTCATAGGCAGAGAACCCCGCAAACATTCCGCCTTTGTTGATTTTTCAAAATTATACCAGGATGCCGAATTTTTCCTGGAAAAAATAGGTATGAAGAAAGACCCGAAAACCCTCGTAAGCGAATTAAGTGTGGCAGAACAGCAGATGGTAGAAATAGCAAAATCTCTGTCTTTTTCTTCTAAAATAATAGTTATGGATGAACCTACATCGGCTTTAACGAAATCCGAAAAAGAAACCCTTTTTAAGATAATTCGGGAATTGAAAGAAAAAAATGTCTCAATAATTTTTATTTCCCATATAATTGAAGAAGTCCTTGAAATATCCGATAGGGTAACCGTTCTGCGCGACGGAAATTATGTCGGCACCCTTAACGCCACGGATACGAATCCCCGTAAAATAGTACAGATGATGGTCGGAAGAGAACTAAAGGATTTTTACCCTAAAATAGAAGTAAAACGAGGGGAAATCGTTCTGGAAGTCAAAAATCTTACAAAAAAATCAAAATATGAAGATATCAATTTCCAGCTTCACGAAGGAGAAGTATTGGGTTTTGCGGGACTGGTTGGCTCCGGAAAAGCGCAAGTAATGCGGGGAATTTTCGGCATAGAACCTCCGGACAGCGGCGAAGTATATATAAAAGGAAAGAAAGTAAAAACAAACTCTCTTTTTGAAACAATTAAAATGAAAATGGGATTCGTGCCGGAAGACAGAAGAAAAGAAGGGCTTATTTTGAGTCGTTCGGTAAAAGATAATATCAATATAACAAAACTACCCCTAATAAACGCCTATGGATTCGTAAAACAAAAAGAGGAAGAAAAAATTGCAAACGAATACTGCAAAAGTCTTAATATAAGAACACCAAACAACAAAGAGATAACCCAGAACTTAAGCGGCGGAAACCAACAAAAGATAGTAATAGCCAAATGGCTTGCTATAAACCCAAAAATACTTATTTTAGATGACCCTACACGCGGTATAGATGTAGGGGCAAAAAACGAAATATATTCGCTTATAAACAACCTGGCGAAAGAAAAAATAGGGATTATTCTAATCTCCTCGGAGTTACCTGAGATTATAAACATAAGCGATAGAATATTGGTGATGCGGGAAGGAAAAATAACCCACGAATTTTTAAGGAAAGAAGCAACTCAGGAAAAAATTATGCAGCACGCGGCTCTACGAAATTAAGAGAGTAAAGAGATGGATTTTAAATCTATTTTTAAAAGTACAGAATTCGGCATATTTATAGCGTTTTTAGCAATATGTACTATTCTTTCTTTTGCCACTCCGAATTTCCTTTCGGTATACAATATATTTACCGTAATGAAACAGGTCTCCTTCATCGCAATTATAAGTGTAGGAATGACTATGGTAATTCTTACAGCGGGGATAGATCTATCCGTAGGAGCAGTTCTCGGCCTGGTAAACGTTCTTGCGGCATTGTTTATCAAAAAATTCGGTTTAGCCCCGGGAATAAGCACTGCTTTACTGTGCGGTACGTTCCTTGGTTTTGTAAACGGAATAATTATAGTCAAATGGGACTTGCCGCCCTTCATAGTCACTCTCGGTATGATGAATATTGCAAGAGGTTTGGCACTGGTCATCACAAAAGGCTGGCCAATCACAGGACTGCCGGAATGCTTTGGCTGCCTTGCCGAAGGAAAATTAATAGGAATGCCTGTTCCTGTTATAATAATGATAATTGTATATATTTTAGGATATTTATTCTTATCCCGGACTATCTGGGGGAGATATATTTATGCTTCAGGAGGCAACGAAAAAGCCACCTGGCTATCGGGAGTAAACGTAAATAAAATCAAAGTTCTGGTTTATACTATTACGGGATTATTAAGCGGTCTGGCAGGAATAATGCTCGCGTCCCGTTTATCTCAAGGTTCACCCATTACAGGTACAGGTTATGAACTCAGCGTTATAGGAGCCGTTGTTATCGGAGGAACAGACTTAATGGGAGGTAAAGGCTCCGTTCTTGGTTCTCTGATCGGTGCCTCTATTATGGGTGTTCTTGCAAACGGACTCGTGCTTTTAAACGTTTCCGCATTCTGGCAGCAGGTAATACTTGGGCTTGTTATAATAATTGCCGTCGCCGGAGGAAGCATGAGAAGAAAATTATCCATGAAAGGAGAAAAATGAAAAAATATGCAATAGGATTGGATTTCGGGACTAATTCCTGCCGCAGTCTTATTGTTGATCTTAGTAACGGCAATGAACTTGCAAGTTACGTCTTTTCTTATCCTTCCGGACATGCTGGAATTCTGATCGACCCAAAGGAACCTAACCTCGCCAGACAAAACCCCCAAGATTATATAAAAGCTATAAAAGAAACAATCATCAAATCAATTCTTGAAGCCAGGGAAAAATTTTTAGATTTCAACGCTGAAAATATTATCGGAATCGGAATAGACACAACCGGAAGCAGTCCCATGCCTGTTAACAGCGAAGGTATCCCTCTTTGTTTCTTGCCAGAATTTAAAAATAATTTAAACGCGATGGCATGGTTATGGAAAGATCATACCGGATATTCGGAAGCCGCTCAAATTACGGAGCTTGCAAAAAAAATCCGACCTCAATACTTAAGTAAAATCGGTGGTACTTACTCATCCGAATGGTTCTGGAGTAAAGTACTACATTGTTATAACACCGATCCCGACGTTTTCAATGCGGCGGAAAGTTTTGTGGAAATTTGCGACTGGATACCTGCAATATTAACGGGAGAGACTCGTCCCGATAAAATAAAAAGGAGTATCTGCGCCGCAGGGCATAAGGCTATGTATAACGATAGCTGGGGAGGCTTACCGGATAAAGAATTTCTTTCTGCCCTATCCCCTGCTCTGGCAGACCTTAGAGATAAATTATATGATAAAGCATTTCCATCCGACCAATTAGCTGGAAAATTATCAAACACATGGGCGCAAGACTTGGGGTTAAAATCCGGAACAGCAATTGCAGTAGGAGCTTTTGACGCACATATGGGAGCTGTAGGTGCCGGAGTGAAGCCAGGAACACTGGTTAAAATACTCGGCACAAGTACCTGTGATATTATGGTTTCGCCTCATGGAAAAAAACTCTCGGATATACCCGGTGTATGCGGAATTGTCGACGGCTCGGTGATGCCGGATTATTTCGGAATAGAAGCGGGGCAATCCGCTGTCGGAGACATATTCTTATGGTTCGTGAACAATCTGGTACCCGAAAAATACGGAAAAACGGTTGATGAAAAATTTGAAAATCTCAGCATTGAAGCCGGGAAGCAAAAAGTAGGCGAACATGGATTACTAGCCCTCGATTGGAACAACGGAAACCGTACTATTCTTGTAGACGTACGCCTCAGCGGCCTGCTACTCGGACAAACATTACATACAAAACCGCATGAAATCTATAGAGCTTTAATCGAAGCGACCGCGTTCGGTGCCTTAACAATTATAAATCGAATTGAGGAATACGGGGTACAGGTAAAGGAAATAGTAAACTGTGGCGGATTAGCTTCCAAAAGTCCTTTTTTAATGCAAATCTACGCAGACATAACAGGGCGTCCGATGAAAGTTTCTAGGAGCGAACAGACTCCCGCACTGGGTGCGGCAATCTTCGGCGCGATAGCCGCGGGAAAAAAGGAAAGCGGCTTTTCGAGCATACTTGAAGCTCAAAATGCGATCACCGGTACGAAAGGCATATTCGAACCTATTCCCTCGAATCATTCAATATATAAAAAATTATATATCTTATACAAACAACTACATGACGCATTCGGAACAGAAGAATGGTCTGGGAAAATGCATAATGTTATGGAAGATTTACTGGAGATAAGAGACCAGCAAAGAAAAGGAGAATAATGCTTTCCGAATTAAAAGAAAAGGTATTCATCGCAAATTTGGACCTGGTCAAATATAAACTTGTTACTTTGACCTGGGGTAATGTAAGTGGCATAGATCATAAAGAGGGATTAGTCGTAATTAAACCAAGCGGTTTATCTTATGACGTAATGCAAGTTAGTGATATGGTCATTGTTGATCTGGACGGCAATGTTGTTGAAGGCGTGCATAAGCCTTCATCAGACACTCCTACACATTTAAGATTATATCAAGCTTTCGCCGACATCGGCGGCATTGCCCATACGCACAGTAAATATGCCACAATGTTTGCACAGAGCGGAAAGGAAATCCCCTGCCTCGGCACGACACATGCGGATAGTTTCAACGGGTCTATACCAATCACAAGATTCATATCGAAAGAAGAAATAGAACAGGGATACGAAAAAAATACAGCAACGGTAATCATCGAACGTTTTGCAGATATAAACCCTATTGAGATGCCTGCAGTTTTAGTCAGAGGTCACGGGCCTTTTACCTTCGGAAAAACACCCCATGATGCGGCAGAAAACAGTCATATTCTGGAAATTACTGCAGAAATGGCTTTCGGAACTTATCAGCTTAATCCACAATGCAAAGATTTACCCGAAAGTATTTTAAAAAAACACTATAATAGAAAGCACGGTCCGAATGCCTACTACGGACAAAAAAATTAAGGAGAAATAAAATGGAAAATATACCAAAAATCAATCTTGGTATCATTGCGGTAAGCAGAGACTGTTTCCCTATCGAATTATCTCGAAAAAGGAGAAAAGCAGTATTAACTGCATGCAAATCGAAAAAAGTCTCAATAACCGAGATTGAAACCATAGTCGAGAATGAAAAAGATGTGCTTAAAGCGCTTAAAGAAATTCAAAATAAAAATATCAACGCGCTTGTCATCTATCTGGGCAATTTCGGACCGGAAGGCCCCACGTCAATGCTGGCTCAAAAATTTAGCGGCCCTGTTATGTTTGCTGCTGCAGCGGAAGAAACAGGAAAACACCTCATTAACGGAAGGGGTGACGCTTTCTGCGGATTGTTGAGCACTTCTTATAACTCGGGGTTACGGAGCATAAAACCATATATACCGGAATATCCCGTGGGTAATGCAAGCGAAATAACCGATATGATAAAAGATTTTATCCCGGTCGCAAGAATACTCATAGCCCTAAAAAAACTAAAAATATTCTCCTTTGGACCCCGGCCTTTCGATTTTGTTACATGCAACGCGCCTATCAAACCTCTCTATGATTTAGGTGTGGAAATAATGGAAAATAGCGAACTGGACTTATACGATATATACAACTCGGCAAAGGGCAATCCGAATATCAAAAAAGTCGCATTAGATATGTCAAAAGAACTGGGAGCAGGAAATACTTATCCCGAACTCCTAAATAAACTTGCACAATACGAAATCGCGCTTATGAAATTCATGGAGGATAATTTAGGAGCTTCGGAATACGGAATATTTGCGAATAAATGCTGGCCTTCTTTTGAAAAATATTTTAGATTCGTACCCTGTTTTGTCAACTCTAGACTCGCAGCACGCGGAATACCCGTAGCATGCGAAGCTGATATTTATGGAGCTTTGAGTGAATATATAGCTGCATGTGCCACAGAATTGCCACCAGCTATACTCGATATAAACAATACAGTTCCAACTGATATATATAAAAAAGCAAGGAACAAAATCGGCAAATATAAACATACAGATCTCTTCATGGGGTTTCACTGCGGTAATGTGTCTTCTTCCTGCCTTGTTGGCGGAGCGATGAAATTTCAGCTTATCATGAACCGTTTAATGGAACCAGACAAAAAAGAACCGGATATAACAAGAGGAACTCTTGAAGGTCAGATAAAACCCGGTGAAATTACACTTTTCCGTCTACAGTCGACGGCCGATACAATTCTCCGTTCTTATGTTGCCGAAGGTGAAATTCTGAATATAAATCCCCAAACTTTCGGTAGTACAGCCGTTTTTGCAATAAAAGAAATGGGGAGATTCTACCGACACGTCCTCATAGGTAAAAAATTTCCGCACCATACCGGCGTTGCTTTTAAACATGCAGGTAAAGCGCTATTTGCTGCTATGAAAGTACTGAGAATCGAAGATGTTTCTTACAATCAACCAGAGGGCACGCTCTATCCTGACGAAAATCCGTTTTGATGAGTTGAGCTAACAACTCATAATAACTCATGAACTCGCTAACTTTAACCGGTATTCGTAAGTTTGGATTCCGGGAAATACCTAAACCGGAGATAAAAAAAACCACCGATGTCTTACTTCAAATACGTAAAGTAGGAATCTGCGGTTCCGATATTCACTACTATTCCACAGGAAGAATCGGAAACCAGGTCATTAAATTCCCTTTTACAATTGGACATGAATGTTCCGGGATAGTCGAAGCAGTAGGCGGCAGAGTTACACGGGTCAAAAAGGGAGACCACGTAGCAATAGAACCAGCGGTATCCTGCGGAAAATGTGACCAGTGCAAAAGCGGAAGACGGCATACATGCCGTAGCTTAAAATTCCTCGGATGTCCGGGCGAGCTCGAAGGCTGTATGTCCGAATATATAGTAATGCCTCAAGAAAACTGCTATAAAATAAGTTCCTCTATGAGTTTTATTCAAGGCGCATTGGTTGAACCTTTATCGATAGGAGTTTATTCTGCTTCTTTTCTCGATAACCCTGGAAGAAAAACAATCGGCATTCTCGGATCTGGGCCTATTGGGTTATGCGTCCTTCTTGCCTCCCGAATAAAAGGCGTGAAAAAGATTTTTATGACCGATAAAATAGAAGACCGTCTTATTGCCGCAGAGAAAGCCGGAGCGGATTGGATCGGAAATCCTGATTTGGTAGACATTGTAGAAAAAATAAAAAAGGCAGAACCCGAACAATTAGACGCGGTATTCGAATGCGCAGGCAAACAGGAAGCACTGGACCAGGCAATCGATTTACTAAAACCCGGAGGAAAGCTCATAATTATAGGAATACCAGAACCTAATGAAATCTCTTTTAATATCAACAAAATCCGCAGAAAAGAGATATCTATTCAGAACATCCGCAGACAAAACAACTGTATACAGAAAGCAATCGATTTGATATCAAGAGGTAAGATAAACGTGGATTTCATGGCAACACATAATTTTAAGATTAAAGACGCCCCGCTTGCATTTGAAATAGTGGAAGGATACCGGGATAGGGTAATCAAGGCAATGATTGATTTTGATTAAAACCATCCCCAACCCCAAAACATTATTTAACCACAGAGAACACAGAGAAACACAGAGAACAAAAAAAATTGTGTTGTTTTATCCCACCCACAACTCCAAAAAAATATTATCACACGAAGGCACAAAGACACAAAGAACACAAAGCCTTTTATTTTCGTTTTTGACTCAAGGCTCAAGACGCCAGACTCATGACTCAGTTACCTGATCATAATCATTTTTTTCTGCGTTTCTTTCTCTCCTACTCGTAAAATACCGAAATATAACCCGGAGCTTAAGTCTTCTCCTGAATTACCTCTCCCATCCCACGGAATGATAATTCGGGAAGAACCGGTATTTATATTAGAAAAAGTTTTGACCAGTCTACCACTTACATTATAGATTGAAAAATCTATATTCTTTCCCCTGCTGCCAACAGGAATATCTAAAACAAGTTGTGTACTTCTACTGAAGGGATTAGGGTCGATTTTTAAATTAAGGACTTGCGGATTCCCGATAGATTCTTTCACTTCTGAAGGCTCTTGCCTGAGCACCAATATAGTTCCTTCGTTGGGACAACTCACATATATATCACGTGTTTGCGGATTTACCGCAACATCTTCGGGCCACATACAAACCGCGAGTGAATCAACAACAGAATCTAACGTTCCATCAATCACGAAAACATTGTGCTGACCATGATTTACAACATAGATAAGATTTGCCTGTCGTTCTACACCAACTCCCGTCGGGGAAGAACCAACCCCAATAGTAGTAATCACCGTATCGCCTGCTCCGTCGATCACAGAAACACTGTCATCCCCATTGTTCGCCACATAGATACGATTTGTCAGGGGATTAACATCGATTGCAATGGGGTAATATCCAACCCAAACAGTAGCAAGGACCGAATCGCCTGACCCATCGATCACGGAAACATTGTCGCGACCGCTATTCGACACGTATATCTTGTTTGTAACTGGATTTACACCAACTGCCCAGGGGGCATTTTCAACCCCGATAGTAGTAAGGACCGAATCGCCTGACCCATCGATCACGGTAACGCTATTCCCACCAACCGCATAGATACGGTTTTCTTTAGCGTTTACGTCGATTCCAAGGCCCGTATTTCCGATCCCCCCAATAGTGGTAATAACCGAATCACCTTCGCCGTCGATTATGGAAAGATTATCGCTAATGTCATTTTCAACATAGACGCGCTTTGTCTCCTGGTTTACAGCAACCGCGCGTGGTTCATCTCCAACCTCAATAGCACCAATTACCATGTTGGTTGTTCCATCGATCCTATAAACACTTCTATTATATCTACTTGTCGCATAAATCTCACCCGTAAGGGAATCCACGGCAATACCATTAACATAAACTCCAAGCAGAACCGTATCGACCACCGAATTACTCGACCCATCTATTACGGAAATACTATTAGCGCCGGAATGCAAAATATATATAAGGTTATTTATAGAATCCACGCCAATTTCTTCAGGGCAAAATCCAACCCCAATGATGGTAAGAACCGAATCACCCGATCCATCGATTACGGAAACATTGGTGTCTTCATAATTAGCCACATAGATACGGTTTGTCTTCGAGTTTACACAAATCCCTCTTGGATCATCTCCGACATTAATCGTAGCAACTATAGAGTCGCCGGCACCATCTATTACAGAAACATTATCATCAAACCCATTCGTAACATATACACGGTTTGTCTTAGGGTCTACGTCAATATCATCGAGACCATTTCCAACCCCAATAATAGTAATAATTGAATCGCCTGCTCCATCAATTACGAAAACACTGTCAACTATATGACCTGTCGCATAGACTCTGTTTGTCTCTTGATTCATGGCAATCTCACTAAGATGCCTACCAATATCAATCGTAGCAACAACTGAATCACCTGACCCGTCGATTACGGAAACACTTAACCCAAATCTATTTGCCGTATAAATCCTGTTTGCCTCTGAATTCACTGCTATTGAGTGCGGTCTACCACCAACCTCAATCGTAGCAATTACCGAATCACCTGCACCATCGATCACGGAAACAGTATCGCTGTACATATTAGCTACATAGATTCTATTCACTTGCGGATCCACACCAACTCCCGCAGGAGAATTAAGAACTCCCACAACAGCAATTACCGAATCAGTAGCACCATCGATTACGCTAACATTGTTGCTTGTGAAATTCGCGACATAGATCCGGCTCGTAAGCGGGTTTATGGAAACAGAAGAAGGAACCAATCCATTCCCAGCTTCGGGTCCGACATGAATCGTATCGATAACAGTAAGCTCGCTAAAGCCGGAAATTGTAAAAAACATTACTGAACTCAACAATAAAATCCTTACTAAAATATTCATATTTCCCCCTAATTTTTCCGATATTGGTGACATTAGTATAATGATATCTAACTACTTCATCAAGGGAATAAAATTGTTGGTCTGTTGGGCTGTTTATGTCAACCAACACAATAACTATAAAAATTACCACGGATACACACTGATAAAAAAATACAAGTTCTACATGTGAATATTTGGGGTGATGGGTGAGTCTTGAACAACACTATTTTTGCCTTTGTGTCTTGGTGTCTTTGTGTGAGATTAATTTGGGGGTTGAGATTGGTTTTTTAACAACACAAACTTTCTTCTCTGCGATCTCTGTGTGTTTTTTGTTCCTCTGTGCGCTCTGTGGTTAAATTGTTTTTTTTCGGTTGACTTTTTTTTGATTTTCAATAAACTATTTTATAAGTTTAACCATAAGGAAATAAAAAGGAGGTAATAATGGAATTAAACTTATCTAAAAAACTCATACCGTTTACATCACTCATCTTTTTCTTAAGCTGTGCGGAAAGCGCATCATCTGCAACAGGAGTTAAAAAAGAAGAATTCGGAAAAACTCCTGACGGAAGAACAGTTAATATTTATACCATTAAAAACGCTAACGGTGTAGAGTTAAAAGTCAGTGAATTCGGAGCGACTCTGGTTTCTCTTAAAGTTCCGGACAGGGACGGAAACTTTGCCGACATCATCTTGGGATTCGACAACCTCGAGGGATATGTCAATGATAATACATATCAGGGAATAATCGCCGGACGATATGCAAACCGTATCGCAAAAGGCAAGTTTACATTAGACGGAAAAGAATATACTCTGGCGACAAACGACGGAGAGAATCATCTACACGGCGGCATTAAAGGTTTCGGAAAACAAGTATGGAAAGGAGAGGAACTAAAAACGGATGAAGGAGCAGGAGTAAAACTCACGTATCTCAGCAAAGACGGAGAAGAAGGATATCCCGGGAATCTCGAAAATACCGTAGAATATATTCTTAACGATAACAATGAATTAAAAATAGTATTAAAATCTAAAACAGATAAAGCAACACCTGTGAATCTTACAAACCATGCATATTTCAACCTTAAAGGGGAAGGCAACGGCACAATACTCGAACACAAGTTACAATTAAACGCGAAGGAATATACACCTGTAGACGATGGATTAATTCCAACAGGCGAAATAAAGAGTGTCGAAGGAACTCCTCTAGACTTTACAGAACTTAAAAGTATAGGCTCACGTATAGCGGAAGTCGATAAAAAATTCCACGGTGGTTACGATCACAATTTCATAATCACAAAATCAGATGAACCACTTTCCATGGCTTGTAAAGTTGTGGAACCTGAAAGCGGAAGAGTTATGGAAATATATGCCACTATGCCCGGAGTTCAATTCTATTCCGGAAATTTCCTTGATGGATTCAAAGGAAAAGGTGGCAAAGCATACGAGCAGCACTACGCATTCTGCATCGAACCGCAGTACTATCCTGATTCACCGAACAAGCCAAACTTTCCTTCCTGTATCCTAAACGCAGGCGAGAAAAGAGAAGAAACTATTCTTTACAAGTTTTCCGTGGAAGAATAAGAATCAGCTAAGCTGATTTAAAATAAAAAAGGGAGATTTTTTCTCCCTTTTTTATTTTAGTTTCGGGTTTCGCGTTTAAAGTTTCGAGTTAAACAAACAAAGAAATCCTTTTAAATCTGCGTTTATCTGCATCCTATTAATAGATTCTTTGAATCTGAGTTGAATTGTTGAATAGGAAAATAGTTGAATATTTTCCCGTTTCCCAATTTCCCCATTTTTCAATTTCTCTATTTTTTTCTTCGTGCCTTTGTGTCCTTTGTGTGAGATTAATTGGGGGTTGGGAGTTTAATAAACAAAAAATCCTTTTAAATCTGCGTTTATCTGCGACCTAACTTAGGGGGTTGGGATTTTGTATTTGGGATTTAGTTAAAACAAAAAATCTCTGTGTTCTCCGTGTTTCTGTGTGAGAATAATTTGGTGTGGTAGGGATGGGTTTTAAACAAACAATAAAAATTGGGTGTGGTGCGGCTCTGTGCTCTCTGTGTGTTTGTTTTTTCTCTGTGCTCTCTGTGGTTCTCTTCTTAAAATCCCACGCTTGACATAGTTTGATAATTTTTGTATACTTATTAATACTAAGGAGGTAAGTAGTGTACAAAAAAGTAATTATATTATTATTTTTAATGTTTGTTTTCAATACAGAATTAGTTTTCGCCCAAGAAGTCGTTTCTGTAAACCCGGTTCAAAACGCACTTAATATATCAAAAAGCACAAATATCTCGGTGACATTCGACCAGGCTATGAATGATTCTACCATAGGCGACAGTACATTCATTGTTCATTGCTTACGAACGGGACTGCAAACAGGAACTTACAGTTACGATTCAGGAACAAAAACAGCTACATTTGACCCGGATAGTGATTTTAAGGTGGGAGAAATAGTCTCTACAATCCTGACCACGGGCACCGAAGATACGACTGGGAATCCTTTAACCAGTCCCTACCAATGGTCTTTTACAATTGAGGCAGACGGAGGAACTGGCGAATTCGCAGAAAAAGTGGATTACGGTGCGGGTAATGCTCCTTATTCAATCTTTTCCTCGGACCTGGACGGAGACGGCGATATGGACCTCGCTGTCGCGAATAGTAGTTCCAACAGTGTTTCTGTTTTAATGAACAACGGAGACGGGACTTTTGCGACAAAAGTAGCCTACGGTACGGGGGGGTTTCCTTGTTCGGTTTTTTCCTCGGACCTGGACGGAGATGGCGATATGGACCTTGCAGTCTCGAATGGTGATTCCAACAGTGTTTCTGTTTTAATGAACAACGGAGACGGGACTTTTGCCGCAAAAGTGGACTACGGTACGCGGAATTGGCCTCTTTCAGTTTTTTCCTCGGATTTGGACGGAGATGGCAATATGGACCTCGCTGTCGCGATTGGTGGTTCCGGCTATGTTTCTGTTTTAATGAACAACGGAGATGGGACTTTTGCCGAAAAAGTAGACTACGCTGCGGGAATTATTTCTAATTCTGTGTTTTCCTCGGACCTGGACGGAGACGGCGATATGGACCTCGCTGTCGCGAATTATGTTTCCGACAATGTTTCTGTTTTAATGAACAACGGAGACGGGACTTTTGCCGCAAAAGTGGACTACGGTACGGGATCGGGATCTTTTCCTTTTTCGGTTTTTTCCTCAGACCTGGACGGAGACGGCGATATGGACCTCGCTGTCGCGAATAGTAGTTCCGACAGTGTTTCTGTTTTAATGAACAACGGAGATGGGACTTTTGCCGAAAAAGTGGACTACGTAGCGGGAGATGCCCCTTATTCAGTTTTCTCTTCAGACCTGGACGGAGACGGCTATATGGACCTCGCCGTGGCGAATGATAATTCCAACAATGTCTCTGTTTTATTGAACAACGGAGACGGCACTTTCGTAGAAAAAGTGGACTACGGTGCGGGAGCTTATCCTCATTCGGTTTTTTCTTCGGACCTGGACGGAGACGGCGATATGGACCTCGCTGTGGCGAATCGGGATGACAACACTGTTTCTGTTTTATTGAACAACGACCCTTCGGCAGTTCCAATTCCTAATTTACCCGAAAATTATTTGATGAGTTTAAAAGCTGTATCAGTAGGTAACAAATTGGAAGTCAGATACGCTTTGCCTGTTAGGGCTTCTGTTAAATTCAGTTTATACGATATACGTGGAGCAAAAGTAAAAAAGATCGTGGAAGAGAAAGGTGCCGGTTATCATTCGTTGGAAATAGATATGAAGGGTAGACCAAAAGGTGTTTACTTCTTCAAGATAGAAGCAAACGGCTTTTCCAAAACAAGCAAAGCTGTGTTGATGTAAAAACTTTAAGTAAGCCTTTAGACTTTAGTTAGAAAACAGGTAAGACTTTGTATTCTTTATGTAAGATCAATTTGGCGATGGGGTTGGATTGTAAAAAATAAAAAAATCCATGCTTATCCGTGTAAATCCTCGGCAACTTTAGGATTTTAGATTTGGGGGTTGGGAGTTCAAAAAACAATAAATCCTTTTTGATCTGCGTTTATCTGCGTCCTAACTTGGGGGTTGGGATTTCGGATTTGGGATTTAGTTAAAACAACAAAAAATCTCTGTGTTCTCTGTGTGTTTGTTTTTCTCTGTGTTCTCTGTGGTTCCTTTCTTAATCTCCACGCTTGACAACAGCAGTACTTCTTATTAGTATAAGGTGAATTCTTACTAGAATTTTAAATTTGGATGAGAATAAAATTCGGATTCGGCAAAGGGTTGCGAATAAAGGAAAAGAAAACGATTAAAAGAATTTACAACGAAGGATTCTTTTACCGGGGTGAATTTACTCGAATACATTATTTGCCGGAAAAAGAAAAAAAATTCTCTATTAGAATAGAAAGAGGAATAAAAGGAGGATTGAAACGCAACAGATTGAGGCGACACTTAAGGGAAATTGTTAGAAAATCAAATCCTTCATTAAAAATTGGTTTGTATATTATAACAGGGAGAAAAACGGCTTTAATGAAAGATTACAATGAAATAAAGGACGATTTCGATAGATTATGTTTAAAGGAGAATTTATGGCTAAACCGTTAATAGAGTTATTGAAATTCTACTCAAAAAACATATCTGTCTTCTTCCCAAGGCGATGTAAATATTACCCCACATGTTCCGCTTACGCACGTGAGGCTTTAAAGAAAAAAGGGCTTTTTAAAGGCTTATTGCTAAGCTTATGGAGACTGCTGCGCTGCAATCCTTTTAGTAAAGGTGGTTATGACCCCGTCGGAGGTAATAAATAATGGATGATTCCAGAAGAATGATATTAGGCTTTATTCTTATATTTCTTATTATGCTGTTGTTCCAGTATTATACAGCTTCGAAAAAGAAAAATATAAAACCTATAGATACAACAGGAACAGTCGAAGTTAAAGATACCACTGTCAAAGAAAAAGAAGTGGAAGAAGATTTAAGCGAATTGCTGGCACCAAAAGATAAACCCGAAGAAGAAAAAGAGGATAGCGCGAATTCCTTTAAAATTAATACAAAACTCATGGAAATCTATCTTTCTTCGAGAGGCGGAGTTATTGATTCTCTTTATTTAAAAGATTATAAAGTGATGTTTTTTGCTATCGACAGAAGTGAACCATTACTATCAACTTCAATTATTACACCCCGGAAAACCGTATCCACACAGCCGATTAACTTTAATGTAAAGGTTGAAGATGGAAATTTGGATAAGAAGGTTATTTTTTCATATATGCTCGATTCGGTTTTAATAAGCAAAACTTATACATTTCCGGATTCCTCTTATCTAATCAAACTAACATGTTCCCCGAGGTCAGAATATCTATATGAAATAGGCGTTTTTGACACAGGGGAAGAATTTTCTCGTGAATCCTATTACAGTGGTGCAGTATACTTTGCGGGAGGCAAATCATACACTATAAAAAAAGGAGATCTATTTAAAGGCTCGGATGAAGATATATCCGGAGCGATCGAGTGGGTTGGATACAAAACCAAATACTTTTTCAGCGGAGTAGTACCGGAGGATTACCTGGAGGATCTCACTCTAAACAAATCACCTAATCAACCGGTTGTTTCCGTCCGTAGTGAATCAGCAGTTCGATTGTACTTTGGTCCTCTTAAATTCTCCGCTCTCGCCTCCGTAAAAGAAGGAATGGAAAACGCGATATATTTTGGTTGGCCTATTATACGACCGATAGCAAAATTCATCTACAACTTTATTGTACTCCTGCATAAATATATAAATAATTACGGTATGGTAATAATTGTCTTTGTATTTTGCCTTATTCTTATTCTTTCTCCCCTCACACTGCACCAGACTAAATCAATGAGCAAAATGAAAGAACTGCAAATTCCTATGCAGGAGATAAAGAAAAAATACAAAAACGATTCAGCCAAAATGAATCAGGAAATGATGAAGTTATACCGGGAAAAAGGCTTTAATCCGTTTTCAAGCTGCCTGCCAATGTTCCTGCAAATGCCTATTTTCTTCGCTTTATTTCAGGTATTGAACGGATCAATCGAACTAAAAGGTGCACCATTTATTTTATGGATTAACGATCTTTCACAGAAAGATCCCTATTACATACTTCCAATCCTCACGGGAATATCGATGTTCTTTCAACAACGAATCATGAGTCCCGCGAATCAGGACGATCAACAAAAAATTATGTCATATTTGATGCCCTTTTTTATTACTTTTATTTTCTTAACCCTTCCTTCAGGGTTAACTTTGTACTTTTTTACTTACAATATTTTAATGTTAGGAGTTCAGACAATTACCCAAAAAAGGACTAAGGAGGTCTAATTATGGTTAACCATGGAATAGAAATCGAAGCGGAAACTCTTGAAGATGCTATAAAAAAAGGCTTAATAGAACTCTCCCTGAAAGAAAAAGGACAGATGGAATGGGAAGTTCTCTCTTCCGAAGAAGGAGGTGCAGTAAGATTAAAAGTAAAGAAAAAAGAAGTAACCCAAGAGCGTTCACCCAAAGAAGAATTAGTAAGAAAAGAAATAAATACTATGCTTGAAAAACTAGGAACCACAGGAAAAATACGTATAGAGAAAGACGAAGATAAACTTTATGTAGACATCAGGACCAAAGATATGGATGGAATGTTGATAGGTAAATCCGGTAAAAATCTAGAGTCCTTCCAGCATCTTTTATCAAGAATTATTCACACGAAGGACAATTCGATAGATCTCGTTATAGACATAGCTGGTTACAGAAGAAAAAAGGAACGAACTCTTGCTACCAGAGCCAAAGCTTTTGCCCACGAAGTAATAAGATCCAAGAGAGAGTATATTTTTCAGCCACTACCACCATCCTTACGCAGATCGATTCACCTTGCAGTTTCGGACATAAAAGGAGTTAGAACCTATACTATAGGGGACACGGAACTAAAGAAGGTAGTTATCGCTCCTGCAAGGGACTGAAAAAGATTAAAGAGGGATTGTTAAAACAAGTTATTGCGCTTTTCTTAACACTCGTTCGACATTAAAATATAAATGAGTGAATTTTCCGAAACTATTTGCGCTATAAGCACTCCAATTGGTAGAGGCGCCCTTTCCATTATAAGAGTCAGCGGTAAAGATGCTATACATATAGTAGGAAAAATCTTTACTCCCCGTGAAAAGTTAAAAAGAACGCCGGGGAATTCAATAATTCACGGGTGGATACAAAGTTCTGCCCTGAAAAAAAATTTAGACGAAGTGCTTCTTTCTATTTTCAAAAAACCCTCATCTTACACAGGAGAAGATATGGTAGAAATCTCCACTCACGGAGGAACTCTCATACCTAAAAAAATCTTAAATTTATTGGCAAACAGCGGCGCAAGAATAGCCGAGAAAGGTGAATTCACAAGAAGAAGATTTTTAAATGGAAAAATGAGCCTCCTGGAAGCGGAAGCACTTCTTAATGTAATACAGGCTAAAACCGAAAAAAGTCTGCTCATCGCCGAAGAAAATTTAAAAGGCAAACTGCGCAAACAAATCGAAAAAGTAAAGAAAGGTTTTCTGGAAATAAAAACTCTTATTGAAGCTGATTTAGATTTCGGAGAAAGCGATATGCTCTCACTTAATACCCGGGAATTGATTATAAAAATTAAAGACCTGAAAACCAAATTGAAGAATATGGCAACATCTTACAAAAGAGGTAAGATTTTAACCGAAGGATTCCGTCTTTCAATAATAGGCAAACCGAATGTGGGTAAATCGAGCCTGTTTAACACAATACTTAAGGAAGATAAAGCTATTGTCACCAAAACACCGGGTACAACAAGGGATATTTTAGAAGGAGCAGTAGATATCCAGGGTTACCCGGTTATCCTTCATGATATGGCTGGAATAAGACCTTCCGAATCCGAAGTAGAAAAAATAGGTATCGACAGAGCCCTTAGGATGGCTCAAAATTCAGACGGAGTTTTATTTATTATGGACGCATCGGGAACAATAAACAAAGCGGATAAAGAAATATTCGAAATTATAAAAGAAAAACCATTTATATTAGTAGCTAACAAATCAGATTTAAAAAAGAAAATAAAAAAGATACCTTTTCCCGGTAAAATTATCTGGGTTTCAGCAAAAAAACATTCCGGAATCAACGAGCTAAACAAAGCTATTGTTAAACTGATCGAAGAAATAATACCGGACTACACTGAAGAAGGAATCACCTGTACAACCGAGAGACAGAAAGAAAAAATAAACCTCGCAATCGATTCTCTTAAAAGCGGACTCGAAATTATAAAAGAGGGTAAAGGTTTAGAACTTCTGGCTTTTGAAATTGATGAGGCGATAAACTCTCTAAAAGAATTAACAGGCGAAATCACCTCAGAAGATATTCTCGACAAAATATTTTCTAACTTTTGCATTGGGAAATGAAAAAAACGGATTTTTTGTTCGACCTTCCCCGTGAACTTATAGCTCAATACCCGCGAGAAAAAGGTACCTCCAGGCTTATGGTACTCAGAAGAAATTCCGGCAAGATTGAACATAAGCGCTTTTCCGATATACTCGATTATATAACGTCTAAAGATTGTCTCGTGCTTAACAATTCAAAAGTTATTCCGGCAAGAATCAACGCTTTCAAAGCTTCCACGGGCTCTAAAGTCGAAATTCTGCTGGTCGAAAAAAAATCCGATAACCTATGGAAAGCGCTGGTTTTCCCCGGCAAAAGAGCTAAAGTCGGAGAGGTAATCGTCCTTGACGACAAAGTTAAGTGCACCGTAGAGAGCATCGATCGGGATACAGGAGAAAGATTCTTAAAATTCGAAGGAATAAACGGAAATCTCCTCGATTACGGGGAAACACCTCTGCCGCCTTACATAACACGCGCCCCGGAAGATATCGATATAAATGGCTATCAAACAATTTATGCAAAAAAAGACGGATCCGTAGCCGCCCCAACAGCGGGTTTACACTTCAACAAAGATATTTTAAACGAATTAGATAAGAAATGCGGGAATATTGCAGAAATCACTCTCCACGTCGGGCCGGGAACATTTCGCCCGGTTCGTACGGAAAATATAGAAGAACATAAAATGGAAAGTGAATTCTTCACAATAACGAAAGATACAGCTTCCATAATAAACAAAACTAAGGAAAATGGCGGAAGTGTGTTCGTGGTAGGAACCACAACTGTTAGAGCTCTTGAAACAGCAACTGTAGGAAAAGGGACGATAGGTGAAAAAGAAGGAAAAACGGATATTTTTATATATCCGCCGTATGAATTTAAAATCGTCGATCGCTTGCTCACCAACTTCCACCTTCCGGGCTCAACTTTAATCATGCTTGTATCGGCTTTTGCCTCGCGTGAAATGATTCTAAATTGTTACCGGGAAGCAATCAAGGAAAAATACATGTTCTATTCCTACGGCGACGCCATGCTGATCCTATAAAACATTGAACCACAGAGCACACAGAGAAAAGACAAAAAATACACAGAGAACACAGAGATTCTTTGTTGTTTAAAACCCTGTCCACATCCCCCAAATTAATCTCACACAGAGTACACTAAGAGCACAAAGAAAAAAATTGTTGTTGTTTAACCCCTTCGATCCAAAACATTTACATTCAGGAAATATAGTTGTTTCTTGTTTTAAGACCAAATCTAGTTTTTTGCCAGATTCGGCTTCACACTACGAATAGCCTTTATGACAACCTCTTCGATTTCAGAAAAAAACATCATCACTATTGGTTCTTTTGGCTTATCATGGAAATATCTTATTTTCACAAAACCTTTCCTCCAATATTTTAAATTGCCTACTAAATCTCTTGGTACTTTTACTTTTACAAACGATTCCATTCTCTCTGCATCTTTCATATCCCGTTTTGCCAATACTGTTCGGAACTCCGCATTCATAAAATCTTGTATATCATTTGGTAATTCTAGAAATAACCTATGGAAATCATGTGAATGTTTATTGTTTATTTTGAATTCCTTATTAAACACAAAACAGTACAAAGATTTAAAATATAGTTCCAAAGACAATGAAGCAATAACTTGACTTGGCAAAAGCACTGCCATATCGATACCATTAAGATACTTTGCCGCTTTCGAATATACCTCTGCACTTTTATACATTGATTTGCCATACTCTTCATAATCCATTATACACCCTCCTTAATTTTAAGATACTATTATTATACGAGAAAACTTCAAAACATCAAATATTTTATTAGTGCCATTCGTGTAATTAGTTGTTAATTAAAGTTTAGATTTCAAGGTTTCCAGGGCTCAAGTAAAAAACAAAATTGAAATCTTTGTGTCCTTTGTGGCTTTGTGGTTATGAGAAAAAGTCAACCTCTTTATTTACTTTTTGCCAAA
>Ga0315545_1000816_pt1 | contig 32397 bp, 25 predicted proteins | sample SalMarSW160210MG_FD_203096 | JGI IMG/M metagenome (GOLD analysis project Ga0315545, IMG submission 203096) | Salt marsh sediment microbial communities from the Plum Island Ecosystem LTER, Massachusetts, United States - Salt Marsh Sediment SW1602-10 ...
TTGAGCCGGCCACAAGGGGCGACGAGCAAAAAATCAGTGGCGCACTTGAGAAACTATGCGAGGAAGATCCCTGCTTTAAAATCAGCAGAGATATGCAAACGAAAGAATTAGTCGCCAGCGGGCTCGGCGACTTGCACCTGCGAGTCATGCTCGAGAAGATGGAAAAGCGTTATAAGCTAATGGTAACGGCAAAGGAGCCGAAGATTCCTTATCGGGAGACAATTAGCACAAAGGCGGAAGGTCATTACCGTCATAAAAAGCAGACCGGCGGCGCAGGACAGTTCGGCGAAGTTTACCTCCGCGTCGAGCCGGCTGAACGAAACTCGGATCCGCCATTGCAGTTTAGCTGGGATATATTCGGCGGCTCGATACCCGGTCAGTATGAGCCGGCCGTGCTCAAGGGTGTAAACGATGTGATGCAAAGTGGGGCTGTAGCAGGGTTCCCGTTGCAGGATGTAAAGGTCTCTGTTTACGACGGCAAACACCACCCTGTCGATTCGAAAGAGGTGGCATTTCGGGCTGCGGGTAAGGGTGCATTTGTTGACGCTGTTCAAAAAGCAAAACCTGTTCTTCTTGAGCCGATTGTCGATATGGAGGTCACCGTTCCTGCCGAGAATATGGGTGATATTGCCGGCGATCTCGCATCAAAACGAGGTCGGGTACTTGGCCAGGAAATGCTGGCAGGCAATTTTATTGTCATAAAGGCCCAGGTTCCGCTGGCGGAAGTCACTCAATACAACGGTCAATTAAAGAGCGTTACCGGCGGTCGCGGCAGTTACTCGATGTCGCTTAGCCATTATGAGATAGTGCCCCCCAACGTCCAACAACAAATAGTGGCACAGTACGCAAAAAAGAAAGAATCCGAATAACTAATCAATAATCTATAATCAATAATCATTTGAAACGTCGCAGCCTACGTTAAGCGGCAACAAAACGGATAAATTGCGTGTTTCGTATCTTGTTGCATATAGCCCGGGACTAAGAGGCAACTGGTTAATTGGAGATTGGTTAGCGGGTTATTGGTTAATTGGTTTCTCTATTCACCATTCAACACTTACTAACAAATTTCCTTTATCAAATTGGTGCGGCTATGGCTGAGCCATTTGGCTTTGCGCAGTATCATTTGCAGGAAATCAAGCCCGCTTAAGTTGCCGAAAAATCCGGTTGCAGCTATCGGTAAAACAGCCTCAGCTATCATTGTCTCAATCATCAAATCAAGAAGCGAATCAAGTTTATTTTTATCAATTTCTATTAGCTTTTTGTATCCTGCTAAGAACTGCAGCAACCTCTCCTGGTCAAAATAGTCAGGCCAGTCTGCCGGATTCGGCCGACCACCAATAATACTAAACTGCAGCATTCCGTTAGCTAAATCAGTGGCTGGCGGCGCAATTCTGACAGAATCAAAATCAAGTACCGCAACAACCCGTTGATCGGAGAAAAGCATATTGCCCGGATGCCAATCGCCGTGCACAACTTGCTGGTCCCATGAGTCAAATCCAAGCTCATTTACACGAACGCTCGAAGCGTTGTAGAGCACCATAAGTGCCTCAGACGTGGCCTGCAATTGCATGTCGGGGCTGGTTTTTCTATTTGACCCTACTGTTTTGAGATGCCTGCGGACGCTCATAGAATCGTGGAAACTGCCCTTTAACGGTTTCCAATCATGCGCAAAATCGGTCAAATCCTGATGAAACTTAGCCAATAGCCGACCTGCATCCGCGGCGGCTTCAGGAGAGCCTTTATAGCGAACACCTGCGATAAAATCGAATAATTCGTAGATGTGGTTATTTAGCCGAAGGATTGTGTTGCTCTCGTCGCGTGTCGGGACAAGCGAAGCGGTTGGATACGACTTTTTGGCCAGATGGGCCTGAACGGCATGTGTGAACGCAACGCGGTATAGGTCATCTTTGCCTTTGGGTCTGCGTTTTAGAAGGAATTTGCCGAGTTCGGATGTAACGACTACCTTTGGCACACGCCTGTCGCCCGCGGACAGAGGCCTGACTTCGTGAATTACTCCGATATCGTAATGACTCAGAACTCGTGCAAGCTCTGCAGAAGAGAAATGTGCACCACCTCTTGGCATGAATCAATTGATTATTAATGATTGGCTATTGATTATTCAGTTCCGGCAATCAACTACTTAAAGCTTTTAGATGGCTAAAACGCTAATAGAAGGACAATGACCAGAAAGAATACTGCCGCTACTATACCTAAGATTAACACCGCAAGTCGGTAGCGGGTGATCTCTTCTGCAGCGTAGGTTTCTTTCTCCGTCTCGATGGCCTCTCCATTTTCCAGTTGCTCAAGCTCAGAAGCATCAAATCTCTTGTGTGCCCGAATGGGCGGTTGGCCTTCACGGAGTGCTTCCAGGTCCTTCAGCAGCTCTTCAACATTGGCGTAGCGGTCTTCTTTGTGTTTAGCCATCATGATTTCAATGACTTCGGAAACCCCTGCCGACAATGAGGTGTTGATGTGGTCGGGCGGAATCAGCCGTTCCCGAAGGTGTTTTCTCATAATCTCAGTAGAGTCGTCCGCCATGAAAGGCACTCTGCCGGTCACCATGTGGTAGAAGGTCGCGCCAAGACCGTAAATGTCGGCTCTGCCGTCAATATCAATTTTGCCCCTAATTTGCTCCGGTGCAATATAGTAAGGTGTCCCGTAAGCTTTTCCTGCTTCACTTTGCGCTGCTTCGATATCCGTTGTCTCACGTGCCAAACCCATATCCGCAAGCTTAACCGTGCCATCGACACTTATCATTATATTCTTGGGCTTGACATCACGGTGAATAAGACCATTGGCATGAGCGTGAGCAAGGGCACGAGAGACCTGAATTATAATGTCAATGGCTTCTTGCTCTTCAAAGACCTTGCCGGCTGTCAGATCATCAGATATGGTCTTACCCTCGACGTACTCCATTACGAAGTAGTGATACCCGCCTGCCTCACCGACATCGATAGCCTGGACGATATTGGGATGATTGAGTTTGCCGGCAGCTTGGCCTTCCTTGTAGAATCGCTGCACATATTCTGGGTTCTCACTGAAGCGTTTCGGCAAAACCTTTATAGCAACAGTACGGTTCAAACTTAACTGCTGAGCATTATAAACAAATGCCATCGCACCGGCACCGATCTTGCCGAGTATTCTGTAGCCCGGAATCTGGTGTGCTGCCGCCTTACTCTCCTTTATGCTTGTCTTTAATCTCTCGGCCTGGGTGCCAGTTATATAACCAAGGTCGATCATAAGATCCTTGAGTATAATAGGATTGACCTTTCGGCGGGCTTCCAATTCTTTAAGCGAGTGATGTAACTCCTCGTCTGTGCAGAGACCCTGCTCCACTGCTATTTTGCCAAAAACCGTATCGTAACTTGTCTCGTTTGACATCAGATTATCCAAAGAACACAGCAGCTACGTTCTTCTGCTGAGGAGCGAATTCTTCGATTATAACCAAACATCCGATAACAACCTCATCGTGCTAATTATCGATTTATAAAAAGTATTGTCAAAAGAAAATTTTTACCGGAAATATGATGCTCATGGCAGATAAAATCGGCCGTTCTGGTGCAGAAGTTTAGCCATTTTTGATCGGGATTAAACGGCCGGTGCTAGTATGAACCTATTGACTTTTATGGTTGACCTCAGTGCAAATCTGGCTAAACTAATGCGCTTTCGGATAGCATGTGATTTCGGAGTAAATCAGTGGCTTACAATTGTGTCGTTTTAATAAAGCAAGTTCCCGATACCAAGAAGATAACCGGCAAGGTAATGAATGATGATGGTACGGTAAACCGAGCTGCTTTGCCGGCTGTCTTCAATCCGGAAGACCTCAATGCGCTTGAGCTGGCCTTGCAGATTAAAGACAGGTTCGGCGGCCATGTTACGGCTATCACAATGGGGCTTCCTGCCGCCGGCACTATACTGCGAGACGCACTTTACCGGGGAGCTGATGAAGCAATCCTGATAACCGAACAACGATGCGCTGCGAGCGACACGCTGGCAACCAGCTATATTCTTAGTTGTGCGGTTAAGAAACTCAGCTACGATATTGTCCTCTGCGGCAGACAGGCAATCGACGGCGACACCGCGCAGGTGGGCCCTCAACTTGCAGAAAAGCTAAGGGTTCCGCAGATTACGTACGTCGAAGAGCTGACAGAGCTTGCCGACAAGACGATAACGGTCAGGCGAAATATAGGCAACGGCTGGCAGCTTGTCAGGGCGAAGCTGCCCGTTTTGTTGACGGTAACGAGCAATGCAAACGAGCCGAGAGTTGCCGCTGCGAAAAAGATGATGAAGTATAAAAAAGCCCGCACACCGATAGAAGTTGAGCGGCAGATTAAGGATCTGAATCCTGAGGCTGATGAAGCAAATATAAGACAGCTTGTGGAAAAAAGGCGCAGCGATTTAATAGGAAAAGGCCTGCTTATCAAGCAGTGGGATTTGGACTATCTTGGTGCTGATTTGAACTGGTGCGGCCAGAGCGGCTCACCGACGAAAGTTCATCGTATCCAAAGTGTCGTTCTCGCTGCAAAGGAAAGTAAAAATATTGAACCGACCGCTGAGAATATTTTAGATATGATTCATGAATTGATTGAGGATAGAATAATAGCCTGAAGCCTAAAAGGGTGGATGTGTAAATGTCTTAAAAGGCATGCATAAATGAATTTTTACACAGGTAAAGTTGTCGGTATTCAAAGGCTTGACACGTGTTCAGCCCTGCCGAAAGCGAATATTGCTAAAGGCCGAATTCTACGGCCAGGAAGGAAAGTCAAATGAATATTTATGTGGGTAATTTGTCACGCGATGTAACAGAGGATGATTTGCGTCAGGCTTTTGAGGCTTTCGGCGAGGTCAGTTCCATCAACATCATAAGAGACAGATTTAGCGGTGAATCCAGAGGGTTCGGATTTGTAGAAATGTCTACCAAAACCGAGGCTGATGCCGCGATTACCGGCATGAATGGCCAGGATATAAAAGGCCGAGCCGTAAATGTGAACGAAGCTCGTCCCAAAGCACAGGGCCGCAGGCCCGGCGGCGGCGGTGGCGGCGGACGCGGTGGTTTTAGCCGTGGCCGAGGCCGAAGCGGCGGCGGCGGTGGCGGACGCCGATACTGAAAAACATCCCTGTGCTTTCCTGCCCCCTGCCTTTGCAGGGATGGACCTGTCTCTGCAGAAGCGGGGAGCAAGAAGGGGAGCATTGAAGTTTTGAGACTCGGATTCGTATGATTGATGTGAACAGAGAAGGTGAAGTCTGGGTTTTTGCTGAGCAGCATAACGGGCGCTTAGAAGATACGCCGATCGAGCTGATGAGCAAAGCCCGACGATTGTCTGATACGCTCGGCGTGAAGCTATCTTCAGTTGTACTGGGAGACGGCGTCAAGGTGCTTGCTAACAAGCTGATACAATACGGAGCAGACAACGTATATCTTGTCGAACATCCATTGCTGCGAACGTACCAGACGAACAGTTATGCCAGGGCAATCTGCGAGCTTATCCACAAGCACAAGCCACAAATCGTGCTTTATGGTGCCACTATAGCTGGCAGGGATTTAGCCCCTCGGATTGCAAGTGCAATCAAAGCAGGTCTTACAGCTGACTGCACGGACCTGCAGATAGGCGACCACAAGGCGGTGAGGGATGGAACGCTACATAAGAATTTGCTGTTTCAGATAAGGCCGGCTTTCGGCGGAAACATCATCGCTACCATCATCAATCCCGAGCGTTGGCCGCAGATGGCAACCGTCCGCGAAGGCGTCATGCCAATGCCCGAGCCGGACGTCAACTGTAATGGCAAGATTATTAACGAGAAAATCTCCCTTGTAGAGGAAGACCTGCCATTAGAGATTCTCGAAGAGCACAAACGCCCAAAGAAAGTGGACCTAAAGGCAGCTCGGATAATTGTGACAGGCGGCGCCGGCGTGGGCAGTGCAGAAAACTTCAAACTCGTCTGGGACCTGGCGAATTGTCTTGGCGCGGCACCTGCTGCGACGAGAGCTGCAGTGGACCTTGGCTTTATTGACAAGGACCACCAGATTGGTCAAACGGGTACTACTGTTAGACCTGCTTTGTATATTGCCGTTGGCGTGAGCGGTGCAATCCAACACCAGGCTGGAATGTCGCAGAGCCAGAAAATCGTCGCTATCAATAACGACCCAGATGCGCCTATCTTTCAGATTGCGCATTATAAAATAGTCGGTGACCTCAATGAAGTAGTACCGATTATGATTAGGTCTATAAAAGAAAAGGAAATTGTGCCTGAACACGTAATCGCGAGATAGTAATCGGAACAACCATGGCAAACTTCTACAGGGACAACGACGATATACAATTCTTGTTCAGACACATAGACCTTGGTAGATTGGCAGCGGTCTGCGAAGAGAACTTCAAGTTCACAAGTCAATTCGATTATGCGCCGGTAGATGCCGGAGAAGCCGTGCAAAACTATGATATGGTCTTGGATTCACTTGGCCAGCTAAGCGCTGAATTTATTGCACCGAGAGCTGAAGAGGTGGACCGCCAGGGTAATATACTCAATGAGGATGGGTCGGTGACACGTCCAAAGGCAATACAAGAGGCTTTGGAGAAACTGGCCCAGGCAGAAGTGATGGGTTTTACGCTGCCACACCGGTTTGGCGGCTTGAACTTTCCCAATCTGGTCTATTCGATGGCGATTGAGATTGTCTCTCGTGCAGATGCTGCCCTGATGAATATATTTGGCCTGCAGGGGATCGCTGAGACAATCAATGCTTTTGCCTCGGAAGAAATCAAGCAAAAGTACCTTTCCGATTTTGTTGCGGGCAAAGTCACCGGCGCGATGGTACTGACCGAGCCGGATGCCGGCTCCGACCTGCAAGCGGTCAAGACGTCCGGGCACGACGCAGAAAAAGAAAGGCCTGCCAGGGTCTATCAGGACGCCGAAGGCAACTGGTTCCTACGCGGCGTCAAGCGGTTCATAACCAATGGCTGTGGAGATATTCTGCTTGTTCTGGCGCGCAGCGAGCCGGATGTCTCCGATGGAAGAGGCCTGAGCTTGTTCCTCGTTGAGCGCGGTCCCTGGGTCAAGGTCCGAAGACTGGAAGAAAAGCTGGGTATTCACGGCAGCCCAACCTGCGAATTATTTTTCGATGATGCGCCGGCTCAGCTTATCGGTGAGCGCCAACGAGGATTGATTACCTATGTTATGGCATTGATGAACGGTGCTCGCATCGGCATCGCTGCTCAATCAATGGGCATTGCCGAAGCCGCGTTTCGCGTTGCACGAGATTATGCCGCGAGTAGAAAACAATTTGGCGTCGCGATAGAAAAGCTGCCCGCCGTTCGAGACATGCTCCTTGATATGAAGACTTCAATCGAGGCTGGTCGCGCACTTTTATACGAAACGTCGCGCGTGGTGGATATCGAAGTTGGATATCTAAAGAAGCTTGAATTTGACCCGCCAGAAGACAAGACGGTATTGAAAGAGCTTAAGAATAACTCACGAATCTATAAAAGATATGCGTCAATGTTGACGCCGATGAGCAAATATTTCTGCTCGGAAATGTGCAACAGAGTTGCGTACGATTCGATGCAGGTCCTTGGCGGCAGCGGCTACATGCGGGATTATGACTGCGAACGACATATGCGCGACGCGCGAATCACCACAATTTATGAGGGGACAAGTCAGTTGCAAATTGTAGCTGCGGTTCGTGGTGTCTGTAGCGGCACCGCTGAAAAACTCCTCACTGAATATGCCGAACAGGATTACGACGCTGCCGTAAAGGATTCACTCGATAAGCTTGCTGAAGGCACCGAGTACCTCAAAAAAGCAGTTGCCTTTGTAAAGGAACAGGGCAACGAATATATGGATCTTTATGGCAAGGCGATAGTTGATATGGCAATAGACCTCGTTAACGGATACCTACTCTGCGGCCAGGCCAGCACCAAAGTTCAAATGGATGTGCCGGTTGCCGATAATGGTTCGCCGGATAAAGCAAAGACGATACCAGTCAAAACACGCAAGGTGATGCTCGCTCGAAGGTACATAACAAAGAACGCACCAAAAATAGCTTCGCTTGCAGAGCTGATTTGCGCCGGTGATAGATCAACCTTTACCGATTATGAGTCCTTAATTGGACAGGTACATGTCGAGTGAAGAAACCCCCTGGTGAAACCTCTTGTGAAACAAGGGGGGCTAAACGAGATACGATTCACGAAATACGAGATACGACTTTATGCTTCGGGCTGTAATATTTGATTTCGATGGTGTGATAACCGACTCTGAGATTCTGCACTTCCGTGCGTTCAACGAAGTGTTGAAGCAGTATGGTACTGAAATAACAACAAAAGACTACTACACAACTTATCTGGGTTTAACCGACGTTGACTGCTATAAGCTGCTTATTGAGCAGGGCCTGCTCAAAATCAGTGAAGGTGATATTGACAAACTTGTAGAGAAGAAAGCGCGGGTTTTTGAGGAACTAGTAAAAACCGAAGGCCGGATAATTGAGGGCGTGCGCGATTTCCTGCAGATGCTCAGTAATAATGGTATACCAATGGCTATATGTTCCGGTGCGCTGCTTTCAGAGATAGAGTTAATACTTGAACAAGCTAAGCTTCGGCATTACTTTTCGACGATAGTCTCGGCTGAGCAGATCAAAAAAGGCAAGCCACATCCGGATGGATTTCTGTTGACACTACAAAAGCTTAATCGCAATCGAAGTGATGCAATTCTTGCGGAGCAGTGTGTCGTAATAGAAGATTCGCACTGGGGACTCCGGGCAGCCAAGGCGGCAGGTATGCATACGGTCGCAGTGACAAATACCTATGATGCTGAACAACTAAGTCAAGCTGAAAAAATCATAACCAAATTAAATGAGCTTAGTATAACTGACTTGCAGCAACTCTGTGTCTGATTAACGGGCGGCCATGTCTTGCGGTTGTGTTGCTACATCTACAATGCGCCGGCGGCGGGAATTTGAGCTTTGATTCTGCCGGTCTTTAAGTTGATTTTTATGCTATCAACGAGAGCGCCATTGAAATAACACGGCATCGTGTTATTACCTTGAATTGTGACCATAGGACTGAGGTGGTTGTAAAATAAGCTGCTGCCTACAAAATAGTTTTCTTTGTCTCGGTAGGTTATACCCCCCAAGGCGGTCAGCGAAGAAAGCTCAGTCTGACCATCATTTGCCTGTCTCAGACTGACCTCAATATGTTTTGAAGTTACAATAGTCTGTGGACCATATCCACCCTTTATAACAGGTATGTAATCAATTCGCAATGTCCGTTGCGGTCCGGCATCAGCAGTAATTTTGTTATCCTGGACATAGTACTTCAAACTCTCAAAGTCACGCAAGAACGCATAGCATCTCTTGCGAGGATCAAGTCCATTTGTGTTTGCCACGGACATAGCGTTCTTCGAGTTATTTAGTTTTATTATTCCTGGACCAAGAGCTGAGAGCAATTCCTGCTCAAGGTCGTAATCGAACCTCTGGCATTGAAGTTCAATGCCTCCGAGTAGCTTCTGTTCCCTCGTTTTGATAGAGGTGAGTTTGACCAGCCCGCCATCGGCAGTCAAATGTGCAATGCGAGGAAAATCCGTGGCAGAGGCAGTTCCATCTACAACAGCCAGGTCTATTGTGAGTAAGGGGGCTGAAAGACTGTCTTTCTGTAGGATATTAACATCATCGCGGAGCATCGTGAATAGACACTCGTTTTCGAGGATAATACGATTGGATGCATGTATAAACTGAGCCTTTTTTTCAGCACTTATTCTTACAGGTACGAGGCTTTGCTTAGCTCCGGTTGGATTTCTCGCGTAAAATCTGACCTCAAGTGGACCGATAGCCATACTGTTGCCGGTTGAAGCGATGTGGTGGATTCTTTGGGCCACTAATAGAGCTTTCTCTGCCGCATCGTTATAGTCCATGGTGATTTCACCGTCGATGAGAGTTGAAGCGGCATCTATCTGGTTGAAATCCTTTTGTGCCATAGCTGAATCCATAGGTGCAACAAGCACACCACCAGTGCAAGTCACAATAACATCGGTGAGTTCGTCTGATAACTCGCCGAAGGAGTCCGAGTCGTTAATATCAATATCTATACTGTTAGCATCTCCTACAGCAGTAGATATAGACTCAGATAATTGTCCTCCGGAGGATTTCTGCCACAATATGTCGTCAATAGAGAGATTTTCCTTGGCAAAAACTAACTGCTCAGGAGCATTTACAAGAGCATCTTTCATAAACACACATCTGTAGTATCGTTTCTTTTCCTGCTTCAGTCCCGCTGGGGCTATCGCAGGATGTTTGGTATTTTCCGAGGGGGCTACGAATGGGTTCGCACTGCCTGGAGGAATTTTGAAACGTAAACTATCCAATTCGGTAATTTTGAATAGTTCGAGTCTGTCAAGTTGGTCGTTGTAGATAAGCTCAAGACCTAAGCCCAGCATCTGCGTATTCTGTGAGACAAATCTGACCGGCCCGGCAGTTGTAAATAGTGACTTTTCGCTCAGATATGCAATATCATTAAGATAAATGAAGCTTTCATAAATATTGGAGCTTTTCTTAGGCCTGACGTGAATGACTACGTTTCCGGTAAAAGTCGCGTCTTTTGGACTGGATTTGCCCACCGCAGTCTCAACCTGGACTGTGCCTCTGTCAGCCGTGACTCGGCAGGTCAAATCAGGCATAAGAAGATTGATATATGGTTTTCTGATTTCCCATTTATCTTGCACTTGGTGCAAAAGCTCCTCGAAACCGAATTCTCTGTCGACGTTTCCATTTTCGTCGCGGTGTAGGAATTTGGTTTTTCTGACATTGGCAAGACCAACGTTTCCAATTTTGCCTACCCGATCATCTACATCACCGATATCACTTTGGCGGAAGGTGTCAATAAACTCTGTTTGGGTATTTAATTCAATAGGAGGAGTCTCACTCATCTGTCTATAGAGCATATATAGCCCGAGTAGGCCCCCCAGAGAAATCATACCGACAAAAACTTTTCGAGAATACGAGTTCATAACAAGCTGGTTTGATCGCTACGACAAGTATCGCTTCATTAGTTCTTCCCATCTGCCGGTGTTTTTGAGAATATGCTCTATCACTTCCCGCACCGCTCCTCTGCCGCCGGGTCGAGTGGTTACGTAATCTGCGCACTGCTTGACTTCGTCTACTGCGTTTGCGACAGCCACTGCGAATCCAACGTATCTCATTGCCGGCAGATCAGGCAGATCGTCACCAACATAGGCCACCTTTTCCGGTGAAAGACCGATCTGTTCGAGTAGTTGTTTCAGAGCTGGTAATTTGTAATGACATTCTTCAAGGATATATTTTATCTGCAGTTGTTCAGCCCGATGTCTTGCAGGAAGCGATGTTCTGCCGCTCAGTAGAGCGACTTTTAGCCCTGCCCTTTGCCATAGCCTGATTCCATGGCCATCCAGCATGCTGAAAGATTGTGTTTCGCTGCCGTTGCTGATTGTCAGACTTCCGTTGGTGAGAACGCCGTCAACATCCAAAGTCAGCAATTCGATATCGGAAAGATTAAATTTTGGTTGTTCTGCCATGGGCCGCTCCTGGACAGTTTGTTGTTAATCGTTAGGCCGGTACAAGGCCACGGGAGATGTCATCCGACTACTTTTATCGTCACGACATCCTGTACATCGATGAGGCCCACAGGCTTGCCGTTTGTGTCGATAACAGGAAGTTCGTCAATTCTGTATTTGTGGAAAATAGCTGTGGCCTCAGAAGCAAGGACATCGGCCCTGATTCTTTTGCAGTCAGAAGTCATAACATCGCCGGCTTTGCGCTTGAAAGCACGCGGTCCTTCTTTAGTTATCAGTCGCCGAAGGTCCGCATCGGTAATTATTCCTGTCAATCTGTCGTCATTGTCAACGATGATTACTGCTCCATGGCGTTTTACGTCGCTTGTTTCCTTGAGTAATTTTTCTATTGTGTCGGTAGTTCTTGTAATAGGCAGTTTCTCGCCATGTTTGAACATCATCGATTGTTCCACGGTCATCAAATTCGCGCCGAGCGAACCTCCAGGATGAAATCTTACGTAATCTTCTACGCTGAATTTACGAGCCTTCATAACAGTAAAAGCGAGGGCGTCGCCCACTGCCAACATACAGGCGGTTGAAACGCTTGGTGCTACGCCGAGCGGACAGGCTTCGGATATCTTGCCCATACATAGAACTACGTCGCTATGTTTGCTCAAAGTCGATTGATTCTCACCGGTGATCGAGATAAGCCTAATCTCCAATTGTTTTACGAGGTTTATCAATCGAAGGACCTCATCTGTTTCGCCGCCGTAGCTTAGAACAATGACGACATCGTTTTTGCGTAACCTGCCAAGGTCTCCATGGACAGCTTCAGCGGGGTGGAGAAAGTGACTTGGTGTGCCGGTGGAGGCGAGAGTGGCACTAATCTTCTGGCCGATGATACCAGCTTTGCCGATACCGCTTACTATGCAGGAGCCGCTGCAATTGTAGATCATTTCAGCAGCCTTGGCAAAAGAAGCATCAACAATGGGAGTGATTGTACTTATTGCGTTAGCTTCGGCTTTAATCACTTTCCGTGCATAGTCAAGGTCAAATTCCACTGTGTATTAACTCAGCTATATAAGAAAATTGCCAAATCAGGACGATTCATAATTTAACGATGCTGCCCCGATCATTATAGCAAACCAATTGGTGCTTTCCACCGGAGAAATCCGATGCGGCGTGGATGATGATGCGTTTATCGTTTAGCTGCTCTATCTGTGTTATGGCTGCTCTTTTTACATTATGCAGGTAGTCGCCGACCTCCGGCGAGACAGACAACTCAATGCGTCTTATCTGCTGCTTTGATGCGGACAGATTTAAAAGTCGGATTATTTCGATTGCCAGCGATTCATGACTTTTGACATAGCCGGTGCCGGCGCAATGTGGGCACGCCAAATAAGTACTGGACTGTAGCGAAGGGCGTATTCTCTGGCGGGTCATTTCGACAACACCAAATCTGCTTATCCCCAATATCTTCGAGCGTGCGCGATCGGTTTTAACCGCTGCGCGAAAGACTTTTTCCACGTCTTTGCAATGTTTTTGGCTGCGCATATCAATAAAGTCGCAGATTATCAGCCCACCTAAGTCGCGCAACCTTAGCTGGCGGGCAATTTCAGGTGCCGCTTCCATATTTGTCTCGTAAGCGGTCTGCTCAGCACTTTTTTGTCCATGAGGTCGTCCGCTGTTAACATCAATTGAGACCAGTGCCTCTGTTTGCTCGACTATAATCGAGCCGCCGCCTCCAAGTTTTACCGTGCGAGACTGAACTTTCTCAATCTCATCTTCAATTTGATATTTGTGAAACAATGGGGCCTTGTCGTTATAGTAGGTCACTCGCCTTCTCAGACGTGGATACGCCTGAGAAAGAAAGTCCTTTATTCTGCGTGTCATGCTTTCCGAGTCGCAGACTATGTTGGTTATTTTGTTGGTGAAAACGTCCCTTAGAGTCCTGATTACTAAATCCGACTCCTGGTATAGCGGTGCTGGAGCTTTCTCTGCCTCGATCCGTTTTTCGATAGCCCTCCATAATCGTGTCAGATATCTGAGGTCATTTTGGATATCTCTCTTTGAGCATCCTTGGCCTGCTGTTCTGATGATAAGACCATTCCCTTTTGGAGGCTTGTTTTCTTGAAGAATTTGTCTAAGCCTTGTGCGCTCATCCTCATCCTCAATCTTGTGCGAGATTCCATAGCTTCTCATCCAGGGCATAGCCACCACATATTTACCCGGCAGAGCGAGATATGTGCTGAGTGTTGGTCCTTTGGTTTTAATGCCTTCTTTAGTGACCTGAATGACGATTTCACGTCCTTTCCGCAGGCAGTTTTGGATAGCTGGTCTGTCTTTCAGGGCCTTTCTTCGGCCGATGCTTTCAACAATATTGCTGCGTACGCCGGGAAAATATCGAGAGTGCAGGTCGCTGATATGAAGAAAGCCATTCTTGCCTGTGCCGATGTCGATGAATGCAGCTTGTATGCCGGATTCGACATTAACAACTTTGCCTTTGTAAATGTTGCCGACGTGACTGCCCAAACTTGCTCTTTCCACATAGAGTTCTTCAAGCGAGCCACTTTCGATTACTGCTACCCTGCACTCTTCACTCTCTGCAGCATTTATTAGCATCTCTCGTGCCATTTTTGTATCTCTGCTCCCAGCATTCTATGTTATTTTATTGTATTTCTTCCCATCGAACATTCGTGCGTTTTACAGGAGCCGATAGCTGTTCTACGTCTGTTTCCAACAGCCTTAGAATCTCCTCCACGCGTACAGAACCGGCCGGACTAATGTTGCATTCAACAACGATGCATTGATTATTTACATTGATTGACTCGAAAAAGCTTCTAACATCGATATTGTGTGTGGTGCCGTTTTTGCCAGTTTTGCGTTCAACATATAGATTTTTTGCTCTCAGCAAGTGCTCAATTCTTGCCCTTAGCTTTTTGTTAAAATGCTCCTGTCGCACCGATATTATATACGTTTTCAAACGAGGATGAAATGATACATTTGCGTCTGTAAAATCAACCGAGATCAGTTTACAACCTTGGGGCAGTTGACCGGAAAGTCTGCTTCCAACTTGCGATGCGTTCATATCGCTACATGCTGAGTCAGTCTCATGGCTAAATCGCATACAGAGTAGCTCGTCTTCCGATTCAACCCCCACGCTTCTTGGTAACGGCAGCGACATTCTTGGACGGGGATTGAAACCTTGACTGTACTGCACATTTATGCCTGCTCGGACACAGGCCCGCTGAAAAAGCTTGAGCGTCTCAGCGTGTGAGAGAAACCTGAAGTTGCCCTGAACTTTGAATTTAATCACTGCAAGCATGACTTTGTCTGAAGTGGTCATGCGTTCATCTCCGATCGTCCTTTCTCTGAATTCCTCAGGAATGTCTCGCTCATCTTCGCACATAAACCTCGTATATATAGCTGAGCTGTTTCTGTTCGCCTGGTTTTAGGTCGATTGTCCAGGTGAGATTCCTGACCGCATTCATACGCCGCAGTCCCCGGGCCAGCGTCTCGACCATCGCTTCCGGTTGCGACGATTTGACCTCACCGGAAAGAGTCTTGGTAATTTCCAGCGTGATGGCTTTATTCTGGAAGTTGGCCACCGAGAGATTTCCCTCTATCGTCACTAGGTCGTAATGATGGCCGTATAATTGCGCCGCATCTCGGGCTCTGTCAGTTTCAAGTTCAAGTTGTTCGGCTTTGACGTTCACCGCCTGGGTAATGCGAAGCGTCGTTTTCCCATGAACGGCAGTATAGTTTAATGTGTCCTGTCCAAGGATAAGACCTTCTTTTACGGTCTCAGCCGGAGCAGTCGTCCAGGGTACTTTCGTAGTATTTTCCAGTCTCAGGCAATGCCAGACCTCTTCTTCCGGCTCATGCTCTTCGTCTCTGCGTTGGTCGTAGTAATAACGCTCTTGTTCATTGATGTAATCGGGTATCTTCCATTGATAAATGTGCTTGTAGGGCACGGATTCGCTAAACAGTGGGAAGTAGCCAACTTCGCCTTTTTTGAGCCGGACCTTCTCAACTGGGTAGAGAAATAAATCTTCCGCAACTTTGCCGGCTTCTGCTGCACCGTATGCCGGCATAGCAGAATCAGCGTATCCTCCCATGCCTCCACCATATCCTCCCATGCCTCCATATGCTACCGACTGGCTCATCACATTGGACATGACATCCACCCTGCCCCGTTCGCTTTCGCCTCTTATTAGCGACTGGAGAAACTGGGCTAAACTCTCTTTTAAGGCCAGAGGACTGACAATATCGGCAAACTGAAGGTGTGGAAATCCGGTTACCAGTTGTATGGTGACATCCTTTAGGTCACAGGCCTCGTTTATTACAACAGCTTTTGCCGAGATAATAGCTTCATCAGGATTTGTTATATCTATAATATAGCTGGGTGCCCACGTGATGCCCTTGGCCAGGTAACTTATCGTGAGTTTCTGCCCGTCGGCCGGCGAGCGCATCTTTACGGCAACCCGGACAATTTTACTTTTTTTGGCAAAAGACTTCTGAGCCTGACCATTGAGAAATTCAATCATTTTGACTTGTTGCGGGTCGATGCACACCTCCGTCTGATCGGTCTGGACAGTCATCAGACGTCCGCTGAAAAGCTCCGTTCTGCGGTAACTTGGCGTTAATTGTTCTGCCCTTCCAGGGGGGTAGGGGTCAGGCTCGGGGAGTTCTCTTTCGTCGGAGAAAAATTTAATTACACCCTCAACTGTCAATTCTTCTTCTCCGGATAAAGACAACCTGACCTTACGGCCGACATTGGCCTCGAGCAGCTCGGACATAGTTATGGCTTCAATCGGTTTTGTCGAATCCGCTTGCTTGACGGTGAGGCTCTGCAACTTCACATCAGGCGGGTATGCAACCCAAAACGTTCCATGAGAAGGTGCTGAAGCCGGCATAAAACTGAACGAATCGCTCTCTTCTGGACAGGTGACCTCCGACACGAAGAAGCCCAATCCGTTTTTGAAAAGTGCTATCTGCTGCAACTGAACATCAGCATCCGGTGCTACCGCCTCTGCTCCGAGACTGATGTGATGAATAAGAAATACTATATTTGCTACTATGGTTACGATAACCGGTTTTTTAACGCATCTCATAATTAAATCCTCCGAGAAAAGGTAACTAAAAAGCTTCAGGAAGGACTATTCTCGCAGCGTTGCGAAGGTAGCTGGATATCTGCCTTTCCGAGTTCATACTGAGGACTTTTCTTGCCAGTCTATTACATTCTTCAATAGTTACTGAGCGAATAATCTGTTTTATCTCTGGTATCATCGGTGGAGTAAGCGACAGTGTTCTGATTCCCATTCCCAATAGCAGCATAACGTACTCCGGATCAGAAGCCATTTCGCCGCAGACAGCAACATCTATCTGTGCTTTGTGTGCGTCCTGAATAACGGTTCTGACGAGGCGTAACACCGCAGGGTCTCCTGCTGAGTAAAGCGTAGAAACCAACTCATTACCCCTGTCCACAGCAAGCGTATATTGTGTTAGATCATTTGTCCCAATACTAAAGAAATCGACTTCTCTTGCAAGCGGTGACGCCATCAGTGCGGCTGACGGCGTTTCAATCATGATGCCGACTTGAATATCTTTGTTGTAGGGTATCGATTCTTCATCGAGGTCTTCCATGACGTCATGCAGAATCATTTTGGCCTGCATTATTTCCTGAAGGTTTGTGATCAGAGGGAACATTATTCTGATATCACCCAGAACCGAGGCTCTGAGAATTGCGTGCAACTGCGTTTTGAACATCGTGAGGTTCTGCAAACAAAACCTAATCGACCTTAGCCCTAAAAAAGGATTTGGCTCCGGTGCAAAGCGCTTGCTTTGGGTGTATTTATCAGCACCGAGATCGACCGTTCTTATTACCACGGGACGTTTTTTAAAGACGTGAATAGTTTGTGCATAAGCTTCATAATGTTCCTCTTCTGTGGGTTCACTGGGCCTGTTAAGATACAGGAACTCGGTCCGGTATAAACCAATGCCTTCACCTCCTTTTTGCAGGACTATTTCTGCCTCGTCGGGAAACTCGATATTGCCCAACAATGTGAGCTTAGCGCCGTCACGAGTCACAGCCGGATCTTCTCTTATGGCGTCGAGCCTGTACTCAAGTTCTGCAAACTCTCGCGAATATTCGTTATATTGACGAATTGTCTCGTCATCAGGATTTACAATGACGATACCACGGTTGCCGTCGATAATGACAGTGTCGCCACCTCTGACTATTTCTGTCAGGTCTTCCAAAGCTACCACAGCGGGAATACCTAAGGAACGGGCAACAATTGCTGTATGACTTGTTCGTCCGCCGGCATCGGTTGCAAGACCCTTTACAAATTCTCTGTTGAAACCGGCGGTCTGTGTGGGACTTAGCTCTCGAGCTAAGATTGCCACCTCTTCGGTCAGATGCTCAACATCCTCGTGCTTTGGGCCTAAAAGATGTTTGAGCAAACGCCTTTTGATATCACGAATATCTGCTGCACGTTCACTAATATAGGCGTCTTTAACGTTGCTGAAATGGGACTCAATTTCCTGCAGGACTGTAGAGACAGCATACTCAGCTATCACACACTCCGAGTGGATCAAATCCGTTATTTTCCTCCGCAAAGTTCTGTCATGCAGAAAACGAAGATGCACTGCAAAAATATCTTTTATCCTACTTGTCTCGCTTTCATCCTGTGCTGCCCCGAGCTGCGTCAGCTCATCTATTGCTTCCTTGAAGGCATTCCGCACTCGTTGAATTTCCGTCATCCTCTGTGACGGTTTGATCGGACGCTGAGGGATTCGATAGTCCACAGAGTCGATAATCAGCGACTTGGCGATGGAAACGCCCGGCGAGACAGCTATTCCTTTTTTTATTTCCATGCGGAACTTTCACCAAATTCAATTATTTTTTGCGGTTTTTCGGCGGTGGCTCGTCGAACATTTTCTCCTCTACGAGTTTCTGCAGAGCCTGGATCGCTTCCTCAGCATTAGGTCCTTCGGCTTTCACAGCCAGTTTCGTTCCACAGGTTGCGGCCAGCATACTCATCTGCATGATACTTTTGCCATCAACCGTATTTTCGCCGTTGCTAACGGTAATATCACAGTCAAACTGGTTTGCAATATCGACAAACTGCATTGCCGGGCGCATGTGGAGACCATCTGCATTTTTTATCTCAACAGTTGTCTCATAAGCTGTTTTTTCCAACGTATTTTTTCCTGCCTGAATTTGAAGACCTTATTGACATGGACTGACAGTCTCATAGGGTCGGATTATCATCGGCTTCTCTGAGAAGATCCTCGACTTCCTCGGGCCCACGGCACTGCCTAAGAAACCTGCGGAACTTCTCTTGCTGCAGATGCCTGAAAATGTTCTCCATAGCTTGTAAGTGTCTGTCGGGATTGTCAATAGGACTTATTAAGAGTATCACTGAATAAACCGGCTGCTCGTCAAGAGCAGAAAAATCTATGCCGGTATCGCTTTGTCCGATTACAGCAACCACATCTTTGACTGCTTGGTGTTTCACATGGGGTATAGCAACACCTTTGCCCATCCCGGTGCTTGCTTCATTCTCTCTTTTGATTAATGCTCTTATAATATCATTGCAGGCATCTTTTTCTAACCTGCCGGCCTTATCAAGTGCCGATACCAGCTCGGCTATAGCCCCGTCACGGTCCTTGGCCTGCAGCTTAGGAATTGTCGCTTTAAAACAGACGAAATCTGCGAACTTCATTATACCAGATACCAGCCTAAAACCATTCGTAACGGCCCTTCTGGCCATACTGCAAACTGAAAAAGAACGCTGACGAACAAATGCGGACTGAGATAACCTCAGCTACCTGTGTGTTTGTTGTTACGTTCCTTGGTCTTTTTTCTTCTGAGCTGTCTTTCCAGCTTATGTACTGCTACATCGATGCACCGGTAGGCATCCTGACCTGTCTCAGTAACAATAAAAACATTACTGTGTTCGCCTCTTGCGATTAATTCCACGCGGACATTGCCACCCTCACTGCCGTCGATAATCACTTCTACCTGGTTGATGCTGCTGTAGTATCTGGGCAGCTTGGCGGTTTTCGTTTCGGCATGTTGTTTAATAGCCTCTGTTATGGCAATATGTTTACCAGTAATTTTGAATAACAAGATCTACCTCCTTAACTGTTTTCCGGCAAACTGTGTTGCTTATCCTGATTTCTTTCACGTGTCTGTGGCAGGGCTGGCACTCGCTGACTATACGGCGCTATAACACCAGCGCTTATTGTGAATCTAAAAGCTTCCTCTATTGTCATGTCTAAAGCTATGGTCTGCTCTTTGGGAACCATTATCACATAGCCTGTAACCGGCATTGGAGAGTTTGGAATAAGAATAGTGAGAAATTCTTTTTCCACGTTTTCTACTAATTTCTTTAGTCCCGAGCCCGTAACCAAACCTATTGACCATATACCCTTTCGAGGATACTCAATTGCAACGACTCTGGAGAACAGCTTTTCTTGCTCTTCCGGCGTAAGCACAAAATCGGTGACTTGTTTTACATAAGGATAAACCCGCCTTAAAAGTGGCGTTTTCATTATGAACTTTTCGACAAAACGCCATAGAGCCCTGCCGACAACGCTGGCAAGCAGTGCTCCAACAATACAAACTGCCGCTACCGCGATGAGAAAACCTACTACAGAGCCTGCGGTTCCCTCCACAAAAATGGCGGTTAGATCCTTTTCGCTGATGCCTCCTTCGCCCTGAATGAGCGTTATTAGATGAACCAGCCCACGATTTATATGAATACTGATTTTATCCTGGATGAACTTGTAGCCTGTGAAAAAAATCCAAATTGTAAGAACGGTCGGCAGTAATACTGCCAATCCCCTCAAAAAGTAGCTTTTCAAGCGCCTTGTAACGCTCATGTTTTTTAATGACGATCCTTCATTGTCAACACGCGATTTCTCTTCTCTGCCCTTAACAAATGCCCGGAAATCGCGTCCTGCCTCGATACCATAAGTTAATTTGTGGGCTTGCGATAGTCAACGAAAAACTCCCTCGGCAGATGTGTGCCGGTTAAGTGTATCACGGCTCCAGGCAGAGACGCCAAAACCCACACAAAACGCTGACAGAGAGCCAGAACGAGGGCCTCTGCAGCACCAACCCCGGCAAAGCGAGTGAACAATTCTCGGATGCCTCCTTCAAGAACACCTACGCCTGCTATGCTGACAGGCACCGCCGCCAATACCCAGGTCATAGGAAAGAAGATAAAGTAGTATCGCGCATCAGCGGCGATTTTAAGATTCAGTCCAAGAAGCCAGAAAGCGGTTATTACCATGCTTTGCAAGAGGATCGTCAAGGCAAACGCCACAAGGATCGTCACAGGTTTGTGACAATAAATGACAATGGCCTCTTTTGCCTTCTTAATTGCCTGCCCGCCATGTACGCAGACGTACCGCCAAACATTTGCCAGCATAATTCGGCTTGTTCTGTGCAATAAAAGCAGGCCTAGGAGTACCGACACTATGATCGCAAGCCAAGCAAGACTGCCTTTATGATCAGCTAAAGACTGTGCAAAACTACTGCTGTTCTCATAACCAACGATATATTCACCGTGCATAAAAAGCAGGTAGCAAAACGCGGCTATTGCAAGCATGCCCAGAAATCCGATTGCCCTGTCGACGAACACGCTTAGAGCGGCTTCAAGCTTCTTGTCGGTGTGTTTCGTTACGTACCAGGCCCGCAATAGGTCACCGCCTATCGAACCGGGCATAAGGTTGTTGTAAAAAAGCCCTAAGAAATGCAGCCTTACGGCGGCCCAAAAGCTGGTAAAGACGGACTGCGCCCGTAGCAGCAGCCACCAGCGCAACCCGATAAACACTTGGCTTATTGTAAATATTCCCAGACTCAGGGCGAAATACCATAAGTTAAGCCTGGCAAAGACCTGGCCTAATTGCTTCCAATCTTGGCCACGGAAAACCCAGGCTATAGCTACAACAGCCACGGTGGTGCGCAGCACCAGGGACAGATATTTGGCTTTGGTTGACTTTACGCCGTTCGGCAACTCATCTTTCCTTGAAAAGACTTGTCTTAGAAAATGATAACAGGTAAAAAGATTTTTGACAAGACATCTTCAGTTAGCAATTTAGGAGAACCACAAAGTGGCTACAAAGCAGGTTATTGAAGAGGGTCTGGATTTTACGCCGACCTTTGACGAGAACGGTCTAATACCAGCGATAGCTCAGGATGCACAGACCGGTCGAGTCTTGATGTTTGCGTACATGAATCGCCAGGCGCTCGAATTGACAATTCGGACAGGCTATGCCACTTACTTTAGCAGGTCTCGAAGGAGTATCTGGAAGAAAGGTGAGCGGAGCGGCCACGTCCAAAAAGTCCAGCAGATACTTGTTGATTGCGACCAGGATTGCTTGTTACTTAAGGTGGTCGTTGACGCCGGCCAATGCCATGTGGGTTACCAATCCTGTTTCTATCGCGCCCTGAAAAAGGGTAGCGGCAAGGATATGGAATTTGTAGCTGAGAAGGTCTACGATCCCCAAAAAACCTACAGAAAAAAAGTTTGAAGTCCGCATCTGCAATAACGTATCTGTTTTATAGTAGAGAAGTTACAATATTTGCCCTCGAGGGAGGTGATTTGAAATATCAACGTCCTATAATTTAAGTTGACATTGCTGTATCCAAAGATTATACTTTAAATCAAGTTCTGTAATAGATTTGGCGCGAGGTTATCACAATGGGTTACCCTCTTTACGCCTTTTTTATAGGTTTGCGCGTCATTAACCGATTGTATCCAAGGTTAGAGAGCGGCTTGTGTGTGGCCCAGTTGCGCAGATCAGGTCACAGATAATTATTTACCCCAATTATGGAGTGATTAATCATGTCTAAGAGAGAATTGAAAATTAGGTTCACCTGGCTGCTGACAATAGCAGTAGTTTTGCTGTTGGCGGTGGTTTCAGGCCGAGCGGAGGTAAACACATTTCATGTTGTTCTTAATGTGAACGGTGCTTTACAGGAGGGTTGGTGCGATGGTTCCTACCCCGAGTGGTATTACTATCGCAACACCGGCTGGTGGAACCAGTGGTTTTACAACGGCCCTTACGATCCTGACCGCAAAAAGGTTATTGATGTGTCGATCTTTGTTCTTCCCTATAGTCCGGTCGCTGGCTCTCATGTGGAGATAGCCTACAATTGGTCCAGCCCCGAGTGGCCGGGCGGCGGAGAGCCTCCCCTACCTCAGTATGTGCAGGATCAGGAGCTTGAACAGTTGTATATTAAGCGTCACACTTTTAAAACCTTAGAAACCATCCCGCCCAATGGTACAACCATCTCTAGCCATTTAGAACTTCAAAGCTATAATCCGGAGTGGGTCTCAATAGACGTGCGGGGCTCCAATTTCGTCATAGATGGTACAATTGACCATCGCTGCATTGAGAAGCCTGCTCAGAGACAGGCTTGCTGCTTGCTTGATGGTACCTGCATTGACACTACCCCAGAGGATTGCAAAGCCATAGGTGGCAACCCCCAAGGGACGGGCACTAATTGCGCTACGACCATTTGTTCACAACCGACAGAGGCCTGCTGTTTACCCGACAGCACATGCATCGACACCGATGTGAACGACTGCTTAGCCCAAGGCGGCATACCACAAGGCCCCGGTACAGACTGCTCAACAGTGGACTGTGGTTGTGACTGGCAGTTCGGGGATCCACATAAGATGCACTGGCCGCAATTGCCCGATCCGCAAGGGTGGGATGTAGATGTCACCTGGGCAAATATTGTAGCTGACGACTGGCAATGCTCAGCAACGGGCCTTATTACTGACATCCATTTCTGGTACTCTTGGCTACAAGACATAGTAGGCATCATTGACAATATAGATGTAGGCATCTACTCCAATATTCCTGCTGAAGATAATTCTGATGGTTACAGCATGCCTGGAAAACTACTGTGGGAGAGGGATTTTGGGCCCGAGGACTTCAGTGTTTGCTACTGGGGCCGGGGCATGCAGGGATTTATGATGGGCGGGCAGTTCATACCGAACGACCATAATGGGATATACCAGTGCGATATTGTTGACATACCTAACCCATATATTCAGGAGCAGGGCGCAATTTACTGGCTGGCCCTTTCTATTACGATCCGCGACCCTCTCCGTACCCATATTGGCTGGAAAACATCGCTCGATCACTTTGAAGATGACGCTGTATACAATGTTGGTCCGGCAGCTTGGGTGGAATTGAGGGACCCCCGTACCGAGAAGTCGCTTGATCTTGCGTTTGTAGTTACCGGCGAGACAGTGTCGTTGCCTGAGATGGACTTTGGTGATGCGCCGGAGCGGCCTTACCCAACAACCCTTGCAGCCGATGGAGCGCGGCATGTTATTATACCGGTAATACCGGGAATATACCTGGGCAATGGTGTGGATCCTGAACCGGATGGTCAGCCTAATGCAACAGCAACAGGTGATGATAACGATGGCAATGATGATGAAGATGGCGTTGTTTTCACCAGCCCATTGATACCCGGCCAACTGGCAATAGTTAATGTCACCGCCAATGCTCAAGGATTCTTGGATGCCTGGGTCGATTTTAATGGTGATGGCAGTTGGGCTGAAGCTGGTGATCAGATATTTGCGGTTCAGCCGTTGGCTATTGGGCCTAATTTGCTAACGTTCCCGGTACCTCCAATGGCGACACCGAACATTACAACCTTTGCGCGATTCCGATTCAGCAGCCAAGGGGGCTTATCATATAAAGGTTTAGCCTTCGACGGAGAGGTTGAAGATTATACTGTCGACATCAAGGAGCCATGCAAACCCGAGTGTAAGCCTCCGGTTGAGCATTTGAAGTGGTCTCAACCTCCTATTGAGATTGACCCAACGTCGAGCATACCGGTGTATTGTGGCTGGGATGAGCTGTCTTCTTTATCGGGTACCCTGGACACAGACGCCGGTTTGTGGAAGCTCGTTGCCGACGATTTCAGATGTCTCGGCAGCATGCCAATAGCCTCAGTTCATTGGTGGGGATCGCATCTTGATTGGGATGGGTCTGAGCCACCACATCTACCCAGGGCCTTCCATATCGGATTCTGGACTAATGTAGCTGCGGGGCATAACCCTCATGTGGTGCCATTCAGCCATCCAGGTAAGCTGCTCTGGGAAGTTTATAGCTATAATTACGATTGCAACTTTGTCGGATACGATAGATTCCCGGTGCTTGAGCAACTGATAGCTGACAATCCTTATGTCACGGTGCAGGGCAACGAAGACTTCAACTGGGTAGGCTCGAATGGCTGGTGGGTTAGAGGTAATAGCACGGATGTAGAATTCATGTTTACAGGACTCGACCCGACGACAATACCCGGTTCCCATGTCCTGGTGAAGTTCAACCTCGGGGTCACCAACCACCTCAATGGCGAAGAGGGTTTGGATGGCTTTGTTGATGTCACCATCAATCCCGGTCTGGTCGGCTGGACATATACTGTTAAGGATGTACTATTTGACAACCTTGACGCGGCAAATCATGTTTATGCTATGGGGACAGGCGGAACATATGAGACTACGGCGAGCATCCTGGTTCACAAAAGTTACATCCAAGGCGGAACTTTGACAATCAAAGTTCATAGAAATAGAGATGTGAAAGATACCCTGCCGGCAGCGCCAGTTTCTACAAATCAATCTATAGATACCTCCACAGTGCCGCCTACTGTGCCGACGGGTTGTTACGACTTTGACGATGCGCACACTGTTCACATACATGTCGCAACCACGAATGCCAACGGAACAGTTGCTGCTAACGGCGAGGTAACACTGTGGGCGGCGGCGGACCAGGAGGCTTGCTTCCAGTATTATGCGAAGTTTGATCCGAACGAGTACTTCAAGCAGGGAGACTTCCTCGACCAGACACAAGATAATGTCTACTGGATAAGCATCGCAGCTATATATGACGACATTGTAGAGCTTGCATTTCCATGGGGATGGAAGACTCGTCCACAGCACTGGATGGATGATGCCGTCGTTATAAGGGACTTGGTGTACGATGAGCTTAAGCCGGACCTGGAGCTTAATCCATCCCAGGTTACTCCAATAGAAAACGCATCGCTTTGTGACCAGACTCGCAGTTACGATATGACCTTTGAACTGGACACGGATCCGAATTATGTAAAATGGGAACAGCCATTCACATCTATACGTTGCTGGCCTCATTACGAAGATGAGGAGTCTATTGCTCTTGAGCAGACAATCATGGAGCCAAAAACCAAGTGGATACAGCATCCTGATTTGACCGAGCTGGGTATAGATATAGATGCAACAACTCAGCAGGGAGACTGGCTGTCGCAGACGCTTGCGGATGATTTTCTTTGCACAGATACCGGTCCGCTGACCGACATTCATATTTGGGGCTCTTGGCGGGGAGATAATCTCCCTGAGCAAAATTCCGCGGCTGTGGCATTCACGTTGAGTATTTACTCTGATGTTCCAGCCAGCCAGAATTTAGCAGGCTATAGTATGCCTGGGGAGCTGCTATGGCAAAGGCAATTCAGCCCCGGTGAGTTTAACGTTGAGCAAGTGCCCACAGATGCACCTGAGAGCTATTACAATCCTTGTATGGAACGATATGAACCGGCAAATCACCAGACGGTGTTTAGATACGACTTTGACATCGATCCATCCGAAGCATTTATGCAGAAAGGGTCTAAAGACAATCCTGTTGTTTACTGGCTGAGTGTTCATGCTCATCCAACATCAATACCTGGTATGGCACTAGCACGTTTTGGCTGGAAGACATCACAGGATCACTGGAATGATGATGCAGTTTGGCGGTCGGTTGATATGCCGATTTCACATCCCTGGGAGGAACTTAGATACCCACCAAGGCATCCTATGCACCCAGAGTCGATTGATTTGGCCTTTGAGATTGGAACAAGACAAGAAAAAACAGAGCTAACAATTCGCCGGCTTGTGGCTGACGATTGGAAATGTCGTCATAAAACACCGGTAACAGCCGTTGTATGGTGGGGTTCATATAAAGGCTATGAATACGAGGCCTGTAGTTGTCAGCAGGGACCGCCGCCTGTCAAGCCGGATTATTTCCTATTGTCGATATGGACGGATGTGCCAGACCCCGACCCGAACGATCCCAACAATTACAGCCATCCAGGCGAAAAGATATGGGAGTACGAGGCTCAACATTACGATGAGGTGCTTGTCGGCCACGATAAGCACACCGGACCCGTAATAACGATTTACCCACCTCCTCCGGCTCCCCATGAGGCGGTGTTCCGTTATTCAGTGAGGCTGCCCGAGGATAAGTGGTTCTGCCAAGAGGATGTGAACGATATCTACTGGTTCAGCGTCGTGGCTGTATACCAAGACCAGAACGAGCCGCGCTATCCATGGGGCTGGACGAACCACAAGTGTTCACCTTGGGAGCCTCCGGGCTTGGTAGAAGTCGCGCACTGGCAGATGGATGAGACAAGTGGTATTACTGCGCACGATAGTTCCGGCAATGCTAACCATGGGACCCTCGTCGGCGATGCGACTTGGGTGCCCTGCTGCGGCAGTCTCTGCGGCGCAATTGATTTGGATGGTGACGGCGACTATGTCAAAACCGCAGATACTACAACCGGCCTGGATTTTGCGCCGGGTTCGTTCTCTGTATCTGCTTGGATATATCCGCAGCAGGTTACTAATGGCTGGAGAGCTATCTTAGAATACGACCGGCCCGGCCATATGATGAACCGATTTGGATTGTGGCTGAGTAGTCTGGGCAAATTCCATTTCAGAGTTGGACTGGACACGCAGAACACCAACCAGACATTGCAGTCAGATAAATGGTACATGGTGACTGGCACCTATGATGCGATAGATAAGACGATGCGTCTGTACGTTGATGGGCAATTTGACACCTCTGCTGTCCACAGTAATGGTTATGAATCGCCTAATGCCACAAAGCTTACAATAGGCGTTCGTGGTTCGGAAGATGCCGAATACTTCGATGGCCTTATCGATGATGTGCGAATTTATAACCGTGTGTTAAGTAGCAATGAGATTCAGGCTTTAGCTAAAATGACCAGAAACGATGACGCTGTTGCCGGAAGTCTCGACATCAGCGACATAGAACTAAAATGGAACTGGGTTGAGCTGTACGACCAGGTCGGCATGAGTGAGGATATGTCATTTATTCTGTTCACCGAGCCTGGATGCTTCCCATGCTGCCACGAAGATTATTTCGAGTGGCTTTCTGTTGGCAAGCCTGATTGCTGGTGTTATCCGAGACAATGTCATGGAGATGCGGACAACAAGTCCCAGGGCAAGAAAAAATACTGGGTTTCCACTAACGACCTGGACATTCTTATTGCCGCCTGGAATAAACCTTTTGCCGACATAGAAGGTGTAACACTCTACGGCGTGCCTCTGATTTGTGCCGATTTTGCCCATGACACCCAGGGCAAGAAAAAGTATCGCGTCTCAACTAATGATCTGGATATTCTGATTGCCAATTGGAACCAGGCTAATAAGCCGGATCCTAATTGTCTGAATTGTGATTGATTATCACTCACAGCCTTTTTCTTTTTGCCTGTCTCGGGGCGCCCAGGCTGGATTAGTAGAACTAATGTTTGACCGGTTGCTTTTTCAGCTCGGCTGTGGTTGGTAAAAGTTCAAATGAATCGATCCGTTCTGACACAGAAAATCTATCGACAACTTGTTGAATATTGTCCATAGTCCTGCCGTGCATCATCCCAAACAGATTATAAGGCCAATCTTCGAAGGTCTGTCTCTCGTAGCAGTGACTTACTGCTGTGAAACGGGCCAGGTTTTCGCCAGTCTGAACAATTTTCTGTTGTGGGACCTCGCAGGCGAATAGGGCGTTCGCGACAAATCCAAGTCTGCGGTGGTCAACAACAGCCGCTATGCGACGAATGACACCTGAATCAACAAGGCTCTTTATTATTTTTAGAGCGTCCTGATTACGCAGGCCTTGCTCACATAAAAAATCAAAAGGTTCCACAACGATTTGCAACTCAGCCGGTAGATTTTGAAGTATCAGTTTTTGTTCGTGATTAAGTTCGACGGCTTCGCTCTTTGGAGCCTCTTCAACATCGTGCAGAAGAATCTGCTCTTTATGTTCTGCATCAAAGCGAACATCGAGCTTAAAAACGCGCTTCGCAGGCAGGCTGTGAAAATTAATACCGAAACGCGCTGATAGGTCGGTAAGCGTCACATTTATCTCGGTATCTGATCGGGCAAGTAGTGTGAACCATAGGTTGTAATAGTGATTACGTAAATAATTGTGCGAAACACCTTCCAGAGCGTTAATTGCTGCGGTGACTTGTTGTATGTCTTCTTGTGGAATATGTGCTGCTGCCAACGTGCTTGTCAGACCGAGTGCACGATAGTTTATTAAAACAGAAATTCGGCGAATAACTCCGTTCTTATGCAGATTGTCTATCTGCTGTAACACTTCTTTTTCGTTACTGCCCAGGCGTTTTGCTATTTCGGCGAAGGGTCGCCAGCAAACTGGAAGACCATCCTGAAGGGCATTGACTAATTTTTTCTGAAAGTCTGTCAGATGCAGTTTCAAGTTTTTCCTCCCGGCTGGTAATCACAGAGCGGATCTGTAGCTAAGTAATCGCCGCTTATCGCGTAAGCTCTTGCTCTACAGCCTCCGCAAAGGGTTAGATATTCGCAGGTTTTACATTTACCTGAGTAGCCGGACAAATCGCGAACCTCATTTAGAAATTCTGACTCAACCCAAATCTTTTCAAAGTTATAACCGTTTTTGACTAGGTTGCCCGCCGATATATCCAGAAAGCCGCAGGTTTGTACATCGCCACTATAGCTGATAAAGCCGAACCCTCTGCCGCCCATGCAGCCGTTGACGCTATCGAGCAGCCTTTGTGCCCTGGATTGCTGGCATAAGCGCGCAAATTGCGGCCCACATGTGACCCTGACTTCGATATCTGATTCAAGTTTCAAACGCAGCAGTTCATTCAGCAAGACCTCGTATCGTACTGGGTCGAGAAGTTCGTTAGCCATCTTCTGTCCCCGTCCGGTCGGAACGAGAATAAACGCATTGAAGCAATACGCACCAAGTCTTTTCGCCAATTCGATTATGCCCGGCACTTCGTCGATATTGACTTTACTAATCGTGGTGTTAATTTGAAAGCGCATACCGGCCCGATGAGCAATTTCAGCGGCTTGCATCACCGCATCAAAAGCACCCTTAGTCTGTCTGATCTTGTCGTGAGTTTCGGCTGAAGCACCATCCAGCGAAAGCGATAGGGCGAGTATCCTAGCTTCCTTGAGTTGGGCAATGGATGACTCATCAATCAGGTATCCACAAGAGGCCATCACCATCCGCAAACTTAGCTTCCGACCGTAGCGAATCAGGTTATAAATGTCACTGCGTTCCATAGGCTCACCGCCAGTCAGAATGATTACACATTTGTTGAACCGTGCCACCGACGCAAGAATCTTTTTGCACTGTTCGGTGCTTAATTCATCCTGAACATCTGAACCGGCATTTGCCCGGCAGTGCAGACAGTTGAATCGGCATCGCCGAGTGACCTCAAACGCTATCAACCGTGGTTTTTCCATCGGCTATTTCCAAAAAAATGGTTCGTGTGGTCTTTATAATTAACCCAACAATAAAATAAAGGGTTGAATACCGTTGTCGAATCATTTGGTCATAATCTTGCTCACAAGGCTCATTCTTTTAAGCTCACATATAACTTTGTGGCCATACCTTCTGCGTCGTTCACGTAATCATATATCTAAAAGTCTTGACAGTGTTGAGATTATATTAGTATGGCGTATATCCGCAAATATTTAGCCCTGTAATTTATTACAGGGTTCTGGACGTTTCTTTAGGCGAGTATGTGATGACGATATCCGCGACAGGGCGTTTAATGAAGTGAAGAATCGTTTTTTTCACTGCTGCATTTATACCCGGAGAGGCTATGACAGCAGTGAAGGTAAACATTATATTTTTGCTGCTAACGTTGTAGATGACAAAGGGGCAATCCAAGTATTGCGTGGACTACCCCTTACTGCTCTACAGCAAGCAAAGAAACCTTCGTATCAAAATAGTCGTCTCGCTCCCCCAGAATCCTACAGAGGTGCGAGCTTATGTGGCGGGCTGTCTTCTCCGGAATACGAATATAATAATACCCAGAGCAATCAGACCGATCAATCCATTCTGGCCTAGCGTGTTGAGCAGGCCGGTCAGATTAGTGATAACGCCGCCAAAGAAGGGCACGTTCCGGCCAAAGAGAATCTCAACGACGATCCCCAGCGCGACCAGTAGTAGTGCGATTTCGGTGATCTCACTAAGCCATCTTTTTGTTTCCTCAAGAAAATGCATTATTTTGCTCTCCTAATAAATGGTTAACAATACCATCACTTTATAAGTATCTTGCTATCAAGTTTGGTTTATCGGCTTCAATTACTTTAGTACTTTAGAAATATGCCATGCACAATCACTGCAAAAAATATCGGTTATCAGACAGGTTCGAAGAACAACGACCGGCGAATCCATCATTTCAGTACTGAAAAGCACTCTTAATCGTCATTGTACAGCTCATTTGCCCCTTGACAGACTAATAGTAGATACATGCAGATTGTCTATTTTTTCTATCCACAAGCCGTAATTTCTTGATCAAACGATGCGGAACTTGGTTGGTGAAAATTTTTTTTGCAGGCTGGATTCGCTCCTCTTGACTTGGGAGCTACATATTATGATACCTGCAGAATAAATAAGGGGAAATGAAAAGGCGTGACAAAATAGAGCGCTTTAGGCTTGACCTGGCTGTTAAGATAGAGTATTATAGGATTATGTTTCTTGATTTTATTTTATTTATTTTGCGCCTTTCACTCATCGCAGTGGTCTGGACTTTCGTCTGGCGGTTTGTGCAGCCCAAAAACCAGGCCAGGCGCTTAATAAGAGCGACGCTGCTCGTTCTTGCACTGTTAACGGTTTTAGCGATAACGAAGGTTTCAGGTATTTAATTAGATATTACACCACGTTGAGAACCAACTAGAGTGATTCTGAACATCCGATAAATTTCAACTGCAAATTTATCCTGATAGCAGTTTAGCTACATCCTTGGCGAAGTAAGTGATAATAATATCCGCGCCGGCCCGCTTGATAGAATACAGCATTTCCGTCATCGCAGCTTGTTTATCAAGAAGACCTGAGTCAGCGGCGCAGTTGGCCATCATATATTCACCGCTGACGTTGTACGCGGCGATGGGGCAATCAAAGCGCTGCTTTGCGCGATAGATAATATCGAGGTAGCAAAGTGCGGGCTTTATCATTACAATGTCGGCCCCTTCTTCAATATCCAGTGCGATCTCCGCCATGGCCTGGCTTACATTCGCAGAGTCCATCTGATATGTTTTGCGGTCCCCAAACGAAGGTGCGGATTCAGCCGCATCTCGAAATGGTCCATAGAAGGCTGACGCGTATTTGGCAGAATACGACATGATAGCTACATCCTGGAATTTGTTTTCCTCAAGAGCTTCACGGATATACCGCACGCGGCCATCCATCATATCTGACGGTGCCACCATATCCGTACCAGCCTGGGCGTGCGACAAAGCCACTTTTGCTAGCAACTCACATGTTGCGTCATTGTCAATTGTGCTCTTCTGCCCTTGCGCTCCTGTGCTCTTTTGAATCACGCCACAATGGCCGTGGTCGGTGTATGCGCAAAGACATACATCAGTAATCACCAACAGGTCTGGTACGCGGTCCTTTATTTCTTTTATGGAGCGATGCACAACGCCGTCTTCTGCCCAGGCTTCTGAGCCTTTTTCATCTTTTTTACTTGGCAAGCCAAAGAGAAGAACCGCAGGAATCCCCAGTGAGGCAACGTCCTTTGCTTCATCGGCGATGGTG